>Ga0136618_10001134_pt1 | contig 10131 bp, 5 predicted proteins | sample AntDrymUQ3302106_2_FD_104805 | JGI IMG/M metagenome (GOLD analysis project Ga0136618, IMG submission 104805) | Polar desert sand microbial communities from Dry Valleys, Antarctica - metaG UQ330 (21.06) | ecosystem: Environmental > Terrestrial > Soil > Desert | place: Antarctica: Dry Valley...
AAAAAGAGTTATTGTTAAACTAATAAATGATAAAAGAAGTGATTCGCAATTCTGGCGCATTGCATTGCTTGGTAACGTTTTTTTAGATGAAAAAGAATTTCACAGTGAAGTTGGAAAAACTTGGCTTGAAGACTTCGGAAACAAGTTAGTAGAGGATATTTACAGTTTGGGAAATGAACAGTACGGATCTTACTTTCCGGATGTAGAGGCTTATCGAAAGAATTTGAAACGATTAGGATTGGTTGAGGAGAAACTCAACACCAGAAAATACTGGTATCCGAAATTTTTGATTTGCCAAACTAAAATAAATCTTCTAAAACAAAGTAAAAGTAGAACATACAATTCAAATTTACTTCTAAAAATTAGTAAAGAATGGGGAGTTCTTTTAAAAATAAGTACTACGGCTAAAAATAGACACCATTTCAATGTTGCTCAAAGATGGTGGGAGATTTAACAAAAAAAATAATTAAAGTCCTTGCCAAATCTGATTATGAAAAGGCAATAGATTAAATTGCCCTTTCATAAAATTTTATTTACTAAACATCAGTTTTTCCATTTTATTTGTTGCCTTTTGCTGCATCGTAGGTAAAACGTGGCTGTAAGTATCGAGCGTTAGAACAATAGATGCGTGTCCAAGCCTGAACGCGAAGCGGCTGCCCGAAAACTTCACTTTTCAATATTCTGCTTTTGGATTAGTATCGGATCGCCGAATCCCAGTTCTTTTAGACGCGGCAATTGAGTTTTGGCATCTCCGACGACGAGCAGAATCATTTTGTCGGCGTTGAGGTATTTTTGCGACAAATCTTTTATTTGCTGCACGGTCATACTTTTGACGATTTGTTCTCTGCCTTTTACATAATCGTATTTCCAGCCATATTTACTGATATTTTCAAGCATATTCAGTTTGGCTCCTGCCGTTTCAAAAGCTCGCGCGTTGCTTTTAATCAAAAAGCCTTTGGTGGTTTCCAAATCTTTTTCCGAGTAGTTTTTCGGATAATCCTGCAAAATGCTTTTAATTAATTGAGCCGATTCCAAAGTTACGTTGCTTCTGACACCGCTCAAAATCGAAAATTCACCGGGACTCTTTGAGCCGGAAAAACCCGAACCGATACTGTATGTATAACCCTTGCCTTCGCGCAATTGCTGGGTCAGTTGAGATGCAAATCCGCCTCCGCCGAGGATGTAGTTCATAATCGTTGCCGGATAAAAGTCTTTATCGGTGACGGCTAATGCGGGATAGCCAAAACGTACAACGGATTGTTTCGCGTCGGGGACATCATAGAAATACACCTGTGATTTTGTCGGCGGCGGCGGCGTTTTATAATCTGGAATATCAACTTTTTTACTTTTCCAACTTTTATTGATTCCGTTTAAGGAACTTGTAATTTTAGTCTTATCCAAAGCTCCGACGACGTGCATCCGGGCGACCGAAGGCGATACGCTTTTATTGTAGAAAGCTTTCAAATCATCGAGCGTGATTGTATTAACCGATTCGATTGTTCCCAAAATATTGCGTGAACGGATGTTGTCTTTTCCGTAAATTAACAGGCTGAAGTTATTTTGAGCGACGGCATTGGGATTGGCTTCCTGCTGGCGGATTTGGCTAATGGTGCTCTGTTTTAACAAATCAAACTCTTTCGCGTCCCAACGCGGTTCTAATAAAATTTCTTCAACCAAAGCCAAAGTCGGCTCGTAATTTCTTGCCAGCGTATTTACTCTAATTCGAACGTCTTCCGTATCGACGGAAACATTTATCGAAGCTCCCAATTGCTGAATCGTTTCTTCTAGTTCCTGCGGAGTTTTCTTCAGCGTTCCCTGCGTCATCATCCGTGCCATCAAATTTGCAACACCGACTTTGTTGATGTTTTCAAGGAGTTGTCCGCCGTCAATGACGATTTCAAACTGCACGAGCGGAACTTCCGCGTTTTCGATACCGTAAATCCGCAAGCCATTGGAAAGTTTGTTTTCCCAAATTACGGGAATTTTAACTTCGGGCGCAGAGCCGTATGCCGGTTCGATGCTGCGGTCAAAAGTTGAAGGCGTGCGTTCATAAGTAGCCGCGATTGTCGGATCAACCTTTTCTTCCGCCCCCTGAACTATTTTTTCTTCGACGACTTCGGCTTTCTTTGCGCCTTCCAATGCCAACGCCAATTTGCCCTTCGGCACAAAACTGGTCGCTACATAATTTTTATTCTTGATGTATTTTTGATAAACGCGCGTTACATCCGCAGGCGTGACGGCGAGAATATTTTTTATATCCTTCTCGATAAAACCGGGATCGTTGGCGAAAATATTGTATTGAGCGAGTTGAACCCCTTTGCCGAGAACGCTCGATAGAGAATTATAAAACTGGGTTTCCTGCCCCGCTTTGATGCGACTTAAATCTTTTTCCGAAATTCCTTCTTTTTCAAATTTGGCGAAAGCCTCATCAATCGCCTTTGCGATTTCATCAAGGTCTTTATCGGCAAAGGCGCGAACGGATAAATGCATTTGTCCCGCCAGTTCCGATTCACGATTGAACATAGAAACATTGGAAGTGAGTTTTTTATCTTCGACCAGAACCTGATAGAAAGGAGCTTTTTTACCCCGCGTCAGATATTGCGATAAAACCGCGAGCGGGTAGGAATCGGGATGATACTGCTCTACCGTAGCCCACGCCATATTCAGTTCCGGCAATCTTGCAAAATTATCTTCGTGATAAAGTTTGACCGTCTCTTTGACCGTTCCCGGTCTTTTCGCCATCGGCTTAACGTCTTCTCCTCTTTTTATTTCGTTAAAGTATTTTTCCACCCATTTCCTGGCTTGCGCTTTATCAAAATCTCCCGCGACAACAAGCGTCACGTTATTCGGAACATACCAGCGCCGGAAAAATCCTTTTACGTCCGGCAGCGTGGCATTCTGCAAATCATCGAGCGAACCGATAACCTGCCAGTTGTAAGGATGGTCTTCAGGATACAGATTTTTATCAATTACGTAAGACGTATGACCATACGGATTATTATCCACGCTTTGACGCTTCTCGTTTTTGACAACCTGCTTTTCTTTCGCCAACACAGGTTCGGTCATCGTATTGATAAACCAACCGAGTTTATCGGCTTCCGCCCAGAGCATTTTTTCAAGCGCGTCTTTCGGCACGGTTTGAAGATAATTTGTGCGGTCTCTGTTTGTCGAACCGTTTGCACCGGAGCCGCCGATTCGGGCAGTCATTTTATCAAGTCCGCCTTTGCCCAGGTTTTCCGATTCGAGAAACAACAGATGCTCAAAAAGATGTGCAAACCCTGTCCGTCCCGCCTTCTCACGAGCGGAACCGACGTGAGCGGTCAATGAAACAGCCACAACCGGATCGGAACGATCAATATGAAAAACCACATCCAAACCATTGTCCAAAGTAAATTTTTCGAAATCTACCTTGAACGTCGGTTTTTCAGCAGGTTTCTGAGCAGAAACGTAGATAAAAGAAAATAACAGGCAAACGACAAGAAGGTAAAATTTTGTGATTTTCATAATTATTTTAAGGTTAGCGAACTCAAAGCAGTGCTATTTCAAAACCAAGAAACAAGGGTCGTGTAATAAAAAGAATGCTGTCCGGCAGAAGCCCGCGCGTGAGCAAGGGCGGATTATTGCCCTTCAACCGTCTACGCCCTTGCTCACGCGCGGGCTTCTGTTTTCAAGCATCTTTTTATGGTACATGACCGAAACAAATTCTCCTGAACAAATTTTCTTAATTGATGTTACTACGAATTTTCTACAATCATAGGTTTCAAAACTTTCGTTTTTTGCTGGAATTGAAACAGAAATTTTTATCTAAAGCAGGAATTTGTCGTTTTTGACTTTGGTTTTATTCAAGTTTTATGCCAATCTCGCTTTAAAAAACTGTAAGCCGTAAAAATCAAGGCAAGTTTTTTTGACCGCAACCGAATTTAATTCCAAGCCGGAAATCGCAGGCATCTGCAAATTCTATGAACTCTACAAACGAACCGAAACTCGTTCGCGGCATCAGTCGTTGGGATATGGTGGCGATTACGATTAACTCGATAATCGGCGCGGGAATTTTCGGTCTGCCGTCAAAAGCCGCCGCGCTGATTGGCGCAAACTCGCTGTTCGCTTTTATCGCCTGCGCGTTTGTCGTCGCGCTGATTGTCTTGTGTTTCGCCGAAGTCAGCAGCCGTTTTACTGAAACCGGCGGACCATTTCTCTACGCAAAAGAAGCGTTCGGCTCGGTTGTCGGTTTTGAAGTCGGCTGGCTTTTCTGGCTCGTCCGCATCACGGCTTTTGCCACAAATTGCAATCTTCTGGTGAATTATTTAGGCTTTGCCAACAACCAATTCGCACGAATTTTGACAATCATACTTGTCGTTCTGGCATTGTCGGCAATAAATCTGGTCGGCGTAAAAACTTCTGCGCGAACGACGAATTTTTTCACCGTCGGGAAACTCATTCCGCTTTTGGTGTTTGCGTTAGTCGGTTTGTTTTTTATCAATCCGCAAAATTTAACTTTTACCACAGAGATAGATTCGGCTACTTTCGCGCAGACGGTTTTGGTTTTGATTTACGCTTTTACGGGCTTTGAAATGGCGGTTGTGCCGTCGGGCGAGATGAAAGAACCCAGAAAAAATCTGCCGTTCGCGCTGCTGACGGCGATTGCGGTCGTCGCCGCGCTTTATATTTTGATTCAAATCGTCTGCATCGGAACTTTGCCGGGACTGGCGACTTCAGAACGTCCGCTGGCGGACGCGGCAAGTCAGTTTCTCGGCACATACGGCGCGGCTTTTATCATCGTCGGCGCAACGATTTCAATTACCGGAAACTTGAACAGCCTGCTGCTGGCAGCTTCGCGCATACCGTTTGCGATGAGCGAGCAGGGCGAGTTGCCGAATGCACTGTCAAAAACGCACGCGAGTTTCAAAACGCCCTATGTTTCGATAATTTTAACGGCGATTGTGATGTTGATTTTTACCGTTCAAACTTCGTTTCTGACGGCGTTGACCATCAGCACGATTACGCGGCTGCTGGTTTATGTCGCAACCTGCGCGTCCCTGCCGGTTTTTCGCTACCGCGAAAAATCTCCGCAAGCCGAGTTTCTCGCGCCGCTCGGCGTGGCGGCGGCAATCGCTTCGCTCGCTTTAATCGGCTGGCTTTTGTATAACGTGAAATTTGACGAAGTAAAAGTTTTAGCTGTCTGCGCGAGCGTTGGTTTAATAATTTATTTCGTTTATAGTTTTGTGAAAAAACAGCCGTCCGCAAAAACGAAATAGTAAAAATTTTTTAACCACAGATTTACACAGATTAACTCAGATAATTTCAGATACGGGTGAATTGGATTTAATCTTTCCTTATCCGTGTTCATCTGTGTAAATCTGTGGTTAAATATGGCTTAACTCCAACTATTTAGTAGAAGATTTTGATGAAAACCAATGACATAAACATTCGCCGCTGCGAAACGCTCGACGAACTTGATGCCTGCGTCAAACTACAAAAGGAAGTTTTCGCTTTGCCGGATTTGGAAGTTTCGCCGCGTCGTCATCTGGTTGTAACCATTTCGGCAGGCGGTTTTATTTTGGGCGCGTTTGCGGCGGAAAAACTCATCGGCTTTGTGTTGAGCGTTCCCGGATTTTTGCGCGACGAAAGATTTTTTTATTCGCATATGACCGCCGTCGCCGCAGATTTTCAAAGTCTGGGAGTCGGCGCAAAACTCAAATGGGCGCAGCGCGAGCAAGCGTTAAATGAAAACGTCAAATTTATCAAATGGACGTTTCAGCCGTTTCAAGCCAGAAACGCTTTTTTTAATCTGGAAAAGCTCGGCGCGGTTATCAAATCCTACGCGCCGAATTTTTACGGCACGGATTATTCGACTGCGCCCGAACAGAAAGGGAAAATCGGACTCGACAGCGACCGGCTTTTCGCCGAATGGCATTTAAACGACGAAAAGGTCGTTGCATTTTCAAAAGGTGAAGAATTTATTGAAAAAGCCGACGTTGCCGCGACGATTGAAATTTCAAACGACTGGAACGATTTGGTCAAGCACAATCCTGAAAAAGCCGTCATTGAACAGCAAAGGGTTAAAGAAGAATTTCAAAAAGCCATTGGTGAGAATTTGATTTGCAGGAGTTTTCACAGAGACAACGAGAAGCCAAAGTATCTGCTTTATGTAAATAAAAGTAATAATTTCTGAAACCCGTCTGCCGCCGCCGTTGAACCGGCAAATTTTCAGACGACAAATTTTCGCAGGATTAAATAAATGAAACTTCTTTTCGGACGACAAATTGCAGCAAATGTAACGATAGCTTTCGTATTCATTTTTCTAAGTTTACTCGCCGGTCAAACATTTGCCGCCGACCAGGCGACGGAAAAACTTGCCCGCTTGGTAACAATTTATCGAGACACTTTCGGCGTTCCGCACATTTACGGGCGCACCGACGAAAGCGTCGTTTTCGGGTTGATGTATGCCCAAGCCGAAGACAATTTCCCGCAATTGGAAGAAGACTACATCAATAAATTAGGACGCGCGTCGGAAGTTTATGGGCAATCGCGGCTTGCCGGGGATTTAATGGCGCGGCTGTTTGAAACAAACAGGCGAGCGCAAAATGAATACAAAAGTTCAAGCTCGTCGATGCGAAAACTGTGCGATGCTTACGCCGCCGGTCTCAATTATTACCTCGAAAAACACCCGGAAGTTCGTCCTAAATTGATTAAACGTTTTGAGCCGTGGTCTGTGCTGATAACGGGTGCGCCGCCGCTCGGTTCTTTAGGAATCACCACGCAGGAAATACGGACGCTTTTCAAAGAACTTCCAGCCGCCGCGCAAAATCCGCCTTCGGGCGAATCAATCGAAGATGAAGGCTCGAATATGTGGGCGGTCAGCCCGCAAAAAAGTGCTTCGGGACACGCGATGCTCTTTCTCAATCCGCACGTCGGCTTTTTCGGCGGCGGTCAGCGTTACGAAGCGCATCTGCACAGCAATCAAGGATTAAACATCTCCGGTTTTGCGATGCTCGGCTCGCCTTATATCTGGTCAGGACACAATGAAACGCTCGGTTGGAGTCATACAAACACGGGCGCGGATTCGACCGATGTTTTTATCGAAACTTTCGACAAACCGCAAAACCCGCTGGCTTATCGCTACGGAAACGATTACCGCAATGCCGTCGAATGGACTGACGAAATTTTGGTTAAAAATCAGGAAAAGATGGAAACCAAACGATTCACTTTTCGCAAAACTCATCACGGTTACGTTGTTGCGTTACGAGCGGGGAAATCTCTCGCGGTAAAAGCCGCCTCGGTCGAAGTCAACGGACGATTGTTTGAACAAAAATGGGCGATGGCTCGCGCACGCTCGCTAAAAGAGTTTAAATCGGCAATGGCGCAGCGCACGCTGACCGGCTCGAACACCATTTACGCCGACCGTCGGGGAAACATTTTTTACATTCACGGAAACGCGATGCCGCGCCGCTCAATTGAATTTGATTGGACGAAGCCGGTTGACGGCAGCAATGTAAAAACAGAATGGCGCGGGCTTCACGAATTGAGCGAATTGCCGCAAGTTCTCAATCCCTCTTCGGGTTGGATTCAAAACTGCAACTCGACGCCGTTTTTGAGTTCAAGCACCGACAATCCCGAACGCTCGAAATTTCCGGTTTATATGGCACCAGACCTCGACACGCCGCGGGCGCAAATGTCGCGGCGCATTCTCTCGTCGAAACCGAAATTTACATTTGAGGAATGGACGCGCTTTTCGCTCGACACACATCTGATTTTGGCTGAAACAATTGTGCCGGAACTAGTTTCGATTTGGGAAAAACTGCGTCAATCCGACGCTGCCAAAGCAAACAAACTCGCCGAACCAATAGCGGTTTTGAAATCCTGGGATTACGATAGCCGGATTGATTCCGTGCCGACGACGCTTTTTATGCTGTATTTTGAACAACTCCAGCGCGTCAACCGGGAGCGAGCAGCGCGAGCGACGGACGACGCGCCGCTTGTTCCGACGACGCTCGGCGAACAATTAAATAAAATTGATGCGACGGCTAAAATTGCGGCTTTCGAGAAAGCGTTAAATGATTTGCAAAATGATTACGGCAAATGGCAAGTCGCGTGGGGAGAAATCAATCGTCTTCAACGAATTCATTCGAGCGGAACACAGGAAAAATTCGACGACGCAAAGCCGAGTGTTCCAGTTCCCGGTGCAAGCGGTTTAGCCGGGAGCCTTTTTACATTCAACACGCGCCGTGATGCGGGACAAAAACGGCGCTACGGCATCAGCGGCAATTCATATTTGGCAGTTGTCGAGTTCAGCCCGCGTGTCAAAAGACGTTCGCTATTGGTTTTCGGTCAAAGCGCCGACTCGAAATCGCCGCATTTTTTCGACCAGGCGGAATTGTATTCCACAAAACAATACAAACCCGCGTGGTTTGAACTGAAAGAAATCAAGCGCAATCTCGAACGCAGTTATCATCCCGGCAGCGAAGGTGTTTTGCGAAAAACCGCAGTCAAATAAATTCTTTTTATTTTTAATCGTTTATGTCTAATCAATCTCAAAAAATCGCTTCTGTTCTGTTGGCTTTCGCGTTACTAATCAGCGCATTTCCGTCGCAATCCTACGCGCAGCGTCGTGCGAAGAAATTTCCGGCAAGCAAAGAATTGAAACTGGATTTATTGATAAAAGGCGGAACGGTTGTTGACGGCTCAGGCTCTGCGGCGGTCAAAAACGACATCGGTATTCGCGGCGACCGAATTGTTTTTGTCGGTAAATCAGCAAGATTAAAAGTAGATGTCGCGCGAACACTCGATGCCGCCGGAATGATTGTCGCGCCCGGATTCGTTGACCCGCATACGCACGCGCTCGAAGATTTATCGAATTCGAAATCGAGCGGCAGCGAAAATTATCTGATGCAGGGCGTGACGACGGTCGTTACCGGCAACGACGGCGGCGGACCTTTTCGCGTCGCGCAAACACTGGAAAAATGGGAACGGCAAGGCATCGGAACAAACGCCGCGCTGCTCGTCGGTCAAGGCACAGTTCGCAGTGAAGTTGTCGGCGAAGGCGATGTGCAGCCGACGATTGAACAGGTTGCACAAATGAAGAACTTAATCGGGCAGGCGATGGACGAAGGCGCGTTCGGAATGTCAACCGGACTTTATTACGCGCCCGGCAGTTTCGCCAAAACCGAAGAAGTTATCGATCTTGCCAAAGTCGTCGCCGCAAAAGACGGCGTTTATGATACACATTTGCGCGACGAAGGCTCGTATTCAATCGGCTTGCTCGGTTCGATTCGGGAAACCATCCGCATCGGGCGCGAAGCAAAAATTCCCGTTCATATCTCGCACATCAAAGCGCTCGGCAAAGACGTTTGGGGACAAAGCCGTCAAGTCGTCAGAATTATCAAACAAGCACGCGCCAAAGGAATTCGCGTTACCGCCAACCAATATCCCTACACCGCGTCCGGCACAAATATTACGGCGGCTCTCGTTCCGCGCTGGGCTGAAGCCGGCGGAAATGCGGAGCTTTTCAAGCGAATCAAAGACCCGCAAATTCGCCCGCGTCTGCTCGTCGAGATGGAAGCGAATTTGAAGCGGCGCAACGGAGCGGAAGCAATTTTAATTACCAGGTCGCGCGACCGCGAGCTAATCGGCAAAACACTCGGAGCAATCGCCCAACAGCGCAAAAAGTCGTCCGTCGAAACCGCGCTCGACATTATAGAAAGCGGCGGCGCGGGCATCGCTTCGTTTAATATGAGCGAAGCCGACATCGAATATTTTATGAAACAGCCATTCGTGATGACCGGTTCTGACGGCTCAAGCGGTCATCCGCGAAAATACGGAACTTTTCCGAGAAAGCTGCGCGAATACATTTACGGGAAAAAACTCATCACATTACCTTTCGCCATCCGCCAGAGCAGTACGCTGACGGCTGAAACCTTCCGCATTCCCGAACGTGGGCTTCTCAAAGCCGGTTATTTTGCCGATGTCATCGTCTTCGACCCGAAAACCGTCGCCGACCGCGCTACTTACGAACAGCCGGAAACGCTCGCCGCCGGTATGAAATTCGTCGTTGTCAACGGCAAAATTTCAGTGGACGAAGGCAAATATACGGGAATGCTGGCAGGACGTGCTTTGCGTAAAACTCAATGATAA
>Ga0136618_10001135_pt1 | contig 10126 bp, 8 predicted proteins | sample AntDrymUQ3302106_2_FD_104805 | JGI IMG/M metagenome (GOLD analysis project Ga0136618, IMG submission 104805) | Polar desert sand microbial communities from Dry Valleys, Antarctica - metaG UQ330 (21.06) | ecosystem: Environmental > Terrestrial > Soil > Desert | place: Antarctica: Dry Valley...
GATCGAACCGATGCTGACGTTGCAGGCGGAGCGGGCGCGCGTACGGGCAGCTTCTCGGTCAGGTTCGGGAACTCGCTCACCCCGGTGATCACCTCCGTCCGTTGCACCAACCCGTCCCGGCGGTCCGCCCATACCGACCCAATACGTTCGGCAATCAGGCCTGCGGACATGGCCGAAGCCAGTCCGCCGGCCCGCTCGATCTCGGTGAACCAGTCCCATGCAGCGGCGGCCAACTGATCGGTGAGGGCTTCGACGTACCAGGACCCGCCGGCCGGATCGAGGACCCGGGCAAGATGACCCTCCTCCATGAGCAGGGTCTGGGTGTTGCGGGCGATGCGACGAGCGAAGGCGTCCGGGAGTCCGAGCTCGGTGTCGAACGGTGCGACAGTGACAGAGTCAGCACCGCCCACCCCGGCCGCGAAGCACGCGACAGTGGTGCGCAGCATGTTCACCCATGGATCGCGCCGGGTCATCATCACCGACGACGTGACCGCATGCTGTCGCTGACCACGAGTCTCCGGTGCAGCGCCGGACACCTCGCCGACCCGGTTCCACAGCCTCCGCGCCGCCCGCAGTGCCGCGATGGTCAGGAACTGATCCGCGCTCGCGGAGTACCGGAACTCCAAGGCTCCGAACGCCGAATCGACATCGAGCCCGGCATCGGTGAGCGCACGCAGGTAGGCCACACCGGAGGCCAACGAAGCGCCCAACTCCTCCACGGCACCAGCTCCTGCACCGTGGAAGACAGTGCCGTCCACGATGATCGCGCGCATCGCCGGAAACTCGTCCCGGCAACGCCGCGCCAGCGTAACGGCGACAGTCAGGTCAAGCTCAGTACCGGAGCGGATCGCGTCGCCGAACGGGTCCGCGCCGAGGTTGCCTAGTAGCGCAGCTGGCTCGACCCCACCGGCCGCGGCCAGCTCGAAAAAGGCATCCGCGGCCCCCGCGGTTTCCGGTCCGGCTTGCAGGACAACGGGAGCGACATCGAGGCGCACCTCAGTCAGTACCTCCGGGATCGCCTGGACGGGGACCGCGCCCTCGCCAAGTACCAGCCACAACGACGTGACGCCGTGGTCGAGATCGGCGGCGATCGCCGCGCACGTGACAGGGACGTCGGGATGGGCGTGGCGAGCCCTGACGTCCCAACCGGGTGGATCGGTGTATCCCGCCCGCCGACCGCGTACGAACGGCGGGAGTCCGGGCACCCCGACCCCACGCACCAGCGCATCGGCGTCCTCGGCGACGTACAGCGGCGCGAGATCGATGCCATTGCCCAATGAGGTACGCAAGGCGTCCTCGATCAGCCGCGGCGGCTTCGAAGTACCCGACCCAGTAGTTGGTGGCCTGACGCTGCGGAGGGCGGTTGTCACCAGTTCCCGCCACTGGTCGCGATCTACCTCAGGAAAGTCACCCGCCAGGGCCAGCGCCTCCGGCGCGGTGACGTCCTCCGGCTGGGTTACCTCCGCCGTCCTGGGCGACTCCCGGCCGTGGCCCTGTTCCATGGAGACGCTAGCCGGTCTCGCCCGCCAGCGCCCGGAGCGCCGTACGAGCCAACAGCCGTACCCCGATCGACAGGGCACGCTCGTCGATGTCGAAGGAGCCACGATGCAGATCCAGCGGGGGACCGCCTCCGTCGGTACCGAGGCGGGCGAACCCGATCGGCGCATGGTCGGCATACCAGGCGAAATCCTCGCCGCCGAGGCTTTGCTCGGTCGAGCTGATGCCCTCCGCGCCGACCGTCTCGTGAGCGGCGGCCCGCAGCACCTCGATCGGGCCAGCATCGTTGACGACGGGGGGCACCCCACGCTGATAGTCGATTTGGACCTGGGCTCCGGTGGGGGCAACGACCTCGGCAATAAGTCGACGGATCAACTTCTCCGCCTCGTCCCATGAATCCCGGTCGAGCAATCGTGCGGTCCCGTGCAGCGTGCCGCTTTCGGGGATCGTGTTGGCCGCGATCCCGGCGCCAACGGCACCCCAGACCAGGGACAGACCCGCGCGGGGGTCGATCTGCCGGGACAACAACCCCGGAGTCGCGGTGATCACCCTACCCAGGGCATCGACCAAGTCGACGGTCATATGCGGACGGGCGGTGTGCCCACCCGGACCGGTCAGAGTCACCTTGACGGCATCGCAGGCGGCGGTGATCGGCCCGACCTTGAGCCCGACCTTTCCGACGGCAAGGGTCGGATCGCAATGCACGGCGAAGGCTGCCAGGACCCCGTCAAGAGCGCCGGCCTTCAGGACCTCGAGGGCGCCGCCAGGTACCTGCTCCTCGGCGGGCTGGAACACACACCGGATCCGGCCACCCAACGTCGCGGGTTCACCGAACTCCCCGGAGTCGCCGAGCTCGCTGAGCACTTTGGCGACGCCGAGCACGATCGCGGTGTGCGCATCATGACCGCACGCGTGCGCGACGCCTTCGATCCGGGATCGGTAGGACACGTCCTTGGTATCGAAGAGCGGCAGCGCGTCGATGTCGGCGCGCAGGACAACCACCTGCTCGCCGGCCCCGATATCGCAAATCACGCCGGTCCCGTGCTCGAGCACCTTGGGCTCTAGCCCCGCTACCCGGAGTCGGTCGACGATGAGGTCGGTGGTCCGGTGCTCGACGTATCCGAGTTCTGGGTGAGCGTGGATCGTGCGCCGCGTCTCGACGAGTTCGGCGACGTGACTGGTGACCCAGGCGTCGATCCAGTTGCCGATCCGCTCCCCGCGCAATGCCTCACTCGTCACAATGCGGGCCCCACCGGAACAGTTCCTCTCGATCGGATGTCGCTGGCCCGCTCGGACCATCTCGCCGCTGGAGGGCCCCTCCTGGGCGCCCGACGAACGGCGATTGACGCCATCGCAGTCTAGGCGTCCGGGAACTTCGCCACGCGCTCGGCCGTTCTCACACGATGTGACCTCCGAGGCTTTCACCCTGGTCCGGCACGCCATGCCGCAGCAGGTACCGGACGAGGACCCAAGCACCTGGCGGCTCGGACCGGAGGGTGTCGCCGCGGCGCGGCAGCTGTCGAGCGTCGTTCCCCAGGACACCTACCTAGTGGCCAGCCCTGAGCCCAAAGCCTGCGCCACCGCCCTGTTGGTCACTGGCAGGGAACCGGCGCTGGACGTGCGCCTGGTCGAGGTACGCCGACCCAGTCGATGGAACTCCGCGCACCGCAGCGATGCCCGCCGTTACCTCAGTGGCGAGAGTGTCATCGGCTGGGAGGATCAGGACGACGTCATACGACGGATCAGCGAATCCCTGGACGACCATCAGGAGCGCGCCGGACAACGACGGCTGGTCGTCGTCGGCCACGGCATCAGCGCAACCCTGTGGGTTGCCGCAGCCCTCGGCCTCGACGCGGTCCGCTGGTGGAAGTCCCTGCGGTTCCCGGACGCTTGGGAGATCGACCTGCACACGCTGCGCGCGCACCGCATCGAGGCCGTGGCCTGACACCGGCGCATCCCGCGACTCCTTCGACGGCAAGGACGGCCCAGAGGACGGCGTGGCGGATAGGCCAGGATGGCAGGCATGACGACGACGATCGCCAGCCCTGACGCCTTGCTCGACATGGCCGGCTCAGACCTGGGTACCAGCGATTGGGTGGAGATTGCGCAGTCCGACGTGGACGCCTTCGCCAAGGCCACCAGGGACGAACAGTGGATCCACGTGGACCCCGAGCGCGCCGCCGCGGGTCCCTTCGGCCGTACCATCGTGCACGGTTACATGACCCTTTCCATGTTGGTCCCGCTGCTGCACAACACCTTCCAGGTGAATGGCGTGGCCATGGGCATCAACTACGGGCTGAACAAGGTTCGCTTCCCGGCACCGACACCGGTCGGCTCGCGGGTCCGTGTGCATGCCGAGCTGGTCAACGCGGAGCGGGTCAGCGGCGGGGTGCAGGCTGTCGTCGACGCGACGGTCGAAGCCGAGGGAGTCGACAAGCCAGTCTGTGTCGCCCAGTCGATCGTGCGCTACTACCCCGCTCAGTAGGGCCGCCGGGCTAAGCTCCGCCGCCATGTCATCGACCGACCTCATCGCCGCAGCCGGAGCCGCGGCCGCGCTGCGAGACGCCCTGCCGCCGAGCACCCCCACTGTTGCCGTTGTCATGGGTTCCGGGTGGTTCCCAGCCGCCGACGTGCTCGGTGAGCCGTTGGCCGAGATCTCAGCTGCCGACCTTCCCGGGTTCACCGCCCCCAGCGTGGTCGGGCACAGCGGCAGGGTCCGGCTGATCGAAGCAGGACAGCGACAGGCCCTCGTCTTCCTCGGCCGTACCCACCTCTACGAGGGCCATGGAGTTGCCCAGGTCGCACACGCCGTTCGTACCGCAGCCGCCGCGGGCGTCGAGACGATCATTCTCACCAACGCGGCCGGGGGACTGCGTGCGGGCTTCACCGTCGGCCAGCCGGTCCTGATCAGCGACCACCTCAACCTGACCGCGACCTCCCCATTGACCGGCGCGAAGTTCGTCGATCTCACCGATCTGTACTCCCCGCGGTTACGCCAACTGGCCCGCGATATCGAGCCGGACCTCGCCGAAGGCGTGTACGCCGCGCTGCCCGGGCCGCACTTCGAAACGCCTGCGGAGATCCGCATGCTGCGCGGCATGGGTGCCGATCTCGTCGGGATGTCGACGGCACTCGAGGCCATCGCCGCACGGGCTGCTGGGATGGAGGTCTTCGGGCTTTCCCTGGTCACGAACCTCGCTGCCGGGATCACCGGGGTGCCGCTCAACCACGTCGAGGTGCTCGAGGCCGGTCAGGCTGCCGCGCAACGCATGGGTGGATTGCTGCGCGACCTGATCGGCCGGCTCTAGTGCCATCGCCGATGCCGATGCCATCGTCCCCACCCATGCCGGCGGAGGGGGAGCTCGAGCAGCTTCTCGACCTGGTGTCGTTCTGGATGGCCGACGATCCGCACGCAGACGACGTCCGGGAACTGGGTGCGTTGTTCACCGCCGCCACCGCGGGGCGAGGAGATGCCATCGCCGAACTGCGGGATCGCTTCAGCGGGCCTTTGACCTTCGGAACCGCCGGTCTGCGCGGGCCGCTGCGAGCCGGACCCGCTGGGATGAACGCCGCCGTCGTACGCCGGGCCGCAGCCGGGCTGGCTGCCTATCTCACCGGGTGTGGGACCGTCGGGACGGTCGTCATCGGCTACGACGCCCGGCACCGCAGCCGGGAATTCGCCCACGACAGCGCCGCCGTGCTGTCCGCCGCCGGTTTCCAAGCTCTCGTCCTGCCCCGGCCGCTGCCCACGCCGGTCCTGGCATTCGCGGTCGGGTACCACCGCGCGGTTGCCGGTGTGATGGTGACTGCCAGCCACAACCCGCCCATGGACAACGGCTACAAGGTCTATCTCGGCGACGGGGCGCAGATAGCCCCGCCAGCTGATGCTCACATCCAGGCCGCCATCGCCGCCGTCGGGTCGACGCAGGCCATCCCGCTGGCCGAGAATTTTTCTCGCCTCGACGACGCGGTCGTCTCCGCCTACGTGGACCAAATCGCCGGGCTGGTCGATCCGAACTCTCCCCGCGAGCTGTCGGTCGCCTACTCCGCGATGCACGGTGTCGGTTCGCTCGTGCTACGGGATGTCTTCGCTCGCGCTGGCTACCCAGCACCCGAGGTCGTCACCGCTCAGGACGAGCCGGACGCCGATTTCCCCACGGTCGGGTTCCCCAATCCCGAGGAACCCGGAGCTATGGATCTGCTGCTGGCGCTGATGGACTCCAGCGGGGCCGATCTCGGGATCGCCAACGACCCAGACGCCGACCGATGCGCGATCGCCAGCCGGGGTCGGATGCTCAGCGGAGACGAGGTCGGGGTCCTGCTCGCCGATCATCTGCTGTCGCGGGGGGCGACCGGAACCTTTGCTGCAAGCATCGTCTCCTCGTCCCTGCTCGGGAAGATCGCTGCCGCGCACAGGGTCCCGTACGCCGAGACCCTGACCGGGTTCAAGTGGATAGTCCGTGCGCCGGAGGTCACCGGCGTACCGCTTTCCTACGGCTACGAGGAGGCGCTGGGGTACGCCGTTGCGCCGGCTCTGGTACGGGACAAGGACGGGATCTCCGCGGCGCTGCTGTTCACCGAGCTCGCAGCACGGCTGAAGGCCCGCGGGGCGACCCCGCGTGACCGGCTCGACGAACTGGCCATCGAGCACGGCTTGCATGCCACTGACCAGATCTCGATCCGAGTCGAACGACTTGCAGAGATCGGCGAACTGATGCATCGGCTGCGCCAGGCGCCGCCCGCGCAACTGCTCGGTCGAGACGTGGTGACCGAGGATCTGTTGCCCGACGCCGACGTACTCAGATTCCGCGGCCAGGATCTTCGGGTGATCCTGCGACCCAGCGGTACCGAGCCCAAGCTCAAGTCTTATCTCGAGGTCGTTGTCCCGGTCTCCCCGGACACCGGCATCCTCGAGGCGCGTGGCCGGGCAGGCGAGGAACTGCAAGCGCTGCGCGCTCAGGTCAGCACCCTGCTAGCCCGCTGATCCGCAGACCCCATTCTCGCCGTTATCGCGAAAACTGCTGTTCTGGCGCCTCCAGCCGCGCGGTTATCGCGATAACGGCGGAAAAAGAGACCGACCGAGTCAGACGGCGCCGAACTGCCGGTCGCCGGCATCGCCGAGCCCCGGAACGATGTAGGCCATCTCGTTGAGCCCCTCATCGATGCTCGCGGTGAATACCCGCAGCGGCATGGCGGTGGACTCCGAGTGGGCGAGTCCCTCGGGCGCGGCCAGAGTGCAGAGCACGGTGATCAGCTCGGCGCCGCGATCCAGCAGCAGCCGGCAGCAGTGCTCCAACGAGCCACCGGTGGCCAACATCGGGTCGAGCACGAACACGGGGCGCCCCGCGAGGGACTCCGGCAGCGAAGACATGTACGCCGTCGGTTGGAAGGTCTCCTCGTCCCTCGCCAAGCCGACGAAGCCCATCGTCGCCTCCGGCAGCAACCCGAAGGCCGCATCGGCCATGCCCAGCCCGGCACGCAGGACCGGCACCAGCACCGGTGGGGTGCTCACCTTTGTCCCTACCGTCGGACCGACCGGCGTCGTGATCGGAAAATCCTCGACCGGCAACTCACGCGTGGCCTCGAAGAGGAGCATGACGGTGAGCTCGGCCAAAGCGGCGCGGAAGGTCGCGCTGTCGGTCCTCTCATCCCGCATCGTGGTCAGGCGGGCACGGGCGAGCGGATGATCGACGACGGTGGTCTGCACGAGGAGTCACCGTAGGGCCTGCGAGCATGCGGGCACCACCGAGACCCCCACCCCGGCCCTGGCGCCTAGACTCGTCCATCGTGGCTGCCCCGACCCTCGACACCGCCCTCCCCGCGGAGACGGCCGCGCCGGGCTACCTCGATGCGACGCGGGACAACGCCGCACTGCGGGCCTTCCTGCACGGTCTGCCGGGGGTGGACCAGGTCGGTGTCGAGGCACGGGTGGCGACCCTGAGCACGCGATCGATCAAGACGACCGCCAAAGCCTGGGCGATCGACATGGCGATCGGGCTGATCGACCTGACCACCCTGGAAGGTGCCGACACGCCGGGCAGGGTCGCCTCCCTGTGTGCCAAGGCCCGCCGACCGGACCCGAGCGATCCCAGCTGCCCCTCGACCGCCGCAGTCTGTGTGTACGGCGACCTCGTGCCGTACGCCGTCGAGGCGCTCAGCGGCAGCGGCATCCACATCGCGGCTGTGGCCACAGCCTTCCCCAGCGGTCGGGCCAGCCGTGAGGTCAAGATCGCCGACGTGCAGGACGCGGTACGCGCGGGCGCCGACGAGATCGACATGGTCATCGACCGGGGCGCGTTCCTGTCCGGTCGTTACTACGACGTCTTCGACGAGATCGTCGCCGTGAAACAGGCCTGCGGCGGCGCGCACCTCAAGGTCATCCTCGAGACCGGGGAACTCGCGACCTACGACAACGTGCGACGGGCCTCGTGGCTGGCAATGCTGGCCGGCGGCGACTTCATCAAGACCTCGACGGGGAAGGTCTCCCCGGCAGCGACGCTTCCGGTGACCTTGGTGATGCTGGAGGCGGTACGCGACTTTGCCGAGGCCACCGGGCGGCGGATCGGGATGAAACCGGCCGGCGGCATCCGGACGACCAAGGACGCCGTCAAATACCTCGTGATGATCAACGAGACCACCGGCCCGGACTGGCTCACCCCGGATCTCTTCCGATTCGGGGCCTCCGGCCTGCTCAACGACCTTCTCCTGCAACGGCACAAGCTCACGACCGGGCACTACTCCGGCCCCGACTACGTCACCGTCGACTAGAGGGAGGCGACCGAACTAATGAGTACCAGCCGTAAGTCCCCCGCCGTCTTCGACTACGCCCCTGCACCGGAGTCCCGTGCGATCGTTGACCTGCGCCCTTCCTACGGGCTGTTCATCGACGGCGAGTTCGTCGACGGGCATGGCCAGTCTTTCAAGTCGATCAGCCCATCGACCGAGGAGGTGCTGGCCGAAGTCTGCGCGGCAGATGCCACCGACGTCGACACCGCCGTCAAGGCCGCCCGCCGCGCGTACAACCGGACCTGGTCCCGGCTTCCTCCGGCCGAGCGGGGCAAGTACCTCTTCCGCATCGCCCGCATCCTGCAGGAGCGCTCCCGCGAACTCGCGGTGCTGGAGTCCCTCGACAATGGCAAGCCCATCCGCGAGTCCCGCGACGTGGACATCCCGTTGGTCGCCGCGTACTTCTTCTACTACGCCGGTTGGGCCGACAAGCTCGCCTACGCCGGGTACGGACCGGATCCAAAGCCGTTGGGCGTTGCGGCCCAAGTCATTCCGTGGAACTTCCCATTGCTCATGCTGGCCTGGAAGATCGCTCCGGCACTGGCGGCCGGCAACACGGTCGTCCTCAAGCCGGCCGAGACGACCCCGTTGACGGCACTGCTGTTCGCCGAGATCTGCCAACAGGCCGACCTGCCGCCGGGCGTGGTAAACATCATCACCGGCGCTGGCGATACCGGCCGCGCCCTGGTCGAGCATCCCGATGTCGACAAGATCGCGTTCACAGGTTCGACCGACGTCGGCCGTCAGATCGCGGTCAGCGCCGCGGGGACCCGGAAGAAGCTCACTCTGGAACTGGGAGGCAAGGCAGCCAACATCGTCTTCGACGACGCTCCGATCGACCAGGCAGTCGAAGGCATCGTCAACGGCATCTTCTTCAACCAGGGTCACGTCTGCTGCGCCGGCTCGCGGCTGCTGGTCCAGGAGTCGGTGGCCGAGGAAGTCAACTTCTCCCTGCGCCGCCGACTCAAGACCCTGCGGGTGGGCGACCCGCTGGACAAGAACACCGACATCGGCGCGATCAACTCCGCCGAACAGCTAAAGCGCATCCGCGAACTCTCCGACGTGGGCGAGCAAGAGGGTGCGGTTCGCTGGTCTCCACCATGTGACATTCCTGATCGTGGATTCTGGTTCCCGCCAACGATATTCACCGAGGTCTCCCCCGCGCATCGGATCGCTCGCGAGGAGATCTTCGGACCGGTCCTGTCCGTGCTGACCTTCCGTACGCCCGACGAGGCGGTCGCGAAGGCCAACAACACGCCGTACGGCCTGTCCGCCGGGATCTGGACCGACAAAGGCTCCCGGATCCTGGCGATCGCATCCAAGCTACGCGCCGGCGTGGTGTGGGCCAACACCTTCAACCGGTTCGACCCGACCAGTCCGTTCGGTGGCTACAAGGAATCCGGCTACGGCCGGGAGGGCGGTCGACACGGCCTGTCCGCCTACCTAGCCAGCAACGAGGACGGCTCATGACGCGGCTCGATGTGCGCAAGACGTACAAGCTCTACATCGGTGGGAAGTTCCCCCGCTCGGAGTCCGGACGCTCGTACGTCGTGACCGATGCCAAGGGCAAGTTCCTGGCCAACGTCAGCCGGGCTTCGCGCAAGGATGCCCGCGACGCGGTAGTGGCTGCCCGATCGTCATTCGCCGGCTGGTCGGAGGCCACGGCGTACAACCGTGGTCAGGTCCTCTACCGCGTTGCGGAGGTTATGGAGGGCCGGGCAGACCAGTTCGCCATCGAGGTCGCCGCCGGAGAGGGAGTCCGCCTCTCCCAGGCGCGGACTGTTGTCTCAGCCGCCATCGACCGCTGGGTCTGGTACGCAGGTTGGACGGACAAGCTCGCCCA
>Ga0136618_10001136_pt1 | contig 10124 bp, 13 predicted proteins | sample AntDrymUQ3302106_2_FD_104805 | JGI IMG/M metagenome (GOLD analysis project Ga0136618, IMG submission 104805) | Polar desert sand microbial communities from Dry Valleys, Antarctica - metaG UQ330 (21.06) | ecosystem: Environmental > Terrestrial > Soil > Desert | place: Antarctica: Dry Valley...
CAACTCCGGTTCAGTTGGCGGCTACTCGCCTGCGACGGGGGCGTCGGGGAAGAATGCGGCCCATGCGAACCAGAATTCGTTGCGATGGGTCACCGTCGAGAGTCGTTCGCCCTCGAGCGGGCCGTCGATCGCGACTCCGAGCAGTGTCCACGTCGAGCCGGTCTGGTCATCGGTGAACAAGTCGTCCCCGCCCGGCGAGAACGTCAAGACCTGGTCGCCGACTCGACGGTCGTAGGCGATGCCGCTGCCGATTGCTTCGCCATCCGCGATGACGGTGGCATCGAGGGCATCGGCGGTGTCGCCGCCCCACACCACGACGAAGGGCGTCCCGGCGAGTTCGTCGTTGATCGCCCGCTGCTCGCGGAGGACGCTGAACGGATAGGCCTTCTCGTTTCCGTCGAGTGTGACCCCGACGACCCTCGACAGCGCCGGATGGCGCGGATCAGGGTCGCCGTCGAAGAGGAACGGCGACGTGCTCGAGCTGTAGGCACTGTATGGGTTGGCGCCGTACTCGATGCCGAACCCGGTGTTCCGTGAGAGCGAGATCGCATCCGGGAAGTTCTCGAGCACGTCGGCGTAAGCGACGATGGAGGTCGGGATGAGCTCGAGCTGGGTTCCTGCGAAGTCGCCGACGACCGCCTCGCCGGTGATTTGTTGCCAGAGTGAGGTCGTCGCGTCGTCCCACATCACGAGGTCGCTGTTGCGCAGCAGCCCTGACACGCCGAAGCGCAGGGTCTGGCCGTCGACTCGTGCGTCGAAGCTGATCGCCGTGTTGCAGAGCGGGCAGAACGTGACCACGACCGGAACCTCGCCGAACCGGTCGTTGACGATCTCGTGGCGGGTGAGAATCGAGAGCGGATAGAACCTGACCTCGTCGCCGAATTGGACGAGCGCGCCCGGCTCGCGGGCGTCGAGCCAGTCGGCGGAAGCGATCGGCTCGAAGACCGGTTCGTCGATCGGCGGAATGCGATCGCGGGGGTCGACCGCCCCGATGCCGAGGCGGAACTCGTCGAGACCGACGGTCCGATTGGTCCAGTCGGTCGGCCACGGCTCGGTCGCCCGGCTGATCTCCGCACTGAGTTCGGTCCCGTCCTCGACCGGATCGACGATGGTGCTCGACGCGTCCGCAGCCGGCTCCTCGTCGGCGGTCGAGCTCCCCCCACACGCAACCGCCGCCAGCGCGATGCCCATCGTGAGCGCCGCAAGTCGTTTGTGATTCATGGTCGATCTCCCGACGTCAAGAGGGTGCGGTCAGCGTCGTCGTTGTCGTCGGGTTCGAACCGCTTCAACACCGATGACAGCACTGCGATGGCGACGATGCCGCCGAGTATCAGACCGACGAGCTCAGAGTTGTCGCCGATCCAGTTCGTCAGCGTCGCCGACCAGCGGTCCACGACCCCCGCGGCCTGGCCCTGCTCGCCGGCGTCTGACGACAGATCATCGAACCAGAACCACGTGATGTAGGAGCCGGCGACGATCAAGAACCCAGCCGAGACCCGATGAACGTACGGAAGCGCCGAACGCAGGCGACGGACGAGCCCGTGCTTCGCCATCGCCACTGCGACTGTGAGTGCAATCAGCACTGCCGACATCCCCGCCGCGTACGCAACATAGGTGGCCAGACCGGAGGTAAAGCTTGCGCTGGCCAGCGAGCCGACCACCACGGAGAGGAACACGGGCAGCGTGCACGACAGCGACGCCAGTGCGTACGACACACCGAACGTGAACACCGACTTGTTGTCGCGAGTGCTTGCCCCCTGTCCGGCCTTCAGGAACCCGATGTTGATCTCCAAGCCGCGGAACATCGCGACGCCGAGGATCACCATCAACACCCCCACGCCGAGCGCGACGTATGGAATCCAGTCGATGATGGAACGCACGCCGGCATTGATCAGGAGGCCGGTCGTGCCGAACACGACCAGGAAGCCGGCGGACACGATCGCGCCGACCTTGAGTGCCTGGCCGAGACCCGGCGTGCCGGATTCGTCGTCGTCACCGTCCAGCCCCATGAAGTACGAGAGGTAGGCCGGCAGCATGGCAAAGCCGCACGGGTTCACGGTGGCGACGAGCCCGGCAGCAAACGCGAGGCCGAGCGGGGCGTCGATCATGATGCGGCGACCAGCTCGTCGATCCGGTCGTTCAACGCCGACTCATCGAGTTGGCCGGCGAACACCTCGAGGATCTGACCGTCGGGGGTGACGAACAGTGTGCTCGGCATGGCGATCAGGCCGAAATTGCGGAAGAGCTCGCCGGTCGGGTCGTCGGCGAGCGTGTAGGTCAGACCGACGTCACCGGCCAGGTCGACTGCTGCGGGGCGAATGTCGGCGTTGGCGATACCGAGGAACGTGACCTCGTCGCCGCGCTGCTCGTGAACGGTCTGGAACTCGGGCAGCTCGCCGACGCAGGCGGGGCACCACGACGCCCAGAAGTTGATCACCAGCGGGGCGCCCTCGAACTCCTCGAACGTCGTACTTGCGCCGTCGAAGAGCTCGAAGCGCTGAGTCGGCAGCTCGCTCTCGACGGCGATCCCGCTCTCCGCCGTACGGGCGTCTTGGACGCCGTCGTCGTCGCCAGACACGCTGACGACGACGACGGCGAAGATGAGGAGCGCCAACGCGGCTCCGATGACGCTGCGTCGCTGGTTCTTGGTGATCACGACTGCCATGCAAAGGGGAACCCGGGCAGCGACATCATCGATTCCCAGTTTCGCAACTGGTATGAATTGCTCTCGCGTCGTCGCTGAGCCGATGTCATGCGAGCCCCATCGCCGGACCAGGCGCTGGTCTGCGGGCCGTCATCGGCGTCTCAGTCCCGGTGGAGCAGGAGTTCCTTGAGTGTGGATGTGGCAAACCCCCACGCCTGCTTGATGCTCGGCGACGGGGGGATCGACACTGCGTTTGATGAGGTGTGAACGTCGACGATGGTCGGGCCCGGCGTGGCGAGGGCTTCGGCGAGAACGGGTTCGAGTTGTTCCACGGTGTCGATGGTGTAGCCGGTGAAGCCCATTGCTCGTCCGATGTCGGCGAAGCTCGGGTTGTCGAGTGTCGTGCCGGTCGGGGGGATACCCATCTCGGCTTCCTCCAGTTCGACGAGGCCGAGCGATTGGTTGTTGAAGACGATGACGGTGATCGGGAGTTGGAGTGTGACCGCGGTTCGGAGATCGCCGAGGGTCATCATCAAGCCGCCGTCGCCTGCGAGGGCGACGACCTGGCGCTCCCGGTCGACTGACTGTGCCCCGAGGGCTTGGGGCAGTGCGTTCGCCATCGAGGCGTGGTTGAACGAACCCAGCAACCGCTGACGCGGCTGGCTTTGGAGGCTCTCCGGAAATGAGCGGGGTGTAGCTGGGTGGACGGGGTCCCTGGCGCGGCACAGGGGCTCTGCGAATCTGACGGTTCTTGACGCCTTCAGATGGAGAGCCCCTGTGATCACGGACCCTACTCGCATGTGTGAGCTGCTCGTTGGACTGCCGGCGGTGCGCATCTTGGGCGTTGTCGACGAACCTGATGGTGCGTTGTGGGTGCACGTCGAGACGATCGGTGCCCGTCCGCTGTGTTCGCGCTGCGGTGCTGCGGCGACGGTGAAGGACCGGGATCGGGTCGAGCTGGTCGATCTGCCGGCGTTCGGTCGGCGGACCCGGCTGGTGTGGCGCAAGCGTCGCTGGGCGTGCCCGAACCGGGCGTGTCCACGGGGGTCGTGGACCGCTGAGGAGCCGACGATCGCCGCCCCGCGGCTGGTGTTGACGGATCGGGCCGGCAGGTGGGTGACCGAACAGGTCGGGCGTTGTGGCCGCACCGTCGACGAGATCGCCGTCGAGCTCGGTTGTGACTGGCACACCGTCAACGACGCCGTCATCGCCTACGGCACCGCCCTCGTCGACGACGACCACGACCGCATCGGCGAACCCACCGCCGTTGGCTTGGATGAGACCCTGTTCGCCCGGCTCGGGCCGTGGCGCACGCAGTTGTGGTCGACCTCCATCGTCAACGTCCGCGCCGGTCAACTCCTCGATGTCGTTCCGGGCCGTGACAGCCAAGGACCGTGCGCCTGGTTCGCCGCCCGCAGCGAGCAGTGGCGGGCCCGCATCGAGTGGGCGACGCTCGATCTGTCCGGACCGTATCGGGCGGTGTTTGACACGATGCTGCCCGACGCCACCCAGGTCGCTGATCCGTTTCACCTGGTGAAGCTGGCCAACGCCAAGCTCGACGAGGTACGCCGCCGGGTGCAGAACGACACCCTCGGCCATCGCGGCCGCAAGACCGACCCGCTGTACCGCTGCCGGCGACTGCTCACCCGCGCCGACGAACGCCTCGACGACAAGGGCCGCACCAAGCTGCTCGGCTCCTCGAAGCCGGCGACTCGGACGGCGAAGTCCGCATGGCCTGGCACGCCAAGGAAGTCGTCAGGTCGATCTACGACCACACCGACCCGGTGCTCGCCGAGCAGTTCGTTGACCGGCTCGGCCACGACCTCCAAGACGCCTCCTGCCCGCCCGAGGTCAACCAGATGGGTCGCACCATCGGGCGCTGGAAGGCGCAGATCGTTGCCTGGCACCACGCCCACGCCACGAACGCGTCGACCGAAGCGATGAACAACCTCATCAAACGCGTGAAACGCGTGGCGTTCGGGTTCAAACGCTTCCGCAACTACCGGATCCGCACCCTGCTCTACGCCGGCAAACCGAACTGGCACCTGCTCCCCACCATCACACCCCGCTGAAATCCGAAGAGCCCGTAAACCATGATCCACAGATCAAGGTCAAGGGTATGATGATTGGTTGATGCTGATCGGTGAGCTGGCAGATGCGGCGGGGGTGCCGCCCGAGACGGTCCGGTTCTACGAGCGGCGACGACTGCTCCCCGAACCCCAACGAGCGTCCAACGGCTACCGCCTGTACAGCAACGCGGCGCTGCATCGACTCCGATTCATCCGCACCGCGCAGACTGCCGGGCTGACGCTCGCCGAGATTCGCAGCATCATCGACATTCGCGACGAGGGCACGACGCCCTGCAGCCACGTCGGCGCGCTCCTCGAGACCAAACTCGCCGAAGTGCAACAACGCCAACGCCACCTCGCTGCACTCGAGCTCGAACTCGAGCAGCTCCTGCGACGCAGCCGCCCCCTCGACCCCGCCGACTGCGGCGCCGACGACGTCTGTCACATCCTCAACGCCCGAGCCGGGCCGGCCGGTTGGGTCGACGCAGACGACCCCACATAGACGACGCACCTGCGAGCGCGAACCTCCCGGGTCGGGCGGGGAACCGTCCGACCCGGGAGGCCGTTGGGGGGATGAACGTCTGAGTCAGGCGGCTGACGATCGCGCGGCGTCGGCGAGCTCCTCGATCCGCTGACCCTGGAACCTGATCGCCTGCTGGATGGTCGCCAGCGCGAATACGACCGACAGCAGGATCACTGCCAGGCCGCTGATCCGGAGACCAGGCAGCCAGGTGCTGACCGCTCGCACGAACCCGACGTCTGCCAGGTCGGCACTCGATGCGGCGTCGGGATCGGCGATCCCCGCCGGGTCGACCCCGCCGATCGTGACGGCGGTGATGATGCCGATCACGAACGCCGCCGCCTGCGCCATCAGGCCCATGATCATCACGTGCGGGGTGAGCACGCCCGTCCACGGCTTCCTGCGCTGCAGTGGCGTGGCACCGAGGGCGGCTTGGACATCCCGACCCGAGTCACGCAGGCGGCGGACGATGTTGACGAGCGTCATGGTGATCCCCGACAGGATCATGCCCATGCCGAGGAACAGCACGGCCCCGGTCAGCTGCACGGCCCCCTCGGCCCGACCGAGATCGGAGAGCTCTCCCGATGGTGAGAAGAACTGACCGAAGTTGACGCCGCCGATGATGCCGGCGACGAGTCCGCCGACGACGGCCATGAAGCCCATCCCGACCAGTGGCCAGGCCATCGTCTTGGCCATGCGCTGAACGACATCATCGGATCGATATGGGATCGCCTCCGGGATTCGGCTGTCGATCGAAGTGGACGACGCGTTCCGTGTCCCGTGCTGTGACGGGGAGGCGGGGGGTGCGCTGATGGGGGCCGAGGAGCGGGTGCTCCGTTCGCTGGTGCTGTGGGTGATGCTCATCTGAGGGTCTCCTTGGTGAGGGTGCTGAGGGGGTTCGAGTTGGGGCTGATCGAATTGCTGCTGATGATCGTTGCGAGGCCGTTCGTCATCGCGTCACGACGGCACGCGATCGACGAACCGACGTTGCGCAAGGCGTACGGCACAGCACCGGCGAAGAGCACGGCGAGTCCCGTGAGAGCGAGCGGTGTGGCCCACGCTTGCGTGGCCATCCACACTCCTCGGTCCGATACTGCGCCGCCGGTGGGATCGAACAGATCGCCTGCGGCGAGCCCAGCAACGATCTGCGCGACGAATGCCGCCGCGACGATCATCAACCCGAGCATCCCGACCGTGATCGGCCCCAACGTTGATCCCGTGGTGACGCTGTCTCGTCTCGTGGATGTGATGGTCGAGTTGGTCCTTGTTGTCATGGTTGTTCTCCTTGGGAGGTGTGGTGGTACTCGATGACGGGGAAACCGCCTCCAGCACGCGGCGGCTACCGGAATGACCGATCGGTAGCAATCAACACGTCGCTCGATCGGCGTCGGCGACCCACGACACGGTGTGCAGGCGGGGAGATGGCCGTCAGCGCGGCCAAGTCTGTGTCACGCTCACGTCGTGCCGCTCGCCGACGGAATGCCGTACGGGCCAGGCGGGGTTCCGTCCACGTGACACGTTCGTACGACCTGGTCGTGATCGGTGGCGGCGCGGGTGGACTGGTCGCCGCCCGTGAGGCCCGTCGGCGTGGCGCGAGCACGGTCATCGTGCAGGACGGTCCGGTGGGTGGTGACTGCACGTTCACCGGCTGCGTTCCGTCCAAGACGCTCCTGGCTGCTGCCGCGTCCGGTGTCGACTTCGACGAGGCGATGACACGCGTCCATCGTGCGGTCGACCGGATCGCATCGACGGAGGACGCCACGGCGCTCGCCCTGGAGGGCATCGACGTCGTCGACGGGTTCGCCCGGTTCACGTCACCCGCCGCGGTCGCAGTCGACGGACGCACGATCCGTTCCAAGCGGTTCGTCGTAGCGACCGGCGCCCGACCAGCGTTGCCCGCGATCCCGGGGCTGCGAGAGTCGGCACCGCTGACGAACGAGACGCTGTTCGACCTCCCGACACGACCGGAGTCGATGATCGTGCTGGGCGGCGGACCGATCGGGTGCGAGATGGCGCAGGCCTTCGCCCGACTCGGCACCCGGGTCACTCTCGTCGAGGCGCTCGAACGCATCCTGCCCCGCGAAGAGCCCGACGCGTCGACGGTCGTCGCCGAGGCGCTGACGGCCGACGGCGTCGACGTCCGTGTCGGCTCCATGGTCGAGCGCGTGGAGCGACTGAGCGACGGCGACGTTTGTGTGCACGCCGACGATGGAACGTCGATCGCAGCCTCCGAGCTGCTCGTCGCGATCGGGCGGGTGCCGTCGGGACGAGGTTTCGGACTCGAGGAGATCGGTGTCGACGTCGACGCCCGTGGTGCGGTCGTGGTCGAGTCGACGATGGCGACGTCGGTGTCGGGCATCTGGGCGGTCGGCGACGTCACGGGCGGCCTGCAGTTCACCCATGCCGCGGGACGCATGGCGTGGGTGGCGGCGTCGAACGCGCTGTCGAAGCTGGCCCGGATCCGCAGCTTCCGATTCGATCCGGCCAACGTTCCGTGGGCCACGTTCACGAGCCCCGAGGTGGGACGGGTCGGCCTCACCGAAGCCGAGGCCGCCGAAGCGCACCCGAAGGCACGAATTGCACACCTCCCGCTCGAGCACGTCGACCGCGCCGTCGCGGTCGGTGCCGAGCGCGGCTTCGTGAAGCTGATCGCCGCGCCCAGGCACGGAATCGGCCACCTCGGCGGTGGCCGGCTCGTCGGCGCCACGATCGTCGCGCCCACCGGCGGCGATTTGGTCCACGAGGCTGCGCTGGCGATGCAGACCAACATGTTCGTCGGGCGTCTCGCCCAGACCACTCACGCCTATCCGACGTGGGCGATGGCGGTACAGCAGGCAGCGCTGCAGTTCTTCGGACCGTCGGCTGGTCTTCGAGCCCGACCCGTGCGTGCTCAGCCGTCTGAGTGAAGCCCAACCTCGCGGCATCGGAACGGCGCCAGGTAGCCGATGCTCGACACGATGAACGGTACGGCGTAGTTGACGCCGACACGGATCCACGTCGCGGCCGATGCGTGGCCGTCGGCGATCACCGAGCCCTGGTTGACCGCCGTCAAGATGGTCCCGACGACGATCGCCACGCGCATGCACGTGCGGAACGTCACGCCGCGCAGGATCAGCCGGCAGGCGTCGATCGGGGTCGACCACGGGGGCACGACGGAATGCGACGGGAAGGGGTCGGTCACGGCGTCGACGGTTCTTCGCCGCGCGCGAGCCGCTCGGCGAACTCGCGCAGTCGCTCGATCGACTCGGCGGGAACCTGCGGGCGGTGCGCAGCGAGTGTCGCCTTGATCCGCTCGTAGGTCTCGACCTCCATCCCGCACCGACGGCAGTCTTCGAGGTGGGCCTCGATGCGGCGCGCCCGTTCGGCGTCGATGTGGCCGTCGAGGTAGTGCTGCAAGAGCTCGCCGACCTCGTGGCAGTCCATGCCGCCGGGCTGGGTGCGGCGGAGCAGCTTCATGATCCATGCCTTCATCACATGTGGCTCCTGGGTGCGAGGCCGGCTCGGTCGAGCCGGTCACGGATACGGGATCGGGCGCGGTGCAGCCGGCTCATCACGGTGCCGACCGGCACGTCGAGCACACCGGCGGCTTCGGCGTAGGTGAGGCCGTCGATGTCGACGAGCTCGACCACGCGCCGGAACGGCTCGTCGAGCGCCTCGAGCGCCCGCACGATCTCCACGTCGAGGTCGTCGTCGACGAAGGCGTCGGTCCGGTCGGCGGCCGCTGCGCTGACGAGCCGATCGGTCGCGGCGTCGGGGTCGCGGAGCAGCTCGGGCCGGCGACGGCGGTTGCGGTTGATGTGGGTGTTGCGCAGGATCGTCAGCAGCCACGCCCGCGGGTGCCGCCCGTCGAACCCGTCGATGCCGCAGTAGGCGCGAATCAGGGTGTCCTGGACGAGATCTTCGGCTTCGGCGTGGTTGCGGGTGAGGGAGTGGGCGACACGCAGCAGCACCTCGATCTCGGGGAGCACGTACCGCTCGAACGCGGTGTCGTCGATCGCTGGCTCACGCACTTGTCGGAAACCCTATGCAACGTCGGTCGCATTCCCGGGAAGGATCGTCCAGCTCACCGTGTTATGTCCGTTGTGTCACTGCGCCGCCGGATCGAGCACCTGCGCTATCGCCGGTACCTCGACGCGCACGTCGACAGCGAGCTCGACGCGGAGCTCGCCGGCCGGGTCGCCGTCCACGTGGCGGACTGTCCGATGTGCACCGGCGCCGCGAACACCACAGCTGTGGTGAAGCATCGACTGTCGCTTCGCCGCTTCCTCCCGTCGCACTCGGCGCGCCGTGTGCGACGAGAGGAGCACTGACTCGGCAGGCTCAGGCGGCGTCCGCCGCTTCGCGAAGCTCGCTGGACTCGCGCGGCTCGATCCCTAGCTGGTGGTCGAGCGAGATGGGACCGGGCCCGTGCACGATCAGCGCAATGTTGCCGGCGAGCAGAGCGAGGTCGAGCTCGGCGCCGGGCATCGGGGTGCTGGAGATGATGCCGAGATCCTGCTTCACGTAGATGAGCGCCCCGATCGACACGACGCTCAGCAACATCGCCGCGATCCGAGTTCCGATCCCGAGCACCAATGCCGTGCCGGCGGCGATCTCGACGACGGCGGTGAGCGGCGCGGTCAACCCGGGAGCGGGGACGTCCCAGCCGCGGAACGCGCCCTCGACCATCGAGATGCCGGTGTCGAACTTGTCGATGCCGTGCCAGACGAACAGTCCGCCGAGCACGACTCGTGCCGGTGCGGCCGCTGGCGTTGAGCATTTCTGGTTAGCGTGTTGGGGATGTCGGGCGGGCGTTGGTGCGCCGTCGGGTTGGGGACGGGTCGGCAGCAGCAGCGGCGCCTCGGCGGTGGAAGGGTCGGGCTGGCAGAGCTACAGGCCGAACAGCGCCAAC
>Ga0136618_10001138_pt1 | contig 10123 bp, 6 predicted proteins | sample AntDrymUQ3302106_2_FD_104805 | JGI IMG/M metagenome (GOLD analysis project Ga0136618, IMG submission 104805) | Polar desert sand microbial communities from Dry Valleys, Antarctica - metaG UQ330 (21.06) | ecosystem: Environmental > Terrestrial > Soil > Desert | place: Antarctica: Dry Valley...
AGCCAGGACTTCACGGTGTTTGGTGGGTCGCTGTCCGAGGCGCACGCGGAGAAGATCTGCAAGATCATGGATCTGGCGGTGAGCGTCGGGGCTCCGATCATCGGCCTGAACGATTCCGGCGGGGCGCGAATCCAGGAAGGTGTCGTATCGCTCGGTGGCTATGCCGACATATTTCTGCGCAACACGCTTGCGTCAGGCGTGGTGCCGCAGATCTCGCTGGTCCTGGGTCCATGCGCGGGGGGCGCCGTGTACTCGCCTGCGATCACGGATTTCACGATCATGGTCGAGGGCACGAGCTACATGTTTGTGACCGGCCCCGAGGTAGTCAAGGCGGTCACCCACGAGGACGTCGATCGAGAACGGCTCGGTGGCGCCTCGGTCCACACAACGATCAGCGGCGTGGCTCACCTTGCAGCGCGCGACGAGGCTGAGGCGATGTCGTTCTGCCGCCGGATCCTCGACCATCTTCCGCAGAACAACCTCTCGCGATCGGCGCTGCGCGAGACGTCCGATCCAATCAATCGTGCCGACAAGACCCTCGACGACGTGGTCCCGGGTGAGCCAACGCAGCCGTACGACATGCACGAGATCATTACCCGTGTCGTAGACGATGCGGATTTCTTTGAGATTCAGCCGGCGTGGGCGGGCAACATCATCGTAGGGTTCGCGCACGTCGGCGGTCGGAGCGTCGGCATCGTCGCTCATCAACCGGCCGTGCTCGCTGGCGCCCTGGACATCGACGCGTCTGACAAGGCGGCGCGCTTCGTCCGTACCTGCGACGCCTTCAACGTCCCGCTGCTGACCTTCGTTGACGTGCCCGGCTTCCTCCCCGGCGTCAACCAGGAGCACGGCGGAATCATCCGCCACGGAGCGAAGCTGCTTTACGCCTACGCCGAAGCGACGGTGCCCAAGATCACGGTCATCACCCGCAAAGCGTATGGCGGCGCCTACGACGTCATGAGCAGCAAGCACATCCGTGGTGACGTCAACCTGGCTTGGCCTTCGGCGCGGATCGCGGTCATGGGCGTCGAGGGCGCAGTGAACATCATCTTCCGTGACGAGCTGGCCGCTGCAGACGATGTCGAGGTGGAGCGGGCGCGGCTGGCACACGAGTACGAAGAGCGGTTCGCGAACCCATACATCGCCGCGAGCCGTGGCTACATCGACGATGTGATCCTGCCGTCGGAGACCCGGGCCCGGGTCGCGGCTGCGCTGGAGATGCTCGAGGGCAAGCGCCAGACGAACCATCCGCGCAAGCACGGCAACATTCCGCTTTGAGGTTGCCGACCTAGTGTCTTTGCGCAAAGACACCCAGCCACAGCCGCCGTTCAAGACGCTCCTCGTTGCCAACCGCGGCGAGATCGCGATCCGGATCATCCGGGCATGCCGCGAGATGGGTATCGAGTCGGTCGCCGTGTACAGCGATGCCGACATCGATGGATCCCATCGGCGGGCCGCCGACCGAGCCGTCCACGTCGGGCCCGCGCCGGCCACCGAGAGCTACCTGCGCGTTGACAAGATCATCGAGGCAGCGCGGTCCACCGGCGCCGATACGATCCACCCCGGGTACGGATTCCTCTCCGAGCAGCCCGCGCTGGCGGAGGCGTGTGCCGCCGCCGGTATCGTCTTCGTGGGGCCGACGCCCGAGACCCTGGCCCAGCTCGGCGACAAGATCGCAGCGCGCCTCCGGGCGGCGGCCGTCGGCGTGCCAGTCGTTCCTGGCACGTTCGAGCCCATTGATGTTACCGGCGCGCAGGGACGAGCGACCGCCAACGCCGAAGCGGAACGCATCGGCTGGCCACTGCTGGTCAAGGCGGCAGCAGGCGGCGGCGGCCGCGGCATGCGACGAGTCGACAGCGTCGACCAGCTCGACGAGGCGATCACGTCGGCATCGCGAGAAGCTGTCGACGCGTTTGGCGACGGGTCCGTCTACCTGGAACGGTTCGTAGAGCGGGCCAGGCACGTCGAAGTGCAGCTGCTCGGCGATAACCAGGGCAATGTGGTGGCGCTCGGTGAGCGCGACTGCTCGGTCCAGCGCAGACACCAGAAGCTCGTGGAGGAAGCTCCGGCGCCGGGTCTGACCACTGAGCAGCGGCACGAGCTACACCAACTCGGGCTCAAGGTCGCCTCGACCGTAGGTCTGCGCAATGCCGCCACGGCCGAGTTCCTGCTCACGGCCGACGGCGAATTCTGGTTCCTCGAGGTCAACGCTCGCCTCCAGGTGGAGCACGGGGTTACCGAGCTGGTCGCCGACATTGACCTGGTCCAGGAACAGATCTGGATCGCCGCCGGCAGACCGCTGTCCGCTCGCGTTCTCGCGTCTGCCGCACGTGCTGCGACCCCGCAGCGTCACGCGCTAGAGGTTCGCCTCAGCGCGGAGCACCCCGCGCTCCATTTCGCGCCAGCCCCCGGTCGCGTCGACCGCTGGAGAGAACCGTCCGGACCGGGAGTGCGCGTCGATGCGGGTGTGGAGGAGGGGAGCCTCGTCAGCGAGCACTACGACCCGCTCGTCGCCAAGCTGCTCGTGGTGGCAGATGATCGGCCCCACGCCCTGGCACGACTCGCGCGCGCTTTGGATGAGTTTGAGATCAGCGGCATCCAGACGACCTTGCCTTTCCATCGCTGGCTGCTGCGGCAGCCTGACTTCGCCACCGCGACCGGGCTTTCCACCGACCTGGTCGACCGCCGGTGGCAGCCGACCGAGCTCATCTCGGTCGCTGCCCTTCGAGCGGCCGAGCTCGCGGCGGTGGCTGCCCTCTCCGCAGCGGGCGCAACAGGCGCAGCCGGGCAATATGACGCGCAGCCAAGGCAGGACGGGAGCGGCGGCGATGCGTGGTGGCGTGCCGGCATCGGCGAAGCCACGGAGCGCCTGACGTGACGGCCAAGAGCCTGCGGGTGACCATCGAGGCCGTACCCCTCGTCATCCAACCCGACGAGGCGGACGTAGCTGCGTTCGCGCCCCCAGGCCGTGGCGAGCTGGTGCGCCTGCTGCCGGCCAGGGCAGCCGACCGAGCAGAAGGCATCCGACGCTTCGAGGTCGTGGTCGACGGCTGGCTGTTCGAGGTCGCGACCGAGCCTGCGGTGCGGGCAGAGCTACGTGACCGCGTCGCACGTTCGGCGGCTGAGCATCACGCCACGGCGCGCCTGACGCTGCGCGCCCAGATCCCTGGCCGGGTCGTGCGGCTGTGGGTCGCCGAAGGGGAGACGGTCGAACGCGGTCAACGCCTGCTGGCGATCGAGGCGATGAAGATGGAGAACGAGATTCGCGCCCCGCAGGCGGGCACAGTCGAGGACATCCGGGTCGAAGTCGGCGCGCGCGTCGAGCGCGAGGACGAGCTCCTGAGCCTCGGCTAGCGCCTAGACTCCCGCCTGATTGTCATGCTGTCGCAGGATCCGTCCAATTGGCCAATAGACTCGGTGTGATGGTCGACTGTTCGCAATGCGGCCGAGAGAACCTGCAGGGCGCACGCTTCTGCAACGCGTGCGGCGCCGCGCTCCCCGATGAACGTGACGGTGGCATACGAAAGACGGTCACCGTGCTTTTCTGCGACCTCGTTGGCTCGACCGCGCTTGGCGACCGGTCCGATCCAGAACTGTTTCGAGAGGTGATGGGCCGCTACCACGCCGAAATGCGCAGCACCCTGGAGCGCCATGGCGGGACCGTCGAAAAGTTCATCGGCGACGCCGTGATGTCGGTCTTCGGGTTCCCCCAGGCGCACGAGGACGATGCGCTCCGAGCAGCACGTGGGGCGCTGGAGGCGAGGGACGCCGTCGGCAGGCTCGGGCTGCAGGTGCGCATCGGCATCAATACTGGCGAGGTCGTCGCCGGAGCGGGCGAGACGTTCGTCACGGGCGATGCCGTCAACGTCGCTGCCCGACTCGAACAGTCGGCAGAGGCTGGAGAGGTGCTCATCGGGCAGGCCACCGAGCGGCTCGTGCGCGACATCGTCCGCACCGAAGCGATCGAGCCAAGCATGCTCAAGGGCAAGGCCGAGCCGGTCTCCGCCTACCGACTGCTGGAGATTCTTCCGGGGGTCTCCACGTTTGCCCGCCGCATCGACACTCCCTTCATCGGCCGTGAGCGAGAGCTGCAGACGCTCGCAGGTGTGCTCGCTACCGCCGCCCGGGAGCGACTGCCGCAGCTGGCCACCATCGTCGGACCGCCAGGGATCGGGAAATCCAGGCTCGTACGTGAAGTGGTGAGGCGCGCCGAGGCAGGCGTGCTGATCGGGCGCTGCCTCTCATATGGCCAGGGGGTCACGTATTGGCCACTGGCGGAAATAGTTTCAGGAGTCGGCGACGTCCGTTCGGCGCTTGGGGACGACGACGAGGCGGAGTTCGCCGCTGCGCGGATCGAAGCGGCGCTCGGGAAGGCTGGCACCAGCGCTTCGTCCGAAGAGATAGCGTGGGGTTTCCGCCGGCTCTTCGAGGCACTCGCGCAGCGGCGGCCACTGATCGTCGTCTTTGACGACATCCAGTGGGCCGAATCGAGCTTGCTCGACCTTGTCGAGTACATCTCGATCTTCGCCCGCGCCGTTCCTCTGCTCCTGCTGTGCACCGCGCGTCCCGATTTGCTAGATGGTCGCCCTAGCTGGGCTGCCCCGCGGCCGAACGCTACCCTCGTTGCGCTCGAGCCGCTCGAGCCTAGGGAGGTAGAGACTCTCGTCGAGGGACTTCGCGAGACTCGAGACGAGACGAAAGCAAGGATCGTCGAGGCTGCAGAGGGCAACCCACTCTTTGTCGAGCAGCTCATCGCGCACCAGGCCGAGAGTGGAGGCGCAACGCTCGAGATCCCGCCCACGATCCAGGCGCTCCTTGCTGCGCGCATCGACGATCTCGCGCCCCAGGAGCACGCGGTGATCGAGCGCGCCTCGGTCGAGGGACGGTTGTTTCACCACGGCTCCGTCCGGGAGCTGCTGCCGGAAACCGCCAGAGCGGGGCTCGGTGGCCACCTACTGACCCTCGTGCGCAAGGGATTCGTCGAGCCCGACCGCGCGAAGCTCGCGGGCGACGACGCCTTCCGCTTCGGCCATATTCTGATCCGCAACGCGGCGTATGAGTCGATCCCGAAACGGCAGCGAAGCGATCTGCACGAACGCCTGGCGGATTGGCTCCTTTCAAGGCACCGCGGTGAAGCGCCCGCGGAGATTCTCGCTCACCACCTCGAACAAGCTCACCGCTACCGGGTTGAGCTGCTGATCGATGACGCGCACACGAGCGAGCTGGCTCGGCGCGCCGCCCACCTGCTGGCAGAGGCCGGCCGGAGCGCACACGCACGTGGGGATGACGCTGCCACCCACGCCCTCCTTGAGCGGGCAGCCAAGCTCCTCCCCGATCACGATCCGGGAGTGCCAGCGCTGCTGGCACTCCTGGGCAGTTCGATCTACCAGGCGGGCGATGCGCCGCTCGCCCTCGAGTACCTACGGCGCGCGCAAGCTGCCGCCGCGTTGACAGATCAGCGCAGCGTGGAGTTGCGCGCGCGGATGGACGAGCTGGCGATCCAGGTCAGGGTTGATCCGACGCAGGAGACGGAAGGCGGACTTATAGAGGCGCAAGGGGCCATCGCGGAGCTTGAGCGACTCGGCGACGCCGGGTCGCTCGCGCGCGCGTGGCGTGCGGTGATTGAGATTGGCTTCGTGCGTTCCAACTTCGCGCTGGTGGGCGAGGCCTCCGGCCATCTGCTCGAATGCGCACGGCGGGCGGGCATCCGGCGAGACGCCGTCTGGGCGGTGCGCGGGCTCGCCGCGGCGCTCGCTTACGGCCCGGCTCCGGTCGAGCAGGCGATCGTTCGCGCTGAGGAAGCGCTCGCCGAGTTCCCGCAGGAGAGGGCCGGCGAGGATCACCTCGCGGAGCTTTACGCGTTCGCCGGTCGCCTTGAGGATGCCGAGCGGGCGATTGAGAGCTCGAAGCGTCGATCGTTCGACCTGGGTCAGAGGATCGAACACGCATACGCGTCCATACAGCACGGCTGGATCGCGCTCCTTTCGGGCGAGCCCGCGCGAGTTGAGCTAGAGCTTCGCGCAGCGGCCGAGATGCTCGAGGAGGCGGGCGAGTCTAGTGGGTTTGCCGGTGTTGGGGTGGTCCTCGCGGAGGTGCTTTATCGGCTCGCTCGATTCGAGGAGGCCGGAGAGTGGCTCGAGCGGGCCAAGCGGGCGACCCAGCCCGAGGATGTCCTGGGGCAGGCCGACTGGCGCGCACTCCAGGCCAAGCTCCTCGCGCGGAAGGATCAGGCCGACGAGGCGCTGCGGCTTTCGGCCGCAGCGATCGACTTGGCGGGTCAGACCGATGGCCTTCCGTTCCTGGGCGGCTACCTGGTCAGCCGGGCGGAGGTCCTGCTGCTGCTCGGGCGAGACGAGGCAGCCCGGCCGGTCCTGAAGGAGGCCCTCGCCGTTTATGAGCGCAAGGGCATCGTCCCGTCGATAGAACGCACTCGTTCGATGCTGGCCGAACTGGCGGTGGCGACGTGATCATCGGCCACAAGCGGGCGACCAGCAATGCCGCGTTGTCTGCGGCGCACAGGAGCATCCCGTGAGCGACCAGAGCGAGCGCCGCTTCCGCACGACAAGCGACATCGAGGTGGCCGAGCTCTACACGGCCGACGACCTCAACGGCTGGGACCCCGAGACAGAGCTGGCCAACCCTGGCGAGTATCCGTTCACGCGCGGCGTGCAGCCGTCGATGTACCGCGGCCGGCTCTGGACGATGCGCCAATACGCGGGCTTTGCCACCGCCGCGGAGACCAACCGGCGCTTCAAGTACCTGCTGGCGCAGGGTCAGACCGGGCTGTCCACCGCTTTTGACCTGCCCACGCAGATGGGCTACGACCCGGACGCGTCTGCGGCGCTGGGCGAGGTCGGGCGCGTGGGCGTGCCGATCAGCTCGATCGACGATATGGAGATCTTGCTGGCCGACCTGCCGCTCGGCGAGATGACTACCTCGATGACCATCAACTCGACCGCAGCCATCCTGCTCGCGTTCTACGTCGCGGTGGCTGACCTGCGCGGCATCCCACGCGCCAGGCTCGGGGGGACCATCCAGAACGACATTCTCAAGGAGTACATCGCCCGCGGGACGTATATCTACCCGACGGCCCCTTCGATGCGGCTCGTGACCGACATCTTCGAGTTCTCCGCGCGCGAGCTCCCACGCTGGAACACCATCTCGATCAGCGGCTATCACATGCGCGAGGCCGGAGCAACGGCCGCCCAGGAGCTCGCTTTCACGCTTGCCAACGGCATCGCGTACGTGGAAGGGGCGCTGCAGCGCGGCCTCGATGTTGATGCTTTCGGAGGGAGGCTGAGCTTCTTCTTTGCCGCCTGGAGCGAGCTGTTCGAGGAAGTTGCCAAGTTCCGCGCCGCGCGGCGCATGTGGGCCCGCATCATGCGTGATCGGTTTGGCGCCCGCGAGCCACGCTCGATGATGTGCCGCTTCCACGTCCAGACGGCGGGATCCAGCCTGACTGCCCAGTCGGTCGACAACAACGTGGTCCGCACGACGATCGAGGCACTCGCCGCGGTGCTGGGCGGCGCGCAGAGCCTGCACACGAATGCCCGTGACGAAGCGCTGGCACTCCCCAGCGAGGGATCGGCGCGCCTCGCCCTGCGCACCCAGCAGATCATCGCCCACGAGAGCGGCGTCGCGGACACGCCTGATCCGCTGGCGGGCAGCTACTTCGTCGAGTCCCTGACCACTGAGCTGGAGGATGCGGCGCAGGATTACCTCGACCGGATTGACGCCATGGGCGGGGCACTGGCCGCGATCGATGGTGGTTTCCAGCAGCGCCAGATCCAAGAGGCCGCCTATCGTGTGCAGCGGGAGGTCGAGGCGGGGGAGAGGATCGTGGTCGGCGTGAACAAGTTCCGCGACGACGAGGTTCACACGCCGGACCTGCAGCGCATCGATCCGGCGGGCGAGCGGGAGCTGGTGGAACGTATTCACCGATTGCGCGAGACACGCGACGCGGTCGCGTGGGAGACGGCCCTCGATCGGCTGACCACTGCCGCCGCCACAAACGAAAACCTGATGCCGTTGATCGTCGACGCGGTCAAGTCCCGCGCGACCCTGGGAGAGATCAGCGACCGGCTCCGCGTTGCCTTCGGCGAGCACCGCGAGCTGATAACCGTCTGATGGCGAAAACAGATCAGTCGTTCGCTTTACCGATTGCGCGCCCCGGCCGCATCCACCACGTTGCCGTGATCGTCCGCGACCTCGATCAGTCGATGTCGTTCTACCGCGACCGGCTCGGACTTGCGCTGGAGCTGGTGTTGCCGATCGAGTCAGACGGCGTGACGATCGCCTTCCTGGGCGTCGGCGAGTCGAAGATCGAGCTGGTGATGCCGACCGATCCGTCGACGGGTGTCGCGCGCTTTCTCGAGTCCCGCGGCGAGGGCTTCCACCACGTCTGCCTGGAGGTGGCCGACATAGCCGCGGAGCTGGATCGGCTGGCGGGGGAGGGCGTGGAGCTCATCGACACCACACCGCGGCCGGGCGCCGAGGGTCCAGTCGCGTTCATTCACCCGCGCAGCTGCAACGGGGTGCTCGTAGAGCTCATCGAGGCGCCCGGTGGTCCGGCGTGGGCCGCGCTCGGGATCGGCGTCAAAGACGCGTAACCCGAGCCCTCTAGCGGCTCAGACCTTGTCCCACTCGAACATCATCAAGTTCGGGTTGTCGGCGGCGACCCGCACGGGAACCTTCCAGCCCACGTGCACCTTGTGCATGGCGCGGAGGGGGACCATGGCGGCCGACTCGGCGAGCTGCTTCGGCGCCTGGCCGGGCAGCTCCAACGTCACCTGCATGGTGTAAAGGCGCTCGTCACCAACGATCTGGCCCGTGTCCGTCAGCTTGTCGATGCGCGCCTCTCCCTGCAGGCCCGAGGTGCGGAGGTAGTCCCGCAGCTGCTCGACCGAGTAGTTGCCCTGGTCCGCGGTCGCGAATGGCGTGGCCGCGGCAGCGCCGCTCGCCGCCAGCGCGGCCTGGACCTGGCTCAGGCTCTCGTCGACGCCCGAGCTGCTCGAAGGCTCGCCGGCAGTCGCAGTCTGCAGTGGGGCAGCGCCCATCGTCGGCTGCGTGCCCATCGACGGCTGCATGCCGGTCATGGGCGCGCCCATCGGCGGCGCCATGAACCCGACGTTCTGCCAGTCGACCGCGATCCGCTGTGGATCGGCTGGGTCGACCCTGACCGCGAGCGGCGCTCCCGAGCTCAGCCGGCCAAGCAGGATGAGAGGAACGAACGACTTGTGCGTCGCGCCGTACGGACCACGGCCTGGGATCGTAACCACGAGGTTCATGGAGATCTGGGGCTGCTCATTGAGGTACATGCCCGTCTGGGTCAGGCCCGTGATCTGGGCCATTCCAGGGATGCCGGTCGTCAGGAGCTGGTCGACGGCAGCGGCCCTGCGTCCGACGACGAGGCCGATGACGATGAGGACGAGACCTACGACTCCCAGGATTCCGCCCGTGGCGATCATCGTCCCGCCGGCGAATGGGATGCCACCCAGCGTGACGGCCATCACCAGCCCGACGGCGAGCAGGATGCCGCCGGTGATGATCAGCCAGAGCCTTGAGTACTTACCGAATGTCGAACCAGAGAACGACATGCCTACCCTCCCATGCCCCCGTGGCCCCCTCAGTCTGTGTGAACGCCCGCCTTTCGCAGTAGCTCGGGAATCTGGCTCGGTGCCTCGGCGACCCGGACGCCGGCGCCTTCCAGCGCGTCGACCTTGCTCTGTGCGGTGCCCCTGTTGCCGCTGATGATCGCGCCCGCGTGGCCCATGCGTCGACCGGGCGGCGCAGTGCGGCCGGCGATGAAAGCTGCCATCGGCACCCCCGTCATGTGCTCTGCGATCCAGTCTGCCGCGCGCTCCTCGGCGTCGCCGCCGATCTCGCCGATCAGGACGACCGCGTCGGTCTCCGGGTCGTCCCGGAACAGGGTCAGGATGTCAACGAAGTTGGAGCCGTTGATCGGGTCACCGCCGATGCCCACGCACGTTGACTGGCCGATGCCTGCCTCGGTGAGCGCCTCGACAACCTCGTAGGTCAACGTGCCGGACCTGCTGACCACGCCGACTCGACCCGGCTTATGGATGCTGCCCGGAATGATGCCGACCTTCGCCCGGCCCACCGA
>Ga0136618_10001139_pt1 | contig 10122 bp, 8 predicted proteins | sample AntDrymUQ3302106_2_FD_104805 | JGI IMG/M metagenome (GOLD analysis project Ga0136618, IMG submission 104805) | Polar desert sand microbial communities from Dry Valleys, Antarctica - metaG UQ330 (21.06) | ecosystem: Environmental > Terrestrial > Soil > Desert | place: Antarctica: Dry Valley...
GTCTGGATGGTCAAAAGAAACCGAACCGATTGTATTAAACCGGCGCAAATCGTATTTATAAGGTGCGTAGTTTCCGTGCCACGCGACGACATCGAGCGGCGAATGGTCGGTTTCGCAAGCCCAGAGTTTTCCGCCGAATTTGGCGACGATTTCACACGTGCCGTCTCGGTCTTCAAACCACGCCTGCGGAGTTTCAAAATCGCGCGGATTCGCCAGACCGTTCGCGCCGATTGGACCTAAATCCGGCAAGCGCAAATGCGCCGCATAATTTTCGCAAACGTAGCCGCGAGCCTTTCCGTCTGGCAATTCGACACGGAATTTCAAACCTCTCGGAATGACGGCAATCTCGCCCGCTTCGACTTCGATAACGCCGAGTTCGGTCGGGATTTTCAAGCGTCCGTTTTCGGGAACAATCAGCATTTCGCCGTCGGCATTATAGAAAAATCTCTCCGACATTGATTTGGTCGCGGCAAAAATGTGAATCGCAATTCCACTCTGCGCGAACAAATCGCCGCAGCCCGCAATCGTCGTCAAACCGTCAACAAAATCTTTTTCCGTTTCGGGAAACGGCAGCGGATTCCAGCGCAGTTGATTCGGCGCGGTTTCAATTTCGTCAAATCTTGAAACGAGCAGATTGTTTTCAACGCGCTGAAAAGGTTTGTGCAAAACCGACGGGCGAATCCGATACGTCCAGGTTCGTTTATTCAACAACCTCGGCGTTGTAAAAGAAGTTCCGCTAAACTGTTCGGCGTATAATCCGAACGCCACCTTTTGCGGCGAATTTCGTCCAACCGGCAACGCGCCTGCGATTGCTTCGGTGGCGAATTCATTGCCGAAACCCGATTGATATTTGAATTGTTCTTCGCTTGTGGTCGGTGTCATAAAAAGTAGTCAGTAGTCAGTAGTCAGTAGTCAGTAGAAATGTAAACATTCTGATTTCTGACTTCTGTCTTCTGACTACTTTCAAATTATAAATTTCCGCGTTTTCGCTGCTCGTCTTCAATCGAAACAAACAACGCTTTGAAGTTTCCTTTGCCGAAACCTTTACAGCCTTTACGCTGGAGAATTTCATAAAAAACCGTCGGTCTGTCTTCGACGGGTTTCGTGAAAATCTGCAACAGATAACCTTCTTCGTCGCGGTCAACAAGAATTCCGAGCCGCTTCAAATCTTCAATATCTTCGTCAATCTCGCCGACTCGTTCGGGAATTTCCGCATAATAAGAATCTGGAACGCGCAGAAATTCTACGCCGTTCGCCTGTAATTTTGCAACGGTTTGGCGAATGTCTTTGCACAACAGCGCGAGATGCTGTGCGCCCGCCGAACGATAAAAATCAATATACTCCTGAATCTGGCTTTTGCCTTTTTTGCTTTCGGCAGGCTCGTTTATCGGGAATTTGATGTTGTGTCCGCCGTCCGACATCACGATTGACATCAGCGCGGAGTATTCGGTTGAAATGTCCTTATCGTCAAACGTGATGTAGCGGAAAAAGCCCAAAACATCGCGGTAAAAATCGCACCAGACGTTCATTTTGCCGAGTTCGACATTGCCGACGATGTGGTCAACCAGCACGATTCCGACATCTTCGCCTTCGACTTTCTGTTCGACAAATCCGGGCAAGAACACACCATTATAATTATGCCCATTGTTCGTGTTGTAAGAAATAAGCGAGTGAACGGTGTCGCCGTAAGTGTGAATCGCGGCTTTGCGAACCGAGCCGTTTTCGTCCTTCCAATCGTGCGGCTCGATAAACGCCTTCGCGCCGCGCTTGACCGCTTCGTTAAAAGCGTGGTCGGCATCTTCGACGTGAAAAGCGATGTCGCGCACACCGTCGCCGTGTTGTTTGATATGTTCGGCGGCGTGATGTTCGGGCGCGAGTGGCGTGGTCAAAACGAAATTGACGCGATTTTGTTTGAGAACATACGAAGTCGTTTCGCGGTTGCCCGTTTCCAAACCGGAATAAGCCGCCCGCGAAAAGCCGAACGCTTTGCGATAATAGAACTCGGCTTGCTTGGCGTTGCCGACGTAAAACTCGACGTGATGTATTTTTTTTAAGCCTAAAGGATTTTTTTCGTCTGTCATAATTGCCTCTTTATAAAATTTTTATTTTGTCGGTTGCCAAATAACTTTTCCCGTTTTATCTATGTAACCACATTTGGCATTGCTGTCGTAACTTTCACAAATCTGAGCCAAACCATTGATGAAATCATCTAAGTTTTCAAAATCTGGTGTTAAGATAACTTTTCCTGTTCTATCGATGAAACCAATTTTACCTTCATCGAGAATTACAAGTTTTAATCCACCGGAAAAATCAGATTGTCCGCCGTATTGGGGTTTAATCACAGTTTTGCCAGTTTTATCTATGAATCCATAACCATATTGCCCAAGCAATTCAAATCGCGCTAGCCCTTCAGAAAATGAATGCGCTTCTCCGACTTTTATTCTCAAAATAACTTTTCCTGTTTTATCAATATAGGCGTAGCGGGTGTCCGCATTTGTTGTCGTGATGATTTGGTCACCAAAAGATGGCTTGCGAACTCTGCCGCCAATTTTCACGCAAGCCAAACCTTCTGAAAAACTTTCCGCCTTTGTGAACTGCGGTTTAATAATCATTTTTCCTGTCTTATCAATAAAACCGTATTTTCCGTTAACGAAAACCAAAGCCAAACCTTCCGAAAAATTATCTGCCCAATCAAATTTCGGTTCAATAGCAAATTTGCCTGTCTTGTCAATAAATCCGAATTTATTTTCCTTCGTTCTAACAAACGCCAAGCCTTCGGAAAAATCTCCAGCAAAACTAAAAATAGGTTTAGTAATAAATTTCCCTGATTTATCAATAAAACCAATATCATAATTAAAAGAATGGCTTCCACCTGAATTATAAAGTGTGAGGTTTCCAACCTTATACTCAGTTTTGTCTTTATTGAAACCAATCCAAGCGAAACCTTCGGAAAAATTACTGCCAATATCAAATTGCGGTTTAATAACTATCTTTCCAGTTTCATCAATATATGCAGTATCAAACTTTCCGCCAACATAAATTTTCGCCAAACCATCTGAAAAATCATAAACGCCTTGAAATTGCGGCTGAATTACGACGTTGCCATTTCTATCAATAAATCCGTATTTGCCATCAACCTTAATTTTAAACAAATCGCTCAACTGTTTTTCCTGCGCTCTGACAAAAGACGCGAAGAAAATCGTCAGACAAATCAAAAGCAAAATTGAACGCGAAGGGTAAAACATAGATTCCTAAACCAACTGAGGAAATTAAACTTTTTTGTTAACCGGTTTAGCTTTTTTTATCAAAATCTCCTGCTCTTTCATCCGAAAAGCGATGACGACTTTTTCGGGAAAGGACATTTTGCTTGCCTGACGGCGAAACTTTTCCTTCACCTCAACAATCTCGTTTTGCAGTTTCGTTTTTTTCATAAACCTAGACGATATTTATTTGTTTTCCATTTTGCGCTTAATTCGTGTCTTTGCAAAATTGTTTCGAGTTTGCCAAAGTCAATCAAATCGTTTCGCACAAACATATCGATTCGCAAATAATCTTTTGTTCTGCCCGTATCGAGCATAATCGCCGCGAGATGTTCGGGCGACATTACGCGAATCGTCGTGTCCTCCAATTCAAAATCATTCGCCGCTTCAACCGCTTCGTTCGTCAAATCATTAAAGACAGGCAGGAACTGAACCGGCAAATCTTCGATAATGATGTGTTCAGCTTTTGTTTTATAGCCTTTGCGCGTCAAATAATCATAAATCGGAGACGGAACCGCCAAGGTGTTTTTCGCCGCTCGGATTTGAAAAAATATATCGACATCTTGTGTAGCAATCGGTTCTGTGTAAAACGTCACCGCCAACGCGCCGCCCAATGCGTAATTTTCGATTACATTTTCCTCGAGCATTTCGTTGATAACCTTGGCTGCGGCAACGATGTTCATTTGCCAAAACTTTCAATATATTTTCTGGTGGTTTCCTTCAAGTAAGCATACGACGGAATAACATACAAAATCGGCTGCATATCTGAATAATCGTATGTGGTATTTATCACCTGCTCCAAATCGAACGGGCGACGCTCGACGTTATCGGTAAAAGCGTTTTCGAGTTCGCCGAAAGATGACAGCAAGCCTGCGCCGTAAGCCTTCAATTCGCCGTTTTCTTCAACCAGACCGAATTCGACCGTGAACCAGTAAAGCCGTCCGAGTTCTTCGAGTTGTTCGTCGGTGGCGATTCGCGCGCCGTGTCCGATGAACTGGGAAAAATCGGCGAAATCGCAGTTGGTAAAATTCGGAATATGCCCGATTGCTTCGTGAACGATGTCGGGTTCGGGCGTGTATTCGGGGCGCGAAGTGTGACGAATATACTGCGTGCAAAGCATCGTCCGGTATGAAAGCCAACTCAGAAAGGCGCGTGTTTCGACGAGTCCTTCAATCGGCGCGAGCCGGAAATTGCAGAGTTCTTTGAGCCGTTTGTTCATTTCAGACAGTTGCGGAATGCGTTCGGGGCTGATGCCTAATTTTTTCTTCGCATCCAGATAAAACGAACTTGCACGCCTCGCCTGAACTTCGTCGAGCCGCGTGGCGACAATCTGCCAGGCTTTTTGTTCTTCGGGCGTGTATTCAACGTCAACGATTCGGTGTTCGGGGTCTTCGCGGAAACGCTTGGAAAGCGAAGCGATATAATCGCGGCGGGTTCGATATTCCGGGTCGTTTGCGCCCGGATGGTCGAGCGCGAGTTGGTTTATCTCCGCAAATTGCACGTCCCGAAATTCAGGCAAATCTTCGTCTTTGACCTCAAAATTTGAAATGCTGAAGGCAGGCTCGGTTTTGGTTGACGCAGTTTCAGTCGGCATCTTTATTTTCTCCTTTTTCGATTTGATGCAAAATCTCAAATCAAAATTATCTTTTTAACGATTCATTATAATAGAAATAGCGAAACTTTTGAACAGGTAAGATTTGTTTTCCTGTAATAATCGCTTTAAAGTGACGGCTGAAAATCTGCAGTTTCCCGATATAACCGTCTGATTTGACTTCACTTCTCTAAAACAACAAAATATATTGCCATTTCACGGTCGCGGCACAATACAATGTTCAAACTTCAACGTCTGGAAATCACCGGATTCAAATCCTTCGCCGATTATACCGAAATCGTTTTCACGGGCAGCGGCATTACGGCGGTCGTCGGACCAAACGGCTGCGGAAAAAGCAATGTCAGTGATTCTATCGCCTGGGTTTTGGGCGAGCAAAAGGCGAAATCTCTGCGCGGCGAAGAAATGAAGGACGTTGTTTTTCAAGGCACGAGCAAGCGCAAACCGTCCGGTATGGCGGAAGTCGTGCTGCATCTTGTCCGCGATGAATCCGAGTTTGAAACCGAAGAAAACGAACTCGCCGACATTGACGCGAGCTTGAGCGAGATTGATGAGAATGTCGTTGATGTTGACAAAATCGAAGCACAGAATTCAGGATTCAGGATTCAGGATTCAGGATTCAGGATTCAGGATTCAGCACTCCGCACCGAAGAAAACGGTTTTCGCATTGAAGAGATCGAACTCGAAACTGCAAAAGCCGCGCAAGTCGGCTCGGCTCAAATTGTCGAAACAAAAGTCAAAACGAAAAGGCACTGGAAATCGCGCAGCTTCGCGCTCGATTTCGCGCCCGGCGAAGCCGTCTCGGTGACGCGCCGTCTTTATCGTTCGGGCGAAAGCGAATATCAACTCAACGGCAAAACCTGCCGCCTGCGCGACATTCAGGATTTGTTTGCCGGAACGGGACTTTCGGGCGCACATTACGCGCTGATTGAACAAGGTCGCATCGGGCAAATTTTGTCGGCAAAACCTTCAGACCGTCGAAATTTAATTGAAGAAGCGGCGGGAATTTCCAAGTTTCGCACCCGTCAACGCGCCGCCGAAGCGCGTCTGGAATCCGCAAAATTAAACTTGCGGCGAATCTCCGACATCGTTTCGGAAATCGAAACGCAAGCCAATGGTTTGCGCCGCCAAGCCGCCAAAACCCGTCGCTATACAACTCTGCGTGAAGAGTTTCGGGCTAGTCTCCGGCAAACTTTTTCAGCCGAAGGCAAGCATCTGTCGGAATTGGTTGCCGATTTGGAAGAGAAGTTAGACGAAGCGACTAAAGCCGAACGCAGAATTTTCTGGGAAGTTGCGGAAAAGGACGAGGCTTTCCGCGAAGCGACGCAAAACGCGCGGCAAGCGGAAGAAAACTTGTCCGGGCTTCGCGCGCAACATTCTGAAAACGCTTTGACACGCGACCGAAACCAGCGCGAAAAGCAGTATCAAACAGAACAAATCACCGGCTTAACGGAGCGTTCCGCCAATCTGAAAAATGAAATCCAAGCAACCGGGCAAAAATTAAACCTGCTCGAAACGGAAATCAAAAGATTAAAAAAAGAAGAGCAAAATGAACGCGCCGCCGCCGAAAAATCGGAACTGGAATTGCGCGAAGCCGACCGCAAATATCAAACGAAACTCAGCGAGCTAAACGAGTTGGAAACCGAAATCGAAGCCGGACGCGCCGAAGTCGCGCAGCACACGGCGGCGTTTGAGCGTTTGACGGAAATCGAACGGCAGCTCGAAAACACGGGCGAGCGACTTGAAGAGCGTTTCGAAGGTTTGCAGCGCGAAGGCGAACGCGCCCGCGAAACATTCGCCGAACACCGCAAGGAAGCCGAAAAGCTCGAAAAGTCTTTGCTCAAAGAGCGTGAAAAACTGGCAGTTCTGCACCGGGAAAAACAGCAAATCGTCGAAGAATCAAACAAGGCACGAGATGTTTTGCAGGCGAGCGAAAAGGTTTTGAGCGACGTGCGCGAAGAATTTTCACGAAAAAGAAATCGGCTCGAAACATTGCAGGAGCTCGAAGAAAAACGTGCTGTTTATGCTCCGGCGGTGCAGAAACTATTCGCCGAAGAAAAAAGAATCGGTGTAAAATTTCTGGGGACTTTGGCTGATAAATTAAGTGTTAGCGAGGAAGCGGAAAAAGCGGTTGAAAGTCTTTTCGGCACATATCTGCAAACTGTTCTTGTCGAATCGGAAGAAGCGGCGCAAAAAACTATTCGCTACTTGAACGAAAATAAACTCGGACGCATTTCCCTTTTAGTCCAGAGTCCAGAGTCCAGAGTCCAGAGTCGGGCAAAAATTCAAGATTCAGGATTTAAGATTCAGGATTCCGAAGACCAAAGACCAAAGACCAAAAACCAAAGCCCGAAAATCAAAGATTTTCTCGGCGTTTCCGATGAATTTATTGAACTTCTAACGGCGACTTTTCCGCGTGAAATGTCGACGCAATTGGTTGAAGGTTTTGAAAAAGTAGATGCTAAAGATGATGAGATATTTATTACATTTGACGGCGATTTAAATTTTGGCGGCAAACTTTTTGTCGGCGGGAAAGCAAACGCGAGCGAGAAAAATACTTCGCTGCTCGCGTTCAAACGTGAACTGCGCGAACTCGGAAACGCAGCCGAAAAGCTAAACAAAGAAATTGAAAAGTCTGAAAAAGAAGTTGCGAGAGCGCGTGAAATCCTGGCTGGGAGAGAAAATAAGCTGGTTGATTTGCAGTCTTTGATTGTCAAAATCGAGCGCGAGCTGCTTTCTCAAGAAATTCAGGCAAAATCTCTGGCGCAGGAAACCGAGCGCGCCGCACGACACGAAAAAGTCGTCGTCGAAGAAGCAAAACAAATCGAAACGGAACTCACCGAAATTCAGCGAAAGCGACGAGAAGCCGGTCTGAACGCGAAAAAGGCGGAGAATGCGCGAATTTCGGCATCTGAAAAACTCGCGGAAATCAATCGAAAATTGGGCGCAGAGCGAATCAAAGCCGCATCGGAAAATGCCGTCTTGAGCGAAAAGCGAACTCTGGCGGCGACATCGAGCGAGCGGCGGCGTTCGGCGCAAGCCGCTTTGAAACGCATCGAAAATGAGAACGCGGAACTTGAATCGCGCCTTGCCCGTCAGAGTTCGGAGATTCTCGAAACTGAAAATAAAACGAAGGATTTGGAAAAATCAATCCGAGAAATAACGAGCAGAATTGAATCCGCTGAAGACGAGAGGGAAAACGAGCAAAACGAACTTCAGGCGGCAGCCGCGCATCTAAAACTTGCGCGTGAAACGGCGGATTTGATGAGTTCTGAACTTGCCGCGTTAAATAAACAATCGGCAGAAGCCCGCAACGAACGCGCCGCGCTGGAAATCAGGCAAACCGAAGCAATCGCGCGAATCAGGAATTTGAACGAGAAATGCCAGTCGGAATTGAATTTGCCGCTGACTGAACTCGTCGAAAACGAGACGGTGGAAGGCGATTTTGATTTGGAATCGGCGCGGCTGGCGGTTGAAGATTTGCGGCAAAAACTTGAAAATTTCGGCGCGATAAATATGCTCGCGCTTGAAGAATTATCGGAAATCGAAGAACGGCTTTTGTTTTTAACCGTGCAGCGACAAGACATAATTGACAGCATCGCGGCGGCGGAAGAAGCACTTCGGGAAATAAAGGAGCGTTCGCGCGAGAAGTTTCGTGAAGCGTTTCAGGCAATAAACCGCAATTTCATCGGATTTTTCCAAGAGCTTTTCGGCGGCGGGCGCGGCGAGATGACTCTGCTCGAAGCCGAAGACGTTTTAGAAGCCGGGATTGAAATCGTCGCGCAGCCGCCCGGCAAACGCCTGCAAAACATTTTGCTGCTTTCAGGCGGCGAAAAGGCGATGACCGCGATTGCGCTGGTGATGGCAATATTCAAATATCGTCCCGCGCCGTTTTGCCTTTTGGACGAAGTTGACGCGCCGCTTGACGACGCGAATGTCGGTCGCTTTGTCAATAAAATTGCGGAGATGTCCGAGAGAACGCAGTTTATTGTCATCACGCACAACAAACGCACAATGGAAGCGGCGCGGGCTTTGTATGGTGTAACGATGCAGGAAGCCGGAATTTCAAAAGTCGTTTCGGTCAGATTTGAATAAATTATGTTGCAAAAGAATTTTTCTAGAATTTTGTTCGGCTTGATATTTTTGAGTTCGTTATTTTCCGTTTCCGCGCAGACGAAACGGCAAACAGCTAAAAAACCTGTAAAAAAAGTCGCTCAAACCAAACCTCAAACGGTTGAAGAAACGCCCGCACAACCTGCGCCGAAGAAAAATTCGCGTCCCGAAGAATCGTCCGAAAATCCGTTAGAGCCAGCCAAGAAAAATATTCAAACCGAAAAAACGAATGCGCGTCCTGACGCGACAAAGGAAAATCCGTCAATTTATTTTTACGAATTTTCACAGCCGAATTTTTTAATTTCCAAACTTTTAATTGAACACGACGAAAGCGGAAAGGGAAAAATCACGTTTTCAAAACAGAGTTTTGACGAAGCGATTACAGACCCGATTCAACTTTCGCCCGTCGCTTTAGAAAGAATAAAAGCTGTTTGGCAAGCCTTGAATTTTCTCGATTCGACCGAAAATTATCAATACGAAAAAGATTTCTCGCATCTCGGCAATATGAAATTTACGATGAAGAAGGACGGGCGAAGTCGGGAAGCAAAATTTAATTGGACGGATAACAAGGACGCGAAAAATCTGACGGACGAATATCGCCGAATCGGGCAGCAATATGTTTGGATTTTCGATATTAGCGTGGCGCGTGAAAATCAACCGCTCGAAGCACCGCGCCTGATGGACACGCTTGATTCCTTAATCAAACGCAATGAAATTTCCGATGCCGCGCAGATGATTCCGCTGTTAAAAGAATTGAGCAACGACGAGCGCATTCCGCTGATTGCCAGAAATCACGCGACTCGCATTGTAAAGGAAATAGAGAAGAAAGCGGAGAAAAAATGAATCTATTGGTTATGAAAAGGTGTATTCAAAAACGACCGTTTTTGAAACAAATTAAAAAAGTTATCGATTTTACAAATATTCGGCTTTTGTCGGTCGCAATTTTAGTAAACCAATTATTTGTAGTATTTTATAATTCGGCATAAAAATTTATACGGAATTTAATTCGGTATAATTCAAAGTTTGGTCAGACAGCCGATGCGACTTTCAGCGCCCGACGGGTCGCCAACATCTTGACATATATGTTACGCTCGAGAGCTTCCGCTCAACGGCGTTGGAGACGGAAAGCTCACGAGCGTA
>Ga0136618_10001141_pt1 | contig 10112 bp, 10 predicted proteins | sample AntDrymUQ3302106_2_FD_104805 | JGI IMG/M metagenome (GOLD analysis project Ga0136618, IMG submission 104805) | Polar desert sand microbial communities from Dry Valleys, Antarctica - metaG UQ330 (21.06) | ecosystem: Environmental > Terrestrial > Soil > Desert | place: Antarctica: Dry Valley...
CTGTTCATAGCCGGCCGCATCCTGCAGAGCAGCGAGCTCGAGCAGAGCATCCTCGAGGACCTGCGGGGGCTGTTTCCGAACATCACCGATGGCACCCTGACCCGCGCTCTGGACCGCGTGCGCAGTTCGTCCACCGGAGTGGGCGTGGTGGCGCTGGTCTCGAGCATCTACATCGGCTCTTCTTTTTGGGGAGCGCTGGACACCGCCTTCTGCCGCATCTATCACGTGCGCTGCCGCAGCTGGGTGGAGCAGAAGCGCTTTTCGCTTGCGATGTTGGTGGTCGTGCTGCTGTTCATGGCCGCCACCGTGGCCGTGCCCGCGATCCAGAGCGTCCTGGTCCGGGGTGCCGGGGACCTGCCGTTCGGCCTCTCCGAGGTGGATGGCCTGCTCTTCGCCGTGAGCCTGTTCGTGGGGCTCCTGCTGGTGTTCGGCGTGCTGTGCGTGATCTATTGGGCGGTACCCAACCGCCGGATGCCCTGGCGCGCGATCTGGCCAGGCGCGCTGGCCGCCACGCTGGCCATCGGCTTCGTCGACTACGGCTTCCCGCTCTACCTCTCCACCATCTCCACGATCGCCGCCTTCACCACGATCTTCGTCTTCGTGCTGATCGTGCTGATCTGGTTCTACCTGTTGGCGATCATCATCCTCGGCGGCGGCGTGCTGAACGCCATCCGCTTCGAGATCCACGAGACCGGGGAGTTGGCGCTGCCGGAGGGCGCCAACTGATCGGTCAGCGGGTTCGCTGGACCTTGATCTCGGCCGCGGGGCCGGCCAGTACGTAGGGCTCGCCCTCGGCCTTGGCGCGGTACATCGCCTGGTCGGCGGCGGCGAGCAGGTACTCCACATCGTCCCCGTGCTCGGGGCAGGCCGCCACGCCGATGGCCACATCTACCCCGGCCTGGCCTGGCTGCTCGCTCTCCGCGGTCACGCTGTCCACGAGCCGGGTGGCGAGGGCGCTCATGTCCGTAGCGGTCTGATCCGGCGCCAGGACGCACACTTCGTCCCCGCCGATACGCGCGGCGGTGTCGACGGTGCGGATCGTGCGGCGTACGGCCAGCGCCACCTGAACCAGTACGCGGTCTCCGGCCGCACGGCCGCGGGAGTCGTTCACGCGTGCGAGCCCGTTCACGTCGAGCACGAGCAGCGAGAAGCGGTGCCCGTAGCGCGTGTGCAAAGCCAGGGCGTGGCCGAGCCTCTCGTGCAGGTGGGTGAGGTCGCCCAACCCGGTGAGCGAATCGGTGCCCGCCTGAGACCCCCGTGCAGCCGCGCGCGCCGCCTGCTGGCCGGCGACCGCCGCCGCCTGGACTCCCGCCACGGCCTCGGCGAGCCCCGATGCTCGGCCAGGCGCGCGACGCTCTCCCGCGCGCTCTCGGGCAGCTCGGACGGCCGCTCCGAGGCTGCCGCGGTGAGCATGCCCGAGATCAGCCGCGGCACCTCGGCAGCGATCTTGTCGGTGGGCAGGCCGGCGATCTGCTCCAGGGAGGAGCGCTCGATCAGGTGCACGAGCCACGACTTGGCCAGGAGGTCGCGTTCGCGGCCCAGACGGGCGAGAGCGTCCCTCATGGGCGTGTCGGTGAGCGTGTCGAGTTCGGCCAAGGCAGGATCCCGCGAGGGGGCGGAGGTCTTGAGGCTAGGAGCGCGTCCGGCCGGAAAGGGTCGGCGGCTTCGCCCGGACTCGTACCGGGCCTGGGAACATCGCCGCGTGGCCGAGCTGATCACCATCGCCGAGGCCAGACGCCGCGTGCTCGCCTCGGTGCGCCCTCTCGGAGCCGAGGAGGTGGCGCTGACGGCGGCGCTCGGACGGGTGCTGGCCGCAGACGTGGTGAGTGAGGTGGCGGTGCCGCCCTTCGACAGCTCCGCGATGGACGGCTACGCCATGCCGGCCGGCGCCAAGGGAAGGCTGGCCGTGACCGGCGAAGCCCGGGCGGGACACCGGTGGCCCGAAGCGCTGGAGCCGGGGGCCGCGGTGCGGATCTCCACAGGGGCCGCGGTTCCTGCGGGAACCGCGGCGGTGGTGGCCGTCGAGCAGACGACCGAGGAAGGAGACGCGGTGGTGGTCCCCGCCGCGCCCCAAGGCACGAACATTCGGCGTCGGGGCGAGGACATCCGGCCGGGAGACCGCGTGCTGGCCGCCGGGGACGAGGTGTCGCCCCCGGCCCTTGGGGTGCTGGCGAGCGTGGGCCAAACGACCGCCCGCTGCGCCCGCCGGCCCCGCGTAGCCATCCTCGCAACCGGCGACGAGCTGACCGAGCCGGGCGCGCCCCTGGCGCCCGGAGCGATCTGGAGCTCCAATCCGCCGGCACTGGCCGGACAGGTGCTGCGCGCCGGCGGCGCGGTGGAACGGCTGCTCACGGTGCCCGATGACGCGGAGGCCACCCGCGCCGCGCTCAGCCAGGCCCTGGACTCCGCGGACGTGGTGTGTGTCTCGGGTGGTGTGTCGGTCGGTCCCCACGACCACGTGAAGGGCGCGCTGGCCTCGCTGGGCGTCGCGGAGTCCTTCTGGGGCGTGGCGCTGCGGCCCGGCAAGCCCACCTGGTTCGGCACCGCCGAACGAGACGGGCGCAGCGTGCCGGTCTTCGGCCTGCCCGGCAACCCGGTCTCGGCGATGGTCACCTTCCAGCTCTTCGCCGTACCCGCTCTGCGCGCTCTCCAGGGCGCGGACCCCACGGCGGCGCGGGCCGAGGCCGTGCTGGACGAGCCGGTCAGCCGCCACCCCGGGCGCGTGCAGGCCGTGCGCTGCCGGCTGGCCGCCGCGGCCGATGGCCTGCACGTCCGGCCGACGGGTGCGCAGGGATCGCACATCCTCACATCGATGCTGGCCGCGGATGCGCTGGCCCTGATCCCCACCGGCGAAGGCGAGCTTCGAGCCGGCGAGCGGGTGCAGATCGAGCTGCTCGGGGTGCCTGGCGGGTTATCGTCCCCGCTGTGAGGAAGCGCGACCCGCGCAGGAGGATCGAGCACCGGCGCCAGGCGCGAGCGAGAGTGAAGATCCTCGACGTTCCGGAGTCGGGCTCCTCACCCGACGGAAGCGTGAGCACACTCCAGGAGGCGGAGGTAACCCTTCCCCGTTCCGAGCTCGATCGCATCTGGAGCCCCGAGTACCTCGAGCGGCTGGCCGGCACCTACTGGCGCTTCCTCACCCGCGTGTCGCTGGGGCTGCTGCGCGTCCTGTACTCCGAGGATGGGCGCGAGATCGCCTTGATCGGGCGCCCGTTCGTGCTGCTCACCTTCCACAAGCCAGACTATGAGGCCGGCGAGGGCTACGGCAAGGTCACCTGGCGCATCAAGCAGGGCCTGCTGGTGGCTCCGACCGGCCGGTCCAAGGGCTACCTGCGCCTCACGGTGCGCCGCCCGCCCGTGGACGGCGAGGAGCACCCCGGCACCGACCTGATCACCGGGACCGTGACATCGGAGGTGGCCAACTTCTACCCGCTGATAGCCGGCTGGGGCTGGTTCTCGCGCATTGGCCGGTACATCTACCGGATCACCCAGCTGCGCATCCACATCATCGTGACCCACGCCTTCCTGCGCTCGCTGGCCCGCCTGGACCTGGCGCCGTCGGTGGTTGGAGCACTCAAGGCGGCGGCGACCGAGAACGTGGAGCAACCCGGCGAGAGCGAGTCGGCGGCCGAGCCGGCGAGCGCTGAGCGCTGAGCCAGTCGCTAGCCGATGATCTCGCGCACCTTGGCCCGGTCGTGACGGGCGTGCACGCGGCGCACCGTGCCCGAGCGCGAGCGCATGACCAGCGACTCGGTCGTGGCGCCCTCCGGCCCCTCGAACTGAACGCCGGCGAGCATGTCGCCTCCGGTGACGCCGGTGGCGGAGAAGAAGCAGTTCTCGCCCCCGCACAGCCGCTCGGTCTCGAGGACCTCGTCCAGGTCGTAGCCGGCATCCAGGGCGGCGCTGCGTTCCTCGTCGCTGCGCGGCCATAGCCGGCCGACGATCTTGCCGCCGATGCAACGGATCGCGGCGGCCGACAGCACCCCCTCGGGCGTGCCGCCGATGCCCCACAGCAGATCCACGGGCGAGCCGGGCGTGACGGCCGTGAGCGAGGCCGCGACGTCTCCGTGGGGGATGAGACGGACGCTCGCCCCCGCCTCGCGGGCCTCGGCGATGGCCTCCTCGTGCCTCGGTCGGTCGAGCATCACCACCACCACGTCGCCGATCTCGGTTCCCTTCTTCTCGGCGATCAGGCCAAGGGTCTCGGGGAGCGGGCGGTCCATGTCGAGCAGGTCGGCCATGTCGCGCGAGGTGGCCATCTTGAGCATGTAGAAGCACGGGCCCGGGTCGAACATCGCGCCGCGCTCGGCCAGGGCGATGGTGGCCAGTGCGTTGGGCATGCCGTTGGCGCACAGATCGGTGCCCTCGAGCGGGTCGACGGCCACGTCGACCTCAGGATGGGAGCCGTCGCCCACCTCCTCGCCGTTGTAAAGCATCGGGGCCTCGTCCTTCGCCCCTTCGCCGATGACCACCGTGCCCTTCATGTGGACGGTGTCGAGCATCAGGCGCATGGCGTCCACGGCAGCACCGTCGGCGGACTCCTTCTCGCCGCGCCCGATCCAGCGGGCCGCCGCGAGAGCGGCGTACTCGGTGGTGCGAACGAGCTCGAGCGCGAGGTTGCGGTCTGGCCGGTCCTTGGCGGAGGCGGGCATGCCTAGATGACTCCTGGGGGCTTGCGGTCGGTTTGGTAGGCGGCCTGGCGCAGGTAGCCGCTGACGGCCACGCCGAAGCCAGCCACCAGGGCCACGGCATAGCCGTAGGCGAGCGAGATCTCGATGTCCTCGCCGGGCTTGCCCAGGATGATCCCGTTGCAGAGGATCAGCACGAAGGCGGTGATCCCCACGATCATCGTCACCTCACCGGGCTTCCAGGTGAGGTCGTGCCCGCGGGCCACGATCCAGAGCAGGATGAAGGGCGCCGCGGCGGCCGCAACCAGCAGCCAGCGCAGGATCGGGAACGTCTGCCAGGCCGTGGCGGTCTCGCCGAGCCTGGCCGGATCACTCTGCCCGATGATCTCCAGCTCGGAGTTCTTGTTCTCTTCGCTCGTTCCGAACCACGGCAGGAACATCGAGAACACGAGCAGGCCGGCAGCCAGGCATCCGAAGAATTCGGCCGGAGTGAGCCGCCCGATGTTGATGAAGCCGGTCCTATCCGCGCTGGAAGCCTCCACGCGCCAGAAACTACCACCGCCCCCTCGGCCGAGTAAACCCCGCCTCGTCGGGACCCTCGCCGTCACCGAAATTACGAACCTGTTGCGGTCGCGCCCAAAGTGGTTGCCGCACGCGTGCGACGGCTACGATTTGCCGCGAGCTCGACTCCGCCGCCCGTGCGCCCTGAATATCTCGAAACACTGCCCCGTGGAGGGGCTGACCCGCTGGCCGAGCAGTTTCACGCGGCCCTGGTCGCGGCGCGGCTTCGCACCCTCACCCTGGTCGAGGCCGTCTCCGACCACAACATGAGCCGCCAGCACGACCGGCTGATGAGCCCACTGGTGTGGGATCTCGGCCACATCGCCGCCTTCGAGGACCTCTGGCTGTGTCAGCGCGTCGGAGGGCTGGCGCCCCTGAGACCGGACCTGGCCGAGGTCTATGACGCCGCCGAGACCCCGCGGCCGGAGCGAGGGGACGGGCGCCACCTGCCCCGCCAGGAGGCGATCGCTTTCCTGGAGGAGGTGCGCGGCCGGGCGCTCGGCGTGCTCGAGCGCTCCGAGCTCTCCGCACCGGACGACGACCTGCATTCGGGGGCCTTCGCCTGGGACATGGCGGTTCAGCACGAGCACCAGCACAACGAGACCATGCTCCAGACGCTGGCGCTGGCGGCGCCCGGCGTCTACTCGCCGGCACGGAATGTCGTCCCGACCGTCGCGCGGCCGCACGACATGGTGCTGGTGGAGGCGGGCCCCTTCACCATGGGCGACCCGGGCGAGGGCTTCGCTTACGACAACGAGCGCCCCCTACACCAGGTCGACCTTCCCGCATTCGAGATCGACGTGACACCGGTGACCAATGGCGCGTACTTGGAGTTCGTGGCGGACGGGGGCTACGGTCGGCCCGAGCTGTGGAGCGACGAGGGGTGGCGCTGGCGAGTTGCCGCGGGCGCCGAACGCCCGCTGTACTGGACGGCCTCCGGCGGGGAGCGCCGCTTCGAGCGCACCGAGGAGCTGAATGCGGCCCTGCCGGTGATGCATGTGTCGTGGTATGAGGCCGACGCCTACGCCCGCTGGCGCGGCGCCCGCCTACCCACCGAGGCGGAGTGGGAGAAGGCCGCAGCCCACGACCCCGCCGCGGGCCACTCGCGACGTTTCCCCTGGGGAGAAGGAGCGCCCACGAGCGAGCGCGCCAACCTGGACCAGCTCGCGTTCGGCCCACTGCCGGCGGGATCGCTGCCCGGCGGAGCATCGGCGCACGGGGTGCTGGGGTTGATGGGAGATTGCTGGGAGTGGACGGCCAGCACGTTCGGCGGCTACCCGGGGTTCAGGGCCTTTCCCTACCGCGAGTACTCGGAGGTGTTCTTCGGCGACCGCTACCGGGCGCTCCGCGGTGGCTCCTGGGCCACCCGCCCGAGCGTGTCCCGCAATACCTTCCGCAATTGGGACCTCCCCGAGCGGCGCCAGATCTTCACCGGCTTTCGCTGCGCCAGGGACCCACGGTGAGCGCGGGGGCCACGATCCAGATCGAGAACTGCCTGGAAGGCGGCGCGCCCGACACGCTCGCCGCGGACGTGCGCGCGGGGCTGTCCGCCGAGCGCAAGCGCCTCGCGCCCAAGTACTTCTACGATGCCCGGGGGTCCGAGCTGTTCGACCGCCTCACCTCGGTGCCCGAGTACTACCCCACCCGCTGCGAGCGCGCGATCCTCAACCGGCGCGCTCCAGACCTCGTGGAGGGCATGCGCGAGCTGGTGGAGCTGGGCTCGGGCACGGCGTCCAAGACGCGCGCGCTGCTCTACGCGATGGCGGCCGCGGGAACGCTGGACCGATACGTGCCGTTCGACGTAGACGAGTCGGTGGTGATGGCCAGTGCCGAAGAGCTGGCCGAGCTCTACCCCGGGCTCGCGGTGCACGGCGTCGTCGGCGACTTCGAGTCCCATCTGGGTGCCATACCCGAGGGCGAGCGGCGGCTGTTCGCCTTCCTCGGCGGAACGGTGGGCAACCTCGAGCCCGAGCAGCGCGCCCGCTTCCTCGCCCACGTGCGCGAGCTGATGGGCCCCGGCGATCGCCTCATTCTCGGCACCGACCTGGTCAAGGACACGCCGATGCTCGAGGCCGCCTACGACGACGCCGAAGGAGTCACGGCCCAATTCAACCTCAACGTCCTGAGAGTCCTGAACTCTCAGCTGGGGGCTGACTTCGACCTCGCCGCCTTCGAGCATGTGGCGGTATTCGTGGACGAGCACGAGCGGATCGAGATGCGCCTGCGCTCGCGGTTCGATCAGACGGTGTCGATTCCTGGCGCCGGCATCACCGTCGACTTCGCCGAAGGCGAGGAGATGCTGACCGAGATCAGCTGCAAGTTCACGCCCCAGCGGGTCGCGCAGGAGCTGACGGCCGCCGGGCTGGAGCTGGCGGAGCTGATCACCGACGAGCAGGGCCTGTTCGCGGTGAGTGTTGCCTCGCCTGCCGCCTAGCTCACGTCATCGGCTCGACGGGGTCCGGGCTGCGCCCTGGCGAGCGGTCAGGTCGCCGTTGGCGACCTTGTAGGCGATCGTTTCGATTTCGCCGCCACCACCGTCACGGGTGCGCTTGGCCGCCTGCTTCGGCGTTACGCCCATGTCGGCCAGCGCGCGCGCCGCTTGGGGATCGAAGCAGCGCGCCTCCAGCCACCTGCCGGCCTCGGCGTCGTCGAACCCAGCATCGGTCCATGCCTGCGCCGCAACGTGGGCATCGCCACCACGATCGGCCAACTCTCCGTACTGCCGAATGGTCTCGGCGCTCGTCCTGGCCGCCGGCTCGTACACCTTCAAGGGCTCATCTCCCGTGAGACTCGTTAGGGCCGTTATACACCGCCCCTGAATAGAGTGCCGCCGCCATGGAGCTGAACGGAGTCGGAACCATCGTGTCGGGCGGAGCCTCGGGTCTGGGCGAGGCGACGGCGCGGGCACTGGCCGAGCGCGGGGCCAAGGTCGCCATCGCCGACCTCAACGACGAGAAGGCTAAGGCGCTCGCGGGCGAGTTGGGCGACTCCGCCGTCGCCCTGCACTGCGACGTCACCGCCGAGGACGAGGTGAACGCGGCTGTCGACGCAGCCGTCGAGGCGTTCGGCTCGATCCGCTTCGCGGTTGGCTGCGCCGGGGTCGGCTGGCCGGAGAAGATCGTGTCCAGGAACGGGCCGCACCAGCTGCTGCCGTTCGAGACCGTGGTGCGGGTGAACCTGATCGGGATGTTCAACCTCCTGCGCTTCTCAGCGGCGGCGATGAACGAGAACGATCCCGACGACCAGGGCGAGCGCGGCGCGGCCGTAATGACCGCGTCGATCGCCGCCTACGAGGGCCAGATCGGACAGGTGGCCTACTCGGCCTCCAAGGGGGGCATCGTGGGCATGACCCTGCCCGCGGCGCGTGACCTGGCGGGCCGCGGGGTGCGTGTCTGCACGATCGCGCCGGGGCTGTTCGACACCCCTCTGCTGGCGGCGCTCCCCGAGGACGCGCGCCAGGCGCTCGGCGCCACCATTCCCTTCCCCCCGCGGCTCGGCCTGCCTTCCGAGTACGCCCAGCTGGCGGTTCACATCGCCGAGAACACGATGCTCAACGGCGAGACCATCAGGCTGGACGGCGCGCTGCGGATGGCGCCTCGATAGGCCGGCCGGATGGGGGCCGGCTCCGAACCACGCTCAAGTAACGCTCGCGTAACCTCCACATGGACCTCTCGACTCGCAAGGAGACCCTCTGATGCCCGAAGCAGTGATCGTCGACGCCATCCGCACGCCCATAGGCCGAGCCTTCAAGGGCTCCATGGCCCAGCTGCGCCCGGACGAGACCGGCGCATTCATCGTCGACCGCCTGCTCGAGCGCAACGAAGGACTGGATCCGGCGCTGGTCGAGGAGGTCGTGGCCGGGTGTGGGCTGCCCCAGGGCAGGCAGGCCTTCAACATCGGCCGCGTGATCGCGCTCCTGTCGGAGAAGCTGCCGCAGGAGGTCAACGGCAGCACGGTCTCGCGCTACTGCGCGTCGGGGCTGGACGCCATCCGGATCGCTGCCAACAACGTGGTCGCGGGCCAGGGCGACGTCTACGTCGCGGCCGGCGTCGAGGCCGTCTCGCAGTACAACGAGCGCCAGGAGGCCGCGGGAGCAGCCGATCAAAACGAGCACCTGCAGGGCAACAACGGCGAGCCCAACGTCTACATCCAGATGGGCGACACCGCGGTGAACGTAGCCAAGCGCTACGACGTGAGCCGGGAAGACATGGACAGATACGCTCAGCGCTCCCAGGAGCAGGCGGTCAGGGCCCAGGAGGACGGCTTCTTCGATCGCGAGATCGCCCCCATCCCAGATCACGAGGGCAACGACGTGGCCAAGGACGACGGCCCGCGCGCAAGCTCCTCCTATGAGAAGCTCTCACAGCTCCAAGAGGCCTTCGAGGGCGGCGGCGGCGTGACGGCCGGCAACTCCTGCCCGCTCAACGACGGCGCCGCCGCTGCGCTGATCATGTCGGCGGAGAAGGCGTCTGAGCTGGGGCTCAAGCCGCGTGCCCGGGTGATCACCGCCGCCACGGCAGCCAACGAGCCCGAGTACATGGGCGTCGCCCCCATCCCGGCCATCAAGAAGGCGCTCGAGCGGGCCGGCATGACTATCGACGACGTGGACATCGTGGAGCTCAACGAGGCCTTTGCGGCCCAGGTGATCCCGATCATGGCCGAGTGCGACATCCCGCTGGAGAAGCTCAACCCGCACGGCGGCGCGATCGCCCTCGGCCATCCCTTCGGCATGACCGGTGTGCGCATCATGACCACGCTGCTCAACGGCCTCGACACCGCCGATGGCACGATCGGCCTCGAGACGATGTGCGTGGCCGGCGGCCAGGGCGAGGCGATGCTGGTCGAGCGCCTCGGCTAGGCGCCCGCCGGTTCGAGACGGCGCTCGCGCGCCCACAGGAACAGCGGGAGGGCGAAGCAGACCCC
>Ga0136618_10001143_pt1 | contig 10110 bp, 10 predicted proteins | sample AntDrymUQ3302106_2_FD_104805 | JGI IMG/M metagenome (GOLD analysis project Ga0136618, IMG submission 104805) | Polar desert sand microbial communities from Dry Valleys, Antarctica - metaG UQ330 (21.06) | ecosystem: Environmental > Terrestrial > Soil > Desert | place: Antarctica: Dry Valley...
GTCGAACCCCAGCGGATGGGTGGTGCCCCGCAGCGTCAGCTCGCCCTGCACGCTGAGCCGGTTCCCCTCGGCCCGTGCCTCCGTCGATCGGAACTCGATGTCCGTGCGCTCGAGGACGTCGTCGTCGATGGTCTGGTGGATGTTCGAGATGTCTTCCTCGCCGAGCGCCTGCATCCCGCCGGTGCCCTCGCGCACCCGCAGCGACGTGGCGTCCGCACGGAGCACGACGCTCGGATGCTCCCCGCCCTCCAGCGTCGCCTCCCAGGTGGTGACGTGCATCAGGAGATCGTGGCCGGCCTTGGCCGCTGCGCCGGTGCGCCCGGTCTTCACCCAGAGGGTGCCGTTCTCGGGTCCGAGCTTGTGCGCGCCCGCCGGGATCGCCATGCTCGCAGCCTACGTCAGCAGCGTCCTGGGAGGACCACCACGCATGGCAATCGAGCTGGACCACACGTTCTCGATGGCGAAGCCCGCCGACGAGAGCTTCGCCACCATCCTCGACCTCGAACGCCTCGTTCCGTGCGTCGAGGGCGGCAGCGTGCTCGAGAAGACGAGCGACGACTCCGTCAAGGCTGAGATCAAGGTCAAGATGGGCGCGATGTCGATGAAGTTCACCGGCACCGTCGAGATCGCCGAGAAGGACCCCGCGGCCCACCGCGCGGTGATGAGCGTCAAGTCCCGTGAGGCACAGGGCCAGGGGCACGCCAACGCGACGGTGACCTTCCAGGTCGAGGAGAACGGCGGGACCATCCACACCAACGCGCAGATCACGGGCAAGGCCGCGTCGATGGGCGAGGGAGTCGTCGGCGGCGTGCTCGACGCGCTGATCGGCGACTTCACCACCAAGCTCGCCGAGCTCTGACGCGATGGCCGCCATCACCATGCGAGAGATCCGCGAGGGCGAGGTGCCGGTCGACGGCGGCACGGCGATCCAGGAGGACCCCGACCGGCCGGTGTTCAGCGGCAACGGCCCGGACGACTACGTGTGCGTGGCGTGCGGCAACGTCCTCGCCGAGGGCATGCACGCAGTGCAGATGACCAAGAAGGTCCGGGTCCGCTGCGGGCGGTGCTCGACGGTCAACGTCGCGGTGACCGGAGAGCCGGAGCCACCCGCTCGCTAACCGCCGTAGGCCGATCGGGACGAAACGTTCAAACGCGCGCTCAAGTCACGAGCTCCAGCAGCGATGTCCGGTTGCGGCGGTAGGCGGCGGCCCCGTCGCCGTCGGCGGCCGCGATCCGGACGAGCGGCGGATGCCCCATGGCCGGGGTGGCGAGATCGCGCAGCGCGTCGCGGTAGGCCCGCTCGCGCTGCAGCCCGCCGAACCCGAAGCCCTTGGCGGCCAGGCCGCGCGCGAGACCGTCGGTCTTCGCGCACCAGGTTCGGCATAGCGCCTTGTGCTCGCCGAGGTCGAACCCCACGGTCGCATCGGCGGGATAGAGCTCGAGCGCGGCGAGCCGGAACGAGGTGAAGTGCATGGAGTCGTCGACCTCGATCACGGTGCCGGTCGGCTCGTGCACCAGGTCGACACCAAGCAGCAGGTTCTCGCGTGACGCGTGCAGCACGGAGACGTCGCCCTTCAGGTGGGCGTAGATCCTGGAGAGGGTCTGGAGCGCCGCCTTCACCGGCTCGACCAGCGCCGGGTCGCGGCGGGCCTTCGCGACGCGCTCGAGGCCGACGTGGCCCTGCTCGCACAGCCAGTCGAACGACTGCGGCTCGAGCCGGATCCCGTCCTCCGCCGCGGCCTGGGCGAAGGCCGGGACGAACTCGCTAGTCAGGCTTGACGATCGTCGGCTCGCTGACGGTGTCGTCGACGACGATCTCGCGGGCAAGGACCTCGGACCGGATCCAGTCGTGATGCTCGATGAGGTCGGCGTCTCGCTCCGGGAGCTGGACGGTGATGCGATCGGTCAGCGCCAGTCCCTGCTCCCTGCGCATCGCGTTGAGCGCATGCACCAGGTCGTAGACGCGGCCCTGCGTGCGCAGCTCGTCGTCGAGCTCCGTGTCGAACGCGATGCTGATGCCGTCGTCCTCGGCGATCGCCCAGCCTTCCAGTGCCAGCCGCTCGCCGCGAATCACGTCGTCGGGGCCGAGCTCCTCCCCGGCCACCGACAGGCGCCCGCCGTCGAGCGGCTCGACGTCCCCTCGCTCCAGCGCCGCCCGGATCTCCGGGAGCCTGCGCCCCAGCCGGGGTCCGAGCACGGGCAGGTTCGGCAGGAGGCGAACGCGCGTCACGGGTCCTTGATCGAACCCCACGTCCTTGACGCGGAGCTCGTCGGCGATCTCCTCGACGTGGTCGGCCGCGAGCGGGGCACCGCGGACGAAGACGCGCCGGAGCGGCTGACGGCCCTTCATGCCGGCCTCCGCTCGGGCGCGCCGGCCGAGCTGCACGACGCGCCGCGTCTGCTCGATCTCCCGGAGCAGCGCCTCGTCCGTGCGGCGCACGTCGACCGCGGGCCAGCCGGCGAGGAAGACGGACTCCGGGGTGTCCGGGCACGGCTCGGCAACGAGCGTCTGCCAGAGATGCTCCGCCAGGAACGGCATGATCGGCGCGATGACCCGGACGAGCTGCACGAGCGCGATCCACAGGGTCCGGAACGCCGCCTCGTCGAGTGAGTAGAACCGCCGCCGCGACCGGCGGATGTACCAGTTGGAGAGATCGTCGACGAACGTGTCCACGGCTCGGAGCGCGTCGACCGTGAGGTATGCGTCGTACGCGCGGGTGGCGTCGCCGATCAGCTGCTGCACGCGTGCGAGCAGCCACACGTCCAGCGGCCGCAGCTCGATGTCCGTGAGTCCGGCGTCGATGTCCGCGTAGCGCGGTTGAAAGCCCTCCACCGCTGCGTAGTCGGTGAGAAACCGGACGGAGTTCCACAGCGTGAGCAGACGCCGCTTGATCTCGTCGGCGGCCGCGTAGCCGAAGCGGATGTTCTGCGTCGGGGGCTGCTGGCAGTACATCCAGCGCATCACGTCGGCGCCCATCCGCTCGAACGCGTCGTCCGCCGCGATCAGGTTGCCCCAGGAGCCGTGCATCTCCTTGCCCTCGGCGTCGAGGAGCTTCTCGAAGGTCAGCACGTTCCGGTACGGGGCCCGTCCCGTGAGGACGACCGACATGACGAACATGGAGTAGAACCACAGACGGATCTGCTCGCGCATCTCCGTGACCCAGTCGGCCGGCCACCACTGCTCCCAGAAGGCGTGGTCGGGCAGGTCGGCCCCCGAGAGGTCCTTCGATGCGCCCGTCGCGTAGCCGCCCTCGACCCAGGCGTCGTTGCTCCAGCCCAGCGTGGAGAAGGGCACGATGCCGGCGTCCAGCCACACGTCGCCGACCTCCGCGACGCGTGTGACCGGCTCGTCGCAGCGCTCGCAGCGGATCTGCACGCGGTCGATCCAGGGCCGGTGCAGCTCGAGGAGGCCGTCCACCCCCCCGATGGCCCGTTCCTCGAGCTGCTCGCGCGACCCGATCACGGTCAGGTGTCCGCACGAGCAGGGGTAGAACGGGAGCGGCAGCCCGTAGAAGCGCCGCCGCGAGATGTTCCAGTCGCCCATGTTGCGCAGCCAGTCGTCCATGCGCTTGCCGTACTGCGGCGGGGTCCAGGTGATCTGCCGGTTCTCGTCGAGCATCCGCTGCCGCACGTCCTCGACGGAGATGAACCAGTCGTCTGACACGCGGAAGATCAGCGGCGTGTCACAGCGCCAGCAGTGCGGGTAGGCGTGCGTGATCGTCCCGGCTTCCACGAGACGGCCCTTCTCACGCAGATCGTCGACGATCCGGTCGGCCGCCTCGTCGGTGTGGAGCCCGGCGAGCCACCCGTAGTCGGCGTGGAATCGCCCGGCCTCGTCAACCGGCGTCAGCACCGGGAGGTCGTGCGCGCCCGCCAGCTCGAAGTCCTCGCGGCCCGCGCCCGGGGCGATGTGCACGATGCCCGTGCCCTCTCCGGCCTGCACGTCGTCCCATCCGATCACCCGGTGCTCGACGCGGGCGCCCGGCGGCAGCTCGTCGAACGGGCCGGAGTAGGTCCAGCCCAGCAGGTCGCTTCCCGGCCGCGTCTCGGCGAACTCCTCGTCAGGGGCCGAGAACACGCCGACCCACTCACCGGAGGACCGCAGGCCGTACTCGAGCCCGGGCCCGACCGCGGCGGCGACGTTCGCGGGCAGCGTCCACGGCGTCGTCGTCCACACCACCAGCGACTCGCCCGGCCGTTGCGCGAGCGGGAACCGGACCCGCAGGGACGGATGCTCGACGTCCTGGTAAACGCCGGCCTGCGTGAGCTCGTGCTGGGACAGCGAGGTCCCGCACCGCGGGCACCACTCGGACGCGCGGTGGCCGAGAAACAGCCAGCCCCGCTCGTGGACCGTCTTCAGGAAGCGCCAGATGTACTCGATGTTGGTGTCGCTGAACGTGAAGTAGTCGTTGCCCCAGTCCATCCACTGGCCGAGGCGCTTGGAGGCGCGCGTGAGCTCGCCGGAGGACCACTCGACGACTTCACGGCACTTGTGGGCGAAGTTCTCCAGCCCGTACTCCTCGATCTCCGTCTTGGAGTTCAGGCCCAGCGACTTCTCGACGCCGACCTCGATCCACAGCCCCTGGCAGTCGTAGCCGTTCTGGTAGCGCTGGTCGAAGCCCTGCAGTGCCCGGTACCGCTGGAACACGTCCTTCAGCGTCCGGCCCCAGGCCGTGTGCACGCCCATCGCCTTGTTGGCCGTGACCGGCCCGTCGATGAAGCTGAACTTCGGTCCGCCGCGGTTGCGCTCACGGAGCTTTTCGAACGTGTCTCGCCGCTCCCACAGGTCGAGGATCGCCAGTTCCAGGCGCGGATGATCCGGCAGGGCCGGGAGTGGCGTGAAACGGCTGGACACGCGCTCGAGTCTACGGCTGGGCAGGGGACCGCCCCTGCCGAGGACCCTTGCGCCGCAATCATGATTGCTACCATGCTGTCATGGCTCAGGTCACCCTTCGCCTCGAAGCCGAGCTCGCCGAGCAGCTCAAGCGCGTTTCCGCCGAAGCCGGCCTGAGCGTCAACCGCTACGCGTCCGCGGTGTTGCGTGCCGCGGTCGATCCGGACCACGAGGGAGACGAGGCCGGTCGCCTGCGGGCGCGGCTGGCCCGCGCCGGCGTCCTGGTGGCGGGCATGCCGACCGTTGACGAGCCCCCCGGCGGTGACGTCGTCGATGCCGCTCGCCGGCGCGCCGGAAGCGGCCGGCCTCTCTCCGACCTGGTCGCCGAGGCGCGGCGCTGAGCGTCTTCGCCGACTCGTCAGCTCTGGTCAAGCTCTACGCGGAGGAGGACGGACATGATGCCGTCCGGGGCCTCGAAGTGCTCGCGGTGAGCGCACTCGCACGCGTCGAGGTCGCGGCCGCGATCTGGCGCAAGCAGCGACTGGGCGAGCTCGACTCGCAAGATGCCGGCCTGCTGATTCGCGCCTTCGAAGCCGACTACCACGGCACCGCTTCGAGCCGGCCGCGGTTCGCCGCGATCGAGGTGTCGACCGCCGTGCTGGAGGCCGCCGCGGACGTGGTCGCCCTGCACGGGTTGCGTGCCTACGACGGCGTGCAGTTGGCGAGCGCGCTCACCGCGCGGGCGGCCGACCCGTCCTGCAACGCCTTCGCCGCCTTCGACGGAGCGCTGCGCGAGGCAGCCACGATGCGGGGATTCGCGCTCGTGCCGCGGTTCTGTCGCGCGACGTCCTGAGTGACCCCTGCCCGTCGAGGTCTACGCGGTGAGGGCGGGCTCGAGCTCGGCCTCGAGGCGCTTCTTGGGCATCGCGCCGATGACCTTGTGGGCGACCGAGCCGTGCTTGAAGAGGATCAGGGTCGGAATCGAGAGGACCTCGAACTGCGCGGCCGTCTGCTGGTTGTCGTCGACGTTCATCTTCACGATCTGCAGGTCGTCGCGCTCGCCGGCCAACTCCTCGAGCACCGGGCCGACCATGCGGCACGGCCCGCACCACGGGGCCCAGAAGTCCACGAGCACCGGCTTGCCGGCCTCGAGCACCTCGGCCTGGAAGTTGGCGTCGGTGACTTCGGTGATGTCGGCCATGGATGGGCTCCTTCGAGGGTCAGAAGACGGGGGTCGCTTCAGAAAGTATAGCGGCCCGGCCTCAGCAGCTGCGGCGCACGCGGACCCGCCGCTGCGCGGCGGCCGGGACGTTCCCGCCGGGCGTGAGGCTGAGGGCCACCCGCGCCGAGTGGCGGGCGCGCAACCGTCGGGCGAGGCGCTTGGAGAGCCGGACTCGCAGGGTGAGCCGGCCCGCGCCGGTCACGGTCCGGCGGAGCCGTGCGCGCAGGCGGCCGTGGCTGACGGTGAGCCGCAGCGCGCCTCCGGAGTTGGTCTGCCCGCGCACGGTCAGGCGGCGCCCGCACAGGCGCGCGGTCCGCTCGAGGGACGCGAACGACGCCGGGATCGGCGGCGGGCCCCCGTGCGGGATGGCGTAGCAGGAGTAGTTCGCTTGGCCCGGGTTGTAGAAGCCGGTCGCGCAGCCGGTGCTGGGCGGGCGGTCCCAGCGCGGCAGCTGACCTGTCAGCGCGTAGCTGCGCGGCGGCCCGCCGGGCGTCGCGCGGGCGATCACGCTGAGCGGCATCTGGCCTCCCGTGCCGATCGGGATCGGGTTCGGGACGGCGACCGTCCACACGAGCCCATCGACAGTGCCGGTCGCCACGGTCGGCTCGATCCGGTTGACGTTCCTGAACTCCATGCTCGGCGGGGTGCAGTCTTTCCCGTTCGGCGAGCACGTGCTCGCCGGCGTCCGCAGGCCGCGGGGGGCGCCGGTCGTCATCGCCACCCGGACCTCGCCGACCGGCTCTGCGAAGGCGAACCGCAGGGTGTCGCCACCGGCCATCGCCACCTCGGGCCCCCAGTCGCCGTCGGGCGCCGCCCAGCTCGGGCAGGCCAGCGCCGGGTCGTTCGCCGCCGCGGCGTCGAAGAGCGTCTCGCACGCGCCGCTGGGCACCGCGACCGCCGGCGGAGCGGGGACCGTGGAGGCCCCGGCCGGCCCGTCGAGCACGGTCACCGTCAGCGTGTCGTCGGCGCGCGCCGGGCTCGCCGCCAGCCCGGCGGCGACCAGGGCGACGAGGATCGGGGTGGATCGCATCCGGCACCCAGCCAAGCACGGCCCCGCAGGGCTGTCAACTCACGATGAGCAGCAGCAGGCGCGGCGTGACCCACACCTCGATCGCCCCGGCGACCAGCAGCACCGGGACCGAGATCGCGACGGTCGCGAACGTCGCGGCCAGCAGGTTCTCCCACTCCTTGCTCCGGCTGGCCATCGTCCAGGCCGCCAGGGGAAGGAAGAGCGCGACCAGCTCGGGAACCGCGTGCAGCGAGAGGACGCCGAGCAGCGCGCCGGAGGACACGTGCCACTGCGCGGCCAGCGACGCGGTGTCGCCGCCGAGGACGAAGGCCTGGGTGGCGAGCGAGAAGAGCGTGGCGCAGACGACGAAGGCGATGGCCGCCGGCCTGGCGATCTCGTGCAGCCTGCGGTACCAGCCGCTGTAGCCCTCCGCGATCTGCGGCAGCGAGGAGCCGGCGATGAAGCCGGCCACGCACGCGAGCGCGTGAAGGGTGAGCACCAGCGAGTTGCGGAACAGCACGAAGCCGTAGTCGCCGATGCCGGCCGGGTCGGTGACCCCGGCGAACCGCAGCAGCAGCCCCGGGTCCGCGGTGCTGAGCAGCGCGATCGCCCAGGTGGCCAGCAGGAGGGCGGCGGCGACCGCGAAGCTCCCGAGGATCCACGGCCGCAACACCTGCCCGGGATCGTGGCACCACGAGCGCAGGGCGCTCTTGGTGTCGTCCCAGCCCTGGACCAGTGCCATCTCCTCGCGTCTCACCTCCGTGACATCGGCAGCGCTAGCGGCGAGCCTGAGACCAATTCGACGCGCGCAGAGCGGGAACGAGCCAGGCGGCCTCCACCGCGATGCGCGGGGTCATCTTCGACTCGCCCTCGGTGCGCTCGCGAAAGACGATCGGCAGCTCGGCCACCCGCAGCCCGGCCAGCAGCGCGCGGTATGTCAGCTCCACCTGGAAGGCGTAGCCGTGCGAGCGGATCGTGGTGTAGTCGATCGCGGGAAGCGCGCCGGCGCGGAAGCACTTGAACCCGCCCGTCAGGTCGCGCACCGGCACGCGCAGGACCGTGCGGGCGTACAGGCAGCCGCCGCGCGAGACGGCGCGACGCAGCAGCGGCCAGTTCTCCACGCCGCCACCGGACACGTAGCGGGAGCCCAGGGCGACGTCCGCGCCGCCGCGCACCGCCGCCAGCAGGCGTGGCAGGTCGGTGGCGTCGTGGGAGCCGTCGGCGTCCATCTCGAAGACCTCCGTGGCGCCCGCCTCCAGAACGCGGCCGAAGCCCGCTGCGTAGGCGGCCCCGAGGCCCGCCTTCTCCGACCGATGGAGGACGTCGACGCCCTCGAGCCGCTCGGCGATCTCGCCGGTCCCGTCGGGGGAGCGGTCGTCGACGACCAGGATGCGCGCCTCGGGCAGCGCCGCGCGCACGGCGGCGACCACCCGCTCGAGGGACGCCGCCTCGTTGTACGTCGGCAGGACGATCCAGGGCGCCACGAGGCGGGGTACGGTAGTTCTCCGTGGCTTCCCTGACCAACGCCGCCATCGCCCAGGCCTTCGACGAGCTCGGCGACCTCTACGAGCTCGACGGCGCCGACCAGTACCGCGTGATCGCCTACCGCAACGCCGCGCGTTCGGTCCGCGACGCGTCCGTCTCGGTCGCCGCGCTCGCGCGCGAGGGGCGCGCGACCGAGCTCGCGGGCATCGGCAAGACGCTCGACACGAAGCTGCAGGCGCTGGTCGACGAGGGCGACATCCCCCAGTCGGCCAAGCTCCGCGCCAAGTTCCCCGTGGGGTTGATCTCGATCATGCACCTCCCCGGCTTCGGGCCCAAGCGCGCCCGGCGCCTCTACGACGAGCTGGGCATCGACTCGCTCGACGCCCTGCGCGCCGCCGCGGAGTCCGGGACCCTGCGGGGACTGCGCGGCTTCGGCGCCAAGGTGGAGGACAACCTCAGGCAGATCCTCGCCGACGCGCCGGAGGGGGGTCCGGCCCCGCGCATCCTGCTGCCCCGCGCGCTCGGCCTGGCGGAGCAGATCGCGGGCGCGCTGCGCACAATGCATCCCCACCCGCCCGACCGGGTCGAGATCGCCGGGTCCGCACGGCGGCTGACCGACTCCGTGAAGGACATCGACCTGATCGCCACCGCCGCCGAGCCGGCCGCGCTAGCGCGCGCGCTGGCAGACCTGCCGCTGATCGAGTCGGCGGGCAAGCCGGGCGACAACGCCGTCAAGGCGGTCACGCACACCGGCATGAAGGTCGACCTGCAGGTGGTGGAGCCCGATCAGTTCGGCAACGTCCTCCAGCACCTCACGGGCTCCAAGGCCCACAACGTGCAGCTGCGCGAGGCGGCGGTGCGCCGCGGCTTCCACGTCTCCCAGTACGGGATCCTCGACGACTCGACGGGTGAGACGATCCGCTGCGCGACCGAGGAGGAGGTCTACGCCACGCTCGGCTACGCGTGGATCCCGCCCGAGCTGCGCGAGGGCCGCGGCGAGCTCGAGGCGGCGCGCGTATCGGACCCACCCACCCCGGGCCTGCCCGAGCTCGTCACCGTCGAGGACCTCAAGGGGGACCTGCACTGCCACACGACGGCGTCCGACGGGCGCGACTCGGTCGAGCAGATGGCTCGGGCCGCCATGGCGCGCGGCTACGAGTACCTCGCGATCACCGACCACTCGGCGTCGCACGGGTTCGGCAACCACGTCACGCCGGATCAGCTGAAGGCGCAGATCGAGGTCGTGCGCACGCTCAACGAGCAGCTCGAGGGCTTCGAGCTGCTGATCGGCACCGAGGCGAACATCCACCCGGACGGCTCGATCGACTATGACGACGACCTGCTCGCCCAGCTCGACTGGGTGATCGCCTCCGTGCACACGTCGTTCTCGATGTCCGAGTCCGAGATGACCGCCCGCATGGTCGCCGCCACCGAGCATCCGTACGTAGACGCGATCGGCCACGCGACGGGCCGCAAGATCGAGACCCGCCAGCCGTACGCGCTCGACGTCCACGCGCTGATCGAGTCGGCGGCGGCGACTCAGACGATGCTCGAGATCAA
>Ga0136618_10001144_pt1 | contig 10106 bp, 9 predicted proteins | sample AntDrymUQ3302106_2_FD_104805 | JGI IMG/M metagenome (GOLD analysis project Ga0136618, IMG submission 104805) | Polar desert sand microbial communities from Dry Valleys, Antarctica - metaG UQ330 (21.06) | ecosystem: Environmental > Terrestrial > Soil > Desert | place: Antarctica: Dry Valley...
CGACCGCCCGGGAATCTGGATCTCCTACGTGCCGGCCGAAGCCGTTGAATCCGACATCCGGGCGATCACGGGTTTGCGCGGCCACCGGTGCGTCGCGCTCCCGGAGTTCGCCTACGAGAGCGCCAAGATCGGCGCCGGTCCGCCGCCGATCAGGATCCCCGAAGGGTGGCTGCTCAACCATCATGGGGTCGAGGGGGAGGCCGATGCCGGTTTCGACCCGACGGTCCAGCAAGACGTCATCTACCGGGCCGGAGCGATGGTGCTCGATCCCGCTGATCCGTCCCGTGTACTCGAACGGGGCAGCGAAGCCCTGCTCGAACCGGGCAACGACGACGAGCGGGCCGGGATCGTGCCGAACGTGGTGTTCCCGACCGCCATCGTCGACATCGACGCCCGCCAGTTTGTGTTCTACGGCATGGCTGACGCCCGCATCGGCGTAGCCGAACTCGAGCGGATTTCTGCCCAATGACTGCACGCTGAGGGCAGCCCGTAAGCGCTGATCGCGGCGGTTTGGCGGACGCGGTCGGCTACCTTCCCTGGCGTGCGCAGACCCCTCGCCCTCCTTGGATGTATCTTCGTCCCCCTGATTGTCGCGAGCTGTGGCGGCGACGACGAGCAAGAGATCGCCGACAACCAGCAGCCGTTCCCGACGGCAGACCTCGTTTCGGACAGCTCGATCCCCATCACAGCGAGCACGGACGCGGCGGGCGCCGATCCGGTTGGCGCTGACAGCAGCGTCGCCTCGGGCGGCGAATTTTCCGAGTGTGACGATGTCGAGGCCCCAGAAACACGTGAAGACGGGGGCGCGACGCAGCCGACGGAGACGCTCGACCCCGCGCTGACCTGGACACTCACCTTCGAGACATCGTGTGGGGAGTTCGTGGTCACGCTCGACCTCGAGTCGGCACCCCATACAACGGCGTCGCTCGTGGCGCTCGCACAGTCCGGGTTCTACGACGACACGGTGTTCCACCGCATCATCCCCGGATTCGTCGTTCAAGGCGGCGATCCCACCGCGTCCGGCGAGGGCGGCCCCGGCTACCAAACCGTCGATCCGCCGGCGTCCGACGCGGCATACGTGCACGGCGTCGTCGCGATGGCGAAATCGCCGCAGGAAGCCGCCGGTACATCCGGTAGCCAGTTCTTCGTGGTCACCGGCGACGACGCCGGTCTGCCGCCCGACTACGCCATCGTTGGTGTCGTCACCGAAGGACTCGACGTGGTCGATCTCATCGGCACCCTCGGCGACCCGGCCACCGAGGAGCCAACCCAGGTCGTCCTCATCGAATCCGTGACCGTCGAATCGACCGCGCCGTAGCGCGTTCTCATGCCGCGAAAGGGTCAGAAATGTCCCGTTCGGGGCATGAGAATCGTGGGGCGGTAGGGGCAGCCCTACTGGGGCTAGCCCCCGGTCGGAGACACCGGGACGCTCCAGTGAGCTGAACGGACCGTTTCATCAGAGTGGTCAGCATGAGTACCACTACGCCCCGCCTCGATGCGCCGTTCGAGGCCCCCGCCCCTGAATCCGTGCCGGTGTGGGCCGAGCCCGTTCCGCTCGCAGCCCGGGCCGAAGCCGCCACCAAGGTGTACGGCAAGGGCGGCACCGCCAACGACACCACAGTCCTCGCCCTCGACGACGTGAGCGTTGGCCTGCCGGCCGGGCGCTTCACCGCCATCATGGGCCCGTCCGGTTCCGGCAAGAGCACCTTGATGCACTGCCTCGCCGGCCTCGACACCCTCTCGTCCGGCAAGGTGTACCTCAACACCCCAGCGGGCGACATCGACCTCGGGTCGCTGAGCGATCGCCAGCTCACGAAGGTCCGCCGCGAACGAATCGGGTTCGTGTTCCAGGCGTTCAACCTGCTGCCGACGTTGAATGCCGCGGAGAACATCACACTGCCGATGACACTCTCGGGCGCCAAGCCCGACAAGCAATGGGTCAAGACCGTGATCGACACGGTCGGCCTCGGCGACCGCCTGAAGCACCGCCCGAGCGAACTTTCGGGTGGCCAGCAGCAGCGCGTCGCAGTCGCCCGTGCGCTCGCGTCGAAGCCGCAGCTGATCTTCGCCGACGAGCCGACCGGCAACCTCGACAGCCGCACCGGCACCGAGATCCTCACATTTATGCGCCACGCCGTGGACATGTTCGGCCAGACCATCGTGATGGTCACCCACGATGCAGTCGCGGCCAGCTACGCCGACACGGTCCTGTTCCTCGCCGACGGTCGCATCGTCGACTCGATGGCCCGCCCATGCGCAGCGCGCGTCCTCGACCGCATCAAGGCCTTCGGAGGCTGAATCATGTTGTCCACCATTCTCAACGGCCTGTGGAGTCGCAAACGGCGACTGATGGGCACCTGCGTCGCCGTCGTGCTCGGCGTCGCATTCCTCGCCGGGACGATGATTCTCGGCGACACCACCAAGGCCGGGTTCACCGACACGTTCACCGCCGCCAACGACGGCACCGACCTCGTCGTCCGCAACGCCACCCGCATCGGAAGCGAGGAAGAACGCACCAGAGGACTCATCGACGAGTCGATGGTCGCCCACGTCGCCGCCATCGACGGCGTGGCCGCGGCGGTCCCTGAGGTCCGCGGCGTCGCCCAACTCATCGGCGCCGACGGCAAACCAGTTGGTGGCAATGGACCCCCCACCATTGCCACCAACTGGATCGACGACCCAGAGCTCGGCTGGTTGACGCTCGTCGACGGGCGCGCCCCGGCCGCCGGCGCCGAAGGACAGCCCGTCTAGGTTGTCATCGCCCGCGCCACCGCGAACGACGAGGATCTGTCGGTCGGGGACACCACGACCGTGCTCACGCCCGACCGCATTCCCGTCACGATCGTCGGATTGGCGACCTACGGCGACACCGAGCGTGTCGGCGGCGTGACCTACGTGGCCTTCGACACCGACACCGCCCAGCAGATCCTGGCCGGAAGCGAGACCCAGATTTCGTCCGTCCTCGTTCGTGGCACCGACGGCGTCAGCGCCACCGAACTGGAGGGCAGCATCGCATCAAGCTTGCCCGGCGGTGTCGAAGCCATCACCGGAGCCGACCTCACGGCCGAGCAGGAAAAGGACATCGAGAGCGACTTCCTCGGATTCTTCAGGATGATCCTCCTGGCGTTCGCCGGGATCGCGATCGTCGTGGCTGCGTTCAGCATCCACAACACGTTCTCGATCCTCGTTGCGCAGCGCACTCGTGAGTCAGCACTGATGCGGGCCATCGGAGCTTCTCGGCGCCAAGTCATCGTCAGCGTTGCGGTCGAAGCAGCGATGATCGGCGTGCTCGCTACGGGAATCGGTTTCGCCGCCGGAATCGGCATCGCGGCACTGCTGCAGAACGTGATGGAGTCGGGCATGGACATGCCGAACGCCGATCTCGTGATCGGGTCAGGCGCCGTGATCGCGTCGGCCATCGTCGGCATCGGAACCACGCTGATCGCCAGCGTCGGACCGGCCGTCAAGGCATCACGGGTCGCCCCCCTCGCCGCGCTCCGCGACGTGTCGATCGACCGTTCCGGTTCCTCGAAGGTCCGGGCCGGGATTGGCCTGTTGCGCACCGGGGCGGGCATTGCCGCGCTGGTCACCGCGACATCGACGCCCGACGCGGCGATGTCCCGGGCCGCCTCGGGGCGCTCGGGTTGCTCATTGGTGCCGTGGTGATGGGCCCGGTCATTGCCAGGCCGGCGGCCGCCGTCCTCGGCGCTCCTCCGGCGGCGACCCGGGGCATTGCCGGGCGGCTCGCCCGCCGCAACGCCATGCGCAACCCCCGCCGCACGGCGGCGAGCGCCTCGGCGCTGCTCGTCGGTACTGCGGTGGTCGGACTGTTCACCACGTTCGGCGCGTCGATCAAGGCGTCGATCGATGACACGATCGACGACAACTTCGCCGGTGACTTCGTGATCCTGCCGGAGGGATTCAGCGGCTCGCTGCTGAGCCCCGAACTCGCTCCGGCGATCGCCGAACTGCCGGGCGTGAACGCAGCCGTGGGCACTGCCTACGGGCCGGCGACGGTGGACGGCAGCACCGTCGACGTTGCCGCCACCGATGTCGCCCAGCTCGGCTCGGTGTTCGATGTCGGACTGTCGTCGGGCTCGTTCGACGGATTCGCCCGCGGGGACCTCGCCGTCAGTGAGCGGTACGCCGACGACCACGACGTCCGGGTCGGGTCGACGATCCCGATGACGTGGGTCGACGGCGAGTCGACCGACCTCGAGGTGACAGCGGTCTACTCCGACCGCATGACGTTCGGGGATTTACTCGTGACGTCGGCCGACATGACGCGTCACGTCGCCCAGGCGAACACCACGGTGGTGCTCGTCGATGTCGCCGACGATGTCAACCTCGAGGTCGCCAAGGCCGAGGTCGCCGCGGTGACATCGGAGTTCGGTGCTCCCGATCCGATGGACCGCAAGGAGTACTCCGAGTCGATCAGCAGCGAAGTGGATGGGATGTTGTACTTCGTCTACGGCATGCTCGGTGTCGCCGTGTTCATCGCGCTGATGGGCATCGCCAACACCCTGTCGTTGTCGATCCACGACCGCACGAGGGAGCTCGGTGTGCTCCGGGCCATCGGCCAGGATCGCTCGCAGGTCCGCTCGACGGTGCGCTGGGAGTCGGTGATCATCGCGGTCTTCGGCACGGTTGGCGGCGTGGGCCTCGGTACCTTCCTCGGCTGGGGCATCATGCGGGCGATGAAGGCCCAGGAAGGGTTCGGCACGTTCGCCCTGCCGATCATCCCGCTGGTCATCGTGGTCGCGCTCGCCGCCGGAGCCGGCGTGCTGGCTGCGGTGCGGCCATCCCGCCGGGCGGCCAAGACCAACATCCTCGCGGCCATCGCCAGCAGCTGACCCTCCCTAGGGTTCCATCCTCTGAGAGAACGCCCATGAATGATTCAGCCTTCAACCCATTCCGACCGTGGAAGCACCCATGGCGTCTGTGGCGGGCGGCGTGTTACAACGTCACCGGCCTCCCCGTGGCCGTCGTCGCGTTCAGCTTCACGATTGCGTTCCTCGCCACCAGTGTGGGGCTGCTCATCACGTTCGTTCTGGCCCTGCCGTTCGCCTGGCTCACGTTCATTCTGGCGAGGGCGTTCGCTCAGTTCGAGCGCAACCGGGTGGCGTCGCTGGCCGGGGTGCGCATCGCCGATCCGGTTCCGCCGCTCACCGCCACGTCCTGGTACGGGCGGCTGAGAGAGCGGGCTCGGTCCGGTCCACGGTGGAGGGAGATCGCCCACCATCTGGTTCATCTTCCTGTCGGTGCGCTGGGCTATGCCTTCACGATGGCGGCGTGGTGTGGTTCGCTCGCGATGCTGATCCTGCCGCTGTACGTCGACCACCTGCCGGAGGATTCGGCGAAGTTCTACTTCTTCGAGGTCACGCAGGGGACCGGCAGCCTGGCCGCAGCCGTCGCCGGCGCCCTCGGCTTGCTCATCGTCGCCCCGTGGATCACGATCGGCTCGGCCCGGATGAACGTCGCGCTCGCCATGGCGTTGCTCGGGCCGAACTCCGACGAGGAGCACGTCGCCCAGGTCACCCGTCTCGAAACCAGTCGCACGGCGGCGGTCGACAGCGCCGAGAGCGAGCGCCGACGCATCGAGCGCGACCTCCACGACGGCGCCCAGCAACGGCTGGTCGCACTCGCCGCCGGCCTCGGCGCGGCGAAGGAGAAGCTCGACGTCGATCCCGAGACGGGCCGGCAGATGATCGCCGATGCCCACGAGGAAGCCAAAGCGGCGCTCAAGGAGATCCGCGACCTGGTGCGCGGCATCCACCCGGTCATCCTCGAGGATCGCGGGCTCGACGCGGCGCTGTCAGCGGTGGTCGCCCGCTCCCCAGTTCCGGTCACGCTCGACGTGAATATCGCGAAGCGGCCACCGGCCACGGTGGAGAGCGCGGCGTACTTCGTGATCACGGAAGCGCTGACGAATGTCGCGAAGCACGCCCATGCGACCCGGGCCTACGTGTCCGTGGCTCGGGCGGGCGATCGGCTCGTCGTCGAGATCCGTGACAACGGCCAGGGCGGAGCCGATCCCGCGCACGGGACTGGGCTGCAAGGCCTGCGCGATCGCGTTGCCGGTTTGGGCGGCACGATCTATGTCATCAGTCCGAAAGGGGGACCGACCACCGTGTCGGTTGAGCTGCCATGCGGGTCGTGATTGCCGAAGATTCCGTCCTGCTGCGAGCGGGGCTCACCCGCATCCTGGCCGACGCCAACGAGGAGGTGGTCGCCACGGTCGGCGACGCCGACGAGTTGCTCGGGGCGGTGGAGCGACACCAGCCCGACCTGTGCATCGTCGACGTGCGCATGCCCCCGACCCACACGGACGACGGTCTGCGGGCCGCCATTGCGATCCGCAACCGCTGGCCGGGCATCGGCATCCTCGTGCTGTCGCAGTACGTCGAGGAGCAGTACGCCACCGAGCTACTGGCCACGGCCGGCGAGGGCATCGGGTACCTGCTGAAGGACCGCGTGGCCGACGTGGCGGACTTCATCGATGCGGTTCGCCGCGTCGGCAGTGGCGGCACCGCCCTCGACCCCGAGGTCGTTGCGCAGCTGCTGGCCCGGTCACGCCGGCGAGACCCGCTCGAACGGCTGACCCCGCGTGAGCGGGAGGTATTGGCGCTGATGGCCGAGGGCCGCAGCAATCCGGCCATCGCCAGAGCACTGGTGGTGAGCGACAAAGCGGTGGAGAAGCACGTGAGCAACATCCTCACGAAACTTGACCTGCCGCCCGCCGGAGACGACCACCGCAGAGTGCTGGCGGTGTTGCAATGGGTGCGGAGTTGACAATGACCGAAACAATGACAGCGGCATGGACACCACCGGAGGCGCACGAGCGCCGGCCGGCCCCGAAAACACCAGAGCAGCCAGGCCCCGGGCTTGACCGCAGCGACATTCCAGCGCCGCTGCCCGGCCGTCCGTTGTGGGTGATCTTCGGAACGCTGCTGATGATCGCCGGCCTGGGCTGGGGCACGTTCAACGTGATCGACCTGTTGGCTCATGGCGAGAGGACAGATGGCGCGACGCTCGCCGCCGTTGGGATCGAGACAATTCAGGTCGACAACGCGTCGGGGTTCGTCGAGATCGTCGGGACCGACACCGACGAGATCCGCATCGATGCTCAGATCTCGACGGGCTTGAGGCGGACCGGCTACGGCTGGGTGGTCGAGGGCTCGACGCTCCGGGTTCATGGCACGTGCCCCATCATCGGCAGCCAGTGGTGCTGGGTGAAATACACGATCACGGTGCCGAGCAACGTGGACGTAGTCGTGAACAACGACGACAGCCGCGTCACAGTCAGCAACATCGACGGCAACGTCGAAGTCGACGCCGACAACGGACGGGTCGTGCTGGCCGGCGTCAGTGGCACCGTGGTGGTGAACAGCGACAACGGTCGGGTCGAGGGCTCCGGCTTGTCGGGTTCGACGGCCGACGTCAGCTCGGACAACGGACGTGTTGAACTCTCGTTCACGGAAGTCCCCGACCGTGTCGAGGCGCGATCCGACAACGGTTCGATCGACATCGCCCTGCCGGATGTCGAAGAGGGCTATAACATCGACTCCAGTACCGACAACGGCAGTGAAGAGGTTGTCGGAATCGCCGACAATGCGACGTCGCCACACACCGTGATCGCCACGTCCGACAACGGCAGCGTCACGATCCGCGCTGCGGGCTGACGCCGCCTGGCTGAGCCTCGACGGGTACTGTGCCGGTGAATGTCGGTCCGCACGGTCTTGCTCGCCACAGTGATCGTGCTCGCTTCTGGCGCTTCGATCGGCATCACCGCCTCCCCGCCGGCCGTCAAGCCATGAGTCCGCCGGCGGTCGACGGCGTGTGCAACGGATGTGGATTCGACTACGACTCGGGCACGCTCGCCGACGTGGTCGCGACGCTCACCGGGAATGCCCGCGCGGTGGCGGACACGGTCGCCCGCGGTGGCGATGCGGTGCGCACTCGGCCCGACCCGGAAACGTGGTCGGCGCTGGAGTACGAGTGCCACGTTCGCGATGCGCTTGCGGCCATGCGTGGTCGCATCGCCCTGACGCTCGCCGAGGACACCCCCGAGTATGCGCCGATGGGTCGCGAGGAACTTGTCGTCGCACGGCAATACAACGCCCAGGACCCTGGCGTCGTCGCCGGCGAGCTCGCACGGGAGGCTGAGTTGTTCGCGGCTGCGGCGCTCGCCCTGACCGACGACGATCTCCGTCGCACCGGCATCTATTCGTACCCGGCACCGACCGAGCGCCCGCTCCGCTGGCTCATCCGCCACACCGGCCACGAAGTCCAACACCACCTCGAAGACATCACCCGCGGCCTGGCGACGCCCTGACACAAACACTGCCGCCACGGGTTCGTGGCGCCCAGCTCGCGAACATGGGATTGAACCGCTGATCCGAATCGGCTCGGCTCCCATGTGGCGGCCGCCGGACCGTGATACCCGCTCAGTAGAGTCGGGCTCACCGACATCCAATCTGAACGAAGCGAATTGGAGACGGTTGTGGCAATCGATGAACACGCGCTCGCTGGCGCCTTGCAGGGCGGCCACGGAGTGATCACCACGGCGCAGCTGAGACGCATCGGGGTGGGGGAACAAGGGGTGAGAACGCTCGTTGCAAACGGCCGATTGGCCCGCGTCCACCGAGGCGTGTTCGTCGGCACCGCTGCACCTGGCACGTTTCAGCAGCGTGCAGCAATCGCATGCGCAATCACCGGTGGAGTCGTGATGTACCCATCCGCCGGAGTCGTCTGGGACATGCGCCAGACGCCCCGTCATAGCGACATTCACGTGTGGGTGGAGCACGGTCGCCGAGTCGATGCCCCTCCGGGCGTCGTGGTGCATCGGACGACTGCCCTACCGTCGGCAGATGTCGTGCGCCGCCCGGACGGCATCGCCGTCACGTCGCCGCCACGGACCGTGTTCGATGCGGCCGCCGTCGTGCATGCCGAAACGTTGGAGTCGATTGTCGAACAAGGGTTGCAACGCGGCTGGTTCATCATCCCCACGCTGTGGGCGACTGGTCGGCGGTTGCGTAGGCGCGGGCGCGCCGGTAGCGGGTTGTTCGCCGCAGTACTCAACTCACGCCCGATGTGGCTCAAGCCGGTTGACTCGGACCACGAACTCCGACTTGAACGGGCGCTCCGCAAACGTGGCTTTCCCCCGCTCACCCGTCAGCACCCGCTCGAGATCGAGCCGGGCACGGTCATCCATCCTGACCTCGGTTTGCCCGACGATGGCTTTTACATCGAGGTCGACCACTTCTCGTGGCACGGGGGCCGGTACGTCACGACCTACGATCACCGCCGCGACCGCAAGATGCGACGGCGCGGCTTTCAGGTCGAACGCGTGACGGACACCGACCTCGACCTCCATCTCGCCGACGCTGTCGAGGATTTGTGGGAGCTGTGGCAGCAGTGCCGTCGAGACGTCGACGCTGCAGTCGGCCAATGATGCGGTGTCTCGCGAACATGGGAGCCGAAGCCGTGGAAATCAACGGTTCAGCTCCCAATTTCGCCGACCGACGCGCTCGATCCGGCGGCTATCAGGCGCCCAACGTGCGGGCGGTGTCGCTGAGCGGGACGTCGGTCTTCGACTTGGGGAGGGTGCGCAGGACGCGGTCGCCGCTGTTGCTGGTGACGCCGAGCCAATAGTTCTCGTTGCGGTGGTGGTGGAGGCGATGGTTGCGGGAGAGCCTGGCGTAGTACCGGCTCGTCGGGCGATAACGGGCGTGCACCAGCAGGTGCGTCCACTCGTAGTGGGCGAGCCCGATGTACGCGGCCACGAGGGCGGTGAGGTACGGGGCCAGCATCGGCGAGCCGGTGATCCACAACAGTGGGAGTGATGCGGCCGCCGCAATGGCCGCCAGCATCGGAACGAACTGCACGACCTCGATTGGTCGCAACATCAGGTGCCGCATGTCGGCTGGATCGAGGTGGTGCTTGCGGTGTCCGACGCTGGTGCCGAGCACGCGCATCCGGATCGAGCCATCCGGCGCATGGAGCAGGAAACGGTGGACCATCCACTCGAACGTGCCGTTGATGAGAATCACAACACCGACGACGATCAGGTCGGCGATGCCCCATCCGCCCGTCAGTAATCTGGC
>Ga0136618_10001146_pt1 | contig 10103 bp, 9 predicted proteins | sample AntDrymUQ3302106_2_FD_104805 | JGI IMG/M metagenome (GOLD analysis project Ga0136618, IMG submission 104805) | Polar desert sand microbial communities from Dry Valleys, Antarctica - metaG UQ330 (21.06) | ecosystem: Environmental > Terrestrial > Soil > Desert | place: Antarctica: Dry Valley...
CGAGCTGTCGGCGCCTCCGGAGGGTTTTCGGATCGGGCATTGGACGGATGAGGTTGGCCGGACAGGCTGCACGGTGGTGATCGCTCCCGAGGGGACTCGGGGCGGGGTCGATGTGCGGGGCGGCGGCCCCGGCACGCGCGAGACGGACGTGGTGAGTCCACTGGCCGGAACTGATCAGGTGACCGCGGTCATGCTGGCGGGAGGAAGTGCCTATGGGCTGGCTGCGGCAGATGGGGCGATGCGATGGCTCGAAGAGAACGGGATGGGCTATCCAACGCCGGCGGCGCTGGTGCCGATCGTGCCGGCGGCGATCGTCTACGACCTGGCGGAGGGCGACGCGAGTGCGCGGCCGACCGCCGAATCCGGGTACGCGGCTTGCGCGGCTGCCCGTGAGGGCGTGCCTGGGCGTGGACGGGTTGGCGCCGGGACTGGAGCGGCGGCGGGCAAGGTGCTCGGGAGGGGCGCGTCGACGCCGTCGGGAGTGGGCTATGCGGCCGTGCGCGGTGGCTTCGGGGCAACCGTGGCTGCGCTTGCGGTGGCGAATCCGTTCGGCGACGTGATTGCCGCGGATGGCTCCGTGCTTGCGGGAGCGAGGGGAGATGGCGCTCCGCGCGCGGCGGAGTTTCTGGCCGGGCTTGACAGGGCGCCGACGCCCGCTGAGCTCGAGGCGCGTCAGAACACGACGCTCGCGTGCGTGATGACGAGCGCCTCGCTCGACAAGGCGGGCTGCGCGCGGGTGGCTCGGGCGGCGAGCGCCGGAATCGCGCGGGCGGTGGAGCCGGTGTTCACGGACGTGGACGGCGACGTTGTGTTCTGCCTGGCATCGGGACAGGGCGACTTGGCGGGGCGGTTCGAGCTGATGCAGATCGAGGCGCTCGCGGCGCGCGTGACGGCCGAGGCGATCCGGGACGCGGTGACGAGCTCGCGCTGAACGCGGGGTCACAGCGCAGGCGTGGGGTCTGACCCCGGGCGTGGGGTCTGACCCCTTTCGGCGTCCGCCGGGTTCGGCAGCATGGATGTGTATGCCCGGTTCGTTCAAGACGCAGGCGGTGGTGCTCCGCTCGATTCGCTACGGCGAGGCGGATCGGGTGCTCCATCTCTACACGGCTGCGCGGGGCCGGGTGGGTGCGATCGCGAAGGGCTCGCGAAAGCCGCGCTCGCGCTTCGGCGGGCGGCTCGAGCCGTTCTTCCGTCTCGACATGGTGCTCCACGATGGCAGGGGTGACCTGGCGACGGTGACGGGCGTTCACACGGTTGACGGGTACCCGAACTTGCGCTCGTCGGGACCGGCTTTGTCGGCGGCCGCGCGCGGCTGCGACGCGATGCTGCGCCTGCTGGATTCGTCCGAGGCGAACCCCGCGGCTTACAACCTCCTTTGCCGGTACCTCTCCCTTCTCGACGGCCAGGAAAGCGACGGAGTGAGCGAGACGGATGGGGCAGCTGGATTAGCAACGGCGCTGGCGTTCCGGCTGAAGTTGGCGCTCTCGGCGGGGTTTGCGCCCGAGCTCACGGCATGCGCGCGGTGCGGCGAGCCGGACGGCTTGACGGCTTTCTCGGGCCAAGCGGGTGGAGTGGTTTGCGGCGCTTGTGAGCGGGACGGCTTCGAGATGTCGGAGGAGGCGCACCGGTTCATGCTCGACGCGCTGGGACGGCCTTTGTCACAGTCGCCCGTGGCGACGAACGGTGCGCTTCGCATGGCCGAGCGGGCGATTACGACGACTCTCGAGCACCACGCGCACGTTCAGCTTCGCGCCGCGGCCTGACTCGAGCGTGGCTCGCGCGGGCGAGCGGTCATCATCGTTGGCGTGAGCGAGGTGGAAGAGAAGGGCGGCGAGGCGCCGCGGAAGGAGCCGTTCAACCTGCTCGAGGCGATGGGCGGGGGCCACGGCATTGCCGATTCCAGCTTGCCGGGGCTGGCGTTCGTCATCGCCTACACCGTAAGCGGACAGAGCTTGGAGACGGCGGTGTGGTCGGCGGTCGCGTTGGGTGCGATTCTCCTGGTGGTGAGGCTGGCGCGGCGCGAGACGCTTCAGTTTGCGATCGCGGGGTTCGTGGGGGTGGCGATCGCCGCTTTCATCGCGCAGAAGACGGGCAAGGCGGAGAACTTCTTCCTGCCGGGCCTGCTCCTCAATCTCGGGTATGCGCTCGCGTATCTGATCTCGATCATCGTCCGCTGGCCGCTGGTCGGCGTGTTCATCGGCCCGCTCGTGGGCGAGGGGATGGACTGGCGGAAGGATCCGCGCCTGGTTCGCGTGTACACGCGGGCGAGTTGGATCTGGGTCGGGCTGTTCGTGTTCCGGCTGATGGTGCAGCTGCCGCTCTACCTGGCGGGCGAGCTGGTGGCGCTCGGGTTGGCAAAGACGGCGATGGGGTTACCGGTTTTTGCGATTGCCGTATGGCTTTCTTATCTCGTCTTGCGCAAGGACATTGAATTGCGCCCATATCCTCAGCGGGGATGAGCGTCGAGGAGTCTTTCGAGGAGCGGACCCGCCGCTTCGAGGCGGAGTTTCTCTGGGAGAAAGGGACGCCTTCCTATCCCGCGCTGCGGAAAGTCGAGGAGCCCGCAGGCGAGGTGAGGACGCCTTTTCAACGTGATCGGGACCGGATCGTCCACTCGAAGGCATTCCGGCGCCTGAAGCACAAGACGCAGGTGTTCATCGCGCCGGAGGGTGACCACTACCGGACGCGGCTTACGCACACGCTTGAGACGGGGTGTATCGCGCGGACGGTGTCGCGGGCGCTTGGGCTGAACGAGGATCTGACGGAGGCGATCGGCCTGGGGCATGACCTCGGGCATCCGCCGTTTGGGCACATCGGCGAGGAGGCGCTCGACCGGGCGCTGGAGGAGAGGGCGGGGAGGCGGTTTCGCCACAACGAGCATTCGCTTCGCTTGGTGGAGGTGCTCGAGCGGGATGGCGAGGGGCTCAATTTGACGGAGCAGGTACGCGACGGGATCCTCAATCACACGGGGTCGGGGAAGCCGGCGACGCTGGAGGGGCGGATCGTGCGGCTGGTCGACCGGGTTGCATACATCAACCACGACATCGACGACGCGATCAGAGCTCAAATCATCACCGTCGAGGATCTGCCGGCAGAGGAGATCGCCCTGTTGGGGCCGACCGGGGCGGCGCGGATCGACACGCTCGTGAACGACATTGTGGAGACGTCGCGGGAAGCCGGCGACATTGCGCAGTCAGACGAGATCGGTGGCGCGATGCTGCGCTTGCGAAAGTGGATGTTCCAGCGGGTGTATCTGGGTCCCGAGGCGCGCTCGGAGCATGCGCGGGTGGAAAGGACGCTTCAGGGACTGTTCGAGCACTATCTGGAGCATCCCGAAGCGGTTACGGGGGCGCTTGCGGACGGCGACGACGAGGTGCAGCGGGTTACGGATTACATCGCGGGGATGACGGACCGGTTTTGCATCGCGGCGTTCCGGCGGTTGGCGCTGCCGGAGGAGTCGCGGCTGTGAGAGAGCGGTAGCGGTGGCGCGGTTCAACTCGGAGACGATCGAGCGGGTGCGCGATGCGGTTGACATCGCGGAAGTGCTCGCCCCGTATACGGAGCTGAAAAGGGCGGGGCAGAGGCTTCAGGGGTTGTGTCCCTTCCACGACGAGCGCTCACCGTCGTTCTCGGTGAACCCGCAGGACAAGCTGTATTACTGCTTCGGGTGTGGCGAGAAGGGGGACGTCTTCACGTTTCTTCAGGAGAAGGAGGGGCTGCCGTTCGGCGAGGCGGTGGAGACTCTTGCGGAGAGGTTCGGCGTGGAGGTCGAGCGCGAGCGCGAGGACCCGCGGGTGGAGGAGCAGCGCAAGCGGCGGGCACGACTTGGCGAGGTGCTCGACCGGACGGCGGCTTACTACACGAAGTACCTGTGGGAGTCGGACGAGGCTAAGAAGGCGCGTGAATACCTGCTGGGGCGGGGGCTGAGCGAGGAAAGCTTGCGGGAGTTCGGGGTTGGGTTTGCGCCGAATAGATGGGACACGGTTGTGATGGGCGGGCAGGAGGGTGGCTTTTCGCATGCCGAGCTGGCGGCGGCGGGGCTTGTGAAGAAGGGGCAGAAGGGCGGCTGGATGGACCACTTCCGGGCCCGGATCATGTTCCCGATCAGGGACGGCAGGGGGCGGATGCAGGGGTTTGGCGGTAGGGCGACGCGTCAGGAGCAGAGGGCGAAGTATGTGAATTCGCCCGATGGCGAGCTGTTTCACAAGAGTCGGCTTCTCTATGGGATCGAGCGGGCTCGCGGGGCGATCGCGAAGAAGGGACGCGCGGTTGTTGTCGAGGGGTACACCGATGTGATTGCGGCACACCAGGCTGGGGTGGAGGAGACCGTTGCGGTGATGGGCACGGCGATCACTCCGGACCAGGTGAAGCTCTTGGCAGCGCATACGGGCGAGGTGGTGCTGGCGCTGGATGCAGATCGCGCGGGGCGGGAGGCGATGCTGCGTGCGCAGGTGGTGGCGAGCGGCAAGCGGGTGCGGCTGCGAGTGGCGGCGATGCCCGAGGGTGAGGATCCGGCGGACATGCTCGGCGGAGACGGGCCGGGATCGACGGCGGCTGAGCGATTCGAAGGGTTGATCGACGGCGCGGTCGAGCTGTCGGTGTTCCACGTCGGGGCTCTCCTAGATGATGCGGATACGTCAAGCCCGGCAAAGAGGAATAGGGCCTTTGATGAGGTCGTCCCAATCCTGCACGGGATCCATGACTCGATTGTCCGCGGAGAACTCGTCGAATCCGTTGCCGAGAAGCTCGATGTCGATTCGAACTTGATCATCCGGCGCCTCAGTGAATCCCCGTCCGTCCGGCCGGGTTCGACAGCAAGCTCATCTTCCGAGAGAGGCCCCTCAGGTGAAACGCCGAAGAGTGACTTCCTGACTGCGCAAGAAGTGCGCGAACGGGCGTTCCTTGCCATGTGCATCGCCGCTCCCTCATATGGGCAGGACTACGTGGAGAAGCTGAAGCGGGAGCATCTCTCGACGCCGGTGATGGGAAGGGTGCGCGACTGGTTGGCGGGGCACCTCGACGAGCCGACCCGCGGGTTGCCGGAGGACGACGAGGAGATGTCGCTGATCGTGAACCGGCTCGCGGGAAGGGCCGCGGACGAGCCGGCGAGCCCCGAGGCGCTGGAGCTGAGCTTTCTCCAGCTCGAGAAGGAGGCGATCGAGCGACGCATCGCCGAGGCGGTGGCGGTCGGCGTCTCGGAGGCGAGCGTAGAGCTCCAGAAGCATCGCGCGAGGCTCGCTGAGCAGATCGCCCACCACCAGTCGACGGGCCCCCTGAACCAGCCAGCTCGGCGCTGAACCTAAGGAAACTGTCACGAAAGTGATACGAACACACGTTCGTTTCTTCCGTCCGGTCGGGTTGAGATCATGAGGCATGGATCGAGAGCGACTGGTGCGGTATCTGGCAGAAGGACTGTCGCTGACAGAGATCGGCGTTCTGGAGAATCGCGACCCGTCAACTGTCGGCTATTGGGTCGAGAAGTTCGAGCTCGTGGCCAATGGCAAGGAGAAGTACGCGCCCAAGGGAGGTCTTGAGAAGCCGCAACTCAAGGCCTTGCTCAGTCGTGGCCTCACGCTTAAGGAGATTGCGTCCGAGCTCGGCCGGAGCCAGTCAACAGTGAACTATTGGCTTCGCCAGCACGGCCTGAAGACGACCCGCGGACACGGACGACGCACCGCGGCGCTCGCGGCGCTCGAACTGGGCACAAATCGCTTCGAATACGAATGCCGGCGTCATGGCTTGACACCGTTTCTGGTGTTCCACGATGGACGCTCGCGATGCGGCAAGTGCAGTTCGGAAGCAGTTCAGCGCCGTCGTGAGACCACGAAGGAAACGCTGGCTGCGGAACGAGGCGGGAAGTGTGCGATCTGCGGGTATGACCGCTACATCGGGGCCCTCCAGTTCCACCACGTTGATCGCAAACTGAAGAAGTTCGGGATCTCGGGCAAGGGAATTACGCGGGCGATCGAGCGGTCTCGTGAAGAGGCTAAGAAGTGCGTTCTCCTATGCGCGAACTGCCATGCGGAGGTAGAAGCAGGCGTCGCCGATTGTCCTAGACTCGAATGACACCGTTTCCGAGGCCGTGGAAACGACATAACCCGATCCGGGGTGACGAAATTGGCAGCCGTGCTTGACTGTTAATCAAGTGTCCGAAAGGACGTGTGGGTTCGAGTCCCACCCCCGGAGCTCTGAACGTCGTCGTCAGGTGCCGTTCTGCATCTCGAGCCCGAACGTCTCGACGAGCTCCGAACCCACCGCCGCACCATCATGCGCTTCGGCCCAAGTCGCTACCTGCTGTGCCCGCTCGCGGAACGCCGGATCCCCGAGCACCCGCCGCACCGCAACCCGAAGCGAACCACGCCCGAGCAGCCGCCACGGCAGCGCCAGCCCGACGCCCGCCCAGCCAACCCGCGCGCCATTCTCCGCCATGTCCCCAACGGCGGGGCAGCAGAGCACCGGCACGCCCGCCCCAAGCGCCCGCGCCACAGTCCCATGCCCGCCGTGGCAAACCACCAGGTCCGCCGCCGTCATAGCCTGCGAGTACCGCAACCACCCATACAGCCGAGCATTGGCCGGCACCTCGATCCCCTCGCGCGGCATGTGCCCGTTCGTCGTCGCCAGGACTCGCACCGGCTCGTCCGCCAGCGCCTCCAGCGCCACCCGCACCAGCCGGCATTCCGGGTCCTGAGCCGTCGACGGAGCCACCAACACAAGCGGCCCGTCGCCCTCGGGCAACTTCACATCCTCGTACGGCGTCTCGAACTCCATCGGTCCCGTCACATGGACCCCCTCGCGCCAGCGCCGCGGATACTCAAGCTGCGGCAGTGTCGCCACCATCGCCAGCTCCTCGCTCGTTCCGCCGTGAAATCTCTCCGTCGGCGGCAATCCCACCTTCTCGCGCTCACCGTTCAGCTCATCTCGCCCCTGGCGTAACCCCGCCTCCAGCACAGGCCCCGGCGCTTTCCACATCAACCGCCCAAGTGCCGTCCGCGGCAACCGCGCCCCGCCAAACGCGAAGAACGGCAATCCCGCCGCATGCTCGGGATACACGTGCGGAATCAACGTCGCCCACTTAACCCCAGCCTTCTCCGCCGCCAGCGCCGGCGCCAGCGTGAGGATGTCGTTCACCACCACATCGGGCCGCAACTCCTCGAGCAATGGCGCCAGCGCCACCGCCGCATCACCCGCCGACGGCCCATCCCCCTTGTGCGGAGCAAACACCCGGTACTCCTCCGCCGCGTGAAACTCGATCCCCTCACGATCGAGTACCTCTCTCCACTTCTCCCACGTCTCGAACACCACCCGATGCCCCCGATCCCGAACCGCCCGCCCCAAGGCGATTGCCGGGAATGTGTGCCCGGGATCCCCGAACGCAGCAACCAGCACGCGCAACTCCCGCCCGGTCACGAGCCAACCCCACAACCCGAGACCGCCAACTCCTCGACCTGCAACATCTCGTTCCGAAACCCCGCCGAACCGCGCAAAACCTCCCCGTCGCCGCTACACCTCTCAAAGTGAGAAGCACCCGCGAACGCCCCACCTACGACCTTCGAGTCGCCGTCGAGCGCCTTCCGCAGCACACCAAGGAGGCCATGCTCCGCGGCATCGACACCAATCGCATCATCGTCGGTGCCTACGTCGACTCCCCCTCGGGCGGCATCTGCCCGATGCTCGCCGCTCATCGAAACGGCGCCCGCACCTCCGTCGCCCAATTCGCCCGCGCCTGGGATGCCTACACCCTCGCCAAGCGCCCCCGTCGCGCCACCCGTCGCGAAGTGCGCACCCTCCGCTCGCTCATCGAGTGGTCTCTCGAGACCTCGACCAACCTCTCCGCCGGCTCCCTCGCGGACGCCGCCGCCCAGATCCGCGCCGAGCGCGAGCAATTCCGCTGCGCCGACGCCACCGAAACCAACGTCACCCCATCCACGCCCGCCGACACCGGCGAGCGCCACCGCGGTAGTGAGCTCCGACTCGCCCGCGACTGGGCGTGGTTGCGCCCCACCCGCCGTCTTGACGAATTCAAGGATCTCCTCGCCGCGGCGGAAGAACAACTCTCCGAGCAGCGAGCCGCCGAGCTCCTCAGGCAGAGCGACACCGTCCGCGCTTAAGTCCCGCTGAGCCAGTCTTACGTCCCCAACGCCGAGCCATCGCCCGGGCGCAGGAACACGATCTCCGGCACTATGCACGCCCGAGACGTCCGCAGTAAGAACCGCACCGACTCCGCGATGTCCTCGGGACGGATCATCGCCTCAGCCTCTACCTGCCCTTTCACGAAATCGGTCATCGGCGTATCCACGAACGCCGGGCAGAGCGCCGTCACTTGAATCCCGGCGTCGCCAATCTCCGACTGCGTCGCTTGCGAAAAGCCGATCACGCCCGCCTTCGTCGCCGAGTAGATCGAAAGCCATCCCTGACCCGCCTTCCCAGCGATGGACGCCGTGTTGACGATCAGCGCCTTCCCATGCTCCTCTCCCGCGGCTCGGAGCATCTCCAAGCTCTCGCGCGTGGAGATCACGATCGCTCGCAAGTTCAAATCGAGCTGCATGTCGATCTTCTTCGTCGGATACCCCTCGATCGCTCCGCCGAGTCCGACGCCGGCGTTGTTCATCAAGACATCCATCCGCCCCCAGCGCTCGCGATGCTCGTCCACGGCGCGCACCACGTCCTCCTCCTCGGTCATCTGCACCGCAACGGCGTGAACGTCGATCCCGCCCGAGCGCAAATCATCAGCCGCGGCCTCCAGCTTTTCCGGACGGCGCGCCGCAATCGTCACTCCATAGCCGTCCTCACCGAGCGCTCGCGCGACCGCCAGGCCGATCCCGCTCGAACCACCCGTAACCAGCGCCGCCCGATCCGCCACCTTCGCTCCTTTGGGTCGCAAGAAAATCCCTCGCATCTCGCGCGGGTAGCGGTCACCCTATCCGCGTGCCCCAGCCGTCCGCACACATGCCCGCAGCTTTCAACGCCATTTAGAGACGCGCTCTACGATTCTCGCCCATGGGAGCAACCTTGAGGCACACCTGCACCGGCCTGCTCGCAGTCGGCTTTGCCGTCTTCAGCGTGGGCTGCGGCAAGGACGACGAGCCTTCTTCCACGGGCGACCCCGCTACCGCGGCACCTTCGGCCGCAGGGTTTCCGAAGCCAGGCTCCGGCTCGATCGACGATTTCGTGGCCGAGGTGGGGGAGACCAACGAGATCGTCGCCGCCCCCTCCGGACAGGTCTTTACTCCTGGCAAGGCGCGTTTCGGCTTCGCCCTCTTCGACGTCGCCGGCCCGCAAATCGACGACGCCGACACGGCCGTCTACCTCGAGACAGAAGACGGAACCGTGGAGGGCCCATTCACCGCCCGCATGGAGAGCCTTGAGGTCCAGTCCGCCTACCAGGCCGAGAGCGTCGCCGAGGGAGATCCCACCAGCGTCTATGTCGCCGACGTGCCCCTCGTCGATCCCGGCGCCCGCCGCCTCGTCGCCGTCGTTCGCGACTCGGAGGGCAACTTCGCCGCCACCAACTTCCAGGAGGCCATCTCCGTCAAAGACGAGCCGCGGATCCCCGCTGAAGGCGACCCTGCGCCCTCCGTCCACACGCCCACCCTCGATGACGTCGCCGACGTTTCCGAGATCGACACCCGCGTCCCCGCGAGCACCATGCACACCGAGGACCTCGCCGACGTCCTCGGTGAAAAGCCCGTCGTCCTCCTCTTCGCCACACCCGCCCTTTGCATGAGCCGTGTCTGCGGCCCCGTCGTCGACGTCACCGAGCAGGTCAAGGCCGAGTACGGAAACGATGCCACGTTCATCCATATGGAGATCTGGGAGAAAAACGAGTTCGACCCTAAGAACCCGAACACGCGCCCCCAGGTCGAAGAGTTCGGCCTCTTCACCGAGCCCTGGCTCTTCGTAATCGACGAGAACGGCGACGTTGCCACTCGAATCGAGGGCGCATTCAGCGCCGCTGAGCTCGAGGATGCTCTCGACCCCCTCATCGGCTGAGAGGCCGCCCCGACCAGCTGTAGTCTCGGCCCAACGGGCCGGTAGCTCAGCTGGTTAGAGCAGCGGACTCATAATCCGTCGGTCGGTGGTTCGAGTCCACCCCGGCCCACTCA
>Ga0136618_10001147_pt1 | contig 10102 bp, 10 predicted proteins | sample AntDrymUQ3302106_2_FD_104805 | JGI IMG/M metagenome (GOLD analysis project Ga0136618, IMG submission 104805) | Polar desert sand microbial communities from Dry Valleys, Antarctica - metaG UQ330 (21.06) | ecosystem: Environmental > Terrestrial > Soil > Desert | place: Antarctica: Dry Valley...
CTCAACGCGGTGAAGGGCGTCCTGGGCCTCATCGTGGGGGTGGTGACCGTGATCGTGTTCTCGATCAGCGCCCCGGTCGACTGGCTCGCCGTCGCCCTGCTCGCCCCCACCACGCTGGTCGGCGGCTACCTCGGCGCCACACTCGCCGGCCGCCTGCCGGCACCGGTGCTGCGGGTCTGCGTCGTGGTGATCGGCCTCGCCGTCGCGGTCTACCTGGTGCTGGACTGATGCTGGTCGCATCGCGGACGCGCGCCTCGTCTGGGTCGGCCTGGACGACCGCGGCATCGAGTTGGAGGTCGTCGCGCTGGATCTGCCGGACGAGTGGCTGGTCATCCACGTCATGCCCACCGCCCTGAGGAGGAACCGATGAGCCAACGACATCAGGTGGGTCCCGACGTCGACCTGGACGCCGAGGACGTCCGCGACCGGCAGGGTCGGCGGATCACCACGGAGTATTCGGAGCGCGCAGCCGAGGAGGCGCTGCAGGTCGCGCGGCCGGGCCGCCCTCCCCTCGGTGCCACCGGGCAGGCGTCCCCACGAGTGTCGTTCCGGGTACCCGAACAGACGCGGCGCCGTGCGGAGCACCGCACCAGGGCGGAGGGTCGACCGGTGTCCGAGGTCGCCCGCGAAGCGCTAGAACGTTACCTGGAGGGAACGGGCTGATTTGGCGGGACGTTCGCTCGACCTGCGGCACCGGCCACTGCCCGAACTGGACCCGCCCGGATCTCGGCGCTGAGGTACTGGCCGGCATCGCGAAGAGAATCCCGGCGTAAGCCTCGGTTCAGCTGCCGAGAAGCCCCCGCACGTAGGCCGCCTGCCCCGCGTGCTGCAAGCCGTCGTCGGCGATGCTGACCAGCCGCACGCCCATCGTGACGGGTGGCTCCCAGTTCTGGTCGACGATGCGGTCGAGGTCGGCCGGGACGAGGTCCTGCACCATCGTGCTGGTGCGCTGGGCAACGGCGTCCAGGTACTCGAGAAGCGCCTCCGGTCGCTCAGGTCGGACGGTCGCCACCTCCCGGGCAGAGTGGCCGTAGCCGGTGTTCGTCGGATCCGGGTCGAGCCCGAAGCGGGAAGCCCAGTCGCCACCGACCCAGAGCTGGTCGGTACCGAGCAGCTCGGCGACGTGATGGTCCTGCACGCGGGCGAGGTGCCATACCAGCCACGCGATCGTGTTCGAGTCCGGCGACGGTCGTTCGGTGAGCCGGCCGAGGTCGACACCATCGACGGCGTGCCGCGCCAACGGTGGGATGCGGCCGTAGAGCTCGAGGAGCAGCGAGGAGACGTCCACACCGCGATTCACCACGGATCGCCGTACTCGGGGTGCCTATGGAACGGCGGAGGTGCCTGCCGTGAAGCCATTGCCGCTCAGATGCGCTGGGCGGTGCACCTGCTGGACGCAGACTCGTCCGGGCCGATTCGCCGCGAGCTGCGTCGACACCGGCCAGCACACACCCTGGTGGAATGATCGTACACTCCGCTTCGCTTCCCGCCCCGCTGACCCAGCACCCGCCTACAGGCCACCTCAACTCAACTTCCGCACCGAGAGTTGAGGCTAACGGTACGGGTTCAGGTTCTCCAAGATCGGCTGGGCGAGGGTGAGGGCGGCGGCGGACAGACCGTCGGTGAGACTGGCGAGGTCACGGTGCTCGTCGTGGAGCCAGTGGCGGACCTGTTCCGCAGCGAGGGCGGCGAGGAGTAGGTCGGCACGCAAGTCAGGTGCGGGGGCCCCGGAGTCACGCAGCAGGTAGCGGCAGTGCTGGCGCCAGAAGGCGTGCGCGCCGGTGCGCAGACGCGCTCCGGGGGTGCTGGTCTCGGAGAGTAGGACGAGATCGAGCTGCGCGGCGACCACGTCCACGTATGCCTCAACGAAGGCGGCTAGACGCGCGGCCGGCGGCGCCCCGGGACCCAGTGGCGGCGCCCCGCTGAGCATGCGCTGCTGCAGCTCACGCTCGCGTTCGTCAAGCAGGGCGACGGCCAGGCCGCCCTTGTCGCCGAACCGTCGGTACAGCGTCCCCTTGCCGACGCCGGCTTCGGCAGCAACGTCGTCCATGGTCACTCCGGCGACCCCCCGCGCGGCGAACAGCCGTTCCGCGGCGGCGAGCACGCGCAACCGGTTGCGGGCGGCGTCGGCGCGTTCCTGGACGACCCCGACCTGGAGGACCGGCAGCTCGTTCCGGCACGGCAAGCCGAGGACCGGGGCGCCCTCATCGACACTCGTTGACAAAGCGGACTGTGGTCCGTTAATGTTCCGAGACATGAAGCGGACTCTAGTCCGATTGCTCGGCGAGCGGGATCCGGGCACTGCCTCGCCAGCACCGGAAGGGAAGACCGTGACCCGGCTGCTGCATGTCTCGTCCTCGCCGCGAGGCGCCGCGTCAGAGTCGCTGGCGATCGCCAGAACATTCCTCGACAGCTACCGCGAAACCCACCCCGACGCCGAGGCCGACACCTTCGACCTGTGGGACGGTTCACTGCCCGAGTTCGGCCCCGCAGCGGCGGGCGCCAAGATGACCGTCTTCGCCGACGAGGTCCCCACCGGTGCCCAAGCCATCGCCTGGCAAGCCGCGCAGGACACCTTCCACCGGTTCGCCGTCGCCGACCACTACCTGTTCAGCGTGCCGATGTGGAACGCCAGCGTGCCCTACGTCCTCAAGCAGTTCATCGACGTGGTGTCCCAGCCCGGCATGGTCTTCGCCTTCGACCCCGACCAGGGTTACACCGGGCTGCTGACCGGCAAGAAGGCCGCCGTCATCTACACCGGCGCCGTGTGGGGCGCCGAACGCGGATCCGCGTTCGGCCGGGACTTCCAGCAGCCCTTCTTCGATGACTGGCTGTGCTGGGCGGGCGTCACCGACATCACCACCATCCGGTTCCAGCCCAACCTCGCCACCCCCCGACGTCGACGCCGGGCGCCGGGCTGCCCACGCCCAGGCGCGCGACGCCGGCAAGACCTTCTAAGCCCCGCGCCCCCGTCCGGGCAACGCTACCGACCGACACAGCCACCCGGGCACCTCCCAAGCCGCCGGCGAGCCCGCCGGAGAACACCACCCACCCCAAGGAGGTCCTCCGTGACCAGCACCATCTCCCGCGATGAGCTCAAGGCCGGCCTCGACGCCGGCACGACCACCGCCGTCGACGCCCTGCCTGAGTCCTACTACGCCCAGCAGCACCTGCCCGGCGCCCTCAATATGGTCGCCGACGACGTCGAGGCCCGCGCCGGCGAGCTGCTGCCCGACAAGAGCGCCGCGATCGTCACCTACTGCTCCAACCCGGCCTGCCAGAACAGCGCCCAGGTCGCCGCGAAGCTCGAGCAGCTCGGCTACACCAACGTCCGCAAATACGCCGACGGCATCCAGGACTGGGTTGAGGCCGGCCTGCCCACTGAGACCGGGATACCCGCCGCCCGCTGAATCGCACAGGTCGGGCCGGCCCGCGCGCGGGCCGGCCCGACCTGACATGCCCCAGGCCAGGTCGGACATTGTTGTAGCAGAATGCCAAGATGAAATCGATACAGTACCCCCGCAAGTCACACATTTGCCGGCTGACTCTTGTCTCTTTGGGCGAGAGTGTATTGCGGCCCAAAAGCATTGCTCACTAATTTGTCGTGATTGGTTACGAATAAATTCAGGACAAGTTTATCTACTGTCCACCTAGTTGGATGACGTACTGCAGGTATCGTCAGTCATGTCACCCCATCGAACGACGTCAGATGGCAGCTAGGTACAGATCGTGCCAGCACAGAGCGAAGGAATTCCATGTCGCACGAGATCACAGTCACCGCTCGGTCGGGCGTAGCCACTGTGGGGAAGCCCGGGGCCGTGCCCGACGTTGCCGACTTTGTCGACTTGACCCAGCATGAGATCCAGGCGCTCAAGACCCGCTTCAACCTGGCCGACGCCCACACCCACCAACGGCAGTCCGCGAGCCAGGACAAGATCGTCGGCCGGCTGCCCGACCTGTGGTATGAGTCCGAGGATTCCCAGCAAGCCTTCCACGAGGAGCGTCTGATCGAGGCGTTCTTCCGGCTGCACAAGCAGCCCACCGCCATCGCGCTCGGCAAGACCCTGCTGTCCTACTCGGCCAGCGTGTCGACAATGGTGGCAGCGATGTACTGCACGCAGCGCGATATGACGGTCGCGCTGGTCGAGCCGTGCTTCGACAACCTCGTTGACCTGCTCAAGCACATGCAGACACCGCTCGTACCGTTGCCCGAGCATTACCTGACTAACCCAGACACGATCTACGACAACCTCAAGAAGGTCGAGACCGACGCACTGTACCTGGTCGACCCGAACAACCCGACCGGGTTCAGCCTCCTCAAGGACGGCCGCCGCGGCTTCGAAGAGGTCATCCGCTTCTGCAAGGATCACGACAAGCTGCTACTGCTCGATCTGTGCTTCGCCTCCTTCGTCCTGTGTGACCCCCGGCACGACCGCTTCGACCTCTACGAGCTGCTGGAAGATTCCGGTGTGACCTACGCGGCGATAGAGGACACCGGCAAGACCTGGCCGGTGCAGGACGCGAAGGCCGCCATGATCACTGCGAGTGAGGACATCTGGGAGGACATCTACAACATTCACACCGCGGTCCTGCTAAACGTTTCACCATTCGTGCTCAACGTCCTTGCCCACTATGTCGAGGATTCCATTCAGGATGGATTCGCGTCGGTTCGCGACGTGATCACCGAGAATCGACGCACCGCCCGCGAGGCGCTGATCGGCACCATTCTCGACTACGTCGAGCCAGTCGTGGACACCAGCGTGGCCTGGTTCCGTCTCACCCCACGCGACCTGACCGCCACCGAGCTGCAGCGACGGTTGATCGACGAGCAGGTCTACGTCCTGCCCGGCACCTACTTCTACTGGAGTCGGCCGGAGGAGGGTGAGCGGTACATCCGCATCGCCCTGGCCCGCCAACCCGAGACGTTCGCCGCCGCCATGACCGCGATGCGGGAGGTGCTCGACCGCCATGGCTGGTCCCGTTGAGGTCGTCGACGCTGCTGCCTTCCTGGGGATGCACGCCACCGACGAGGCTACCCGCAGGGCCTGCAAGACCTTCTTCGTCCAACGGCTGCACGGCGAGGTGCTGATGAGCCTGGAGCACGTGGGCTGGTGCGACGACGTGGTGTGGGGGCACCCGAGGTCGACGCAGGACGCCTACTACCCGTTCATGGACACCCTGCATACCGAGATGGCGATCTGCCGACGCGGATACGACGAGACCGACATCCAGACCGCGCTCGGCACCGCGGAATTAACCAACCTGCCGATGCGCGAGCGCCTGCTGATGGGCATGGTGCTGTACCGCGGCGCGGTGTTGCACACCGCGAGCCCGCGGCTTGCGGCCCGTCGCGACCTGCCCATCGCCTCGGTGACCCCGGCCGGCGAGCAAGCGTTCCCCGAGCACCTGGATCAGCTCTACCAAGCGTCGCTGGCGCTGCGCATCCCGATCGAGCTCATGTGAAGTCAGTCATCTACTCCGGAACGATCGTGCCCCTGGTCACACCCTTCGACGATGCGGGCGATGTCTCCGAGGCCTGCGTGGCCCGACTGATCGAGTCGGTCCGCAGCGAGGTCACTGCGTTGATGCCCGCGCTGAGTACCGGTGAGGGCTGGGCTCTGACCGAACAGCAGTGGGCGCAGATGATCTCGGCTACCCGGGCGCACTCCGGTGGGCTGCCCGTGCTGGCCGGGATCCAGCTGGCCACCACCGCCGCGGTGGTGGCCAGCGCCCAGCGGGCGGCCGCCCTGGGGGTCGACGCGGTCGTGGTGACCAGCCCGTTCGGCGAGAACCTCACCCAGGGCCGGATCTACCGCCACTTCGCCACGCTGCGCTCCGTGGTCAGCGTGCCGGTGTTCATCTACAACGAGGCGACCCTCTCGGGCAACCACATTGAACTCGACACGCTGATGAACATCTGCCAGCTGCCCGGGATCGTGGGAATCAAGGAGTCCAGCGGCGCACCCGAGCTGACCCGCCGAATCGTGGCCGACCTGCCCGCCGTACCGGTCTTCGAGGGCTGGGAGAACCTGCTGCTGGAGGCCCGCGGGGTGGCCGGGTTCATCGGCCCCCTGGCGAACCTCGAGCCCGCGCTGTGCAACGCAATGCTCGCCGACCCCACTGCGGCGCGCCAGGCCGAGATCGATGACGCGTGCGCGCGGTACGGGCTGCTCACCGACGACTGGTACCGCCTAGTGAAAGCCGAGCTCGTGGGCCGCGGCATCTTGCACACCGACAGTCTGGCGCTGCCTGCGGCGCCTTTCTTCGGTAATGGGGGCCAGTAGTGAAGACGCCTACCTCGGCGAACTGCAAGGTCAGCGATCCGCGGTTGCCGAATGACCCCACCACGATCGTGATCTTTTCCGATCTGAACTGCTCGTTCGCCCATCTCGCGATCTATCGGCTACATCAGACCCGCAGCCGACTCGGCTTGGACGGCGAGCTCTGGTTCGAGCACCGCGCCTTCCCTCTGGAATTGTTCAATCACAGCGTGAACGAGCGCCCCGGTGTCGACTCCGAAGTCGCGGTGGTCGGTGCACTTGAGCCACGAGCGGGCTGGCGCCTCTGGCAGGGCCCGGACTGGACCTACCCGGTAACCATGCTGCCCGCCCTGGAAGCCGTCCAGGCCGCGACAGCGCAAGGATGGCGCGCTGCTGAACAGCTCGACCTCGCGTTGCGTCGGGGATTCTGGGCCGAAGGCCGCTGCATCTCTCAACGTCACGTCATCCTCGAGCTTGCCGCCACTACCGGGGATGTCGATGTTGACCGGTTGGCCACCGCCCTCGACATCGGCTCTGCCCGTTCTGCGGTCATGGCCCATTTCCATGCCGCCCGGGACGGGCAGGTCACCTGCAGTCCGCATGTGTTTCTACACGATGGCACCAACCTAGCCAATCCTGGTGTCCGAGCTCGCTGGCAAAATGGCGGCTTCGGCGTAGGTTTTCCCGTCATCGAGGTGGACGACCCACGTGCATATGATGATCTACTCCACCGCGCCGCCGAGCTTGCTTCGATTGCTGGGTCCGAGGCCCAAATAAATGAGACGATTTACGACGAGAGGCAGGAGGCATTGTGAAGACGACAACTTGCGAAAGTGACTTCAAGCAGTTATTCCTCTACAACCGGTCCCTACCCTGTGCTGATACGGTGGCCCGTCTCGAGGAGATCGAACATGCCTGGATCATTCCGCTGGTGGTCTCCATCGAAGCTGACACACCCGCGCTGACCTCACGTGACCAGTGGGTCCGGGCGCTGGACGACCTGCTCGGTCAGGAACAGACCGGATCCGCTGCTGGCGAATATCTCGCGGAGAGAGCCAGTCGGGAGGAGTTCAGGGCGGTCGTGAGCGAGTTCGCCTTGGATGGCTTGACAGAAGCGCAGAACTTCTTCCCCGCGGTTGCTCGGCTGCCCATTCGAGCGCAGATGCCACTCATGCGCGTACTGATCGATGAGTTTGGCTGCGGCAATCTCCAGCAAGCACACTCGCAACTGTACCGAAACCTGCTCACCGAGTTGGGGCTGTCGCTAGACCTGACCAGCTACCTAAACCGTGCGAGCGATGAGACCTATGCATTCCTAAACGTCTTCTACTGGCTTACTCAACGTGCGCCCCATGTGGAGTACTTCCTCGGCGCGCTCGCTTATCTGGAGGCAAGCATTCCTACCGCTTTCACCTACTATGCTCGCGCTTGCGAGCGGCTGGGGATCGCGAATAGTCAATATTACACGGAACATGTGCACATAGACAGCTTTCACATGCAGGAAATGCAGGTCGCGATTCGAGAGTACGAGGTGGCCCACGGTTTAGATTCGACTCGGGTGTGGATTGGGGCGCGCCTGTTATCCGAGCTCGTCGGCACCGCGTTCGACGGCGCAGTCGAGCGAGCGCGGGAGTTGGTGTGAATTCATGAGCAAGCGGCATCGGAAGATTGAACAGGTTTCCGATGAATTCATCCGTGTTCGGGCCGCCGGGCAGGAGTTCGTGATCGCCGCAGCATGCTCGCACCGTCAAGGCCGACTTCTGTACGGTTACGTCAACGAACGCACCCTGCGCATCACATGTCCCCTACACCACTCGACGTTCGACCTGGCAACCGGATGTCCGCTGTCGGGCCCGGCAAGCGAACCACTTCGCGTCGATGAGAATGGAGGACGGGTACTATGAAGAAAATGATCACCGAAGCGCCGGGTTACGAGCTAGAACAGGTGTGGCTTCCCGCATCCGAACAACTCATGGAGTGGGGCGCGAGCTTCCATGACATTCTCCTCGGTGATGAGCTGCGCATGGCCTCATTTCGAGCCGCCATCGACGAGGTAGTATTTCCCGGATGCACCGTTCTTGACCTTGGCGCCGGTACAGGTATCCTCGCTGAATGGGCACTGCGTGCGGGAGCAGAGACTGTATACGGGATCGAGCTGAACGCTTCTCTGCTGAAAATGGCGGTGAAGCGTGTCGAGGCGGCGGGATATTCTTCGCGTTTCTGCCCGATCCTGGGGGTGTCTTTCGATGTGAATATACCCGAGTCCGTCGACGTCATCGTCTCGGAGACCATGGGAAATCTGGCCGACAATGAAGGGTTCGTGGACATTCTCAAGGACGCCCGACGACGTTTCCTGGCTGTTGGTGGTACTATAGTGCCAAGTCGTGTAGAGAGTTACCTCGTGCCGGTGGCGGCTGAGCGTGCGCACATTGAGGTACGGCGGGGGAACCCGCGAGGTGGAAACGGCCGAGATGATTTCGCCCGACAGTTGCGCCGACGGAAGGCGCGAGGTCCGTTCGACCTCTACTATGACGCGATCATCCCAACCAGGAGCCACCTGTCCGAGCCAAGACTCGCTCGGCAGTACATGTTCGAAGGCGAGGAGACGGCCACCTATGAGCTCCAGTTAATGTACACAGCGCAACGGGCAGGGTGGTTGACCGGCTTTAAAGGCTACTTCGTGGCGACATTGTCCAACAATGTAAAACTAGACATTTCAAGCGACGACATTGCAGGACGGACGACGTCTGACAGCTGGAAGCACTGTTACCTCCCGGTGGAGGTTCCCTGTTTTGTGCAACCTGACGACCGGATCGAGCTTATCTTCAGCCGGTCGCGACCAGCGGACACTTCCGACCCGTTCTACCAGACCTATCGTTGGGAAGGAAAAGTGGTTTCCACCGGCGAGGTAGTGGCCCGATTTTCACAATGGACGACCAGCGCGCCCTGAGCTCCGGGGCGTCAAGCCCGCAGATCAACGATCCCGATCGCATCTTCCCAGGCCAGGTCATCAACATTCAGTGACCAACGGGAGTGGCGGACCGGCTTAGCATTACAGCCGCACACCTACAACGGCGGCATCACTGCCGGGTCGAGTAGGGACTTGGCCGGATTGGCCCTTTGACCCTCACTACCGTCGAGCGCCACCTGGACACGATGCCGAGCTGCAGCCTCTCCGGACCCGGGCTCAACCTCGGGACACCGTGCCGACGGTCACGGTGGCTCCAGGTAGGAGGTGTCGTTCACCAAGCGCACCAAGGCGGGTCCGTCGGGGTAGAACTCCGCGATCGAGAGCGACGCGACGTCCAGGTGCAGCCGGTGCAGCAGCGAGGGTCCGACGTCGAGCGCCATCCGCAGCAGGGACTTGATCGGCGTGACGTGGGTGACCAGCACCAGGGTCGCTCCGCCGGATGCCGCGAGGAGCTCGTCCCGGACCCGGCGCACCCGGTGGTGCACGACGTCCATGCTCTCGCCCCCGGGTGGGGCCACCGCGGTGTCGGCGAGCCACCGAGCGTGCAGGTCGGGGTCCCGCTCCCGAGCCTGCGCGAACGTCAGACCTTCCCAGGCGCCGAAGTCCGCCTCGATCAGCCCGTCGTAGACGCTCAGCTCGGTCCCCATCGCGTCGGCCACCACCTCGGCCGTGCGCCGGGCCCGCCGCAACGGGGAACACAGCACCGCGCGGACCTCGTCCATCCTGGACAGCCGAGCAGCAGCCGCCGTGGCCTGCCGCTCCCCCACCGCCGTCAGCTCCGGGTCACCGCGCCCGGAGTAGCGACGCTGCGCGGAGAGCTCGGTCTGCCCGTGGCGCAGCAGCAGCAACCGCGTCGGGTGCCCGGTGGCGC
>Ga0136618_10001148_pt1 | contig 10097 bp, 7 predicted proteins | sample AntDrymUQ3302106_2_FD_104805 | JGI IMG/M metagenome (GOLD analysis project Ga0136618, IMG submission 104805) | Polar desert sand microbial communities from Dry Valleys, Antarctica - metaG UQ330 (21.06) | ecosystem: Environmental > Terrestrial > Soil > Desert | place: Antarctica: Dry Valley...
GACCGCCGTCAAGAATGTCTCCGTGATGGATCCCACCAGCGAGCTCAATCGCTTCGAGGATCGCATCCGGCGTGAGGAGGCGATGGCCCGCGGCATGGCCGAGGTGAGCGCCTCGTCGATCGAAGAGCAGTTCGCCTCCCTCGATGATGCCGGGGCGGAGATAGAGGTCGAAGCGCGTCTGGCCGCGCTCAAGTCCGGCGGGACAGGTGGCTCGTCCGGGTCGAGCGACTCCTCTGCGCCAGCCCAGGGCGTCTCCTAGCGGGTCATTCCAGAGGGACGACTCACACCTCATCCACCGCCGCCGGCAGACCATCCGGCGGCGGTCCTGTGTCCGGACGGGCGAGTCGGGCGAATTGCGCGCCGGGGCAAGCGCAAGCCGGATCTTGCCGACGATCTGCGCCCAGAGATGGAGCGTGTCCTTGGCCGCCTCCCACTCGTCCAGTGGGAGCGGGGCAACGCCGCCGCCAGCCTGCCCGCTGTGCGTACGACGCCGCCCTCGTCCTTCTCAAGTGTCATGTGGTCCTCCGGTGGCGCTCGACTTCAGGACGCGCCGCGTTCCTCGCCTGCCGGGTGCTCCACCATGGCCACGATCCGGGTGGCCATGAAGCGGCCGGTTCGGATAGGCGTGCCACCGCGCGTGACCTCGCTCACTTCCACCACGCCACGCGACACGGAGATGTCCACCCGTCGCCCGGCGCGCGTCGCACCGATCTCGAACGTCTGCACGCCATTCCCGGTATCGACCACGATCTCGACTCGATCACCCTTCATCGGCCGAGTGTACGGCGGCACGATCAGTTCCACGTTGCCCGGTGGCCCCCTCCGGCCACGCCGTCGGCCAGGCGAGCGGGCCAGCGGGCGAGCGGCGGGCGAGCGGCCCTTCGCTCGCTGGGCGAGCGTACCGACCGGAGTGCGGTGCGTCGGGATCTCGCCGTCAGTCGTTCCGCTCGCTGGGCGAGCGAAAGGCGGTTGGGGAGCCTCCGAACGGCCGATTCCGCCCGCTTGGCGGAGCGATCGGACCGCCCTGCCGACCGTCTCGGCCTGACCGTCGGTCGTTACGCTCGCTGGGCGAGCGTAGGCGTGATCGGCGGAGCTGCCGAAGGGCCAACTTGACTCTTCCCGTCAAGTCCAGTGCCTACACTGACCGCGTGACGGCGCGCACCAGGGAACCCACCACCCAGCCGCTCCCCTTCGCCACCGGCGGGGACCACGACCCGGGCCCGGGACAAGCCGCTGGTCGCGCCGCCGATCTGGGTGACGCCGGGCGCGAGGCCATCGAGCTGCCGTCCGGCGGCAGCATCCGCGTGGGCACGGCCTCCTGGACGGATCCGACCATGACCGCCAAGGGCGTCTTCTACCCGGCCGAGGCAGACACCGCCGAGGAGCGGCTCCAGTTCTACGCCAGCCAGTTCCCGCTGGTCGAGGTCGATGCCACCTACTACGCCCTGCCGGCCCGCCGTACCGCAGAGCTGTGGCGCGATCGGACGCCGCCCGACTTCACCTTTGACGTCAAGGCTCATGCGCTGATGACCGGCCAGCCGACGGAGACCAAGCGACTGCCCAAGGTGCTCCGGGAGGAGCTGCCCGCCGAGCTGGCGGCCAAGCCGCGCCTCTACGCGCGGGACCTGCCGCCGGAGCTGCTGGACGCCGTCTTCGAGATGTTCCTGGACGGCCTGGAGCCCCTGCGCGAGGCTGGTCAGCTCGGTTCCATCCTGCTTCAATATCCGCGCTGGTTCTTCCCCGTCGCCAAAAGCCGGGAGGAGATCCTGGAGACCCGTGACCGGCTGGAGGGCGTGGCTGTGGCCGTCGAGCTTCGCAACGCGTCCTGGTTCAACGAGAAGAACCTGGAGCGGACCCTGAGCTTCCTTGATGACAACCGGCTTCCGTTCGTGATGGTCGACGGACCGCAGGGCTTCAAGAGCAGCGTCCCGCCCATCACAGCGGTGACCTCAGCCGACCTGGCCATCATCCGATTCCACGGCCGGCGAACGGAGACCTGGGAGGCCAGGGGCATCCCGGTAGTGGAGCGGTTCCGCTATCTCTACGACCGCGAGGAGCTCCAAGAGTGGGCGCCGCGCATCCGAGAGGCAGCCGGTCAGGTGAAGCAGACGCATGTGCTCATGAACAACTGCTATGCCAACTACGGAGCCACCAACGCGCGGGAGATGGCCAAGCTGCTGGAGGACCTGAAGCCCGGCACGCCGTCCGACTGAGCGCGGTCGCTCTCTGCTTGGCACGCCACAGACACCAGGGCGATGCTTCGGAGGGCATCGCCGCCGTAGCCAGCGGCCCGAAGCGCGGTACCTACTCGCGGCGGCGCAACGAGCGGCCCAGGCTGCGGCCGCCGAGGCGACGCGTCGAGCGCCGGCTGGCGCGGACCGGTGCGCTGTCCAGTGTCACGTCGCGCACGGCGGGGCGCGACTCGGTGCGGGCGATGAAGGCCACGGAGGTGACGATCATCACTGCCCCGGCGATCATCGCCACGTCCAGCCGCTCGTTCAGGACGACATAGCCCAAGGCCACGGCCACGACCGGGTTGACGTAGGCATACGTGGCCACCTGGGAGATCGGCGCGTTCTGGAGCAGCCACGTGTAGGCCGTGTAGGCCAGCAGCGATCCAAAGAAGACCAGATACAGGAGCGACAAGATGGAAGCGTCGGTGAAACCGCCCTCCACGACCTGCGGCCATTCCCCGATGGCCAGCCCGGCCACCAGCAGGAACGAGCCGCCCAGCAGGAGCTGGTAGGCGGTCGAGACCAACGGGTCGCGCGGCAATGACAGGCGGCGGCTGAAGAAGGAGCCGATCGCCCAGGAGCTGGAAGCCAGGATCAGCAGAGCCATACCGACCACGTCCGTGCTGCCGTCGATACCCCTTGGGATGACCAGTACCCCCAGGCCGATGAAGCCCAGGACCACGCCGCCCACCCCGGCCACGCTGAGCCTCTCGCCCGACAGCCGACGCAGGACCAGCACGACCAGCGGCACCACACCCACGATCAACGCGGCCAGGCCGCTGGGTACCGTCTGCTCGCCCATGGAGACGCCACCGTTGCCCAGCAGCAGTAGTGCCGCCCCCACGAACGCTGCGCCGCCCAACTGCGAACGTTCGATCCTCAGTCGACTCGGTCCGCTGCGCAAGGCCAGCACGCCGGCCATGATCAGGCCCGCCCCCAGGAAACGGACACCGGCCGCGAGCAGGGGCGGCATCGATCCCACCACGAGGGAGATGGCCAGATACGTCGAGCCCCAGACGAGATAGACGACGAGGAGCGCCGCCCAGACAAGCCAGGTGGGCGGTCTGGAACGGGCGAGTCCCGGTGTTGCGGCCACCCCCTGACCCTAGCGTCTCCGGCCGCGAGGCGCGATCACTGCGCCACGGGTGGTACCGAGAGGCACTCCGTACCCCGCTCCGTAGGAACCCGGATGCTCCGCGCCCCACCGACCAGCACACTGCACTGCAGTCGGGGCCGGCGCGGCTGTCCCCGACGACCAACTTTGCAAACCTCCTGTCTCAGACGCTGACCCTTCACGGCAGGGACGGCGACGAGCGCGACGGAGCCGGATCAACGCTGGGGCGTAGGTCCGGCTCTCGTCATGTCCAGGGCATGACCTGCGGACCCACCACGCCCGTAGGTATCATCGGCTTATGGAGCGCGTCCTTCGGGAGCGGGATCGGCTCCGACCCCGTCGCCTTGATCTGTATCTCACCGTCACGCTGGTCGTGCTGGTCGTTTCGACCGGCCTGCTGATGATCGACCCTGACCTCAACATCGTGATCCTCGACCGGACGCTGGACGTGACGGTGAACGCGCTGACCGCGCTGGCCACGGCCGGCCTGGCGGCTCTCTCGTTCGGTCGATACCGGGAGAGTGGCCGGCTGTCGACGCTCTTCCAGGGAGCGGCCATGTTCCTGCTGGCGGTGATCGTGGGCGCGCAGGTCCTGGTCGTCCTCCTCAAGTACGACGGAAAGCTGGGACTGACCCTCGGTATCCCGGAGCAGTTCCCGCTGTACCTCTTCGCCAGCGGCTGGCTGATGGCGAGCGTGCTGTTCCTCTTCGGTGGAGCGGCCGCCGTGCGCTCGGTGCACTTCCGACCGCCGGCAGCGAGACGGCTCATCCTGCTGCCGCCCATCGCGTTGGGCCTGATGGGCCTCATCCTCTACCCCATCCGCGGACAGCTGCCGCCACTCATCGGGGACGCGGGAGTGCGCGCTCTGGTCGAGGACCCAGAGCTGGCCGTGCCGCTGCCGGGGGTCACGCCGCTCCTCCTGACGCTGCTCGCACTGACCGGCATCTTCCTGGTGCTGGCCGCCATCGGTTACCGCCTCAGTGCCATTCGTGAGGGGCATGTCACGGACGGCGTCCTGGCCGTGGGCCTGCTCATCGCAGCCTTCGCGGAGATCCATTTCGCCGTCTATCCGGGCATCTACTCAGGACTGGTGACGAGCAGCGACATCCTTCGCCTGGGCTTCGTCATGGCCCTGCTCGTGGGCATCGACGCCGAGGCTCGCTCCGACCTTCGCGCATTGCGCGCCGCCTACGCCGCACTCGACCGGTTGCGCGTCACCGAAGCGGAGCGTGCCGCGCTGGAAGAGCGGGGCAGGTTGGCCCGGGAGATCCACGACGGTCTCGCCCAGCACCTTTGGTTCGCCAAGCTGAAGCACGACCGGCTCACGCCGCTGGTGCCGGAGGAAGCACGTCCGCTCTCCTCGGAAGTGGGTCAGGCGCTGGACGCGGCCATCGTGGAGGCACGCCAGGCGCTGGTCACGATGCGCTCGGGAGCAGGCCCGGCGATGCCCCTGGCCGACCTGATCGGGCAGGCCGTGGAGGACTTCGGCCAGCGCTTCGGGCTGCGCGTCGAGTTCGTGGCCGATCCGCTGCCGGCTGCCATCCCGGCCCGTCAGCAGGCGGAGCTGCTGCGCGTGGTGCAGGAAGCACTGACCAACGTGCGCAAGCACGCTGATGCGACGATGGTGCGTGTGCGAGCGGGGGTGGACGGCGATGCGCTGGTGGTCACCGTGAGCGACAACGGTCGCGGCTTCCTGTTGGACTCAGCGCGCAATGAGGGCCTGGGACTGCTCGGGATGGAGGAGCGAGCGCGACTGATGGGCGGGAACCTGGGCATCAGCTCCGAGCCCAGCGACGGGACCAGCGTCTCGGTCCGGCTGCCGCTGGAGGAAGGCCTCTCCCCGGTCGTGCCGGCACCGGCCATCCGATGAACGCGCCCCTCACGCGCAACACGGGCCGGCCGCTGCGCGTGATGCTGGTGGACGACCATGCGCTGGTCCGCTCCGCCGTGCGTCAGGCCATCGTCTCGGTGGACGTCGAGCTGGTCGGTGAGGCAGCCACGGCCGAAGCCGCCTTCGAGCTGGCGCTGTCGGTGCGACCGGATGTGCTTCTGCTCGATATCGACCTGCCGGGCATGAGCGGCATCCGCATGGTCGAGGAGCTCGCGCCGCGCCTGCCGGACACGCGCATCGTGATGCTCACGGTGTCCGACGACGAGCGCGATCTCATCGAGGCCGTGGCCAAGGGCGCGGCCGGCTATCTCACCAAGGATCTGAGCCCGGAGGCGTTGCTACGCGCGCTGCGTGGCACCCAGCGGGGCGAGCTGGCCATGGCCCGCCGGCACGCGGCGCGAGTGATCAAGCACTTCGCCGACGCGGCGCGCCGGGGAAGGGTCGCCGTGGGCGGCAACATCGAGGGGTTGAGCCCCCGTGAGAACGACGTGCTGCGGATGCTCGCCGAGGGGCTCACCGACCGCGACATCGCCGCCGCCCTGATGATCTCACCGCGGACCGTGGAGAGCCACGTCAGCAGCGTGTTGCACAAGCTCAGCGTGCGCAACCGCGCCGAAGCCGCGCAGCGCTACCGAACCGGGATCTGAACCTCAGGCGGCTGCCGCAACCTCCGTAGCCGGCAGGTCGACCGCGGTCAGGAAGTCGTTCCAGGCGTCCAGCACGCGGCCCGCGGCACTCTCGATGGCAGCGCCGTCGTCACCGACGATGCCGGCGATGAGGGCCCGCTCCGTCCCGGAGTGCGCGATGTCCAGCTCGCCGTGGACCTGGAAGAACTCGAGGGCGGGACCGTCCGAGATGCCGTAGTGCGTCTTGAGGCCTTCGATCTTGGAGGGCGCGACCTCCGGGACCTGGCGCTCGTAGGCGTACATGGCGGTCATCCCCGCCACGACCGGCTCGGTCGCGGTGATCTCGGCGTACAGATCCACCAGGCGCTGGGTGGCCTCGTTGCGGGGCGCGTTCTGCACATCCTCCCGGGAGACACCGACCCCCTCCGCGAAGCGGAGCCACAGCTCGGCGTGGTTAGCCTCGCCGTGCTCTTCGTCCCAGAGGTTCTCCAGGATCCCCTGGCGGACTTCCGCGCGGTCCTCCCGGGAATGCATCGTGGACAGGAAGCGCGGGAAGGCCGATTCGAACGCGAAGTACTGGCGCGTGTACTCCCGCAGGGCTTCCTTGGGCAGGGTGCCCGCGACCCACTTCGTGTAGAAGGAGTGCTTGAGCAGGTGTCGCTCGTCGATCATCCGGTCGACGCGGTCGAGAAGTTCCATTACTGGTCGATCCTCCTGGTGAGCTCGCTCTGCCCCCCCGATGGTTAGGCGGCTGTGGGCTGCTTCCTGAGTGTACCGCGCGCCCAGCGGCGCCCAACCCCCAAGCGGCGCCCGCGGCACCCGGCGCTTCAGCGGCCGATCTCGAGCCAGCGCGCGTTGGCTCGCGGCCATTGCTGATCCGGGGCGCGATCCACGGCCGCCTCCACCTCCGGATCGCCCACGCCGCCCGGGAAGAACCGCCGCTCGGCCGTGACCGCGATAGCGTACTGGCGCGGTTCGCCCAAGGCGGAACGAAGCACCCCGAAGCGCAGAGCCGCTCCTGCCACCTCGAAAGTGCCGGGGAAGGATCCGACCGGCGATGTCACCTCGATGGCCAGGTCGGTGAACGACGCGGCGTAGTCGGCGGTCGCGTCCAGCGCGTTGCTGGCGATGAGGCGGAAATCCGGTTCGCCATCGTCGGTGGTGTCGATGTTGACCGTGTAGATGATCTGCTCCACGTCCGGGCTCAGGGCGGGAGGCGGCGCGCCCACCCGCAGCTCCAGGAAGATCGTGTCGGCGTCCAGGCGAGCGCCCAGGCCGGTCAGGTCGACAGCACCGGTGGCGAAGGTGGGCTGATCGTCCAGGTCGAGCAGGTCCCCGCGTGCGTCGCTGATGCCGTCAGCACGGGGCAGGCTGGTGGGAGCGTCCGGCGTGGGGATGATGATGGAGTCGCCGGATCGGATGTCATCGGCGTTCTGGATCTCCGGGTTGGCCACCAGGAGCTGACCGACGGAGACGTCGAAGCGGTCCGCGATAGAGGTCAGCGAATCGCCCGGGCGCACCACGTAGGTGGTGGCCGTGGCCGTCGGCGATGGATCGGGGATGACCGGCTCGGTCGACCCAGGGGGACCCGGGGGCGTCGCCTGGGCTGAGGCCGAGGGGTCGATCGAAGGGCTGGCCTCGCTAGCCCCCGCCGTCCCCGCGGCGCTCGGCGAGGGAGCCGGCAGCTGAGTCGCCTGTGGCGTGGCGGTGCAGCCGGTCAGCATCGCGACGAGCACCAGGCAGGCGCCGGCGGCGGCGGTCGTACGTGAGAGCGGTTGCGCGCCCCAGGCGATGAGCAGGCCCAGGAGGATGGCCAGCGTGGTGCCGCCGACGAAGGCCAGGAACGGCCAGCGTGGGTCGATCGCGTAGAGCTGCCCGGCCAGGAGTGAGGCCACGATGATGCCCACTTGGGTGGAGGCGCCGAAGATGCCCTGTGCCGTGGAGCTTCGACCGACCGGCGTGCCGGAGGCCAGCAGGGAGTAGAGCGCCGGCGCGACGAAGGCCGTCGCCGTGGCCTCGATGAGGATGACCAGGGCCGGGAAGACCGGCTCGGTGCTCAACGCGTAAAGGATGCCGCAGCCGGCGATGGCCAGTCCACCCACCACCGCGAACCGGAGACCACCATGACGGTCGATCAGGCGGCCGGCGTAGGCGGACAGGAAGAGGACCGGCAGCGCGAAGAGCGTGAAGGTGAAGCCGATCCACTCGATCGACGCACCCAGCATCTCCAGGTAAAGGCTCCACACGACCTCGTAGACGCCTATGGCCAGCGCGAAGCCCAGGTTCATCACGAGGGCTGCCAGGAGGAGGCGATTGAAGAGGTGGCCCATCGGCGCCTGGACCAGGCCTGGCTCGCCGGCCGCCGCCACCTCCGCCCCTGTGACGACGCCTGGACGGTCCGACACGGGGCCAGCGGCAAAGCCCACCCGACGTACCCCGCCCGACGGGAGCGCCACGGCCAGGTACACGGCCGAGACCAGGGCGAGTCCGCCGGTCAGGGCGAACGGGAACCCGTAGCCACCGCCCAGCGCCGCACCGAAGGCTCCCAGCACCGGCCCGAAGAGCAGGCCGCCCATCTGGAAGGCGGCGAAGAGGCCGAATGCCTCTCCCCGTTCGCCTTCTTCCGTGGCATCCACGATGATCCCGCGCGCCGCCGGGTCGTACATCCCCGCCGACGCGCCTGCCAGCAGGCGCAGCAGGAACAGCGCCAGCGGCGCGGTGAAGATGAGCGGCAGGGCCGTGAAGACGCCGAACAGCACGAGGCCGGCGACCATGATGGGTTTCCGGGAGGTGCGATCGGCGATGTAGCCGAAGATCGGCTCTGAGAAGAGCTTGGCGATGCCCCAGGCCGCCGTGATCAGGCCCAGCGTGGGGATGTCCACGCCATGCTCCACGACGTAGAGCGGCAGGACCGGCAGGAGGGCGCCGAAGCCCAGCACCACCACGAACTCGACCATCAGGATGGGCAGCAGCGCGGCCCACTTTCCGTGCCAGCGGCGGATCCGGTCCGCGACCCTCGTCATGGCGGCAAGTATCCTCATGGTTGACGGGTGTGCACTGGTCGCCCGGTGACACACGAGCTGTCACTGATGTTCGGCACGCTGCCCTCATGCGGAATCAGGTCCGACTCGGACGAGACACGAATGGCCGGAGGAGGAGATCCTGGTCGACGCCACGCAGTCGGCAGAGCGACTGGTCCATGACCGTCTTCGCCGTGCGCTCGATCGCGACACCTACCGTCTCTACCAGAATGTCCGGTGGGTCAGCCACTCGCACGCCGGGGGACCGGCCCGGGATGGCGAAACGGACCTCGTGATCGCCCATCCCGACCAGGGCCTGCTCATCGTGGAAACCAAGGGCGGGCTGATCCGTCGGGACGGGCAGGGACGCTGGTTCTCGGGCCACCACCTGCTGGATCCGCCACCCTTCCGCCAGGCCGAGGAGTCCAAGCGCCACCTCGTGAACAAGCTCATGGATCTCCCGGACTGGCCCTCCGGCAAGCCCCGGGCGGGCCATGCGGTCGCGTTCCCTTCCGTGGAACTGGCGTCGATGGGGCCGGGCGTGCGCGATCTGGGGACCGATGCGCCAGTGGAACTGATGCTCGACGGTGCGGCGCTGGCGAGCGACAAGACGGCTCGTGCCTGGGTGGAAGGAGCCTTCCGGTTCTGGGTGGGAGACGGCACGGGCACGGGTCGGCCACTCGGCCAAGGCGGCCTGCGACTGCTCCATCGACTCCTGGCGCCCGTGGTGGAGCTGCGGCCGCTGCTCCGCCGCGAGCTGGATGAGGCGGAGAAGTGGATCATCACGATGACGCCCGGCCAGGTGCGGGCACTGGCCACCATCCGCGGCGTAAGGCGCGCCGCTGTCGTCGGGCCGGCGGGCAGCGGCAAGACCCTGGTCGCGGCGGAGATGGCGCAGCGCTTCGTCGCGGAGGGCTACCAGACGCTCCTCGTCTGCTTCAATCAGCCGCTGGCGCGGATGCTCACCGAGCACGCGGCGGGCGCAGTGGTGAGCGGACGCCTCACGGTGTCCACGTTCCACGAGCTGTGCCGGCGCCTTGGCCACGAGGCAGGCGTGATCGGCGAAGAGCCAGCGCAGAAGGACCAGATCTGGTTCGACCGGACGCTGCCGGCTGCGCTTGACGCTGCGATCCCGGCCGTCGGCGGACGCTACCAGGCGGTCATCGTCGATGAGGGTCAGGACTTCGACCGCTCCTGGTTGGAGTCGCTGGA
>Ga0136618_10001150_pt1 | contig 10093 bp, 9 predicted proteins | sample AntDrymUQ3302106_2_FD_104805 | JGI IMG/M metagenome (GOLD analysis project Ga0136618, IMG submission 104805) | Polar desert sand microbial communities from Dry Valleys, Antarctica - metaG UQ330 (21.06) | ecosystem: Environmental > Terrestrial > Soil > Desert | place: Antarctica: Dry Valley...
ACCGAGTTCTTATAAAATCAATTATACGGTTGGCGGCGGCGGCGGAATCGGCACCAAAGCTGAATGGAAATTTAAGATTACGGACGCTTCTTTCAATCAACCGTTTGGGGATAACGCCTTCGACATTAACGCAAATTAAAAGCGAGTATGAGAAAAAAAATAATTCTCCTTATGATTTTTGTTTTACTGCCCGCGTCTTTTTCCCGTTCGCAAACGAATGTTAAAAATGGCGCGGCGCGGAACATTGCGGCAAAGCCGAACGCGCAGACAATTAAATCCTCGCCCGCTTACGCCGAATTATTGCTCCGCAAAACCGAGCGCGAATCGGAACTCGAAGAGTTTCTGCTTGATTACACGGAAGAATTTCCGAAGGTCAAAGAAATAAAATTTGAGTTAGGTTTATTGAACAAAGAGATGGATAAAATTTTGGCGGTTAATACCACGGAGTCTGGAAAACTCACTTTGGCTTTAGGAAAATTAATAGTGCGAAAAATCGAACTCGAAACTGATTTGTGGAATCTGCGGCGGCAATATGATAACGACCATCCGGAAGTCAAACGCGCGAAGCGCAAGGTTGAAGTGTTTGAAAAGGCGGTAAAAGAAATTCTGCCCTGAATAGTCTCGAGTGTTGAGCCTGAAGTCAAATGGATTGTTCGAATTAATTTCAGACTCAAGGCTCAAGACTTAAAACTCAATAGAAATTTATGAAACGAAATTTGTTTTTATTAATTTTAAATCTAACATTTATCTGCTTAGCAAACGTCGCGGCGCAATCACCAAGCAAAACTTTAAAGCAAGCGAATAAGGCTTTGGGCGGCGAAAAGGTTTTGCAGACGGTTCGGTCTTGGCAAAAGACGGGGAAAATTACGCGTCTTAAAGACAACGCCAGCGGCTCGTTTGAGATGCAAACGGCACAGCCGAATTTTTATAATTCGAGTTTCGATTTGAACGGTTTTGAAACGGAAACGGGCTATAACGGAAAGTCCGGCTGGATGCGCGATTCGCGTGATGGCTTGCGGACTTTGACCGGAGAGGCGAGCCGCGATTTTGCGGCTGAAGCCAATTTCAGGAATGCGCGTTGGCTCGATTATAAAAAGCAAAAAGCTAAAGTTACGAGCGGCGGAAAAGCCAATCTCGACGGCAAAGCGGCGAATGTTTTGACGCTGACGACGGCGAAAGGCGTTTCGATAAAAATGTATTTTGACCAAACGAACGGATTGTTAATCCGCGAAGAAATTCCCGCCGGAGATTTAATAAAAACTTTCGATTACAGCGATTATCGCGCCGTTGACGGCGTGAACGAACCTTTTGCGATAAAGGTGAAAATCGGCGAAGACGCTTATGAAATCAAACTCGAACAAATTGCGCACAACGAACAAATCGCTAAAACGAACTTCGATTTTCCAAAAATCTCCGGCGAACCGCTGCCCGACATTCCCCAGCTTTTAGGAGAATTACAAAAAAACGAAGACCGAATTGACGAGATTTTAGAAGACTATTCCTACACGCAAAAAAGCATCAAGCGAGAACTCGGCAAGGACGGCATTTTGCGTGAAACCGAATCGGAAACTTTTCAACTTTCGTTTTATAAAGGCAATCGAATTCGGCGACTCATTGAGAAAAACGGCAAACCTTTAACGGAAAAAGATCAGACGGACGAAGACAAAAACGTGCAGAAGCGCGTGGCGGAAATCGAAAAAGTGCTTGCCAAAAAAGCGGCGCGAACTGTTTCGCAGGCGGCGAACGGAACGCCCGAAGAAAACAATCAGCGCATTTCGACCGCCGAAGTTTTGCGGGCTTCGCGGCTGGTCAATCCGCGCCGTGAACGCTTTCGCGGGCGCGATGTCGTGGTTTTCGATTTTGAGCCGAATCCCGATTTTGATTTTAAGAACGCGAAAAGTTTTCTGAAATTTTTCGGCAAAACGGCGGGCGTAATGTGGATTGACGAGCAGGATAAACAAGTGGCGCGGCTCGAAGCCGTTTTGTTTGACGACTTCAAAATCGGCGGCGGTTTCCTCGCCAATCTTAAAAAAGGCGCGTCGTTTGCGCTCGAACAAGAGCGCGTCAATGACGAAATTTGGCTGCCGTCGGTCGCCGATATTAATCTTTCCGTCAAAGTTCTTCTTGTCAAAGGCATTAATGTCAATCAAATTTTGAAGTCCTATAACTACCGAAAATTTAAGACGGAAGTTAAAGACTCGAAAGTTGATGAGCTAAAGAACCCTTAATTCGATTAGATTTTTCGCTCTTTCCTACATTTACCATTTACCATTTATCATTTATCATTCAAACGTAATCTGATAAATGTTTAATGGTAAATGATAAATGAGTTTACGCCGCGCCATTTTTCCCGGTTCATTTGACCCTTTAACGAACGGTCATCTCGACATTATAAGGCGCAGTTTGCCGCTTTTTGATGAAATTATCATCGCCGTCTTAAATAATCCAGAGAAAAATCCGATGTTTTCCGTTGAGGAACGATGCGAGATGCTGCGGGAGATTCTGCCCGAAGTCGAAGCCGGCAAATGCTGTCTGACGGTGGACAGCTTTTCGGGTTTGACCGCCGATTTTGCTAAGGAAAAACAGGCGACGGCGATTGTGCGCGGCATTCGCGCCGTTTCCGATTATGAATATGAACTGCGAATGGCGTTGATGAATCGGCGACTCGAACCGGAAATCGAAACGGTTTTTTTGATGGCGGCGGAAGAGTATTCTTATGTTTCTTCAAATTTGATGAAGCAGGTTTTCACGCTCGGCGGACGCGTCGAAGGCTTGATTCCCGCGCTGGTCGAAGCAAAGATGCGCGAGAAATTGAAGAAGTAATATGACAATAAAAAAATTATTGATTCTTAGAGTTCAACACGCGCAAATTACCATTCCGAAAGGCGCGGAAACTGAAGCCAGAAAATTTTACTGTAAATTTCTCGGCTTAAAGGAAATTCCAAAGCCCGTAGTGCTGCAAACGCGCGGCGGCTTTTGGCTCGAAATCGGCGGCTTTCAAATTCACGTCGGCACGGAGGACGATTTTGACCGCACGAAAACAAAAGCGCACATCGCTTTGAAGTCGAAGATTTAGAGGCTTGGCGTGAAAAATTTGCTGAAAGCGGCGTTGTGATAGTAGAAGGCATTCCGATTCCGCATTATTCGCGTTTTGAATTTCGTGACCCGTTCGGAAATCGTGTAGAATTCTTAGAGAAAATTTAATAATGGTAAGTGGTAAGCGGTAAGTGGCTATGATTGACATTTACCACTTACCACTTACCACTTACCACTATGATTTCTTTTCCCGTCTCTGCAAACGTCGCCAAAATGAAGATGTCTTCCACGCTCAAAGCCGGACAAACGGCGGCTAATCTGCGCGAGCGAGGTTTTGACGTGATTGATTTGACTTTGGGCGAGCCGGATTTTCCCACGCCCGAATTTATCAAAGAATACGTTTGGGAAGGTTTGCAGAAAGGCTTGACGAAATACACGCCGACGGCGGGCTTGAAAACTTTTCAGGAATCAATCGTCAAATTTTACGCAGAGGAATTCGGCGCAAACTTTTCACCGAAAGAAATCATCGCCACTGACGGCGGCAAGCAGGCACTTTTTAACGCCGCCTGCACTTTATTAAACGCGGGCGACGAAGTTTTGATTCCGAAGCCGTATTGGGTAACGTTCCCCGAAATCGTTAACTTCTGCGGCGCGAAAAGCGTTTTTATCGAAACGGAAGAAACCGATTTTATTTTAACGGCGGAACAAGTCAAAAATTCAATTACCGACAAAACCAAACTTTTAATCGTCAATTCGCCAAACAATCCAACCGGAAGAGTTATTCCCGCCGATGAAATGCAGAAAATTGTTGAAGTCTGCGCGGAGAAAAATGTTTATGTTCTAACCGATGAATGTTATCTGTTTTTCGCCTATCCGCCCGCCGAAGTTTTTACATCAGCGAGTTTGCCCGAAGATTTGCGCCACTTCGTCTGCGTTGCGGGTTCGTTTTCAAAAACATACGCGATGACCGGCTGGCGCATCGGCTATACGATTGCGAACGAAGGTTGGACGAAAGAAATGACAAAACTGCAAAGCCATTCGACTTCGCACCCGACATCTTTTGTGCAATACGCCTGCGGGCGGGCGATGGAAAATCACGCAGATTCAAAAGCGGCGGTGGGCGCGATGTTTGCCGAGTATAAACGACGCAAAGACTGGCTGATTCCTGCTTTGCAAGCAATCGAAAATTTCAAATGCGCGATGCCCGAAGGCGCGTTCTACGCATTCGTTGACGTGCGCGAATTGCTCGGCGATAGATTTAAAATTTCCGCCGATTTCGCCGATTTTTTATTAAATAAATCTCACGTTGTCGTCACCGACGGCGAAGGTTTCGGGGCAGACGGGTTTTTGCGATTTTCCTATGCGACTTCAATGGAAAACCTGCAAAATGCGGTCGAGCGGATAAGAAAAGTTTTGAAGTAGGAACGCCGGCATCTTATTGGCAAACAGGCTGCCGGCAAGATGCCGGCGTTCCGTTAAATAATATCAAGGGTGATTTTTATGAGATACAGACAATTAGGCGATAGCGATTTACAAGTTTCAGAAATCAGTTTGGGGTCGTGGCTGACTTATTCCGGCGGCGTTGAACGCGAAAAGGCAGAACAATGTGTTCGCAAGGCTTTCGAGGTCGGCATCAATTTTTTTGACACGGCGAATATTTACGGCAAAGGCGCGTCAGAATTATTTTTGGGCGAAGTGTTAAAAGATATTCCGCGCTCCTCATATATTTTGGCAACGAAACTATTTTTTCCGATGACCGAGACCGACAGCGGCTTATCGCGCGTGCAGATTCACAAACAATTAAACGATTCGCTGCGAAGATTGCAAACCGATTATGTTGACCTTTATCAATGTCATCGTTACGACGAAAATACGCCGCTCGAAGAAACGATGATTGCTTTGACGGAAGTTGTGCAGGAAGGCAAAGCGCGTTACATCGGGTTCAGCGAGTGGGACGCGGCGCAAATCAAAGCCGCTACCCAAATGACCGGCATTGAAAAATTCGTCTCCAGCCAGCCGCAATATTCAATTTTATGGCGCGAACCGGAAATGGAGGTTTTTCCCGTTTGCGCCGAAAACGGCATCGGACAAATCGTTTGGTCGCCGCTCGCGCAAGGCGTTTTGACGGGAAAATATAAAGCCGGCGAGCCAATTCCAAAAGATTCCCGCGCCGCGAACGATTTAATGAATGTGTTTATTGACAGTTTATTGACCGAGCCAATTTTAAGCGCCGTCGAGAAATTGCGCCCGATTGCCGCCGGCGAAAATCTTTCGATGGCGCAATTCGCTCTGGCTTGGGTTCTTCGTGACGCGCGAGTTTCTTCGGCAATCATCGGCGCGACTCGCCCCGAACAAGTCGCTGATAACGCCGCCGCCTCGGGCGTTCACCTTTCACCGGAAACCTTAACGGCGATTGATGAAATAATAAAGCCAGTTATTTCCAGCGTGAACTAAGGAGAATTCTTTTCTAATTCAAGATTCAGGATTGAAGAATCGAAACTTGAATTTCAATCTTAAATCCTAAATCCTGAATCTTGAATTTTATTTGAAGCGTGGTCGGTCACGATACCAAGGCGTTTTCAAGCGGAAGAGATTGGCGATAGTGCGCATTGGGCTAAGCAGCATACGGCTGAATATAATAACGTAAAAGTTGTCTGTGCTGCGCTCGATGCGTTGCATTACAAAGCGGTCGAGCGCGTCTTCGGAGATAAGCATCACGGTTCCGCCAATTGGTGTAATCACAATGTCAATGTATGTTTGTTTACCTTTTAAGCCGACGTTACCGATTGAGGCTTGGCTGATCGGTCCGATTTCAAACTGCGTACTCCACGCGGCTGACCACGCCAACGCTTTCATACGACTTCGCCAGTAATCCGCCGATGTGCCGAAACGCTGCTTTAATCCTTTCGGGTCGTTTTGGACTTGTATAAAACCGGTGAACGCGCCTTGCATCGGATGTGCGATGTAGTTGGTAAAAAACCTGCCGCCGTCCGCCCAGCCGTGCAAGGATTTTACCGATTTGATGTAATCGCCAAAGAAATTTCCCTTTAGTTCGCGCCGCGTCTTTGCCTGCGTGAAGGCATAACCGTGCTGGATGGCGAGAAACATCAGCGATTGCTTAAACGCCGACCGCCATTGAAAACCTTCTTCCTTTTTATTTGTGGAATCATCCGGCGCATCTTCGTCCTCAAAAAACGAGATTGCCTCTTGGGTTTGTGAAGCAGAATAATAAATACGTTCGTTTTTTTCAGACTTGGTTTCTTTTTGATTAAACGAAAGAGATTTGACGTTCAAACTGTCAGTTGTACGAAAATACCGGGAAGAGTCTCTAATAAAAATATCCGGCTGAAAAATTAGACGTGAATTTTTTGCCCAATCGCTGGATAATAATTCTCGATAACGACGTTCTGAATTAATATTCGATTTTGTATTTGGCACGGCAAAAGAATTAGCCCTGATTACTAATTCGTCAATTTCGGCGGTTTCACGCTTGAAAACGTCTTGCTCGTTTAGCTCGTCAATGGTTGCGACGGATTCGGCAGCCTTCCCCGCCAACTCTCCGATATTCTTTGCTTTGGCATATTGTTCGCGCCCGCGCGTGGAAAAGATGTTTGCGCGAAGGTAATGTTTTGCAGAGAAATGTTCCGAATTGTCATCATTGAAGACTTTACCCAAAATAATTTCGCCATCTGTTTGCGGCTCGATTTCTGATGTTTTCGATTGTAGTTCGAAAGACGAAATTTGCCGCCAATCTTTATCTTGGGCAAAAACAGTTTGTGAACAAACTGCAAACAAAATCAAAAAGGAAAGCGAAATAAAACGCTTCACATTAATTAAAGACATTCCTTGTACCTCAAATAAAGAATAAATTTCACCGAGCAAGACGCGCGAGCATTGATTATGGGAGAGGCTACATCGGTGTTGCGGATAAACTAAAACCGCAAATCTTCTGGAGTTTATATTAAATCATTTGGTAAATTAACGAAAATCCATTATCGAGTAAATTCAATAATTTCTTTATTAAAATCAGAAAAGTGTCGGCTGCTCGGTCAATAGCTAAAATAGGGCGAATTTAAGATTTAGTTTTTACAGATTACTTTCCGCCCGTCATCAGCAACCCAATTTTCTCTTTGCTTGTCGTTTTTGGATTGACTTCGCCGACGATTTTCCCTTTGTGAAAGACGAGCAACCGGTCAGCCAACGCGGTAACCTCTTCAAGTTCGGCAGATACTAATAGCACGGCAGTTCCCGCATCGCGCAAAGCAATCAATTTGCGGTGAATAAATTCGATTGCGCCGATGTCCACGCCGCGCGTCGGCTGCGAAACGAGCAGCAATTTCGGCTTTAATCCAAACTCTCTACCGATAATTAACTTTTGCTGATTCCCGCCCGAAAGTGCTTTGGCTGGAAGTTCCGCGTTCGGCGGGCGCACGTCAAAATTTTCGATAATTTCTTTAACCCGCCGGTCAATCGCCGAATCGTTCAAAAATCCGCTTGCGCTTGCCACGGGCGGGCGATAATGAACGCCAAGCATCGAATTTTCCGCCAGATTAAAATCAAGCAGAAGCCCGCGCCGGTGGCGGTCTTCGGGAATATGCGCGATGCCGAGTTCTTTGTGCCGTCGCGCCGAGAGGTGCGTGATGTTTGTTCCTTCAAAATAAATCTTCCCGCTTAAATTTGCGGTCGGAATTAAACCGGCAACCGCTTCGATGAGTTCAGTTTGACCGTTGCCTTCGATTCCTGCAATGCCGACAATCTCACCGGCTTTGACTTCAAAGGAAACGCCGCCCAACGCTACGCCGTGCGCGTTTTCGACCGAGAGATTTTCGATGGTTAAAATCGTATCTTTTGGTTGCGCGTAGGTTTTCTCGACTTGCAGCAAAACATCGCGCCCGACAATCATTCGAGCCAAATCCTTCGCGCTCGTCTCCGACGTTTTCACTTCGCCAATCGTCTTGCCGTCGCGCATCACGGTTACAAAATCCGAAATCGCCAACACTTCTTCGAGTTTGTGCGTGATAATAACGACGGTTTTTCCCTGCTCTTTCATTTGACGCAGAATCTGGAAAAAATCTTCGGTTTCCTGCGGCGTTAAAACCGCCGTCGGCTCGTCTAAAATCAAAAGCTGCGCGTTGCGGTAAAGAGCTTTCAAGAGTTCGACTCGCTGCTGGGCGCCGACTGAAATGTCCTCGATTAACGCTTTCGGATTTACGCCGAGTTTTAATTCATTCGACAAAGCCGAAATATCTTCGTTTGCCCGTTCCAAATCGAGATTTGACGCGCCTCCCGTTTCCGCGCCGAGAATGATATTTTCGGCAACCGTCATCGTGTCCACCAACATAAAATGCTGATGCACCATTCCGATTCCGAGCGCGATTGCGTCGTGCGGATTTTTGATATTAACAAGTTTGCCATCAACAAAAATCTCGCCCGAATCCGCCGTATAAAAACCGTAAGCGACGCGCATAATGGTAGATTTGCCCGCGCCGTTTTCGCCGACGATGGCGTGAATCGTGCCTTTTTCAATTTTGATGGAAACATTGTTATTGGCGACGACGTTGCCGAATGTTTTGGTTATATTTTTTAGTTCGAGCATTTTTCAAATTTTCTCAACTTTCTCTCGCAGCCAATTTTCGATTTCATCGACCTTCCAAACATCCGATTCAACATTTAGGGAAAGCTCAATGATTTCGATTAACCCAAAATTCAAAACAAAACCGTTTAGTTCGAGAAAAATTTGCGTCAGATGTGTTGCCGTACGTTTATTTCCGCCGAGCCAGGGATGGTTTTTAATAAGTCCAAAACAAAGCGTCGCGGCTTGACGAATAACATCGGCACTTTCATATAAAGCGGCGTGTTTCGGACGAGCCAATGCCGATTCAATCAATGTTTTATCAAAAATTCCAATTCGGCTTTCACCATAAAATCTCATCAAATCAAAGTGATGCTCAACTACTTCCAGATATGTGAGATAGATGAACCTTTTAATCGCCAAGCCGTTTTAGCTCCTTATTTACTAAACGATTTTTTCCAAAAGGCGTTTTGAAATGGCTTTCATTTTGGATGAAGGAGATGTAAGTTCACTTTCAATTTTTCCATTTTGATACGTTAAAACTACTAAAGAATTTTTGGCTAAACCTTGCGCCTCGATTATTTCTTGCGGAATCTCAACCACCCATGAATCCCATTCGGGTTTGACGATTTGAACTCCTTCTGCTTCGGTTTGTTCAATTTCTAAAATCTCAGGCATTGTTTTTCTCCTTGTGATGAAATAATTATAGCACCGGATTATTAAGCTACTTTGCCATCGCGTCCGTAACTTTAATTTCGCCTGCTACGATTCTGCCTCTCGCTTCTTCGACTTTTTGCAAAATTTCCGGCGAAATTAAATTTTTATTATTGTCGTCCATCATGTAAGCCACGCCGTCTTTGTCGAGTCCGAAAACGTGAAAGCCGCCTTTGAAATTACCGCCGAGAACTTCTTTGACGACATCATAAACCGCGTTGTCAACGCGCTTGACCATTGATGTTAAAACAAAGCCGGGTTTCACACCGTTTTGATTTGAGTCAACGCCAATAACGAATTTATTCGCTTCGCCCTGAGCGTTTTTGCCGAATTGCTCAACCGCGTCAAACGCGCCCAAACCGGAATTTCCCGCCGCCGTGAAAATCACGTCGGCACCTTGATTGATTTGCGAAAGCGCAAGTTCTTTTCCTTTGCCCGGATTGTTCCACGCCGAATCAGTTACGCCAACATAATTAGCGACGACAGTTGCATTTGGATTAACTGATTTCGCGCCCTCTTCGTAGCCGGTTTTGAAACGATGAATAAGCGGAATGTCCATTCCGCCGACAAAACCTAAAACGCCGGTTTTCGATTTTTGCGCGGCAATCATTCCGACAAGGTATGAGCCTTCGTGTTCGCGGAAAACGAGTGAGGCGACGTTTTGTTTCGGCGTTTTGCCGTCTTTTTCAAAAATCACGCCGTCCACAATCGCAAATTTGATTTCCGGATAATCGTCGGCGACTTTTTGCATAATCGGACCTTGCGCGAAAC
>Ga0136618_10001151_pt1 | contig 10089 bp, 9 predicted proteins | sample AntDrymUQ3302106_2_FD_104805 | JGI IMG/M metagenome (GOLD analysis project Ga0136618, IMG submission 104805) | Polar desert sand microbial communities from Dry Valleys, Antarctica - metaG UQ330 (21.06) | ecosystem: Environmental > Terrestrial > Soil > Desert | place: Antarctica: Dry Valley...
GACCAGCGCCTCGATGTCCGCGTGCTCCTCGAGCTCGCCGAGTGCGAGCGCCTCCTCCTGGGTGATGAGCGGGGCCAACCGACCTCCTGCGCGCCTCGGGAACGAGCTCGCACGGTACGGGCGAGGCCGGACGGCTTTGCGGGCGAGGCTGTCTCAGTCCGCGCTCCTGAGCAGCACACCCAGGTCAGCCGCGACCGCATCGGCCTCGCGGTGAAGCTGGCGCCAGGTGATCCGCAGCACCCGCCAGCCGGCGGCGTGGAGTGCGCGGTCACGGGCGCGGTCGCGCTCGAAGGCGGTACGCGGGGAGTGCGCTGCGTGGCCGTCGAGTTCGACGACGAGGCCGTCGGGCGCGCCAGACGCAGCCACACTCGAGCAGGCGGCCGTGGACTTCCAGGTGGACGTTCAGCTGCGGTCGGGGCAGGGCGTTGGCGTCGAGGAAGACGAGAAAGCGCTCCTCGAGCTCGCTGCGGGTCACGCCGTCTGCGACGCGGCCGGAGGCGAGGATCGATCTGAGAGCGGCCGTGCCCCGGCGGCGGGGATGGCGCTCAAGGAGCACCGCGAGCGACGCCGCGTCGCCGAGACGCCTGACCTCGGCCTCTCGCAGGGCCCGCTCGAGCCGGTTGCGGGGGAGCACAGCCGCGAGGTCGAGAAGCGTGCGCGAAGCGGTGGTCAGGGGGATGTTCTCGAGCTCGGTGACCTCGTCCTCGTGCAGGCGGGTGCGGTGGACGTCTACGCCCGCCGGGCGGCGTCGAGTCGGGGCGCTGACCTCGACGCGCCCGGGTGCGCCCGCGGTGAGGCCCCACATCGCCGCCGCGGAGCGGTGCGAGAGGACCACGCCGGGCCCGGCGAGCACGGCGGCCACCCACCGTCCACGACGCGACAGCCTGGTGTGACCGACCGCGTATACGCCGCGGTACACGCGGTGGAGCCGGCCGCGGTCGAGGCCGCGGCCGATCGACCGGCGGCCGATTCCGAGCGCGAGCATCTGCTCTCGGGCCACCACTCCGTGTTGGCGCCCAGCCAGGCGCGCCAGCGCACGGTCGCGCTCAAGACCCGCAATCTGGGCACCGTGGGGGTGCTCAACTGACACCTCGATCGCCATAGGCGGAGCGTGACGGTCGCTGGCGCACCTGAGGGCGACGAGCGTCACGAGAGACCGACGGTTGGGTGACCGGGGCGTGACTGCAACGGCGAGCGGGCCGAGGGGCGTGACCCGGCCGCGACACCCGCTCGCCCTCGACCCCCCCCGTCTCCTACCGCCCCTTCCACTCCGGACTGCGCTTCTCCGCGAACGCCCTGACGCCCTCCTGGAAGTCCTCCGACCGAAAGCACGACTCGCGCAGCTCGACGAGGTCCCGCTCCACTTCCGGGGGCAGCGACGCCGCGTGGCGACGAAGGGTCCGCATGATGCGCTTGTTGCCGGCCACCGACAGGGGCGCGCCGGCCGCCGCCTCGGAGGCGAGGGAGAGGACCTCCTCCTCGAGATCGTCGACCGCCACCACCCGGTTTACGAGCCCCATGGCCGCGGCGCGCCCGGCGTCGACGTTGCGCCCGGTAAGGAAGAGCTCGCTGGCGCCCGCCACGCCGCAGACGTCCATGAACCGGCGCAGACCGGTGTGCGAGTAGATCAGGCCGAGCTTCACCGGAGGCATGCCGAGGCGGATGCCCTCGGCGGCCAGGCGGATGTCGCAGGCGACGGCCAGCTCGAGACCGCCGCCGATCGCGTGTCCGTTCAGCGCGGCGATGACCGTGTAGGGGTAGTCCTCCACCGCGTCGATGGCCGCGGTGAAGGGATGGGCCACAAGCTTCTCGGCGGCCGCGGCGAACGCCTCGCCGTCCTCGAAGTCGCCGATGTCGTACCCGGCCGAGAACACCGACCCCTCGCCGGTGATCACCACGCAGCGGGCGTCGAGGCTGCCGAGCGCCTCGGTCAGGCCGTCGAGGATCTCATGGTCGAGCGCGCCGCTCCGCCGCGCGTTCGAGATCCGTAGGCGGGCCACGCCGGGAGCGGGCTCGTCGACCAGGACCTTGCCCGAGGCCAGCTCCCGTGGCGTCACGTCGGTCCCCACGTCAGTCAACCCGGCCTCCGTTCGCTCGCTGGCCGCGGCACGTTAGAGGTTGATCGTGGGCCCCGGCGTCCACACGGGGAACTCGCCCGGCACGCTCTTCGCCCGGCGGGTAACGTCGGCGGATCGCCAGGGTAGAAGCGGGCTCCGCCCGCCCTTAGGAGAAGAGGAGACGACCCGAGTTGAAGGAGCAGACCTATAAGGATCCGCGTCCGGCCGAGCATTTCGCGCCCTTTCACGAGCGGACGCGTGAGCACCGTCCGAACTGGGTCTACGAGCTCGTCAGGCTGGTGCAACTTCCCTACCTCATGCTCTTCTACCGCGCGCGGACCATCGACTCCAACCTCGTGCCGATGTCCGGACCGGCCATCGTCGCGCCGAACCACTTCTCGTTCCTGGATCACTTCTTCGTCGCCGTCTTCGTCAGACGGAAGATTCACTTCATGGGCAAGTCACAGCTCTTCCGGCGACCGATGCAGTGGATCTACTCACCGGGCGGAGTGTTTCCCATCCGCCGCGGCCATCGGGACGAGGAGGCGTTCAAGACGGCTCACGCCGTGCTCGACCGCGGAGGCGTGGTGGTGATGTACGCCGAAGGGGGACGCTCGCGCACCGGCGAGCTGGGCGAGCCGCGCTCGGGCATCGGCCGGCTGGCGCTCGAGTCCGGAGCTCCGGTGGTGCCCGCGGCGATCGCCGGTAGCGCGCGCCTGCGCAACTGGAGGCGGCTCGAGTTCCCCAAGGTCACGGTCCAGTACGACGACCCCATCCGCTTCGACCGGGTCGAGGCGCCCACCCACGAGCAGGCCCAGGCCACCGCGGTGGAGATCTTCGAGCGGGTGCGCGACCTCTACGGCAGCCTGCGTGAGGGCGGCCGGCGGCAGGCCGTCAAGGCCGCGCGCGCGGCGCGGCGGACGGGCGGGGCCACCTCACGCCTGCCCGCTACCGAATAGCTCACGGGGGGTCTCCGGGAGGCGGTGCCCCCCGGACAGTCAGCTCCCGCTTGACCACCTTGCCCGTCGAGTTGCGCGGCAGCTCGTCGAGCAGCTCCACGTCACGCGGCACCTTGAAGCGCGCGAGGTTCGCCTTCACGTGGGCCTTCAGTTCCTCCGCCGACGGCCTCTTCCCGTCGCGCGTCACCACGAAGGCCTTCAGCGCCTGGCCGAAGCGCTCGTCCTCGACGCCGATCACCGCCGCCTCGTAGACGTCCCCGTGGCCGGCGAGCAGGTCCTCGACCTCGCGCGGGAACACGTTCTCACCGCCGGAGACGATCATCTCGTCGTCGCGGCCCTCGACGTAGAGCCGCCCTTCGTCGTCGACCCGGCCGAGGTCGCCGGTGCTCATGAACCCGCCGACCATGTCCTTCGACCCTCCGCCGGTGTAGCCCTCGAAGAGCATGTCGTTGCGCACGAATATCCGGCCCGTACCACCCGGAGACACCTCGACGTCGTCGTCCTCCGCGAGGATGCGCAGCTCTGTGCCGCGCGGGGGCAGGCCGGCGGTTCCCGGAGCGGCGCGCAGATCCTCGGGCGCGGCCACCGTGGCCCAGGCCACCTCGGTCGAGCCGTACAGCGAGTAGATCACCTCGCCGAACTCGTCCATGAAGCGCGCGGCCAGGTCGCCGGGCAGAGCCGACCCGCTCAGGGCCACCACCCCTAGCGACGAGAGGTCCCAGCGCCGCCGCGTCTCCGGCGGGAGCTCCATGATGCGCTGGATCATCACCGGGACGGCCACGAGTGTCCTCGCCCGGTGGCGTGCGGCGGCGGCCAGCGTCTCCTCGGGGTCGAAGCGCCGGCGCAGCACGTACGTGGAGGACAGGGTGAGCCCGAGGGCGAGGTGCGCGAACCCCCAGGAGTGAAACAGCGGCGCCGCGATCACGGTGGTCTCCCGCGCTCGGAGCGGGATGCGCGAGAGCATGGAGATGAGCGGCGCGACCGAGTTCGACGGCGTCGGCCGTGACGCGCCCTTCGGCGTGCCGGTCGTGCCCGAGGTGAGGATCACGATGCGCCCCTCGCCGCTCGGAGCCACCACGTCGTCGGGGTCGCCCTCGGCGATCAGGTCCTCGAGCGTCGGGTCGGCGGCCGTGCCGGGGTCCTCCTCCCAGGCCACGAACCGCTTGCGCCGGCGGCCGGCGTCAGCGAGGAGGTCGGTGAACTCCTGGTCGTAGACGATCGCTCGCGGCTTCTCGCGCTTGACCACGTCGGAGAGCTGCGGTCCGGCGAACGAGGTGTTCAGCAGCAGCGCGTTGGCGCCGAGCTTCGATGCGGCGCCGACGGCCTCCACGAACCCTCGGTGGTTGCGGCACATCACCGCCACGCCGTCGCCCTCGACCACGCCGGCGTCGGACAGGGCATGGGCCAGCGCGTTGGTCCGGCGGTGGACCTCCGAGAACGTGAGCGCGCCGGCCTCGTCGATGATCGCCGGGCGGTCGGGAAAGCGCGCCGCCGAGGCCGCGAGTCCGGCCGCCGCGGTCGGTCCGTAGCGCGCGAGGGCGGCCGCGCCCCGCAGGAGGCGGTCCGGGCGCTCGGGGTGGATGAGCCGAGACTGTGCGACCACCCGGGCGCCGTCCACCGCGGCGCCGGCGGCGCCGGCCACCCGGGCTCGGACGCCCAGGCCCCGTCCCGCCGGCCCCGTCCCCTCGACGTGGGCCTTGAGCGAGCGCAGGGCGGCGCGCAGCCCGGCACGCACGCTCGGCGCGGCCAGGCGGTCTGCCGCCGCGCCGAACAGCCGTCCCGGTGCCTGGTAGTAGAGGCGCAGGGTGGCCTTGGTGGTGCGCTCGCCGGCGGGCCGCAGGCGCCAGCGCCCGCGCTGGTCGATCCCGAGGATGCTGGTCCACGCCAGCTCGCTCGGCTCCTCGTACTCCACCATCTCCACCAGGCCGCCGACCAGGGTCGGGCCGATCATGAGTCGCATCCGGTAGCGGGCGCCGAGCCCCGGCCCTCCCTCGCCCTGAGGCTCCCACGTCCCCACACCTTCGAGCCGCCCGCCGTAGCGCGAGGGGTCGTGCACCTCCGCCCACACCTCCTCCTGGGAGGCCGCGATCTCGATGCTCTCCTCGACCCGCACCGCGGTGCCTCAGCCGATGAGCGGCAGGCGGCGCTCGGCCGAGAGCCGGTCGAGCGCTCGCTGCATGCGGCGGGTGACCGCCTCGTGGACCATCGCCGGGTCAGGATCCTCGCCCCACTCCTCGCGCGGGTGGATGGGGGAGAGGAACTCGACGGTGATCTGCGCGGGTAGCGGGAGGTAGGGAAGGCTGCCCACGTGCAGGCCGAACGGCAGGCCGAGGTACACCGGCAGGATCTTCACCCGCAGGAGGCGGTCGAGGCCGAGCCGGCGGGCGAGCCCCTCGCCCCGGGTGAGGAACAGGGCGGTCTCCTGACCCCCGATGGACACCACGGGGACGATCGGGACATCGTGGCGGAGCGCCAGGTCCACGTAGCCGCGGCGACCCCCGAAGTCGATGCGGCCCGACTGCCACGAGGGCCGGAAGGTCTCGTGGTCACCCCCCGGGTAGACGAGGAGAGCGGCCCCGGAGCCGAGCGCGGCGTCCGCGTTCTCGTGCGAGGCGGCCACCGTGCCGAACTTGCGCAGCCATCCGAGGCCGGGTGTCGAGAGCACCAGGTTGTGAGCGAGCTGATGGAAGCGCCGCTCGGCCCCGAAGTAGGTGGTGAAGGCGAGGGTGAGCACGTGGGTATCGGGGATGACCACGCCGCCCGAGTGGTTGCCCACGAGCAGCATCGGGCCTTCGGCGGGCACTCGTTCGAGGCCCCTTACCCGGGCCCGGAAGTACAGCGAGGCCAGCAGCCAGAGACCGGGCAGGCGCTCGCGGATGTAGTCGGGGTCGCGCTCGTCGAGGTCGGCGGCGGGGATCCGCCGGACCACCTGCCGGGCGACCCCTGCGGCGAGGCGCGCGGCCGTCCCGCGGTCGTCCTCGTCGCCGGAGCGCTCCGCGCCACCCCCGTTACGCGAGCTCGAGGCTCGATGGCGGGTGCTCGGCGGTGTCATCTCTCGGCGGGGTGCTGCTGGGGACGGCCCGGGACGGCGGGGGCGTCGGGAGCCCCGGCGACGGCACGCGCATGGCGGACCCGGCCTCAGGTAGGCGAATTACGTTACCGTTTCTAACCCTTGAGCGCCACGGCCGTCCCAGAGTCCACCGGGCGGGCGCTCCCGCGCGGCCCCCACCGGCTGCCGCGCGAGGCGGTCCTCTCCTCCCAGCGCGGACGCCTGCTCGACGCGATGGCCGACGTCGTGTCGGCGAAGGGCTACGCCGCGGTGACGGTGGGTGACGTGGTCGGGCGCGCGAGGGTCTCGCGGAAGACCTTCTACGAGCACTTCTCCGGCAAGGAGGACTGCTTCCTCGCCGCCTACGACGCCGGGGTGGACCGGCTCGTTGCCCGGATCCGGGCGGCCGAGGCGAGCGAGCCCTCCTTCGCCGCGCGCGTGCGGGCGGGCGTTCGCGCCTACCTCGAGACCCTGTCCTCCGAGCCCGCCTTCGCGCGCACGTTCCTCCTCGAAATCGCCGCCGCCGGGCCGCGCGCGCTCGAGCGCCGCGCGCGCGTGCACAAGCTGTTCCGGGCGCGCGCGGCCCGGCTGCACGAGGACTTCGGGGTGCGCGTCCTCGCCGAGGTCGAGCAGGCCGGCCGGCCGCCGGCCGAGGCCCTGCTCACGCTCCTGGTGGGTGGCACCGACGAGCTCGTCTCCGAGTGGGTCCGCGCCGGGCGGACGGCTGAGCTGCCGGCTCTCGAGTCGGCGGTCGTGCATCTCCACCTCAGCCTCTTCGGCGGGCCGGCGGGGGACGCGGGGTGAAGCTGCCACGGCTACGGGTCCCCGACTCGATCCTCCTGAAGGGCCCGGGCGCGATCCTCGGGCTGACCGGGCGCGCTCCCTCGTGGAAGGGGCTGCCCGAGCGCCGCGATACCCCGCCGCTGTCCTCGGAGCCACCTCCGGGCCTGCCACAGGGCCGGCTCCTGCACGTCCGCCGCCACGGCGAGCTCTTCCTGCGCGACTCCGGCGGAGACGGCCCGCCGCTGCTGCTCCTCCATGGGTGGATGTTCCCCAGCGACCTCAACTGGTTCCGGGTCTACGCCCCTCTGGCGAAGGCCGGCTACCGCGTCATCGCCATGGACTGCCGGGGCCACGGCCGTGGGTTGCGCACGGTGCGCTCCTTCCGCCTCGAGGACTGCGCGGCCGACGCCGCCGCGCTCGTGCGGGCGCTCGGCTGCGGTCCGGCCACCGTGGTCGGCTACTCGATGGGCGGGGCGATCGCCCAGCTCATCGCGCGCGACCATCCGGCCCAGCTCAGGGGCATGGTCCTGTGCGCCACCTCGCGGGAGTGGCGCGACCTGCGCATGAGGATCCTCTGGAACTACATGGGGATCTTCCGCATGTACATCGAGCTCTTCCCTCGCGACGCGTGGCGCTGGACCCTGCGCGCCGCCGGGTTCCCGGACTCCCCGACCACCTCGTGGATCGCCTCCGAGCTCTCCCGGGGCAGCGCGCTCGACATCGCCGAGGCCGGCCGCGAGCTCGGGCGCTTCGACTCGCGCGAGTGGATCGAGCGGGTGAGCGTGCCCGCCTCGGTCATCGTCACCACCGAGGACCAGGCGGTGCCCCCGCTCAAGCAGTACGAGCTCGCGCGCTCCCTCGACGCGCCGTCGTTCGACGTCAAGTGCGACCACAACGGCGTGGTGGTGAAGGAGAGCAGGTTCGACCGCGTCCTGCTCAAGGCGCTGCGCTCGGTCGAGGAGCGCAGCCGGGGGGAGGGCGCCGAGCGCCGGCGGCGGGCCGAGACCTCGCCGCGACGGCGGCGCACCACCCGGGGCATCGTCCCGCCGGCCTCCTCCGCGGAGAGCCGCCGGCGCGCGAGCGCCTGAGCGGGCCCCACCCGGCGATGGCCGACAGCGAGGAGGTCGACCTCGAGCCCGAGGGCCTGCTGGAGGGCGTGGAGGGCGTGGAGGCGCGCGAGGACCGGGTCAGGCTGCTTCGAGAGCTGCTCGACCAGGGCGTCTCGGTGGACGCGCTGCGCCGCGCGGTGGAGGAGGACCGCCTCGTGCTGCTGCCCGTCGAACTGGCGCTGACCGGCGAGGAGCGCTACACGCTCCCCGAGATCGCGGAGAAGACCGACCTCGACGAGGAGTTCGTCTTCGACGCAGTGATGGCCCTCGGGCTGCCGCGCCCCGGACGCGACGAGCGCCGGGCCACCGAGGGCGACCTCGAGTCGATGCGGGCGGTCAAGTACTACCTCGACTTCGGGATCTCGCGGCGGTCTCTCCTGGAGATCATGCGGGTGATCGGTGACGGGATGGCCAACACCGCCCAGGCGGTGTCCCAGCACGCCGGGCAGGTGCTGATCGAGCCGGGTGATTCGGAGCGCGACCTGGCCGAGCGCTTCGCGGAGACCGCCTCCGAGCTGATGCCGAAGGCCGGCCCCCTCATGCAGGGGCTTCTGCGGGTCCACATGCGCGAGCAGGTGCGCGAGGGCATCGTGAGCCGCGCCCAGCGGGAGACCGGCCGGCTCGCGGGCGCGCGCGAGGTGGCCATCGCCTTCGCCGACCTCGAGGGCTTCACCCGCCTGGGGGAGCGGATCGCGCCCGACGACCTCGGCCGCCTGGCCGGCCGCCTCGGCGAGCTCGCCACGCGCGTCGCCGAGCCCCCCGTCCGGCTCGTGAAGACGATCGGCGACGCCGCGATGCTCGCCTGCTTCGACGTCCCGGCGCTGCTCGGGGCGGCCCACGCCCTGGTGGACGCGGTCAAGGAGGAGGACGAGGACTTCCCGGAGCTCTCCGCCGGGCTCGCGCACGGCCACGCGCTGCCGCGCAACGGGGACTGGTACGGCGCGCCCGTGAACCTGGCGAGCCGGGTGACCGCGGTGGCACGCCCCGGCGCGGTGCTCGTCACCGCCGAGGTGCGGGAGCGCGCCGAGGAGGCCTTCGACTTCTCGCCGCTCGCTCCGCGCAAGCTCAAGGGCGTGAAGAAGCCGGTGCGCCTCTGGCGCTCACGGCCGACCGATCACTCGTAGACCCGGTCGAGCACCTCCCAGCGCTCCATGTCGTGCCCTGGCACCACCAGGGTGCCCGGCGTCTGCTCGAGGTAGCGCTGGATCTCGCGCAGCGAGCGTCGGAACAGGTGGTCGTCCTCGGTGCGCCCCGGCATCTCCGAGCGCTCGAGGGTACGCATCGTGTAGGCCGCGTCGCCGCACAGAAGAGCCTCGCGGTCGCGGAGGCGGAGGATCACGGAGAGGTGCCCGTCGGTGTGCCCGGGCGTGGCCACCAGGCGCACCGAGCCGTCCCCGAACAGGTCGAGCGAGCGGCCGAACGTGGCGAACGAATCCACCTCGGCGGCGTCGAAGTCCAGCAGCCGGACGTCGAGCCCCGGCGAGAGGTGGCGCCTGACGTATCCGTGGAGCAGGGCGAGGGGCGCGGTGGCCGCCTCCCACTCGAGCTCGTCGACCAGGAACGCGGCCTCGGGCAGCTCGGTCATCGCGCTCGTGTGGTCGAAGTGCAGGTGGGTCATGACCACCGCGGCGATCTCCCGCGGGTCGAGCCCGCGGTCCAGCAGCTGGGCGGTCACGGATTCCTCGGGGCTCGTGAGCGCGTCGCGCATGATCCAGCCGTACAGGCGTCCGAGGTTCAGTGCGGGATCGAGCCCGATGGAGGGGTGGAGCCCGGTGTCCACGAGCAGCGGGCCTGCCCCGGGATGCTCGACGAGGAAGGAGACGAACGGGATCCGGACCCAGTCGTCTCGCCTCGCTCCGAGCCCGAGGGCCTTTAGGCCGGCGAGCCGTCCCTGGTCGCGGTGCAAAAAGGCGGGCGGGACCGCTCCGCGACCCGACACCAGCGGGTGTAGGTGCACGCTGGCGCCCGGGCGCCCGCCCGGGAGCGGCAGGACGGCGGACTTCGGTTGGGCTCGCTTGGCCACGGTCTAGGCCTCTCGTCCCTCGGCGAAGAACCGCAGCGCCCGGTCGAGCACGAGCTCGGGGGCCTCCTCGGCGATGAAGTGCCCGACCCCGGGGACCACCTCCACCTCC
>Ga0136618_10001153_pt1 | contig 10084 bp, 17 predicted proteins | sample AntDrymUQ3302106_2_FD_104805 | JGI IMG/M metagenome (GOLD analysis project Ga0136618, IMG submission 104805) | Polar desert sand microbial communities from Dry Valleys, Antarctica - metaG UQ330 (21.06) | ecosystem: Environmental > Terrestrial > Soil > Desert | place: Antarctica: Dry Valley...
AAGTTCACGCATTGATTGAGAAAACTTTATACATTGCGAAAAAAGCGTGAACTCACCAAAGCTGACAACGCGCGTGAAATTTTGCAGTTGAAAATTTATGAACCGCTGCGGCTGGGCGAAAAACGATTTGGCGATTGCGTATCACGACGCGGAATGGGGCGTTCCGCTTCACGACGATAGAAAGTTGTTTGAATTTTTGATTCTCGAAGGCGCGCAGGCGGGCTTGAGTTGGGACACTATTTTGAGGAAACGCGAGAATTATCGCCTTGCTTTTGACGACTTTGATACTGAACTGATTGCGCGTTACGACGAAAGGAAAATTGCCGAACTTCTTCTGAACGAAGGCATCATTCGCAACCGTCTGAAAATCGCTTCGGCGATTCGGAACGCGAAAAGTTATTTAAAAATCAAGGAAGAATTCGGTTCTTTTGATTCGTATATCTGGCGATTTGTCGGCGGCGAGCCGATTAAAAACGGTTGGAAAGAGTTGTCGGAAGTTCCCGCAAAAACCGATGTTTCCGACGCGATGAGCAAAGATTTGAAAAAGCGCGGTTTTAATTTTGTCGGCTCAACGATTTTGTATGCGTTTATGCAAGCGACGGGAATTGTCAACGACCATCTGGTTTCGTGTTTTCGGTATAATGAAGTTTGAGAGGTGATTTTATGAAAGACATCGAACAAGAAATAACGGAAGTTGTCCACGTTTTGCCCGCTGAAAAACAGGCGAAGGTTTTGGAGTTTGCCGAAAACTTGAAGAAGGAAACGGAAACGGCAAACGGAACGAAAACTAAAACAGACGAAGAAGCTAAAGCGAGATTGGAAAGGGTTATGAAACTTTCGGGAATCGGCAGAAGTAAAACAGGAGATGTATCTGAAAGAGTTGATGAGATTCTGGCGGAAGGCATCAATAAACGCGAAGGTTGGAGTTTGCCTTAATGGAACACTCAATTTTTGACACGGGCTTTTTGTTCGGCTTTTTTGACAACAAAGACAAGCATCACGCAGATTGCAAAAGAATTATGTCATTTGAGTTGCCAAACGCGCTTTTGCCCGATGTCGTTTTGCCCGAACTCGCGTATTTGATTTTGCGTGAATTGGAAGTTTCGGTTTTGACCGATTTTTTGCGAAGTGTGGCAAACGGTGATTTTACTCTTGTAAGAACAACCGAAAGCGATTTGAAACGCGCCGCCGCGATTCTGGAAAAATATGATGATAACAATATTGATTTGGTTGACGCAGTGATTTTTGCGATGGCGGAGCGATTGAAAATCGAAAAGATTTTGACGGTTGACCGCCGACATTTCGGCGCGTTCAAGCCGGAGCATTGCGCGGCTTTTCGACTTTTGCCGTGATTGCGGTTTGGTCAACGACCATTTGGTTTCTTGTTTTCGGTATGAGGAAGTTTGATTTATGAATTGTGATTATTGGAAAGATGTTGTTGCAAAATTGAAAACAGAAAGTAATTGGGCATCGCATGTTTTGTCAACTTGCGTGAACGAAGAAAGCTCAAATTTAACTGAGGCTTTGAAATGCGTGAATGAAAAAGAAATAATTGAAAACACAATTTTTGCTTATGAAGATTGGGATTCCCAACCTTATTGCGATGAAATTCTTTTCCAGTTTGATAAACAAAAAATCGCTGAAGTTTTTGGGCAGATAAAAAATCCGACCGAAAATATGGAAAAGGGTTTTTCTCGATTTTTGGAGTTATGAATTATCCGATAACGCCTGCGATTCGCGTTTTGCGCGAAAAGAAAATCGAGTTTGAACCGCACGTTTTTGAATACGTCGAAAAAGGCGGGACGAAACATTCAGCAGAAGTTCTAAAGGCTGACGAGCATTTGATTATTAAAACACTGGTCTTTGAAACGAATGAGAAAAAGCCTTTGATTGTTTTGATGCACGGTGATTTGCAGGTTTCGACAAAGGAGTTGGCAAGACATTTGAAAGTAAAATCGGTCGCGCCGGTTGCGCCTGAAAAAGCACAAAGATTAACCGGATGTTTAGTCGGCGGAACATCGCCTTTCGGCGTAAAAACAACGATGCCGATTTATGTCGAGAAAACAATTTTTGATTTTGGAAAAATTTTTATCAATGGCGGAAAACGCGGATTTCTGGTTTCGCTCGACCCCAAAATTCTGAAAGATATTTTGAAAATTGAACGAGTAGAAATCGGAACAAGCGGTTAGCTTTTAGAAGCTGTCAGGCGCGTAGAATTTTGTTTATGGAAAACTTGAATGTCGAATCGGCGGCGCGGTTTTGCGCCGCTTGGGACAAATTCAAAAGGAAAGTTTGTAAAGAAAAATAGTTTATGACCACACCTTTTTTTTGCGGCGGCTTCGCCTGCGCGGATTGCCGACGCGCGAGATAACTTTGCGCGAAATGCAGCGGCTTCGGTTTGAAGTGTTGGGCGAAAGCGAAAATCGGGAATTGCTGCTCGGTTTGGCGGGAAAATTTTGGACGATTAAAGGCGATTTGCGAAAAATCAATTCGCAAAATTTTCGAGAATTTGACGAAAAAGGTTTTGCTAAAGCCGTCTGGAATTTCTCGCTCGACAAAGCGGAAGGCGAAACTCGTTTGACGACCGAAACGCGCATCGAGTGTCTCGACGCGAAAAGCCGAAAAAAATTCGGATTCTACTGGACTTTGATACAGCCGTTTAGTGCTTTGATTAGAAAAGAGATTTTGAAAGCAATAAAACAAAGGGCGGAAAAGTTTTAATGAATATCAAAATGAAAACAACTGCAAGTTTGAATAAGGTTGAAGTTACGACCAAAGACGGGTAGATTGTCTAGCTATGGAAACCGCAAATCACAATCATCAAAACTTAAATAAAATTTCGTTTGCGGGTTTGCTCGTCGCGCTCGGCGCATTGTCCGCCGTTTTCTGGACGCTGACGATTCAGACAACGATTAAATATATTCTCATTGTTTTGAGCGCGGACAATAATGGCGAAGGCGGCGTTTTTTCGCTTTACAATTTGATTTATGAAAAGGCGGCTGGATTACGTTTCTCGGCGGACTCGTGCTGATTTCGATTATGTGGCTCTGGTATCAAGGCAGAACCTTGCGCCGCAGTCTGACCGTAATGGTGGACACCGCGCCGTTTTTCGAGACGCTGGCTGAACTCAGCAACGATAAAATGCTGCCGAAATACGCGACGCATCTGGTTTATCTGACCGGCTCGCCGACGACCGATAAATTAGAAGAAGAAACGATGCGCTCGATTTTGGAGAAAACGCCGAAACGCGCCGATGTCTACTGGTTCGTCCACGTCAAAACCGACAACGAGCCGTTCACGATGAAATACTGCCTCAAGACGATTGCCAAAGAAGACATTTATCATCTGACATTCACGCTCGGCTTTCGCATCGAAACGCGCCTGAATTATTTTTTTGAACTCGCGCTCAAAGATATGCAGGCGAACAAGGAGGTTGACATCACGAGCCGTCATCCGGCACTGGAGAAATATAATATCAAAGGCGACATCCGTTTCGTGCTGCACAGTTCGTTTTTGAGTCACGAAAACGATTTGCCGTTCAAGCAGAATTTTATTATGCGGTCGTATTATTTCCTGCGCCGCTGGTTCAGCATCCGCGAAGACGCGGCTTACGGCTTGGACGCGAGCAATGTCGAAATCGAAAAAGAGCCGATTGTCGTCGCCGAACCGCAAGGGATGAAGCTGACGCGCGAGGAATAAATCGCATCTAAAAAAGTGAAACGGGTTTGAGGAAGATTAAGAAAATGTTCACGCATTGGGCTTGTTTCGATTGCCGCAAAAGTTTTGCGAAAGATGAAAGTGGAATGCCGCGCAAATGTCCCGAATGCGCGAAACCGATGATTGATATGGGCGCGTATTTCGAGCCGCCGCGCAAATTAAATAAAAAGCGTTGGGCGATGATGAAAGTTTTGGCTGATTCGGGTTACAGATTTAATACGAAGGACAGCAAAATTTATATTCAGAATCGAATTTTGCAGGCGAAAAATCCGCGTATTGTCGATGTGGTTGAGAGAATCGAGTTGGAAAAGCAACGAAATTCTATGAATGAATAACGAAAAAACAAAAAAATGAGAATTCTAAATTTAGATACAAATGAAAAAATTAACCAAGCAACTATCTATCTAACGAATTCCGAAGCTAAAGAATTAAAGGATTCATTAGATAATCTTTTGGAGGATAACTCGCGTCATGAACATATTTCAGATGACAGCTATCAAACAGAGATTACTGTATGTATCTATGAAAAAGAGAATCTTGGAGAGTTTGACGCACGTTCTCGTAAACTCATTTTAGACAATGAATAATTGCGCCAAAATTTAAATTTTTGCATATAAAATTGAGAAAAAAGTTATGAAAGAAGAGGTTACGGAAAAAATCTATCGCTTGCCGCTTGTTTTAGAGCCGCAGCCCGAAGGTGGTTGGACAATTACTTGTCCGGTTTTGCCCGGATTAATAACCGAAGCCGACTCGATGGACGAAGTCGTGCCGAATGTAACCGATGCTTTGGAAGCATTGATTGAAATGTATGAAGACCTGAATGAGCCTTTGCCGAAAATTTTGCAGCCCGTTGAAATGGACGCGCCGCTTTACGGAGAAACTTTTATTAAATTAGCGGCGTGAAATATAGAGAAGTAGAAAAAAGACTACGCAAACTCGGCTGTGTTGAAATCTCGCGCAGAGGCGGCGGTTCGCATCGCAAATGGCACAACCCGACGCTAAACGCAAAAGCAATCGTGCCGGATTGGGGAAGCAAAGATTTGAAAACCGGAACTCTGCGGAGTGCCGTTAAAGATTTAGGATTTGATTGGGAAGAATTTAAGAAAGCATAAGAAGGAAAAAAATTATGAAAGAAGCAGTTATCGTATCAGCCGTGCGGACGGCTGTCGGAAAAGCACCGAAAGGGACTTTAAAAAATACTCGTCCCGACGATTTGGGCGCGGCGGCGATTCGGGAAGCGGTTAATCGCGCCGAAGGTTTGGACGCATCGCAGATTGACGATGTGATTATGGGCTGCGCGTTTCCCGAAGCCGAACAAGGGATGAACGTCGCGCGGACGGCGGCGATTCGCGCCGGGTTGCCGGTCGAAGTTTCGGCGATGACGGTTAATCGTTATTGCTCGTCGGGACTTCAAACTATCGCAATCGCGGCGGACAGAATCAAAACCGGCGGCGCGGATATTATCGTCGCGGGCGGGCTGGAAACGATGTCGATGATTCCGATGGGCGGCAACGTCATCCGTCCGAATCCCGAACTTATCGAATCTTATCCCGATTATTATTTGAATATGGGTTTGACGGCGGAAGCGTTGGCGAATAAATACGAAATTTCGCGCCAGGAGCAGGACGAATTTTCGCTGAAGTCGCATCAAAAAGCCGCCGAAGCAATCAAATCCGGCAGATTCAAAGATGAGATTGTGTCTTTGGACGTACGCGTTGACGAAACCGATGAGAAAGGTCGCGTGCTGCGGCGTGAAGTCGCTTTTGACACGGATGAAGGCGTGCGCTATGACGCAAATATCGAAGGTTTGCAAAAATTGAAACCCGCGTTTCACGTCAAGGGAACGGTGACGGCGGGAAATTCGTCGCAAATGTCGGACGGCGCGGCGGCGGTCGTGATTATGTCGGCAGAGAAAGCCGAAGAACTCGGACTCAAACCGCTTGCCAGATTTGTCGCCTATGCAACAAGCGGCTGTCTGCCCGAAGAAATGGGAATCGGTCCGGTTTATGCGATTCCGAAGGTTTTGAAAATGGCTGGCTTGACGATGGACGACATAGATATTTTTGAACTCAACGAAGCATTTGCCGCGCAAAGTTTGGCGGTTATCAAAGCACTTGAAATGAATCCCGCAAAAATCAACGTCAACGGCGGCGCAATCGCTCTCGGACATCCGCTCGGCTGCACGGGCGCAAAGCTGACGGCTTCGATTTTGCGCGAGATGGAAAGACGCAATGCGCGTTACGGAATGGTGACGATGTGCGTCGGCGGCGGAATGGGCGCGGCGGGGATTTTGGAGAGAATTTAGCGAGGTGATTTATGACGGTAACAATTGAATTAAAACCGGAAATCGAAAAGCGTTTGGCGGAAAAGGCAAAGCAAAACGGCTTGAAAATCGAGACTTATCTGGAAGTTTTTATCGAGGAAAATCTTGATGATGAAGCCGAACTTCCGATGGAAGAAAAAGAAAAGCCTTTTCACGAAACAGCAACGAAAGAAGAATGGTTAGCCGAATTTAGAAAATGGATTGACAGCCATAAAGATAAGGATTATCCCGTTTTGCCTGATGAGGCGTATAGCCGCGAAAGCATTTATGAGGACAGATTTTGATGGTTTGCTTGCCTGATACGAATATAATTTTGCGTCTTGTCAGCAAAAATGACCCGCTTCATCAAGTTGTTTCGCAAGCTATTGAGCGACTCGAACAGAGCGGTGAAGAACTCGTCATCATTCCGCAAATTTTGGTTGAATTCTGGACTGTTGCAACTCGTCCCAAAGATGTCAACGGGTTGGGAATGCCAACGCGCGAGGCTGAAAACGAACTGGAAAAATTACAAAAACTTTTCATGGTTTTGCCCGAAAACGAAAAGATTTTTGATGAATGGAAAAGGCTTATCGTTAAATATAAGGTTAGCGGAAAGACGACACACGACGCGCGAATCGCGGCGGCAATGACGGTTCATAAAATTGAAAACATCTTGACGCTGAATCCGAACGATTTTAGGCGATTTGACGAAATAAAAGCTATTAGACCGCAGGATATTTAAGAAATGGTGAAAAGGCGAAAAATTTGCTTTTGAGTTGTAAAGGCTGACTTTTTCACTTTTTCACTCTGCTTTGAGAATCTTAAATTATTTTCTTGCTGAATGAACATTCATTCAGTTACAATGTCAGCAACAAAACCGAATAATAAAACGAGGAAAAACTATGGATGCACAAATGGAAAAGGAATATGTCAAAGGCGGAAGTTTCTTAATCGAAGAGCGAACGGCGAGTGAGATTTTCACGCCTGAAGATTTGGACGAAGAGCAGCGGATGATTGGCGAGACGACCCGCGAATACGTCAATAACGAAGTTCGTCCGAATCTCGAAGCGTTGGAAAAACACGATTGGCAATTGGCGCGGGATTTGGTGGCAAAAGCCGGCGAACTCGGACTTCTTGGAGCAAACATTCCCGAAGAATACGGCGGGCTTGAACTCAACCAGACGACCGGCGTGGTGGTTGCGGAAAATATGGGCGGAAGTTCGGGTTTCGGCGTAACTTACGGAGCGCAGACTTCAATCGGACTGCTGCCGATTCTCTATTTCGGTTCGGAAGAATTAAAGCAGAAATATATTCCGCCGATTATTTCCGGCGAAATGATTACGGCATATTGTCTCTCGGAAGCCGGTTCGGGTTCCGACGCTTTGGGCGCGAAATGCAGCGCGAAGTTGAGCGAAGACGGAACTTATTACACATTGAACGGCGAAAAAATGTGGATTTCCAACGGCGGTTTTGCCGATGTTTTTGTCGTCTTTGCAAAGGTTGACGGCGAGAAGAAAAAGTTTTCGGCGTTTGTCGTCGAGCGCAGCGAAAATTGTCGTCCCGGCGCGGAAGAACACAAAATGGGAATCAAGTCTTCTTCGACTACGCCGCTGATTTTGGCGGACGCGCAGGTTCCGGTTGGAAATCTGATTGGCGAAGTCGGCGACGGTGCGAAAATCGCCTTTAATATCTTGAATGTCGGGCGTTTCAAACTCGGCGCGTCGGCAACCGGCGGAATGAAGCTCGCCATGCACGATTCGATTCGTTACGCGAACGAACGCCAGCAGTTTAACCGACCGATTTCGAGCTTCGGCGCAATCAAACACAAACTTGCGGAAATGGCGATTCGCACCTGGATTTCCGAGTCAATGACGTATCGCACGGTCGGAATGATTGACGCGCTGATCGGTGACGGCGCGGACAACCAGAAAAAATTGCGCTCGATTGAAGAATACGCGGTTGAATCTTCGATAAACAAAGTCGCTTGCTCGGACGCGCTCGATTACGTGGTTGATGAAATGGTGCAGATTTTCGGCGGTTACGGTTATTCGGCGGATTATCCGGCGGAAAAAGCCTATCGTGACGCGCGTATCAACCGCATTTTTGAAGGCACAAATGAAATCAACCGGCTGCTGATTCCCGGACAATTGATGAAAAAAGCCGTCAAAGGCGAACTCGGATTGCTGAAAGCCGCAAAGGATTTGCAGGGCGAACTGCTCAATCCGCAACCGCCGTCGTTTGACGAAGACGAAGGCGTGTTGGCAATGGAAATGAAATTGGCAAGCAATGCGAAAAAAGTCGCGCTGATGATTCTCGGCACGGCGGCGCAAAAATATATGATGGAACTGCAAAATCAGCAGGAGATTTTGATAAACGCGGCAGACATTATTATTGACGCTTACGCAATGGAAACGGCGATTCTGCGAGCGCAAAAACTCGCTGCAAAAGGCAACGCCGACAATCAGATTGATATGGCGCAGGTTTTCTGCAACGACGCGATTCAGCGCATCGAAGCGAAGGCGAAAAACACAATTGCCGCGATGAGCGAAGGCGACGAAGGCAAAATGTTACAGGTTGCATTGAAACGTTTTACGAAAAACAATTCGCCGATAAATACAATTGCGGCAAGGCAGAGAATTGCCGATACTTTGATTGCGGCGAACAAATACGTTTTTTAAGCAAGAGATAAAAATGCAAACGGAAATATTGTGGAACAACGATACGACAAGAGATTTTCTCGAAGATTTAAAGTCGTTTGCTCAATCGATTGATTTTTATCAAATACATTTTGACTTGGAGAAATTGGATGAGGAAAAACATGTTTATTTGAAAAATGGAAACTACGAAATTTCATTTGAGCAGAAACTCGATGCCTTTAAGTGTCCAAATTGTGAAAAAACATCTTTTGACGTTATGGAAGGGGAGTTGGGAGACAAATTTGTATTAGGTTTGTGTTGCATAAATTGTGAAACTTACGGCGCAGTTTTTCCAAGCGGTATGTAAACCATTCATTCAATAATCAATTTTAGATTCGTCCGAAGTTTTACGGCTTCGGACTTTTTATTTTGGCGCGAAAAGTGGAAAATAAATTACCAGGTAAAATTTATGAAAGTTGAAAGAGAGATTTTAGAGCCGATGGCTGGCGTGTCGAGAGAAATCGGTTTTTATTTGAGCAGTATCGAAGAAACCCGCGCCGAACTGCGTGATGCAGTGGCGGATCTAACCGACGAAGAATTGGCGCGGAGAGTTTTGCCGAACGCGCATCAAATCGGCGGTTTGATTCTGCATCTCGGCGAAGCCGAAGCGTCTTGGATTCATTCGCGGGTTGCCGGAAGAGAGTTAAACGACGAGGAAAAAAAGTTTGTTCATTGGTGTGACACGACGGAAAGAGATTTTGCCGAAAAGGGTTACACGGCGAAAGACTGCATTGAAAGAATTGACGAAATCAGCCGGATGTCGCGCGAGATTTTAGCCGAATTCAGCGACGAAGACCTCGAAAAAATCTTCATTCTCGATAAACCGGACAAGCGAATCGAAATCAGCCTGCGTAGTATTTTGTGTCATCTCAACGACCACGAAGCGACGCACAAAGGTCAAATTTTGATGCTCAAAAGGCTTTTGCGCGACAGTCAAAATTAAAATAAAGTTTTAGAACAAAGGGAAATTATGAATACAGCAGTAACATTTATGAACACAGCAGCAACATTGGGCGAATTAAAAACAAGCGGTTTTGCAGCGCGTTCGGTCAAAGACGAAATGCGGGCAAATTTGATAAAGAAATTAAAATCCGGCGATAAATTATTCAAAGGCGTTTTGGGTTATGAAGAATCGGTCGTGCCGCAAATCGTTAACGCGATTTTGGCGAAACACAATATAATTTTATTAGGTTTGCGCGGGCAGGCGAAGAGCCGAATTATCAGGCAATTAACCGAACTTTTAGATGAAGAGATTCCGATTATCGCGGGTTCGGAAATAAACGATAATCCGCTTGAGCCGTTGAGCGCGTTCGGGCGACAGCAAATCGAGGAAAACGGCGACGAAACGAAAATTGATTGGGTCGGGCGC
>Ga0136618_10001155_pt1 | contig 10078 bp, 8 predicted proteins | sample AntDrymUQ3302106_2_FD_104805 | JGI IMG/M metagenome (GOLD analysis project Ga0136618, IMG submission 104805) | Polar desert sand microbial communities from Dry Valleys, Antarctica - metaG UQ330 (21.06) | ecosystem: Environmental > Terrestrial > Soil > Desert | place: Antarctica: Dry Valley...
CCGGGATCGGCTGCCACGCCGGGATCGGCTGCCACGCCGGGATCGGCTGCCACGCCGGGATCGGCTGCCACGCCGGGATCGGCGGCCACGTCGGCGTCGGGCTCGGCTGCTGCGTCGGCGTCGGGGGCAGCCCCATCGTCGGCTGGCTCGGTGGTGGGGACCGGAGCCGTGGCGCGTGGCGCCGTGGTCGCCTCGACGGTGCCGTCGGCCCGCTCGGTCAACCAGATGACCTCGTCGGGGATGACCATCCCTGCCATTCGGGCCTCGCCGACGATGCGCCCCGGGGCCTCCATCTGGGCCACCTGGAGGCGCAGGCCCTGGTTCCGTTGAGCACTGACGCGGATCTGGCTCTCGGTGCGGTCCAGGTCCCGCTGGCCGGAGGCGAGCATGGTGTGCAGGGCGGCGGTGCCCAGCAGGGTGGCGAACAGGAGCCCGGTCGCCACCGCGACGACGGTGCCGGCGCCGCGCCGGGGCACGGGGACGACGCGGAGGGCGGGCCGATCGTCGGTGGGGGGGCGAGACGGTAGGGCCCGCCGGCTGGGATCGATTCGTGGCGCGGTCACGGCCCGTCTCCAGCGGAAGCCGGGGCCACGGGCGCCTGGACCTCGACGGCGCGCAGCCGAGCGCTGGCTGACCGAGGGTTGTCGGCCACCTCCTGGGCGTCGGCGACCCAGGGCTTGCGGCGCAGCAGTCGGGCCGTGACCCGCGCCCCGCACACGCAGGGCAAGCCGGGCGGACACGTGCAGGCGCCGTCGGCGGCGGCGCGGAACCGGCGCTTGACCAACCGATCCTCGGCGGAGTGGAAGGCGATGACCGCCACACGACCACCCGGTCGCAGCACCTCGAAGGCGGCGTCGAGGGTGCGATCGAGCGTGGCGATCTCGTCGTTGACGAGGATGCGCAGCGTCTGGAACACCCGCTTGGCCGGGTCGCCGCTGCGACGGCGGGCGGCCGGGACGGCGGCCCGCACGACCTCGGCGAGGGCTGCGGTGGTCCGAGGCTCGGCCTCGAGCACGGCCCGGGCGATGCGCCGGGCGTGGGGCTCGTCGGCCAGGTCCTGCAGGGCCCGCACGAAGGCGCCCTCGCCGATCTCGGCCAACACCTGCAGCGCGGTGCGCCCTTCGGAGCGGTTCATCCGCATGTCGAGGGGGCCGTCACGGTCGGGCCGGTAGCTGAACCCTCGCTCGGGCTGATCGATCTGAGGTGACGAGACGCCGAGGTCGGCCAGGATGCCGGACACGTCGTCGATGCCGAGTCGGTCGAGGAGAGCGACGAGCCCGTCGGAGCGGGCATGGTGCAGCTCGACGCGCGACCCGAAGCGGCGCAGGCGATCGCGGGCGACGGCCAGCGCCTCGACGTCCTGGTCGAGGCCGAGGACCCTCAGACCGGGATGAGAATCGAGGAGGAGCGAGGCGTGTCCACCGAGACCGACGGTGGTGTCGACCACCAGGCCGGGGCCGAGGTGGCGGAAGATGTCGACGACGACGTTCCCGAGTACGGGGACGTGGCCGCCCTCGGACCGGCTGAGGCGTGGGCGGTCGGTCATGGCCAGGGCCACCGCTCAGCCCCCCACCCGGGGGACGTCGTAGCTGCTCTGGAGCATGCTGATCGTGCCCTGGTGGTCGATCCGGGCCGCTTCCAGCTCCGTGGTCACCTCGGCCGGCCACAGCTCGACGCGACGTCCGAAGCCGCAGAAGCGCACCTCGGTGCCGATCAACACCGCGGCACGCAGCTCCTCGGGCAGAACTAGGCGACCCTGGAGGTCGAGGTGCATCTCGCTCGTCGAGCGCCACAGCTCGCGGAGGACGTCGTCGGGCGCCTCCTCGGTGCTGGCCGCCAACCCGGCCGCGATGTGGGCGTAGTAGGCATCGAACTCCTCGTGGGGGAGGGCGGCCAGGCACGGGCCCTTCCAGAGGGTGAGGAGCCCGCCCTCATCGGCGAAGCCGCGGCGCATCGGGGCCGGCACCACGACCCGGTTCTTGGTGTCGACGGCGTTGACGTACTGGCCGCAGAAGCGCACCACCGATGTCGGTGTCGCTCGCTCGGCCCGCGCCTCGATGCTCTCCGTGGTGGCCTGCCCCATGGGCCGGCAACCTACGCCCCTCACGCTGGGCGGTCAACCCACTTCATGGGGAAATGTGGGCTCATCGTCTCCGAAGGTGGGAATCACCCCCCTCTCAATCGGGGAGGGCGGCCAGGAACGCAGCGAGCAGTGCGTCTGGCTGGCACCCGATGGGCGCCGCCCGACGGGCCAGGTCAGCGCCCGCCGCCGCTCGCTCCTCGTCCGAGAGGCGCAGGAGGCCGAGCAACGGGACCGGGTCCCAGGCCACCACGGCAGCGCACTGGAAGCGGGCCCCGTGGCGAGTGCGCCGCTGGGCGAGGCCTACGACCTTGCGGCCCGCCACTGTGACCTCGCCGGGGCCGAGACCCCCGAAGCAGACCAGCCGCGACCAGGGTCCGTGGACCAGCCCGCCCTCGTGGGCGATGCCGTGGTCCACCCCGCATCGGTGCAGGGCCACCGTCCACGCCTTCCCCACCCAGTGGGCGGCCCGGCCGACATCGTCGTCCCAGAGGGGGTCAGCGGGCGGCACCACCACATCCACCCACATCAGCCCACCGGGTTCCACCAGCACGGCCCCTCCCCCGCTGCCCCGGCGCACCACCTCGACGCCTGCCGCGGTCGCGCGAGCGCGGTCGACCACGCCGGGATCCTGGGTGCTGCCCAGCACGACGGCGGGACCGGTCGGCTCGTGGACCCACACCCGGCGGTGCCCGTCGGGTGCTGGCTCCCGGGCGTGGAGATCGCCTGCGGACCCGGCCAGGTGCTCGACGGTCCAGCTCAACGCGTCCGCCACCGTTCGACGGTGAGGGCCCTCAGGCGATCTGGCGCCGGTGGTGGGGCCAGGCCCGGACCGGGGTGGACCGCCACCAGCCCCTCGGCGTCGGAGCCCACCGGATCGACCACGTCGTCGGCGAAGAGCAGGCTGGTCGGACCGACCAGCCCGGGGCCCGACACCTCGGGCCGAGCGGCCACGACGCGGGCCACGGCCCGGCCGACGCCGCTCTCGAGCATCCCGCCGGCGTGGACTGACCATCCCGCTGCCGCGGCTTGCGATGTCGCGGCCAGCGCCCGCTCGAGGCCCCCGAGGCGAGACGCCTTGACCGTGAGCATCCGTCCAGCACGACGAGCCACGGCAGCCTCGAGATCCGATGACGACCCGACCGCTTCGTCGAGGGCCACGGGCACGTCCAGCAGGCGGGTCAATGCGGCCGAGGCTTCGGGGTCGTCGTAGGCGACAGGTTGCTCGACGAAGTCCAGACCCAGGCCGGCGACCTCGCGCAGCTCGTCCAGACCGTCGGCCGAGAAGCTGCCGTTGGCGTCGACGGCCACGGCGAGGTCGGGGCACGCCCGCCGCACCGCGCTCACCGGCGCCACAGCCCAGCCCGGGCGGATCTTCACGACCACGAGCCGTGCCCCCGCCGCCTGGGCCTCCTCGGCCTCGGCGGCCACCAGGCCCGGGTCGTCGGCCAGGCCGAGGGCGACGCCGAAGGCCACCCGCTCGGCCAGCGGCCCAGCCACTGACGTCGGTCCCTCGTCCGCGCCACGCAGGCGCAGGTCGACCAGCGCGTCGCGCAGCGCCCCGCTGGCCATCGGGTGATCGTCGAGTCCGATCTGCGAACGGCGGGCCAAGACCCGGGGCACCAGCCTGTCCCGAAGCACCGCCCAGGCGCCGCTGGTCCACTCCGAGCCGTAGCCGGGGCGGGCCAGGGTGGGGCACTCGCCCCACCCCGTCACCCCGTCGCCGTCGGTCACCGAGACCAGGATGACGTGGCGGTCGTCTTCGGTTCCGTGGGCCGCGACATGGGGCGCGAGGAGGGGCAGGCGCACCCGGTGGAGCCCGGCCTCGACGACCGCCGGGGGATCGGCCGATCCGCCGGTCCCGCCGGTCATGCGGCCTGGAGGTACGGCTCCCAGAGGGCGGGGACCGCGCCCACAGCCGTGGTGACCCACAGCGAACGGCACGGCGCGATGGGCCGGCTGCGGAGGTGCAGCCCGCAGTCCACCAGCAGGCGGTCACCCTTGCGCAGGTTGCAGGGCCGGCAGGCGGCGACGACGTTGTCCCAGGTGTGGCTGCCGCCGCGGCTGCGGGGTACGACGTGGTCGATCGTCTCGGCCCGGTCGCCGCAGTACTGGCAGGCGTGGATGTCGCGAGCCAGCACACCTCGGCGGCTCACGGCCACGGTGCGCTGGTAGGGCACCCGTACGAGTGACCGGAGGCGGACGACCGACGGCACCGGCAGGGCCAGGCGCTCGGAGTGCAGGACCTCGTGGCTCTCGTGGACCAGCTCGGCCCGCTCGGTCAGGACCAGGACCGCGGCCCGCCGGCCAGCCACCACGCTCAACGGCTCGTAGGTCACGTTCAGCACCAGGGCCCGGAGCATGGCCGGCAACGCTACCCCGGCTCCCCCCGGCGCCCGGCCCGCCATTCCCCATCACCGACGCGAACCGGGTGTGCCAGACGACGCTCTGGCGTCGATCCACACATTCGGTCCGGTGAGGGTCAGGACGGGGCGGCCTCGCGGCGCCGACGGGCGCGGAGAGCCAGGGCGCCGAGGGCGGCGACGATGGCGCCGGTGCCGGCCACCGGGACCAATGCCCCGCCTCCCCCGTCGCCACCATCGTCGCGGACCGACACCGAGCCCGCCGGCGGCGCGCCGTCGGCGCGCTCGTCGCGATCGGCGCCTGAACCCGCAGTCTTGGCGGCGTCGTCGGCGTCGGCCTCAGAGGTCGACCCGCCAGCCGGGGGGGCCGTCGTCGGGCCCGTCGTCGTCGGGCCCGTCGTCGTCGTGGTCGGTGCGGTGGTGCTCGGTGTGGCCTCGGGACTGGTCGTGGCGCCCGGCTCGTCGCCGTCGCCGGGGGCCGCGGGCGCCGTCACGTCCGGGGCGGTCCCGTCCTCGGGGCCGTTCGCGTCGTCGGGGCGGTCGGGCCCACCCGACCCGCCGGGGCTTTCAGGCGGGTCGGGGCGGTCGGGCGGGTCGGTGCCAGCCGGACCCGAGCCCGGCGGTCCCGGCGCGCTCGGGGCGGGGGTTCCGCCGTCCACGCCCGTGCCGCCTCCCGGGCTGGCGGTCCCGGTCCCCGGCGGGGCGGTCGTCGGCGCCGCCGTCGTGGGAGGAGGAGGAGGAGGAGGAGGAGGAGGAGGTGGCGGTGGCGGCTCGGACTCGCCGTCGTCGCAGGCGACCGGTCGCTCGCGGTCCCATGTGGTGGTGCTGTCCCAGCGCCACGCCTCCACGGTGCCGCCCGCGGGCCGGGTCGCGCCGGCCCCGAGCTGGGAGTAGCGATAGCACGGTGCGTACACCCAGTAGTCCGGCGCTGCACAGGTCAGGCACGCCCCCGGCCGACAACCGACCTCGACGTCGCGACCTGGATCGCGCAGGCCGCAGACGGCCCCGCCTCGGGAGCCGAAGGTCTCGATGTAGAGCTCGAGATCGGTGCGGGCCAAGACGTCGAGCCCCGAGCCTCCCGGCGCCACGCACTGGGTGAAGAGGTGCGAGGGGAAGGCCACGACGACCGCGACCCGATCGGTCGGGACCTCGCCCTCGCCAGTGCGACATCCGTCGAGCGAGCGCTCCTCGGTGCTCGTCTCAGCCGACCCTCCCGCCGGCGGCGCGGCGGTCAGCCCGGCGGCGAGCAGCAGGCCCGTCGCCAGGCCGACGACGATGCGACGGCCGGGCATCAGGTCGGCGGGCGGGTGCTGGTGACGTACTCCCCCGAGCCGGCGATCAGGGTGACGAGGCTCTCGGGGCTGCGACCGTTGCGGATCTGGCCCACCCAGAAGGTCCGACCAGCCGGCTCGGGGTCACGGCGCAGGAGCTGGCGATAGGTGTCGCGCACCAGGGTGCTCAGGCCCTCGCTCGAGCCGAGCAGGAGGCGGGCGACACGGGTGCGGGTGCGCCCGGCGGCGAGCTGGTCCAGCACGTAGCTCCGACCAGCATCGTCGGCGGGACGGCCCACGGCATCGAGGAACACTGCATCGGCCCACTCCTCGTTGCTCGTCTCGCCACCGGGATCCACGGCGTCGAAGTACTCCTGGCTGCCGAGGATGGCGGCGGCTGCGTCATAGCGGCGACCAGCCCGCACCAGGGCGCCGCCGAAGCTCTGCTCCTCGGGCGTTGCCGGCCGGTCGAGGTAGGCCCGGTACAGCCGGTCGGTGACCTTCCGTCCGTACTCGGAGGTGCCGGTGATTCGCCGCGCGACCTGCGCAGGCGTCATCCCTCCGGCCAGCTGGCCGGTGAAGAACGCGGCGCCGGCCTCGTCGGTGAAGCGGCTCAGCAGGTCGAAGTAGAACGCGTTGACCAGCCGCCGGTTGTTCGAGACGCTCGGTGGGGTGCATCCCGTCGGCGGCGAGTAGGGCCACGAGCCCTCCACCGCGACGAGGGCCTGCACGGCCTGGCTGGTGCCGAAGGTGTTGAGGCCGAAGCCGTCGTTGGGACTTGCGATGTGGCCGTCGGCCGCCTGGCGGTCCTCGGTGACGTCAGCCGGCGACGGATAGGGTACGCCGGTGAAGCGGGCCTCGGCCGTTTCGCGCCAGCAGGGCTGGTCAGGGTTCGACCCGAGGGTGGCCGCGGCGAGCATGGCCACCGCGGTGGAGTTGGGGTTGCCGGTGTCGAAGTCCGACGCCCACTCCCCCGTGTACCGCTGCGAGCGTCCCAGCCCGACGGCAGCGTCGGCGACGGTGTCGTCGGCCAAGGTGCGCCCGGTCACCGCCAGGGCGATGATCACGACGCCGGTGGTGTCAGGGTCGATGCCGACGCCTTCGGCATCACCGCTGAAGTTGAAGCCTCCGTCAGCTTGTTGGGCGTCGTCGATGTCGGCCACCAGGGCGGCCGGCGGCGTCTTGCCCAGTGCCCCGAGGGCCCACAGGGCGAAGGCCCGACCGGTGAAGGGCAGGCTGGCGTAGTCCGCGCCGGGCCCGGCTCCGGCGGCGAGGGCGGCCTCGAGGTCGACGGCGCCGGCCGAGTCGGCGGAGGGGTCGAAGTCGCTGGCATCGAGGCCGAGCGGCACCGTCACCAGGGCGATGATCTTCGCCGCCTGCTGGGCCTTGGTTGCAGCCGTCGATGCGGGGTCCCCCTGCACGGTGTCGACCTGGTCGTCGAGGGCGTCGAGTGGGTCCTTGGGCATGGCCCCGACGGTGTTGAACGCTATGACCGCGTCCCGGGCCTCCCCCTCGACCCACCCGGGGCCGGACTGGGCGGCGCCTCCGATGGCGAGCACCGCGTCGGGCGTCTCGAAGCCCGCGAACCCGGCGACCTCGAAGCCTCCGTCTGGCTGCTGCTGGGTCCTCAACCAGGCCACTGCGTCGTCGATCACCGCCGTCGAGCGGGCCGAGCCGGACGCGGGCGGAGTCGGAGCCGCTCCGACCGGGACGGCCGTGGACAAGGCCACGGCCACCGCAAGGGTGGGAGCGACGAGCAAGCGCAAGGAACGCATCTGATTTCCTCCTGTGCCCCCGAGGCCTCGGGGGGCGATCCGGCCGCCGGAGGGCGACCTGTGGGCAGGGAGCCGGACGGGCCGGCGGCAGGGGCGGGTCACCTGGCTCACGATCCGAGGACCGTTCACAGCTGCGGGTCAGCGCCGGACTTGCACCGGCTTCCCCCGTCGTCTCGGGTTGTCTGGCCCCGGGACTGGACCGCTCGACACATCCGGGTGGCGAGCGACCTCTGCTGACCGCGGACGGTACGACACGCCCGCCGGCCCGTCAAAGGTGGTCCAGCCGCTTGTCCCGCTCGGCCCGGCGCCGCCTACCGTCGAGGTGAACGTCCGACCCGACGACGCGCAGGAGGTGGCGTGACCAGTCCCCTGCACGCCGCCACCTGGACGGTCTGGGTCGTCGCCCTCACCGTGTCGCTGCAGCTGGCTCGCAACCCGCTGCTCGTCGCCATCGCCCTGGCCGTCGTGTGGCTCGTCGTCGAGGCCCACCGCCGGCCGGGCTCGGTGGCGCGGGCCTTCCCCGTCCTGCTCGTCGTCGCCGTCGTGTTCGGGCTGCTGCGAGTGGTCCTCATCGGCCTCACGACGCCCCTCGTCGCCGGATCGTCAGGCGGCCTGGTGTCGTTGCCGCAGCTCACCCTGCCGACGCTGCTTGGCGGGGTGGCCATCGGGGGCACCGTGTCGGAGGCGGTCGTCCTGCAGACCGCCATCGACAGCCTCGTCGTGATCGCCATCATGGCCGGCTTCGGGGCGTTCAACGCGGTGGCGTCGCACCACGAGCTGTTGGCCAGCGCCCCCCGCGCCTTCCACGAGCCGGGTCTCGTCCTCACCGTCGCCTTGGCCTTCGTGCCCTCGACCATCGACGCCGCCGTGGCGGCCAGGGAGGCCGACCGGACCCGCACCGGCGGGCTGAAGGTCCGCCGTGGCCGCTCGCTGCGTCTGGTCCTGCCCGTGCTGGAGACCGGCCTCGAGCGCGCGGTGCGGCTGGCCGAGTCGATGGACTCTCGCGGCTACGGCTGCCGTCGGGCCACCGGCAGCGACCGGACCGCAGCCATCCTCGGGACGGTGGCCCTGTTCGGGCTGGCCGGTGCGATCGTCGCCCTCGTGGGCCGGGCTACAGGCGCGGCGGCGATCGCCGCTGGCGTCGGGCTGGTGGCGCTGGTCGCCGCCGTGGTGCTGAGCGGACGGGCCGCCCCCAGCCGTTACCGCCGCCGGGCCCTCAGCCGTACCGACGCTGCGGTCATGGCCGTCGCAGTGGCCGTCCCGGCCGCCCTCGGAGCCTGCGCCCTGGCCGGCATCGACGGGATGGGATGGGACCCGGCCCGCCTGCCGTTCCGGCCGCCGCCGCTGCCCCTCCTACCCGCCCTGGTCCTGATGGGCCTGGCCGTCCCTGCTCTGGTGCGCCCGCCGGGGCCGCCAGCCGGGGCCTCAGCGTGACCGACGCTCGCGGTCGGGTGCGCTGGGACGGTGTGGGCTTCGCCTTCCCCGACGGACCGCCGGTGCTGCACGGGGTCGACCTGGTCGTGGACGACGGCGAGGTCGTGGTGGTGGTGGGCGACAGCGGCTCGGGCAAGAGCACACTGCTGCGCACCGTCAACGGTCTGGTGCCCCACGCCAGCGGCGGCCGCTTCCGGGGGCGGGTGACCGTCGGTGCCACCGACGTCACCGCGTCTCGACCTCGGGACCTGGCCGGCGCCGTCGGGTTCGTCCACCAGGACCCCGAGGCCCAGGTGGTCGTAGACGAGGTGGAGCACGACGTGGCCTTCGTCCTCGAGAACCTCGGCCTGCCCGAGGCCGAGATGCGGCGCCGGGTCGAGGAGGTGCTCGACGCCCTGGGCATCGCCGCCCTCCGGCACCGGTCGCCGTCGACGCTGTCGGGCGGCGAGCGCCAGCGGGCCGCGGTGGCCGGCGCCCTCGCCGCCGCTCCCGCCGTGCTGGTCCTCGACGAGCCCACCTCGATGCTCGACCCGCAGGGCGCCGACGACGTGCTCGCCGCGGTGTCCCGCCTGAGCGACGACCTGGGCACCACGGTGGTGATGGCCGAGCACCGGCTGGAGCGAGCCGGCCCCATGGCCGACCGGGCCGTCCTGCTCGACGGGGGCCGGGTGACCGACGATGGTCCGCCCGGACCGGTGCTGGCGGAGCACCCGGGTGCCCCGCCGGTGACCCACCTTGGTCGCCTGCTCGGCTGGGACCCGCCGCCGCTCACCGTGCGCGACGCCCGGCGCTGGGCCCGCCGATCGCCGGCTCGGCTGGCGCCCCCTCTCCCGTCCACCGACCGATCGGCGCCCGGCAACTTGCTGGTGACCGCCCGAGGCGTCACCGTTGGACACCGGGGACAGCCGCCGGTGCTGCGCGACGTCGACATCGAGCTGCGCAAGGGCGAGGTCGTCGCCCTCCTAGGACGCAACGGCTCGGGCAAGACGACGCTGCTGCGAGCCCTCGCCGACCTGGCCGGGCCTTCGTCAGGGTCGATCGCCCGTTACGGGCGGGTGGCCCTCGTCCCCCAGGATCCGAGCAGCCTGCTGTTCTCCCCCACCGTCCGGGCCGAGGTGGCCGAGACGGCCCGGCTCGTCGGCGGCATCGATGCCG
>Ga0136618_10001157_pt1 | contig 10075 bp, 7 predicted proteins | sample AntDrymUQ3302106_2_FD_104805 | JGI IMG/M metagenome (GOLD analysis project Ga0136618, IMG submission 104805) | Polar desert sand microbial communities from Dry Valleys, Antarctica - metaG UQ330 (21.06) | ecosystem: Environmental > Terrestrial > Soil > Desert | place: Antarctica: Dry Valley...
CCGGTTTGACCGGAACGCTGTTCGGCTCGTGGACGGCAAGCCCGTGGACTTATATCATCGTCGCCAACGTGATGATCGTGCTGGCGCTTTCGATGCTCGACGTGTTTTCGATCAGCGCGCCGCAATTTTTATCAAAGTGGAATCCCGAAAAAAAAGGCAAAGGTTATCTCTCGGCGCTGCTCATCGGCGCGTCTTCGGGGCTGGTCGTCGGTCCGTGTACCGCGCCCGCGCTCGGCGCGACGCTCGCTTACGTCGGCACGCAGGGCGGCGTCGTTTTCGGCACGCTCGTGCTGTTCACTTTCGCGCTTGGAATGGGAATGCTGATGATCGTTCTCGGCGCGTTCAGCGGCGCGCTGGCGTTGCTGCCGCGTTCGGGCGGTTGGATGTCGAAAGTCAAGATCGCTTTCGGGATCGCGATGATTGTCATTGCCCAGTATTTATTGATTCAAGCCGGGCAAAGATTCGTTTAAGAGATTCTATTATTATGAAAAAATTATTTGAAACAAAGAATTTGGGTTTGATTTTACTGTTCGGCGCTGCCGTCTTTTTGACCGGCTGCGGCGCGGCGATTTCGGAAACGAAAACTCCGGCGGCGACTGAGACAAAAACAGCTTCGATCGAAACGAAATCCGCAGAACGCGGCACGAGCGTCGGACAGATCGCGCCGGATTTCGCGCTCGATAAGGTTGACGGCACGCGTCTCGATTCGAAAGAGCTGGCGGGCAGTCCGTCGGTGCTGGTTTTCTGGACCGCCTGGTGTCCGGTCTGCAAGGAAGAAGCGCCCGAAATCAACAAGCTCGCCGCCGCCTTCGAACCGAAAGGCGTCAAGGTCGTCGGCATCAATATCGGCGAAAGCGACGCTCGCGTTGCCGACGGCATCAAGGACTTCGGCATTAAATACGCCGTCGCCAAAGACAAAGATTCAACGGTTGCCAAAAGCTACCGTGTGGTCGGCACGCCGACCGTCGTTTTTCTCGACGGCAAAGGCGCGGTGCGCTACTTCGGCAACGAATTGCCAAAAGATTATGCCGAAAGGCTGAATTCGATGCTCGGCAGCTGAAACTCGCAATCAACAAAGAAAGAGGCAGAGCTTTTCCATTTGGAAAAGCTCTGCCTCTTTTTATCAATTTAATCCGCTTTCTACCAGGCGATGCCGTAATCTTCGCCGTGATGACTCGCGCCGCCCCACATCGTTTTGTTCCTAAAGTCGAAAAATATGGCGTTGATCGGTCCCGACGTGCGTTCTTCATATGTGAGATCGTAACCCATTTTCCTGAGTTCCGAGCGCGTCCACTCGGGAATCGAATCGGCGAGCAACAGTCTGCCCGGTTTGGTTTCGTGCGCGCCGAACGAGCTGCGCATTTGAAAGCTGTTGATGTTCGGCGCCTCGCTTGCTTGCTGGACGTTCATGCCGAACTCCACCGTGTTGAGGAAAAACTGCAGAAGATTTTGGTCCTGAGAGTCGCCGCCCTGGACGGCGAATGAGAGAAAAGGTTTGCCGTCTTTGAGCGCGAGCGTCGGCGTTAAAGTCACGCGCGGGCGTTTGCCGGGTTCGATGACGTTAAACGGATTGTCAGCCGCGTCGAACACGAAACTCTGCGCGCGCTGGCTCAAACCGACCCCGGTTTTGCCCGCGATGACCGCCGGAATCCAGCCGCCGCTCGGCGTGACCGAAACAACCCAGCCTTCGGCGTCCGCCGCTTCGACCGAAGTCGTGCCGGCATAAAAGGAATTATCAAAAACGTTTTCGGTTTTTTGCGAAGTCGCGTTCGGATCGTATAAAGGATTAACAGACGACGGCGCAGAGAATTTTTCCAGAAAGTTGAGATAAGGATTTTTCTCACTCTGAAACGGGTACGGGTCGCCCGGTTTGATGCCCGCGTCGTTGCGCTCGAAATTGATTTGTTTGGCGCGCTGTTTGGCGTAATCTTTCGAAAGCAAGCCTTTCATCGGTTCGGCGGGAGCGAAATACGGGTCGCCGTAATAAAAATCGCGGTCGGCAAACGCCATGCTCATCGCCTGATAAACCGTGTGAATGTAGCGCGAGCTGTTGTAGCCCATCGACTTCAAATCAAAGTTTTCCAGAATATTAAGCGCCTGCAGCATCGCCGGTCCCTGCGTCCACTGGCTCAGTTTATAAACTTCTACGCCTTTGTAATCGGTCATCACAGGTTCTTCAATTTTTACTTCCCATTTCGCCAGATCGTCGAGCGTCATCAAGCCGCCTTCTTCCTGCGTGCCGCGCACCATTTCGCGGGCGATGTCGCCTTTGTAAAAACGATCATAAGCGGCGTAAATAGCCTGTTTGCGTGTTTTGCCCTGTTTCAAGGCATTCTGTTCGGCTTCGATCAGTTTGCGAATCGTGTCGGCTAAATCCGGTTGGCGAAAAATCTCGCCGCCTGCGGGCGCTTCGCGTTTTTCGCCGAGATGCGGCAGCATTACGGCGCGTGAATATTTCCATTCTTTAATATATTTTTTGTTACGCTCGATGTTGTTCGCCGCCTGTTCTTCGATCGGATAGCCTTCCGCCATTTCGAGCGACGGCGCGAGAACTTCTTTCAAACTGAGTTTGCCGTATTCGGCAAGCATCACGAAAATGCCGCCAGGAGTTCCGGGCGTGACGGCTGACAGCACGCCGCGTTCAGGCGGATAATTCATCTTTTTGCTTTTGTAAAATGCGGCGGTCGCTCCGGTCGTCGCGACGCCGAGCGCGTTGATACCGATCACTTTTTTCGTGTTCGGATTGTAGATCAACGCCTGCGTTTCGCCGCCCCAGCTCAAGGTGTCCCACATCGTTGAAGTCGCCGCAATCATCGCGCAGGCGGCATCCACGGCGTTGCCGCCTTTCTGAAACGTCATTGCGCCGGCGGTCGCGCCAAGCGGTTTGCCGGTAATCGCCATCCAGTGACGCCCGTGCAGAACGGGCTTTGCCGTGCGCTGCGCGTAAAAGCTCGCGGGCATTATCAACATCGTTACCAACATGGCTGCCAGCGCGCTCCGGCAAAATAATTTCTTTGCAGCAAATGAAACAAAATTTTTATTTATCATAATTTCGAAACTCGGCGATTAAAATCGCGCTGAAAATAAAAAAGCCCGCCGATTATTTTTAACCGGCGGGCTTTTAGGTTAAAACGCCACTCGGAAACCGAGCTGCAGAGTTCGCGGCGGTTTGGCGACCGACGGAATCAGAAAAGTGCTTTGCGACGTATCGCCCGAAACCGTCAGCTCGTCATAGTTGGTGCGATTGGCGAGATTGAAGACTTCGAACGTAAAACCGGCGTTAACACGCTCGGTCAAGTTGAATTTATAAGCCAGACGCAAATCAACCGAGAAAAATCCCGGCAGGCGCGCGCCGTTGAAACCGCCTTTGTTATCAGCCGAAAAATTCAGCGTTTCGCCATTGGCGAAAGTGCGTGAATTGGTGAACGTTCCGGCAGCCAGCGGATCGAAATTAATGCCATTTTGATTGGTGTCAACGGTCGAATTTAAGATTGTAAACGGTGTTCCCGACAACGCTCTGATGACGGCGCTGACGACCAATCCTTTGGTTCGGGGCACTCGATACAAACCGCTGAAAACGAAATTATGGCGGCGGTCGAAAGAGGTCGGACCTGCGCCTTCTTCGAGATTCAAACCACTCTGCGTTTGGAAATTGGCTGTCGGCGTGCCGCTGCCGCTGACGTTGCCATTGCCTTTCGAAAGCGTGTAAGAAGTTTTAAATTGAAACCCTCTGGAAATACGCTTGTCGAGCGAAAGTTGAAGCGCGTTGTATTTTGTTTCGCCGATATTGAGCCGAGTCAAAACGTTGGTTACTGATGCACTCTGGAAAGGCTGGTTGGCAAAAGAATCGGTAATAACCGGAACGAAGCTGTTTTGGATAACTGTTCCGAGAGTCGAATACTGCCGGGAAATAGTTCCGGTCGAAGCCGTCGTCGCGCGTCTGCCCGGGTTGAGATTGACGGTAACAAACTGATTAACGCCGTCCGTGTGAATATAATCCACCGTAACCGCCATGTTGGAAAAAAGCTCACGCTGAAATCCGAATGAAAACGAACGTGTGTAAGGCATCTCGCGTTCTTCGTTGTCAACAATCGGCGCCGGATTAGCGAGCAGCGCGCTTGTACCGACGATAGAGGCAATCAAGGCGCGATTAATTGTCGGACCGTTGCGTAAAGTAGGATCGGTCGGGAAATTGCCGGCGCGCGGTCCGGGATCGGCAGCGTTGAGCGGGAAATTGCGAACGAATGAAGTCGAAAACGGTCCGCTTGTGCGGAACGCGGAAATTAATTCGAAAGGCGTGTTCTGATAAAAGAAACCGTATCCGCCGCGCACCACAGTTTTGGCGTCTCCGGTTAAGTCGTAGGCGAACCCGAGCCGCGGAGAGATGTTATTATTGTCCGCCGAGATGGTTTCGTCGTCATAACGCACGCCGAGATTGAGCGTCAGCTTGGGGTTGACTTTCCAATCGTCCTGCACGAATACGCTCGTATTATGGTTGATCTGAAAATTTTCGAGCGGTCCGCCGACACGAATTGAAAGACGTTCCGGGTAGCTGCGCGGGTTGGCGGCGTCAAACGGCAAATCGGTCGGGAAAACGAACGTTCCGTTTAGATTATCCTGCGTTACGCTGTCAGCGGATACGTAATTGTAATCCACGCCGAATTTTAGCGTGTGTGCGCCTCTGATCCACGTCAGCGTGTCGGCTAAACGGTAAGAGTTGTTGATACGCGTCTGGGCGGTGGCGCTCTGCTGATCAACAAATGTGTTGAATTGCAGCGTCGGCGGCAAATCAGCTTGCGAGCCGCCGGCGTTAAAGCCGGGGCTGGCGAAAGCGACGTTTTCCTGCGTGAATGACAAGCGCAAATCGTTGAGAAGGTTCGACGTCAAATTGTACGTCCAACTTCCGACCGTCGTTTGGTCAACGTCGGCTTCTTCGCGCGAGGCGGCGAGCGAAACTTGGCGCGTGCCGACCGGAATGATCTGGTTGAGCTGCGGCGAATTTTCCCGCAGATAGCGAACTGATACTTGATGCTTCTGTGTCGGCTGAATGTCGCCGCGCAGCAGAATATTGGTTGCGCGCGTCTGAGTCGCGGTCGAAAGATTCAGCGCCGGTCGTGACGGAATATCAATGATTATGCCTTGATCGATATTTGTGCGCTCGAAACTGAAAAAGAAGTGGGCTAAGTCCTTCTTGATCGGTCCGCCGACGGTTCCGCCGAACTGTTTGTAACTGGTTTCTGCGTCTTCGAGATTGTTCAATTCGGCAAAACGGCTTTTGGCTCTGAGCGAGTCGTCCTGAAAAAATCCGAACACGCTGCCGCGAAACGAATTGGTGCCGGATTTGGTGACCGCGTTGATGATGCCGCCGGAAGTGCGCCCAAATTCGGCGCTGAATTGATTGGTCAGCACTTGAAATTCCTGCACAGCTTCGAGCGCGGTGCGCGTCTGGCTGCCGGCGCGCTGACCGATCACGTCATCATTGTTGTTTGCGCCGTCGAGCGTGAAGTTGTTGTAGCGCGGATCTTGCCCGTTGACGCTGACCGCGTCGGAGCCGAACGATTCGGTGCTGATATTCGGCACGACGCCCGGCACGAGTCCGACGAAGCCGATAAAGTTGCGATTAATCGAAGGAAGTTCGAGCAATTCTTCCTGGGTAATGTTTCCGCCGATGCGGCTGGTCGAAGTTTCCACGAGCGGCTGGTCGCTCGTCACTGTAACTGTTTCCTGCGAACCGCCGATTTCCATCGAAAAGTTAAATTCCTGCGATTCGCCGACGTTTAGCCTGATGTTTTCTTTGACTGAGGTCTTAAAGTTGGCGCCCTCGACCGTCACGCGGTATAAACCCGGCGTCAGCGAAGTGAAAACGTAATCGCCGGATTCGTTTGTCGTTACGGTTCGGCGATTGATGCCGGTTTCCTGGTTGGCGATCGAAACCGTTGCGGCGGGAACTACCGCGCCTGATGGATCAACAACCGTTCCACGTAATGTGGAGGTGCCATCCTGGGCGTTGACGCCAACGGCGCATATGAACAAAAACAACAACGAGAAATAAACCTGGACAAGATACACATGTCGAGCTTTTATAAACATTGAGACTCCTTTTAGTTGAAAGATAAGACCGTCTAAATTTAAAAAAATTATATTTGTAATTGATTCAAGCGTGGCTGTTATAGAGATTGAATTATACGCCTCGGATTGTATTTGTAAAGGATTTAAGAATGTAATTTCCAAGATAGTAAAGTATTCGGCTAATTGCTTATGAGTAATTTAGCCTTATAACGAAAAACGAGACGTGATAATTGTCACGTCTCGTTTTTTCCTGCTGTCACAATAACGATTATTTGGAAGTCAGTTTAAACTCAGGCATTTTTCTTGCTTTTGTCTTTTGTTCGAAAGCGTAGGCGTATGTGATCAATTGCGGTTCGGTAAAAGCGCGTCCGAAAAAGCCGATGCCGACGGGCAAGTTATCTACGAAACCCGCCGGAACGGTAATGTACGGATAACCAGCAACCGCCGCGATTGACCAGGTCGCGCCGACCGCCGGCGCGACGACTGCGTCAAGGCGGTCTTTCATGACAACGGCGTCAATGCCTTCTTCGCGGGTCGCGCGTTTTAATTTTTGCAGCGCGTCCGTATAAGCTTTGTCGGTCAGCCCGCCTTTGGCCTGCGACTGCTCGAACAATTCCTGTCCGAAAAGCGGCATCTCGCGGGTTTTGTTTTCCTCGTTGAATTTGATCAGATCGGCGAGCGTTTGATATTTCGAACCGCGCTCGGCAAGATATTTGTTGAGATCGGTTTTGAATTCATAGAGCAAGACGAGCAGACGGTCGTCGCTCAGTTTCGAGAGATTTTCCGAAAATTTTACTTCAATCAATTCCGCGCCGCTCGCCTGCAAAACCTTCATGTGCGATTCGAAAATCTGGTTGGCTTTTTCGTCTTTGCCGAGAAACTGGCGCGCGACGCCGATTCGCGCGCCCTTCAAGCCGTTTGCGTCGAGAAATTTCGTATAATCTTTCGCCGCTTTCTTACTGTCGGCGGCGATCTCGTCGCGTTTGTCGCGTCCAACCATCGCGTTTAAGAGTATGACGGCGTCGGCGACGGTGCGCGTCATCGGTCCGGCGGTGTCCTGAGTATGCGCGATCGGGATAATGCCCGATCGCGAAACAAGTCCGAGCGTCGGTTTGATGCCGACGACGCCGTTTCTCGTCGCCGGACAGATAATCGAACCGTTCGTTTCCGTCCCGACGGTGACCGCCGCGAGGTTCGCCGAAACCGCAACGCCCGAACCGGCTGAAGATCCGCATGGGTTTTTGTCCAAAATGTAAGGGTTATTCGCCTGCCCGCCGCGTCCCGACCAGCCGCTGATCGATTTGGTTGAGCGAAAATTCGCCCACTCGCTCAAATTCGTTTTGCCTAAAATCACCGCGCCCGCTTCGCGCAGTTTTTTGACGATAAAAGCGTCGCGCTCCGGCACGGGCGCGTCAACGAGGGCAAGACTGCCAGCAGTCGTTTTCATCTTGTCCGCCGTGTCGATGTTGTCTTTGATCAAAACCGGAATGCCGTGCATCTGCGAGCGAATTTTTCCTTTTTTACGCTCTTTGTCCATTTGGTCGGCGATGGCGAGCGCGTCCGGGTTGATCTCGATGACGGAATTCAATTTCGGGTCGATCTCGCGGATTCTTTCGAGGTAAATTTCGGCGATGCGACGGGCGGAAAGCTCGCCCGATTTCATCTTCGCCTGAAGCTCGAGAATGGTGATTTCGTTGAGCTGAGTGCTTGTTTCAATCAACCCAAACTCCTCGGCACTGATATTTTTCACAAGCCCGAGCCCGGCGATGCCGGCGACGCTGATTTTCAGAAAATCGCGGCGGTTTTGCTTTTGAGATTTCATATTTTTTTCAGATTTGATTTAATTTGTTTCCTTTTCATTTTCTCTGCCGATGCCGAGCGCGTCGGCAACACGGTTGATGTAATTGAACCAGGCGGCATCAGCGTGATCTGCAGAATCGCCGTATCGTCAAAGCCGTGCGAGCGCAAAATTTCCTGATTTTCCGGCGTGACGCGCGTCGCGTCTTCGGTCAGGAGAAGGGCGTAATCGAGCATCGCCGTTTCGCGCGCGGAGATAGGCGCGGTTTTGTAATCGGCGAGAATCGCTTCGGATAATTTTTCGTCTGAAGTGGCGCGACGCAGCAACTCTGCGTGGGCGTGCATTCAGTAATGACAATCGTTTTTGACCGAAACGACCCTCGCGATCATCTCATGATCTTTGCGCGTCAAGGGAAGTTCGGGCGACATCAGCACGCCGAAGGTCGAAAACGCGTGATACAGCGCGTCGGGAATCAAAGTGTGCGTCGTGACGATTGATTCTTCGTTCGCGCTCGTCGGCTTCGCGTATTCCGCCGGGTAAAGCGCCCGCTGCCCGCGAATCGCTTCGCGAAGCTTTTGATCCGCTTCGTTAAAAGGAACGGTTTTAATCCAAGTCATACATTTTTTATTCAAAACTATTTGGCAGCTATTTCAGAAAATTAGAAACGTGCTCGGCAACAATTTCCGGCTGGTCGATCATTACGAAATGTCTGGCTTTTTCGATTTTGATGAGCCGCGCGTTCGGGATGTCGTCAGCCAGACGTTCGCCGTATTTTAAGAGTTGAAATTTATCGTCAACGCCCCACAAAATCAAAGTTTCGGCTTCGATCTGCGGCAGCAGATGCGTGATCTCGGTCGTTAAATTCGTGTTCAGAGCGGTCGCGTTGCGGATCAGCGATAATTTGCCGACTTCGGTCGTGTAAGGCGCGAAAATGCCGTCGAGAATTTCGTCTTCGGGCGTTTCGGCAAAGCCTTGTTTGAGCATTTGTCTGAGCGTCGCGACGGTCGTCGAAGCTGAAGCGATCTTATACGCCGACGGATGCCCGAGCTGGATCATCGCCTCGATCGCCCACGAATCATAGCTGACGCCGTTCATCACGCACAGCTTTTTGACTCGGTTCGGAAACAGCGTCGCTAATCTCAGCGCGACGCCGCCGCCGATGTCGTGCGCGACGATGTGTGCGTTTTCGATGCCGCTTTCATTCATCCACGCGTCAATTAATTCGGCTTGTTTGTCGATCGCGCGGTCGAAATTGTCGCGCTTGTCCGAATAACCGAATCCGGCGAGATCCGGCGCGAGAACGCGGTTTTGTTTGGACAGAACCGGAATCAGTTTGTGCCACAGATAGCTCCACGTCGGAATGCCGTGAATCAAAATGACGGGTTCGCCCGCGCCTTCATCAATGTAGCTGACGAAGCGGTCGCCGATTTCGATCGCCTTTTGTTTCGCCTGAAATTCTCTCCAGTTCATCGCTTTTGACCTCCCTGTTTTCTCGTCGCGGCGGGAAACGGCGATTTCACCAATTCGTTCGCCGTTTTGCCGTCGAGCGATAAAAGCGAGATGTTGATGATCAGCGACGGCAGAAGTTTTTCGAATTTTTCGGTCGTTTTCAAAATCTCGTCCGCGTCTTCGCCCAATTCTTCGACTTGTTTTTTCGATAAAGAAATCGGCGGCAAATTTCTCGCCGATTTTCGCGCCGTCTCGCGCAGTTCATTTGACGCCTGTTCATATTCCGCTCTCTCAACGATCGGCTTTAATTCCCGCCAGAACGCCGCCAGATAATTTTTCCAGAGTCCGAACGTGCGGTAATCGCTGTTGATCGAAGATAATTCGAGCGTTGCCTTAATTTCTTCGAAAATCGCGGCGATCTCTTCGTCGTCCGGTTCGTCCGAAATCATCTCCATCGGATACATTTTTACGGGAATGCCGCGCTCGATCAGTTCGGCGGTTGCCGGCAGTGCGTTTTGAGTTTGCGCCGCTTCGTTTTCCAGCGCCTGCCGGACTTCCGCCGTCAGCACGAGCAGCTTCGGGTTGATGTAATGATAAAGTTCAAGCGCTTTTTCGATTTGATACCGCTGACTTTCTCCCAAATTGGCGTTCGATTTCGCGCCGATTGCGCCGAGCGTTTCAGCTATTCGAACGGATTCCGCGCGCACTTCGTCCGCCGCTGTTTCAAACGCCCGCGTTTCGGCAACCGGGCGCATCGCG
>Ga0136618_10001158_pt1 | contig 10072 bp, 11 predicted proteins | sample AntDrymUQ3302106_2_FD_104805 | JGI IMG/M metagenome (GOLD analysis project Ga0136618, IMG submission 104805) | Polar desert sand microbial communities from Dry Valleys, Antarctica - metaG UQ330 (21.06) | ecosystem: Environmental > Terrestrial > Soil > Desert | place: Antarctica: Dry Valley...
ACAAGATGCTGCTCGAGCGCCGCGCGCGCGACCTCGCGCTCGCGTGCGAGCTCCCGCTGGCAGCCCTCGATCGCGGGTTCGCGCTGTGGGACGACCCCGGCGCGGAGGTCGAATGGGCGGGGGAGCCCTCCGCGGCCATGCGCTCCGCCCTCGCGCTGCAGTGAGCGTCGCCGCGGACGGCGCGTCCGGCGCGGCGCGGCCCTGGCGGCTGCTGTTGATCGCCTGTCTCGTCCTGGCGGCGCTGGCTCACGCGCTTCCCGCCGGGCCGACCTACGACCCGTGGGCGTGGATCAACTGGGGCCGCGAGATCACCGAGTGGGACCTCGACACGCGCGAGGGCCCGTCCTGGAAGCCGCTGCCGGTGCTCTTCACGACGCCGTTCGCGCTGGCCGGCGACGCCGCGGCCCCGGAGCTCTGGCTCGTGATCGCGCAGGCCGGCGGGTTGCTCGCGCTCGCCTTCACGTACCGGCTTGCCGCCCGGCTGGCGGGCTGGCCGGCAGGGATCGTCGCGGCGCTCGGGCTCGTGCTCGCCGACGAGTTCATCCGCAACTTCGCTCGCGGCAACTCCGAGGGACTGCTCGTCGCACTCTGCCTGTGGTCGGTCGAGCGCCATCTCGACGGGCGCCGGCGCGACGCGTTCCTGCTCGGCGTCGCGGCCGGGCTGCTACGGCCCGAGCTGTGGCCGTTCCTGCTGCTCTACGGCCTCTGGCTGATGTGGACCGAGCCGCGCACGCGCGTGACCGTCCTGGCCTGCGGCGCCCTGACGGTGCTGGCGTGGCTCGTGCCCGAGTATCTCGGCTCGGGCGACCCCGTCCGTGCCGCGGCGCGCGCGCTCGAGCCCAATCCCGACTCGGCGGCGTTCGCGGACTTCCCGTTCGCCGAGACGTTCCGCCGCGCGAGCGCGGTGTTGATGGTGCCGATGCTGCTGGGCGCGGCGATCGCGGTGGCCCGGGCGGCGGGGGTGGGTCGTGGGGACGGATCACGCGACCGCGTGCGGCTGATCCTCGGCGGCGTGGCGGCGGCGCTGATGGTCGCGGTCGCCGCGATGACCCAGGCCGGCTTCGCGGGCAACCTGCGCTACGTCGCGCTGCCGGCCGCGCTGGTGTGCGTGCTCGCCGGCGCGGGCTGGGTCGAGCTCGTGCGCGATGCCGCTCGGCGGCTCGGGCGCCCCAGGGCCGGCGCGCTCGCCGCCGCGCTCGCCGCCGCCGCGCTGCCGTTCGCGCTGGCCGACCTCGACAAGCTGCGCGTCGACCTCGATGTCGTGCGCGCGGAGTCAGAGCTCTATGACCGCCTGCCCGCGATCGTCGCGAAGGCGGGCGGGGCTGAGGAGCTGCTTCGCTGCGGCCCGGTCTACGCGCCGCCGTTCGAGGTCCAGGCGGTCGCGTGGGCAATGCACGTGCACTCCTCCCAGGTCGGGATCTTCGCCAACCCGCCCGGGACCGTGCTCGGCGGGCACTTCTCGGCGCTGGGCCACGACCCGCGCTTTCCCGAGATCAACAAGAACCGGCGCTGGTTCGTCGGTCGCAACTGCCTGGGGCTCTAACCTGATGCCCATGGCCACCTACGCCTCCCGTCCGGCGTGGGAGCTGCGGGCAAGGGCGGTCAGCAGCGCGCGGCTCGCTGCGCCGCTGGGCATCGGCGTGCTGCTCGCCGTCTCCGTCGCGTTGCGCACCACCGAGCTGGGAGCTGGGTTCTGGATCGATGAGGGGCTCTCGGTCGGGATCGCGGACCGGCCGCTCGGCGACATCCCCGGCGTGCTCCGCCAGGACGGCTCCCCGCCGCTCTACTACGGGCTGCTGCACCTCTGGCTGGGGCTCGCCGGTCGCTCCGAGGAGAGCGTGCACAGCTTGTCGGTGCTGTTCGCGACGCTCTGCGTGCCGGTCGCGTTCTGGGCCGGATGGAGCCTGTTCGGCCGCCGCACGGCGTGGATCGCGGCGCTCGTCGCGGCGGTCAACCCGTTTCTCACCCGGTACGCGCAAGAAGGCCGGATGTACGCGCTCGTGATGCTCTTGGGCCTGCTGAGCCTGACCTGCTGGTGCCTGGCGTTCACGACCGCCGCCGACGCCCTGCGGCGCGGGCCGGCGATCGGCTTCGCCGTTGCATTCGCGGCGATGCTCTACACGCACAACTGGTCGATCTTCTTCGGCGCGGCGACAGGCATCGCCTGGCTGCTGCTCGCGTGGCGCGCCCAGAGGGGCGAGCGCCGGCGGCTGCTGGTCACCGGTGCGCTCGCCTACGGCGGGGCGCTGCTGCTCTACTCGCCGTGGATCCCGAGCACGCTCTACCAGGCCGCTCACACCGGAGCGCCGTGGTCGAAGGCGCCGTCGCTCGCGGCGCTCGCCTCGGTGCCGGCCCGGATGCTCGGGGAGGTGGGCGAGGTGGCCGTCCTGCTGGCCGCCGGCGCCGGCATCGTCGCGCTGTGCCGGCTGCGCGACGCACGCAGCCGGGCGGTCGTCGCCCTGCTGATGATCGCCTTCTTCACGATCGTGCTCGCCTGGATCGGCTCACAGCTGTCGCCGGCCTGGGCGAACCGCTACCTGGCCGCCGGGATCGCGCCGTTCCTGCTGCTCGCCGCCGCCGGCTTCGCCCACGCAGGGAGGCTCGGGCTCGTCGGGCTGGCGGTGATCGCCGTGCTGTGGGCGCTCGAAAGCCCGCTGGCGGTGAAGAGCAACGTGCGCGTGGTCGCAACTTCGATCTCCCCGTCGCTGCGGCCCGGCGACCTGGTCGTGGCGACGCAGCCCGAGCAGGTTCCGGTGCTCGACTACTACCTGCCGGACGGCCTGCGCTACGCAACACTCACCGGGCCGGTCCCCGACACCGGCGTGACCGACTGGCGCGACGGCGTCGAGCGGCTGCGCGACACCTCCGCCGAGCGCGACCTCGCCCCGTTGCTCGACTCGCTCGAGCCGGGTCAGCGGCTGGCGCTCGTGGTGCCCCAGATCTACGCGATCGGGCGCTGGAGCGCGCCGTGGACCGAGCTCGTCCGGCTGCGGTCGGAGGAATGGCTCCAGTTCGTCTCCAACGACTCGCGGCTCGGGCTCGTCGCCGTCGAGCCGGCCAACCCGTTCCCGTCGGGTCCGAACCCGGTGCGCGCGCAGGTGTATCTCAAGCGCTGACGCGGTCGCGTTCCCCGCGCGGTGGATCGGCGGGCGCGTGCGCGGACTGCAGCGCGAGTACGAAGCGGGTGCCGGGCACGTCCGCGGCATCGACGCTCAGCTCGCCTCCCATGCGCCGCGCCAGCTCGCGGCCGATCGCGAGACCGAGGCCGAAGCCGCCCGCCGACCCGGCGGCGCTGCCGCGGTGGAAACGCTCGAAGATACGGCCGCGCTCGTCGGGCGGGATCCCGGCGCCCTGATCGGCCACCGTGATCACGGCGAGTCCTTCGAGAATCTGCGCCTTGACCCGCACCGGAGCCCCGCGCGGGCCGTAGCGCAGCGCGTTGTCGAGCAGGATCCGGACGACGCGCGCGACGGCGTCCGGGTCGCCGCGTCCCCAGCATGGCCCGTTCGGGAGGATTGCCGACAGCGGCGTGCGGCGCTCACGCGCGCGCAGCTCGAACTCCGCCGCGACGGCGCGCGCGATCTCGCCCAGCTCGACCGGCTCGGAGCGCATCTGGACGGCGGCGTCCAGGCGCGAGAGGTCGAGCAGCTCACCCGAGAGCGCCGAGAGCCTGTTGAGCTGCGTGCGCGCGTCGGAGACCTGGCGCAGAGCGTCGAGCTCGTCGAGCCGGCCCGAGCGGATGTCCTCCTCGAGCAGCTCCATCGTGCCCTGGAGCATCGTCAGCGGCGTGCGCAACTCGTGCGAGGCGGTCGAGACGAACGCGCGCCGGGCGGCCTCCTGCCGGCGCAGCTCCTCCTGCATGCGTGCGATCGCGCGGGCGAGATCGCCGACCTCGTCGCGGCGCTCGTCATGCGGCATCGCCGACTCGGGGCCTTCGTCGGAGATCCGCAGCGCCGCCGTGCGCAGCCGCCCGAGCCGCCGCAGCAGCGTCGACGAGAGCGCAGTCGCGAGCAGCGCGGCGATCGACAATCCGACCGCGGCCGCGATCAGGAAGCTCGTGCGAACCTGGTCTACGAGCTGAGCTGCCTCGTCGAGCTCGCGCTCCGCCACGAGCGAGCCCGCCAGCTTGCCGTTGACCGTGAGCGGCCGGGCGACGCGCACGGTGTCGCCGTCGATCGTGGTGACCGGCTCATAGAAGCCGGCGATCGCCGCCTGCAGGGTGCGTCGCGGAACGAGCGCGAACTCGCTGTCGTAGAGAAAGCCGGGCGGGCTGTCGAGCGGGTCGCTGGGCACCATCGTCTCGTCGAGGATCAACACCCGCGCATTGGTCTGCGCATTGAGCTCGTTCGCGACGGGGAACAGCTCGAAGCGGTACTGGTCGTAGGGGACCTTCTCGCGCCCGAGCCGCGCGAGCTCGGCCTCGACAGCGGTGCGGTTGTTCTCCACGGAGACCTCGAGGCTCTCCGCGCTCTGGCTGCGCAGCCGGTCCTGGAGCGGCGGCAGGACGACCAGCGCCGTGGCGGCCAGCGTGACCGCGCTCGTCGCCACGAGCGCGAGCAGCAGCCGCCAGCGCAGGCTCGCCGGCAGGCGCCGCCTCATGAGTCGCGGAACCGGTAGCCGGTGCCCGGGACCGTGAGGATCAGGTTCGGCTCCTCGGGCCGCGGCTCGAGCTTCTCACGCAGGTGGCGGATGTGGACGTCGATCGCGCGCGGGTCGCGGTACGCGCTGTCACCCCAGATCGCGCGCAGCAGCTCCTGACGGTTGAAGGCGTAGCCGGGCCGGCTCATCAGGCAGCCGAGCAGCTCGAACTCCGAGAACGTGAGCTTGATCTGCATGACGTCGACGGTGACGCGGCGCAGGTCGCGATCGAGGGTGACGGGGCCGACCTGCAGGCTGCCCTCGACGACGCGTCCCTGCGCGCGGCGCAGCACGGCGCGGATCCGGCTGCGCAGCTCGGCCAGGCCGAACGGCTTGGTGACGTAGTCGTCGGCGCCCGACTCCAGCCCTTGGACGGCGTCGGCCTCGGAATCGAGCGCGGTGAGCATGATGATCGGGACGACGTCCCGGCGCGAGCGCAGCATGCGCGCGACGTCATGCCCGGTGGGCCCGGCTCCGAGTGCGACGTCCAGCAGCACGATGTCGAACGGCCGCTCGGCCGCTGCATCCAGCGCGGACTGGCCGTCGGCGACGGCGGTGACGCGATGTCCTTCGCGCTCGAACGAGCGCGACAGCATCTCGCGCAGCGGGTCGTCGTCGTCGACGAGCAGGATCTCAAGTGCCGCCGTGGTGAGCACCCGGGGCAGGGTACCGCCTGCATTAAGGGCTGTTAGCGGTCATTAGGCCGTGCGGGCGCGCGGGTCGAGGCGGGGCATGGTGGACGCCATGTCGACTGTCGAATTCGGTCCTCCGCGCCATGCCCGCTTCGACCGGGGTGACGCGCGCAAGCCGGTCGCCGTGCTCGGCGGCGGTCCCGCGGGACTGACCGCGGGCTACCTGCTCGCCCAGCAGGGCCGGCCGGTGATCGTGTTCGAGGCCGAGGACCAGGTCGGCGGGATCGCGAAGACCGAGGTCCGCGACGGCTACCGCTTCGACCTCGGCGGCCACCGCTTCTTCACCAAGTCCGAGGAGGTCAACGAGCTCTGGCGCGAGGTGATGAAGGAGGAGTTCCTCAAGCGGCCGCGCATGTCGCGCATCTTCTGGAACGGCAAGTTCCTCAAGTACCCGCTGGACGGCAAGGACGTGATGAAGCAGCTCGGCCCGGTCGAGCTCGTCCGCTCCGGACTCTCCTACCTGTGGGCGGCGGTCACGCCCAAGGGCAAGGAGGAGAACCTCGAGCAGTGGGTCTGCAACCGCTTCGGCAAGCGGCTCTACCAGCACTTCTTCAAGGTCTACACCGAGAAGGTGTGGGGCGTCCCGACAACCGAGCTGCGCGCGGAGTGGGCGGCCCAGCGGATCAAGGGCCTGTCGTTCTTCTCCGCCGCCAAGGCAGCCTTCTTCGGCAACAAGGGCAACAAGATCAAGTCGTTGATCGAGGAGTTCCACTACCCGCGCTTCGGTCCGGGCCAGATGTGGGAGACGATGGCCGACGAGATCATCGCCAACGGCGGCGAGGTGCGGCTCAACACGCCCGTCGAGAAGCTCGAGGTGCGCGACGGCAGGGTTGTCGCGATCGAGGCCGGCGGCGAGCGGATCGAGCCGAGCGACGTGATCTCCTCGCTGCCGCTGCGCGCGACCGTCGGCATGGCCGGCGCCGCCGCGACCGGCGACATCCAGGTCGCAGCGCGCGGCCTGCGCTACCGCGACTTCCTCACCGTCGCGCTGATCATCGACGGCGCCGACCCGTTCCCGGACACGTGGATCTACATCCACGAGCCGGCGGTCGCGGTCGGGCGGATCCAGAACTTCCGCGCGTGGAGCCCGTGGATGGTCCCCGACGAGGACAAGGCGTGCGTCGGGATGGAGTACTTCTGCTTCCAGGGTGACGACCTATGGGAGATGGACGATGACGCGCTCGTGGCGCTCGCCACGCGCGAGCTGGCCTCGCTGGGCCTCGTGGACGCCGCGCAGGTCGACAAGGGCTACGTGACCCGCGTGCCGCTCGCGTACCCGATGTACGACCCGGACTACAAGGAGCGCGTCGCCACGATCCGCACGTGGCTCGAGACGCTCGGCAACCTCCAGCAGGTCGGTCGCAACGGGCTGCACCGCTACAACAACTCCGACCACTCGATGCTGACCGCGATCCGCGCGGTCGAGAACGTCGTCGACGGCACTCAGCACGACCTCTGGGCCGTCAACGCGGAATCGGTCTACCACGAGACCGACGAGCAGGCCCAGCAGCCCTACCGGCGTGCGCCCGAGACGCGGGCGATGCGCGAGCCGCTGGTCTCCGCCGACCGCGCGTAGTCAGGCGCGCACGCCCGGCCGCGCGCGGCGCCGCTTCACGTTGCCACTCGCGTCGCGTGCGGCGATCCGCACCGTGAGCTTAAGCGTGCGCTTGCGCGCCAGCGCGCGCCGCAACCGGCGGGCTCCGTCGCGCGTCGCCACCAGGGGCACCGAGCGGCGCACGCCTGCGCTCAGTGCGACGCGGCGTGTGCGCAAGCGCCGCGCGCGGACCGTCACCGTGCAGTCCTCGTCGGCTCGCAGGGCGAGCCGCAGACTGTCGAGCCGTCGCTGCGCGCGGTATGCGACGGCGAGCACGGGCGCCTGCGTGTCCGGCCGCGCGCCGCACGGCGACGGTGCTCCGTCCTGCAGCCGGCTGACCGCGCCGTCGAACGAGGCGACGTAGATCCGGCCGCACGCGTCCTCCCCGAACGTCGTCAGCGCGGTCACCGATAGACCCGTGGCGACGGGCCCGCCGGGCGTCCCCAGCCGCACCGATTCCAGCCCGCTGGCGCAGTTGTCGCCGTAGAGGTAGCGCCCGCCAGCGAGGGCAGGCCGGGGTCGCGCACGACGAAGCCCCCCACGATCGCGCAGAAGCCGTCGGCCCGGTGGTCGCGCTCGAGCGCCGGCGGCTGGGAGACGGGCCGCCACGCTGCCGGGCAGAGCGGCGCCGACCGGCGGTCGTTCGGGTTGAAAGGCGTCGCGATCGTGCCCTCCCAGCAGTGCCAGCCGAAGTTCACGCCACGCCCGCCTCCTGCGGCGGCCGGCGCCCAGTCGATCTCCTCTCTGACGCCCTGTCCGACGTCTCCGATCACGAGGTCGCCGGTCGCGCGGTCGAACGAGAAGCGCCAGGGGTTGCGCAGCCCGTAGGACCAGACCGCGTTGCCGAACGAATTGTCCGGCTGCGCGCCGCGTACAGGTAGCCGTCGGGGCCGAACGCGAGCTGGCCGCCGTTGTGGTTCGCGTCCGCGTGCGGCACGCCGAGCACGAGCCGTCCCGGCCCGGGGCGCGCCCGGTCCGGGTCAGATGAGCGGCGCAACTCGCGGATCTGCAGCTGGCCGGCGGGCGACTTTGCCGTCAGGAAGACGTAGGCGCGGCCGGAGGCAGCGTAGTCCGGCGCGAACGCCATCCCGAGCAGCCCGCGCTCGCCGCCGGCAAGCACCTTGGACCTTAGGTCGGCGAACGGCGCCGGTGCGCGAGCACCGTGCTTCAGCAGCCGCACGATCCCGCCGCGCTCGACGACGAACAGGCGCGACCCGTCGCTCGGCGCGGCCGCGAGCACGGCGGGCTCGGAGAACTCGCCGAGCTGCACCAGCTCTGGCGCCGCCGCTGCGCCGGCGGGCGCCGCCAGGAGCACCAGCGCCGCCACCAGGACGGCGCGCATCAGTGGTCGGCGACGGTGCCGTGCTCCGGCTCGAGCGGGTGTCCGCGGCGGTCCCACTCGGTCAGCCCGCCGTCGAGGGAGTAGGCGTCATAGCCGGCGCGCCGGAACGCGTTCGCGGCCATCCCGGAGCGGGCGCCGAGGCGGCAGTAGAAGAGCAGTGGCCGGTCGCGGTCGAGCGTCTCGGCCTCCGACGCCACGCGCTCGAGCTCGATGTGGCGCGCGCCGGCGATCCGGCCTGCGTCCCACTCGTGCTGCTCGCGCACGTCGACGAGCTGGACCTCGCCCGCCTCGATCAGCCGCTTCGCGCGGTCTGCATCGACGTCGACGTCATCGGCATGGAAGGCGTGGCTCATCCCGTTCAAGTTACAAGGCGGAAGCGGCGGTCGGAGAGCCGGGGTTGTAAGCTGCCCGCCGCAAGTCACATCAGCCGAGTCCCGGGCGGGCCAGCCGCCGGGGAGCGGGGGACCCATTGGGCCATCAACGGATGGCCCGGGGGCGAATCGCCGTCGCATGCGACGGAGTAGCGCGATCTTTTCCGCGCGAGCCCGACAGCTAACCCCGTAGGCATTTCCGAGAAGAGGAGGCCTACGCTTGCCCCGCAGACGACTGCTCGCCCTGGCCGTGTCCGCCATGTGCGTCGCGGTACCGATATCCGAGGCCTCGGCCAAGCGCAGCTTCGGCTCGCGCGCGCTCGAGCGGCCGATGCGCGGCGCCGACGTCCGCGTCCTGCAGGGACTCCTGTCGGCGTGGGGGACGCCGTTGACGGCCGACGGTCAGTTCGGCCGTCAGACGAGGCGCGCGGTGCGCCGGTGGGAACGCACGGTTGGCGGTCGCGTCGACGGGCGTGTCAGCCCGCGCGAGGCGCGCGCGCTGCAGCTCGCCGTCGAGCGCGGCGACCGCATGCCCGCTCCCGCGCTGCCCGCGCCGCCGACCGTCGAGGTCCCGGAGGGTTCAGGCGAGCAGGCCGCGATCGGTCCTGACGGCCTCGCGATCGCGCCGGCCTCGGCGCCCGCCGCGGTCAAGGCGATGATCGCAGCGGGCAACCGGATCCACGACAAGCCGTACAAGTACGGTGGCGGCCACGGACGCTGGAACGACTCGGGGTACGACTGCTCGGGCTCGATGTCGTACGTGCTGCACGCCGCCGGCCTGCTCGAGCGAGCGCTGGACTCGACTGGCTTCATGCGCTGGGGCGCAGCGGGCAAGGGCCAGTGGGTGACGAACTACGCGAACCCGGGGCACAGCTACATGGTGATCGCGGGCCTGCGCTTCGACACGAGCGGCCGCTCAGGCGACGGCTCGCGCTGGGACACTGCAATGAAGTCCCCGCGTGACTACGCGGTCCGGCACCCTGCGGGGCTCTAGAGCACTTCGCGGTCACGGACGACCGTGCGGTCGGCCGGTGCGGCGCGGCGGTGCGAGCTGAGGAAGAAGAGCGAGATCACCAGCCCGAGCGCGCCGACGAGCATCAGGATCAGCCCGACCGTGGATATCTCCAGGCCGGAGACGTCCGCGTTGACGGCGAAATACAGGATCGCGCCGACGGCGATCAGGAAGATTGAGGTTCCGATGCCCATAGCCGATCAGCGTGCCCGGTTTCGGGTTGTGACAAACGGGACGAGCTGCGTGGCCGCGTCGACTACGCTCTGAAGCGATGCTGGCGCATTGGCCCCAGGGCAGGCGGATCGTCGTCTCGACGGCCTTCTGCCTCTGCGTTGCAGTGCTGATCGTGACGGTCTTCCGCGGCATGTCCGAGACGTTCCTGGTGCGCGCGGCGCAGACCGGCGCGATCGCGGTCGCGGCGGT
>Ga0136618_10001159_pt1 | contig 10070 bp, 9 predicted proteins | sample AntDrymUQ3302106_2_FD_104805 | JGI IMG/M metagenome (GOLD analysis project Ga0136618, IMG submission 104805) | Polar desert sand microbial communities from Dry Valleys, Antarctica - metaG UQ330 (21.06) | ecosystem: Environmental > Terrestrial > Soil > Desert | place: Antarctica: Dry Valley...
CTCGCACGCAGCGGCGACGCGGCGCGGCGTGCCCTGACGATCGTCGGGTCCGTCGCCATTGTGATCGGCGTGCTCGGGCTGTTCGTCGCCCGCTCAGTCTCCTTTGCGGGGTCGGAGGCAGCATTGCTCGGCAGCGACGCCGGCTTCGCCAACTCGGACGGTGGGATCACGCGACGTTGGGAACTGAAGTTCGTGTTCTTCAACCCGCTGTGGGCGCTGCTCACCATCCTGCTCGGTGTGCTCCTCGTGATCGGCGCCCGCGGTTCACGCATGGCCCGGCTGGCGCTCGCCGGAGGTGCCGGGTTCGGGGTGATCGCGGTCGTGGTGTTCATCACCCAGACGTTCGACTATCTACGCAATGACGGAGAGGTCCGGGTCGTCTCGACGGCGTCCAACGCTGCGTTGTGGGGAGCGTTCGCCCTGGCCGGGGTGCTCCTCGCCCGTCGATCGTCAGCGGCCGCGGTTCCCGGCTCGGACGGATGACGCGGACGGCGGCGCGGCTACGAACGGTCGTCGTCGAGGGCGTACTCGAGGTAACGATCAGCGGAACGCTGCACGGCAGCGACGCCGTCGGTGTGAACGATCCGCTTCCACCAGGCGCCGTACACGCGCTCGAAAGGATATGGCTGGATCAGCCGCAGTGCCCGCCGGACGACACGAGGCCGTTCGGGGATGTGGTTCGGGTAGCTGTACATGAAGCTGACGTACCGACGGTCCTGGACGACCGTGAAGATGTCGCCCGAGAGCAGCGCGCCGCCGCGCTCTCCGTCGGATCGGGGCTCGCCGTCACGCCAGTGGAGTACCTGGCCGCCGGCGAAGTGCACCCCAGCGTTGATCAGCGTCAGTCCGTCACCGATCTCCGTTGTCTCCCCGTCCCAGTACACGATCGCATCGTCGTGTCGGGCCACCCAGTCCCGGTCTGCGACGTGGATGTAGACGGGCGCATCGAAGGCATGCGCCCACTCGATCATCGATCCGTAGAAGTGGGGATGGCTGATGGCGATGGCGTCGACCCCGCCCAGCTCGCCGATTCGTCCGACAAGGTCGTCGTCGAGGTAGGTGATCATGTCCCAGAGCACGTTGCCGGTTGCAGTTCGGACCAGCAGCGCACGCTGCCCGATCGCCGTCGGTGGATCGGCGCCGATGCCGACGATCCCGGGACCTTCGTCGCTGATCACCCCGCGACGGCCGACTTGCAGCTCGTCGAGCGTGGTCCATTGCTGGCCGTCCCAGCCGACGTACTGACGCTCGTCCTCGCAGATCGGACAATCGTCACGCGCAGCGCCGTACTGCACTCCACATGTTCGGCAGATCGGAAGGTCAAGACGCACTGTTGGATCGAGGGTACTCAACGACCGAGCGGGCGACGGTTTGACGTGAAGTGAGATTGAGTCGTGCGGTAGCGGACACGGCGGTGGGACTAGCGGACGTCGAACTCGCCCACGCGCCGACCTGAACACCGGCCTGCCGCCGGTGCGAGTCCGCGCGTTCCAGCACGCCGTCGTCGACCTACTCGAGTCACAGGGCGATCGATCTCCACGCCTTCGCAGAGATCCAATCCCCGTCCTCAGGATTCCGAAACGGGTCTCTACGCTCGTGCCCGAGAGGATCCTGGTCCCGTTCCAGGTGCGCCCTCGGCAGGATTCGAACCTGCGCACACGGCTCCGGAGGCCGATGCTCTATCCCCTGAGCTACGAGGGCGGGCCGGCAAAGGCTAGCGGTGATTCCTGCGGCGATGCGCCACAATGGGGAGCCGTGACCGACCCCCTCGCCACCGTCGCCTCCCGGCTCGCGCCCCTGTTCGCGGACCTCGCCGAAGGCGTCGACGCCGAGGTTCGGGCGGCAGTTGCGGACCCGGTCGTCCGCCCGTCCAACCGTGCCGACGCCCAGGTAAACGGGGCGCTGCCGCTGGCGAAGGCGCTCGGTGCGAACCCAAGAGACATCGCCCAGAGGGTGCTCGACAAGCGCCCACTGGCGGGCATCGCCGGGGCCGAGATCGCCGGCCCGGGTTTCATCAACATCACGTTCGACGACGACTTCATCGCCGCCGAACTGTCGGCGGTGGTCGACGACGACCGCCTCGGCGTCCACCGCGCAGAGCGACCCGAGATCGTCGTCATCGACTACTCGGCACCGAACGTCGCCAAGGAGATGCACGTCGGTCATCTGCCCTCGACCGTCATCGGCGACTCGCTCGTGCGGATCCACACGTTCGTCGGGCACAAGGTGATCCGCGAGAACCACATCGGCGACTGGGGCCGCCAGTACGGGATGCTGATCGAGCACCTCGTGGATCTCGGCGCCGAACCGGGTACGCACCTCTCGGTCGGCGACCTCGACGCCTTCTACAAGGAGGCCAACGTCAAGCTCGAGCAGGATCCGGAGTTCCTCGAACGCTCCCGGCGTCGCGTGGTGCTGCTGCAGTCAGGCGATCCCGAGACGACAGCATTGTGGACGTCGCTCGTCGACGTCTCGACCGAGCACTTCAACCGCGTCTACGACCTTCTCGGCGTGCTGCTCACCGACGACGACCTCGCCGGCGAGAGCCGCTACCAGCCGATGGTGCCCGACGTCCTCACCCGGCTCGAGGCCGCCGGACTGCTCACCGAGAGTGACGGCGCGCTCGTCGTCTTCCCGCCCGGGTTCACGAACCGTGAGGGCGAACCGCTGCCGCTGATCATCAAGTCGCGCAGCGGCGGGTTCAACTACGCCACGGGCGACCTCGCCTGCGTCATCGACCGTGTCGAGCGCGTCGGCGCCAATCGCATGCTCTACGTCGTCGGCGCGCCGCAGGCGCAGCACTTGCAGATGGTCTTCGCCGTCGCCCGCATGGCCGGTTGGCTGCCCGCCGAGCACGACGCAGGCCACGACCCGGCAGTGCACGTCGCCTTCGGCAACGTGCTCGGCGCCGACCGCAAGATGTTTCGCAGCCGCAGCGGCGAGTCGGTGAAGTTCATCGACCTCCTCGACGAGGCCGTGGAACGGGCGAGGGGAGCAGTCGGCGAGAAACACGCCGACCTTCCCGACGGCGTCAAGGGCCACGTCGCTCGGGCGATCGGTATCGGCGCGGTCAAGTACGCGCAGCTCTCGACCGACCGCATGCGCGACTCGGTCTTCGACTGGGACAGGATGCTCTCGTTCGACGGCAACACGGCGCCCTACCTGCAGTACGCCCACGCCAGGATCTGCTCGATCTTCCGCCGCGCCGAGGTCGAGCGGGCATCGGTGCGAGGGAGCGCGACGGCCCTCGCTTCCGAACACGAGCGGGCGTTGGCGCTGGCGATCCTCAGCTACGACGCCGCCGTGTGGGACACCCTCGACACGCTGAGCCCGCACAGGTTGTGCACCTACCTGTACGACCTGGCGTCACAGTTCACGACGTTCTACGAGCACTGCCCGGTGCTGCGCGCAGACTCCAAGTCCACCCGCCAGTCGAGGCTCGTGCTCTGCGACGCCACCGCCTCCGTGCTCGGCCACGGACTCGGCCTCCTCGGCATCGACGCACCCGAGCAGATGTGATGGCGCGATCGACGACGCCGACCGGTCAGTGAGCGCGCTCGACCTGACGCTGCTGCCCGACACCGCCACCGTCGACGCCGCCGGCGCACTGTCAATCGGAGGTTGCTCGATCGCGTCGCTCGCCGAGACGTACGGCACTCCGCTGTTCGTGTACGACGAGGCGCACCTGCGCGCTCGCTGCCGCGAGGCCGTGACGGCGTTCGGGGCGGGCAACGCCGTCTACGCCACGAAGGCGTTTCTCTGCCGGGCGATGGCACGCCTCGCACACGAGGAGGCGATGTTGCTCGACGTGGCGTCAGGTGGCGAGCTCGCCGTCGCGCTCGCGGCCGGGGTCCCCGGCTCGGCATGCGTGCTCCATGGCAACAACAAGAGCGTCGCCGAGCTGACCGCAGGGATCGACGCCGGGGTGGGGGCCATCGTCGTCGACTCCTTCGACGAGCTCGATCGCCTCGACGCGCTCCACCGCACCGGCGGCTGCGTCCCCGATGTTCTCGTCCGCGTGACGCCCGGCGTCCACGCCCACACCCACCACTACGTCGCGACGGGCCAGGACGACTCCAAGTTCGGCTTCAATTTGGCCAACGGCGACGCCGAGCGTGCCGTCCGCAGAGCCGGCGCGAGCGACTCGGTCAACCTCGTCGGCGTGCACGCCCACATCGGCTCGAACGTGTTCGGCGCCGACAGCTTCGGGCGGGCGGCCGAGGTGATGGCCGCGTTCGCAGCACCGTTCGACCTGCCACAGCTCGTGCTCGGCGGCGGACTCGGCGTCCCCTACGTCGGCGGCGAGCGATCTGCCACGATCACACAGTGGGCCGACGTCGTCCTCGGCGCCTGCCGGTCGGCCGGCGTCACCTCACGCGTGGCCGTCGAGCCCGGCCGGTCGATCGTTGCGGCTGCGGCGATCACCGTGTACACCATCGGGACGATCAAGCCCATCGAGGGCGTGCGCACGTACGTGGCCGTCGACGGTGGGATGAGCGACAACCCGCGACCCGTCCTCTACGGCAGCGGCTACGAGGCGTTCCTGCCGCGAGCGACGAACGCCGAGCGGTCGATGGCGGTGCGGGTCGTCGGCAAGCACTGCGAGAGCGGCGACGTCCTCGTCAGTGACGCGACTCTTCCGGCAGACGCCGTGGTCGGTGATCTGCTCGCGACCCCGGTGACCGGCGCCTACGGACACTCGATGGGATCCAACTACAACAAGCTCGTCCGCCCCGCGGTCGTGTTCGTTGCGGGCGGCGAGTCGCGTCTCGTCGTGCGACGCGAGTCGATCGACGACCTGCTCGCCACCGACGTCGGCTGATGCCGGTGGCAAGCTGGTGCGAGTGGCGAGGTGTCACGTCACATGACTTTGACGCGCACCCAGTCGCTGCAGTCGTCGCCGGCGAAGCGCCATTGCTGGCAGACCTTGAACGCCATCCAGATGCCTTCCTTCATGTTGTCGGTGAAGGAGCGGCACTCGCCGCGACCGAGATCGGCTTCGATCTCGAAGCGCTTGATGTTCTCGCCGTTGATGTACTCGTCGTAGTCGATGTAGATGTCGTTGTCCGTCCAGCTGCACAGCTGGAACGTGTCGCCGTAGTGCTTGAAGCGTCCTCGTGCGTCGCGGTCGTCGTTGTTGTTCCAGTACCAGGCCGTCGGCCGTGTTCGTGCCGATGTGGGATCGGATGCCGCCGCGACGGCGCCGGAGTTGCCGGCAGATGCAACAAGCGCGCCGGCGACCGCGATCGCGCATGCCGCTCGGGTGAGGGTGGTGGTCGTGGTCCGGGTGCTCATCGGAGGTACGTGAACCGGGGCTCGTTGAACGTGCTGTCGAAGTCGCCGAACGTGGAGACGAACGAGTAGTAGGTGCGGGCGTGGCTGTAGCAGCTGTCACGCTCCGAACCGCTCCAGTTGAGGCGGCAGTGGAGCAGCGCGTCCTCGAGGAACTGCCAGTCGGCGACGGCCTTGTTGTGCCAGCGCCAGGCGTTGACGCCGTAGCGCGCCTGGGCGCGCTTGAGGTTGCGGTAGCCGAAGTCGTGGCGGTAACACGCCCACTTGAAGCCGAAGCGGCTCTCCCACGGTCCAGGGACGCTGCAACCGTCGCTCGACCAGTCGAAGTGCTGCGGCGTGCTGTACGTCCGGATGAAGTCGCTGCCGCTCATGTCGGCCTTGTTGTTCATCCGCCTGATCCACGTCGTGTAACTCACGCGACCGCGAGCCGCCTCCTGGGCGCTCGCATCTGTGGCGGCGTCCGCGGTCGTGCTCGCCGTCGCCGGCGCGGCGACCAGCAGCGACGAGGCGGTGGCGATGCTCAGGGCCAACGCCAGCACGCGGCGTGGGTGTGAGCGTCGAAAGATGTTCACGGTGACTCCTCTCCCTCGCTCGAGTGCGATGGGTTCGGGTGGCGGGCGGAAGCGCAGGTGCGACCCCTACGAGCAACGTGACAGTGCCGATCCGAATGATCAAGCCGATCGGTCGATCGAGTAGTGCTTGTCGCGACACCTTGACAGGCGGCCGATCATCTGAATGACATCCGATGGGCGGCGCCTTGACATCGCTGCCCGCGAGGCAGTAGCTCCCTGGGATGGACCGATCCGCCCGGCAGTCGATCCTCGATGTCGCCGTGGCACTCGTGCACGAGCGCGGGCTGGTGTCCGGCGTGACGCACGTGAAGCTCGCCACCGCAGCCCGCCGCGCTGGCTACACCACCGGGGCCGCGTATCGCCACTGGGACACCCAGGAGGACTTCCACCGGGATCTCGCTGTCGCCGTGCTCGAGTGGCGAGATCGCTCGTCGTTCGCCGACGTGATCGAGAGCATTCGTTACCTCGTCGACGACGACGCCCCGCTGCTCGAGGTCATCAGGGTCGGCGCAGCGGCGAACCTCGCACGTCTCCCGAACGAGACCGACTACTTCGTGACGCTCGCGCTGCGCGCGAGTGCCGCGTACTCGCCCCATGTCGTCGCTGCGGCGAGGGAGCGGGTCGATCACGGGCTGGAGGAGCACCGGCAGCTCTACGAGGCGCTGCTCGAGGTGTCCGGCCGCCGTCCCAAGCCACCGTTCACGGCCGAGCACCTCGCCGTCGCGCTGGCTGCGCTCGCCGACGGTTTCGCTGTGCAGGACGTCGGTCGCGAGCACGTGCACGTCGACCGCGTCGACCTCGGCGATGGCATCGGCGCGGACTGGACGTTGTTCGGAGTAGCCGTGCAAGCCATCGTCGAACACCTCACGGAACCGGCTGAACTCGGCTGACACACTCCGCTCGACGGGCGGTACGGTCGGAGCGCATGCGAGATCGGCTGTCGGCGCTCACCGACGTGGTACGGCGCGTCGTCGGCACGGTTCGCCGCTCGAAGGGCGGCCTCGCTCGCGGCGACACCCGACACGAGGCGACTCCTCCGGTTCGCCACGTCGACGACGGCGTGCACGTCGAGTACACACCGAACCTCGACGGCGACCCGGACCCGGGCGAGGTCGTCTGGGCGTGGGTGCCGTACGAGGAGGACCCGCACCAGGGCAAGGACCGACCGGTCGTCGTCATCGGCCGCCACGGCGACGCCCTCGCCGGCGTTGCGCTGACCTCGAAGCGAGACGGGCGCGACGACCGTGTCGAGGTGGGCAGCGGCGCCTGGGACTCGCGTGACCGTCCGAGCTACGCGAAGATCGACCGCCTGCTGGACATCGATCACGGCGCCGTACGCCGCGAAGGAGCGATCCTCGACCGCCAGCGGTTCGATCGCCTCGTCGAAGCGATCGACCGCCACCACGACCTCGTGCGCTGGCGCTGACGGTAGATTCACCCCGCGTGAGTGCCGCCAAGGTCGTACGGGTCGGGGTCCTCGGATGCGGCAACGTCGGTGGCGCGTTCGTGACGCTCGTGGCGCAGCGCGCCGACGAGATCGAGCAGCGCACCGGAGTCCGTCTCGAGGTGCGCCGCATCGCCGTGCGCAACGTGTCGCTCAGCCGTGACGCAGAGATCGACCCGGCGATGCTCACGAGCGACGCCCACGACATCGTCGTCGATCCCGACATCGACCTCGTCGTCGAGATGATCGGTGGCATCGAGCCGGCACGCGAGCTCATCGCCACGTCGCTCAAGGCGGGCAAGCCCGTCGTCACTGCGAACAAGGAGCTGCTCGCCAACGTCGGCGTGGAGCTGTACGAGATGGCCGATCAGCACGGTGTCGACCTGCTGTTCGAAGCCGCCGTCGGCGGCGGCATCCCGCTCATCCGTCCGCTGCGCGAGAGCCTGCGAGGCGAGGAGGTGCGCCGTGTCGTCGGCATCGTCAACGGCACCACCAACTACATCCTGACGAAGATGAGTGAGGACGGCGTCAGCTACGGCGAGGCGCTGGCCAAGGCGCAGCAGCTCGGCTACGCCGAGCGCGACCCCACCGCCGACGTGGAGGGGTACGACGCCGCGGCGAAGGCGGCCATCATCGCCACCATGGCGTTCGGCTCACGCGTCGTCGCCGGCGACGTCTACCACGAAGGCATCTCGAAGATCACCGGCGGCGACATCGCCGTCGCCAAGCGGCTCGGCTACGTTATCAAGCTTGTCGCGATCATCGAGCGTGACCGGTCGAGCGGCGAGATCTCCGTGCGCGTCCATCCCGCGATGGTGCCCGTCGCACACCCGCTGGCGAGCGTGCGCGAGAGCTACAACGCCGTGTTCGTCGAGGGCGAGGCGGTCGGCTCGCTCATGTTCTACGGGCGCGGCGCCGGCGGCATGCCGAGCGCGAGCGCCGTGCTCGGCGACGTCATCGACGCCGCAGTGAACCTGTCGAAGGACTCGCACGGCACGATCGGCGAGTTCGCCCGGCCGCGCCTGCGTCCCATCGACGAGGCGACATCGGAGTACCTCATCAGCCTCGACGTCGACGACCAGCCCGGAGTGCTGCACGACGTGACGGGCGTGTTCGCCCGCCACGACGTGAGCATCCGCGCCGCCGAACAGGAGGGACTCGCCTCCAACGCCCGACTCGTGTTCATCACGCACGACGCCAAGGAGTCGTCGGTGCAGTCGACGCTGCGTGAGCTGCGCGAGCTTCCCCACGTCCGCACCGCCGGCGGGATCCTGCGCGTCCTCGGCGAGTGATCGCCGCCCACTGATGCGCTACGTCTCCACGCGGGGTCGTGCGCCGGCGCTCGGGTTCGGTGACGCGCTGCTCGCCGGTCTCGCCAGCGACGGTGGCCTCTACGTCCCCGAGACATGGCCGGCGCTGCCGGACCTCACGCGTTGCGTCACGTACGCCGACGCCGCAACGGCGGTCGCCTCGTGCTTCGTCGGCGACGAGATCGACGACGCGACGCTCGCCCGCTGCGCAACGGAGGCGTACGCCACGTTCCGCCACCCGGCCGTCGTCCCCCTCGTGCAACTCGATCACCGGCAATGGCTCGCCGAGCTCTTTCACGGCCCGACGTTTGCGTTCAAGGACGTCGCTCTGCAGCTCGTCGGCCGGCTCTTCGACCACGTCCTCAAGCAGCGATCGGATCACATCACGATCATCGGTGCGACGAGCGGCGACACCGGCTCGGCGGCGATCGACGCCGTGCGCGGACGCGACAACATCGACATCGTGATGCTCTTCCCCAACGGGCGCGTCACGGACGTGCAACGGCGTCAGATGACCACGGTCGAGGATGCGAACGTCCACATCGTCGCAATCGACGGCACGTTCGACGATTGCCAGGACCTCGTCAAAGCGATGTTCCTGCACCCCCGACTCGCCTCGCAGCGCCATCTGTCGGCCGTGAACTCGATCAACTGGGGTCGCGTGATGGCGCAGGTGACGTACTACGCCACGACGTCGCTGGCGCTCGGTGGCGAGGCCGTGTTCGTCGTGCCGACCGGGAACTTCGGCAACGTCTTCGCCGGATGGGTGGCTCGCCGAATGGGTGCCCCGATCGATCGCTTCGTGCTGTCCACCAACGCCAACGACATCCTCGCCCGTTTCCTCAACGAGGGGGACATGTCGATGCGCGAGGTCGTGCCGACGCTGAGCCCGAGCATGGACATCCAGGTGTCGTCGAACTTCGAGCGGCTGCTGTTCGAGATGAACGACAGGGACGGGGGGATGACGGCCGAGCAGCTCGCCCGCTTCCGGTCATCGGGCCGGCTCGATGTCGAACCTGATCAGCGTGCCGAGCACCTCGATGGGACGTTCAGCGCGACGCGCGTCGACGACGACGCAACGCTGGCCGAGATCCATCGTCTCGCGCACCGCACCGGCGTCGTCGTCGATCCGCACACGGCGACGGCGACGGCCGCCGCGTCGCTGATCGACCATGACGGACCCGTCGTCGCGCTCGCCACTGCGCATCCTGCGAAGTTCGCCGATGCCGTCGCACGCGCGCTCGGCCAACGTCCGGAGCTGCCGGAGGCGCTCGCCGAGCTGCACGTCAAGGCCGAGCGCTTCGAGGTGGTGGCCAACGATCTCGAGTTGGTCGCCGCCCACGTCGAGCGGGTCACCGCCGCGACGTGACGATCGGCACCGGCGTTTGCGACCGTTGCGGCCAGTCGATATCGTGACATTTGCCTGAATTCTCAGGCCGCTACCGCCACAAG
>Ga0136618_10001160_pt1 | contig 10069 bp, 7 predicted proteins | sample AntDrymUQ3302106_2_FD_104805 | JGI IMG/M metagenome (GOLD analysis project Ga0136618, IMG submission 104805) | Polar desert sand microbial communities from Dry Valleys, Antarctica - metaG UQ330 (21.06) | ecosystem: Environmental > Terrestrial > Soil > Desert | place: Antarctica: Dry Valley...
CGTCCATCGCCCGCTCGACCGCGTCGGCGAGCACGGCGCCGTCCATCTCCCCCTCGATCGGCGGCCCGCCCGCGTGCCCGGCCAGCGTGAGGGCCAGGACGTCGTGGATGGCGCTCCAACGCGCGCAGAACGAGCTCCCAGGTGCGCCAAGTGTCGGTGAAGCCGTGGAGGCATACCAGCGGCGGCCCGCAGCCCCCGCGGTGAGATGGGGTGAAGGTCGGGGACAGGCGACGGACGCTACTTGCGGCAGCGCCGGGAGGACGGCGGGATCGCACTGCCGCTCCTCCGTGCAACCAGCCGTGGCCGGCGAGAGCTCCGCAATCCGCGAGCGAGATTGATCGTGTGGGAGCGTGGCGCGGCTCGTCGATCGGGCGGGTCGGCGCTTGGTTTGACGCGATGAGTAATTCGCTTGAGTTGACGGTCCGCTACCAGGACGCCGGGGAGGGCTGGGTGACCGCCCAGGTGCTCGAGGTGCCCGGCGCGATCACCGAGGGGCGCGGCCGCGAGGAGGCGCGCGCGAACGTGACCGACGCGCTGCGGACGGTGCTGACGCCCGACGAGCAACTCGCGGGAGAGCCTGGAGACAGCGAGCCGCTCAAGCTCACCGTCAGCGGGTGAAGCGCAGGGACCTCGAGCGGCACCGACGCTCGCATGGGTGCCGATCAGTTGGAGAGGGTGGGCGCCATTCGAAGTGGCTTGGTCCAGACGCGCGGCCGGCCGCCGTGCTGCGCCATCGCGAGCTGCGGGCGGGGACGGCGCGTGCGGTCTGTCAGCAGCTCGGCATCCTGACCTCCGCGAGCGTCGGCTGACACGGGTTCCCGCCGTGCCGAGTCACGGGGCCCGTTGGACGGGCAGTCGCCAGATCGGTCCGATCCTCCTGCTGACATTCATGCGATGGAGCCCGAGCGCGTCGACGCGCTGCTAGCCGAGCTGGTGGGCCGCGACGCCCGAGCCGCCCTTTGGCTTGACCCCGCCGTCGACCCCGGCTTCAGTGACGACATCACGGCCGGCGAGGTGGACGGCGCCCTGCGCGAGGGAGTCGCTCAGGACTTGGTTTGCGGAGAGCGGGCTACCTTCGCGGGAGCCGAAGTGTTGTGGACTAACCCGCGGCTGCGTGTGAAGGGACTACGCCACCTCGGCGAGTGGCCTCCGACAGGGGGTGATCATCTTCCGGGCCGCTGGGACGACGGCTACTGGGGCCAGCGGGCGTTGCCGGCGCTGAGGGCTCTGCACCAGGGCCCGCCGGACCAGGGCTTTGTATTCGGACCTGAGGGCGGTATGAGCGACGAGGAGTGGGCGGAGTGGTGCGCGGTCTTGCGCCTTCGCGACGCTGGCCTGATCGATGGGAATCTCGAGCAAAGCGGCCTGAGCGAGGTGCGGGTCACGGCGGCTGGAGCGCGGGTGCTGGACCCGCCGGAGCGCGACGCCTTGCGGTGGCTGGCGCGGCCCCTCCGACGGGGCGGCAAGGCCGATGCGACGATCGCCGCCGTTGAGGAGGCTCTCGGTGGGCGCCTCAAAGGAACTGGCCGAGGCTCACGGCGTTGTGCGCGGCGCGAAGAAGCTCGCCGCGTTCAATAACGACCTCAAGGCGGCGGAGGTCTACGGCGAGCCGACGCGCGCCCAGGTGGAGGCCTGGCTGAAGCTACGAAACGAGGTCGCGCACGGCCGCGGCGAGGCCGTTAGCGTGGAGCGCATCGAGAACACGATTGCCGGCGTCTGGGTTTTTCTGCAGGACCACCCGATCGAATCGGAAGGCGCCGTGTCTGCGCTTGAGCTCATCGTCGCTCTTGTCCGAGCACTCCCGTGGCCTGTCGTCGTGCTGGTCGCGGTGCTCATTCAGGTCGGCGCCCGGCCGTGAATTCCGGGAGGCGCCTGCCTTCGGACAAGGCGCGTCGGCCCGGTCGCGCTAGCCGATCGGCCGGAGCCGCGAAGCTCGCCCAAACCTTCTCGCCGCGCGCAGTTCCCTGTCATTGGTCGGCTTGCGCCTCGAACACGCGCGGCAGCCACTCACGCGCCTGCCGGCGGAAGAAGATGTACGGCTGATGATTCTCGATACGAGCGGCCAGTTCGCCGGGAGGCAGCCCGGTCTGGAGTAGGAGCAGCCCAGTGAGCAACCAGCGCACCGACTCCAGGACTGACACCAACTCGGAGATGCGGGTTGTCTCCAGGAAGCCATAGTCCCGATGGGCGAACTTGTTGCGTGTCTCCGTAACGCAGCGCCTCCAGCGGTCAGTCCGACCAGTCACGCCCGGCATCGCGACCACGACGCAGTCGGCCAGCTGCCCCAAGCGCTCAGAGAAGCTCGGGTCTTTCAAGTGGGTCATCGTGCCCTCTCTGGCCTCCGGTACACGTTGGGCGAAGTCGTCCACGGCGGTGTTGACGGCCTCCCACGCGCCCTGAGCTTGCTCCGGAGAGAGGCGACGGGATAGCCGTCGGTGGAGCCCCTCGGCCACAGTGACCAGCTCAAGCAACTGGGTCTCCAAGGTGAGGTCTGATCTGGCGGCAGCGTCTGCGACCACCGGAGGAAGCGGACCGAGATCCTCGACTGCGTCGAGCCACGTGGCCACTCGATCCAGCCCAAGCACCGCCAGCGGGAGCAGCTGCCGATGCGTGGCCCGCACCTCCTCGGTGGGTGCTCGTAACCCAGAGTGGTGCACCGTAAGCCACGGCTGATCGGGCGCGATCGCGACCTCGATGGCAACAGGCGGGCAACCGGTATCGGTGGCCAGGGTGAGCAGGCTCGACAGGGGAATGACAAACCGGCGGTCAAGATCATCTGCTGTCCTCGGTGGTAGATCGACGACCCGAAGCCAGACCACGCGGCCGATCCGACCGCCGCGTAGCGCCGAGAACTCGACCTCGGGCTCCTGTTCGAGATCAAGCGTGCCCCCGCCCTCCAGCGAGACCGGGCTCGGGCCCGAGCCGCGGAACGCGAGAGTTGCCCGGCCCTGCCGAGGATCGTTCTCATCTAGCGAGAAGCCGGGGAGCGCCGCCCAAGCGTCGAGGTTCTGCAGCTGTAGCCGAATCTGGGTGTAGAGCTCGTACCGGCCGGCTACGTGGGCGCCGAGCAGAGCGAATCGGGCCTGTAGCCACTGTCGATCCTGACCGGCCCGGCTCCTTCGGCGCTTCGTGAACGCGTCGACCAGGGTCACCAACGTACCGTCGTCGAGAGCGCCATGCACCACCAGGGACTCATTGCCCGGGCCTTCCTCCGCTTCGACGAAGGTGCGGAAGCCGTCAGTCTGATCTTTCCGGTCGACCTCCCTCAGCGACGGAGTCAGCGGCTGGTCGAGTTCCAACCATGGGTTCGCCCCCTGGGCAAGGGTCAACCGTCCCGTGACTGCGTGCTCGTCCTCCTCGGCCAGCCAGAAGCGGCCGACGAGGGCATCCGCGAGATCGATTCCGTTCGCCATCCGTCTCTACGTTAGGAGGCTGGCCGGCTGGCGGCCATAGCGGCTACTGCGAATGATTCTGGGGCATAACCGGTCCACGTAGACGTCGAGCCCGGCCCTTGCCAAGGGCGACGGCCCGGCGTTCCCCCGCACCACCCGGTTTCCTCGCTGACCGAGGCACCCTTCCTCTCCGCCCATTACAGTCGCTACGCCCTGTCGACACAAGGCACAGAGCTTCCGCATGGAGCCCCGCACGAACGAAATCCGCAACCACGCCAACCTGATCTGGGGCATCGCGGAGCTCCTGCGCGGCGACTACAAGCGCTCCGAGTACGGCCGGGTGATCCTGCCGCTCGTTGTCATGCGACGCCTCGACCAGGTGATGGAGGACCGGCGCGACGAGGTCATCGAGCGGGGCGCGCGGCTCGAGGCGTCCGGCATCGAGAACGTCGAGCCCGCATTGATCCAGGCCGCAGGCCATCAGGTCTTCAACCGCCACCGCCTGCGGTTTCACCAGCTCCTCGACGACCCGGGCAACATCGCCCAGCACCTGGACGCCTACATCGAGGGCTACTCGAGCCTCGCCCGGCAGGTCATCGACAAGTTCGACTTCCACGCGCACATCGAGCGCCTCGACCGGGCCGATCTTCTCTACAAGGTCATCGGCGCGATCTGCGCGGTCGACCTCCACCCCGACCGGGTGCCCAACCACGAGATGGGCGCGATCTTCGAGGAGCTGATCCGCAAGTTCGCCGAGCAGTCGAACGAGACCGCCGGCGAGCACTTCACGCCTCGCGAGGTCGTGCGGTTGATGGTCAACCTCCTGCTCTCGGGTGACGGCGGCGCGCTCCGCGAGCCGGGCGCGATCCGCGAGGTCTTCGACTGCGCCTGCGGAACGGGAGGCATGCTCTCTGAGGTAGAGGAGCAGATCCGCGGATTCAACGAGCCGGCGCTCGTGCGCGTCTACGGACAGGAGGTCAACCCCGAGTCCTACGCGATCTGCCTGGCCGACATGCTCGTCAAGGGTCAGGATGCCTCGCACATCGCGTTCGGCAACTCCCTGTCGGCCGACGGACACGCCGGTCGCCGTTTCCACTACTGCATCGCCAATCCGCCTTTTGGCGTCGACTGGGGGAAGGTCGAGGGTCCGGTCCGCGACGAGCACGAGCAGGTCGGCGAAGACGGGCGCTTCGGTGCCGGCCTGCCGCGCAAGTCGGACGGCCAGCTGCTGTTTCTCCAGCACCTGATCTCGAAGATGCGCGCGCCGGAGGACGGCGGCTCGCGGATCGCGATCGTCCACAACGGCTCACCGCTCTTCACCGGCGCCGCCGGCTCGGGCGAGAGCAACATCCGCCGCTGGATCATCGAGAACGACTTGCTGGAGGCGATCGTCGGGCTGCCCGAGCAGCTCTTCTACAACACCGGGATAGCGAGCTACGTCTGGGTGCTCACGAACCGCAAGAGCGAGGAGCGTCGCGGCAAGGTGCAGCTGATTGATGCCCGTGAACAGTGGGAGAAGATGCGGAAGAGCCTGGGAGAGAAGCGACGGGAGATCTCAGCCGAGCAGATCGAGGAGGTCACGCGGCTGCATGGCGCCTTCGAGGAGGGTGAGCTCGTGCAGATCCTGCCGAACGACGCGTTCGGGTACCGGACGATCGTCGTCGACGGGCCATTGCGGGGCCACTGGGAGGTGCGGCCCGAGACATGGGACGGGCTCGAGGCCGACAGGTTCGTTGGCAAGCTCGCCGAGGTCACGCGTCAAGCGCTGGTGGCCGCGGTTGCGGGAATCCCGGCACAGCGCTTTGCCGACGAGGGGGAATGCCGGGAGGCGCTTCGCGCGGAGACGGCCCCAGCCGTCGCGAAGCCAGGCGCACCGCTGCTCAAGGCTTTGACCTCGCGGTGCCTTGTGCGCGACCCGGAGGCGCCGGTCGTGCGAGACGGGAGGGGCCGGATCGTTGTCGACTCGGAGCTGCGTGATACCGAGGAGGTGCCGCTCGTCGATGAGGTCGACGAGTACCTCGCGCGCGAAGTGCTGTCGCACGTACCGGACGCGGTGGTCGCAGACCCGGAGGGCAGGACGGGCTATGAAATCCCATTCACGCGGCTCTTCTACCGCTACACGGCACCGCGCCCGAGCGAGGAGATCAAGGCGGAGTTGCGGGAGCTGGAGGGAGAGATTCGGCGGCTCCTCGAGGAAGTACTGGTGTGAGACCTACTGCCACGGTTCCTCTCAAGAGGCTCGTGAATCCACGCCGTCCGATCACCTATGGCATCGTCCAAGCTGGCGAGGATGTCGAGGGCGGCGTGCCATACGTGCGCCCGGTCGACATGCGGCCGTTCGCGCGAGACATTGACCCTTCAGTGCTTCGGACGACGTCCTCTGAAATAGCTGAGCAGTACAGACGAAGCACTATCCGCGAAGGGGACCTCGTTGTATCGATCGGGCCGAGCTACGGCAAGTTGCTGCTCGTCCCAAGGCGACTTGCAGGGGCAAATCTGACTCAAGGCACGGCGCGAGTGGCTCCCGCGCGCCACGTCGACGCCAGGTTTCTTCAGTGGGCGCTCGCCAGCGTACCTGCCCGAGCGTACTGGGATGCAGCTGTTGGAGGAGCGACGTTCGGAGGCCTCAACCTGAGGCCGCTCGCACGGACTCCTCTTCGCCTGATGAGTTCGATCGACCAAGTGGAGGTCGCAGACTTTCTCGACCGAGAGTGCGGCCGCCTCGATGAGCTCGGCACCTTCTCTCTCCCCGATTCGAGCGACACGGTCGTCGCTCGCTTCCTAACGCTGCTTGCCGAGTACCGCGATGCCCTCATCACCGAAGCAGTCACCGGCAAGCTCGACGTAACCCGCCTCTCAGACTCCCAGGTCGACGAGTCCGCCCAAGCCGCCATGGAAGGCGAGCGCCCGGAGGTCCTCTCCCCTTGACGGTCGCTCGGGGGCTCTACGTACGGCGGGACCGGCTATCCCGATCTCCGCGCGGCCGCCGACCCTGCAGAGGCGAGAGAATGGCGCCCATCGCTCCGCGCGGGATAAGGTAAATCGCATGGCGTCCAAAGTGGTGACGCGCCCAGTCACGGCCGATGAGTTCCTCATGCTTCCCGACGACGGCGTCCGACATGAGCTACGCCGCGGCGAGCTGACAACCGTGGTTCCTCCCGGCTACCGCCACGGACGCGTCGTCGCCGCGATCGCGGCGAAGCTCGAGCGACACGTCGCGGCGCAGGGCCTCGGTCACGTGTTGGCCGGAGATCCGGGGTTCAAGTTGTCGAGCGATCCCGACACCGTTCGTGGGCCGGATGTCGCCTTCGTCGCCCAAGCTCGGGTCGATGCGGTTGGCGTGCCCGACGGCTTCTGGCCAGGTCCGCCCGACGTCGCTATCGAAGTGGTGTCACCCGGCGACTCGTACAGCGACCTTCAAGAGAAGGCGCTCGAGTGGCTGGCCGCCGACACCCGGCTCGTGCTCGTCGTCGATCCGCGACGGCGGACGGTCACCGCCTATCGCTCGCCGGACCGCATCGTCGAGCTGTCCACCGGGCAGCTGCTCGACGCAAGCGACGGAGTGCCAGGTTGGTCGATTCCCGTCGAGGAGCTGTTCTCCTGAGGGTCTCGAGCCCTCGCTCCGGAGCCCTTCGCCGCGAAGGGGATTAGCCGATGAGCGTCGTCCCTCACACCGAGGCCGCGTTCGAGGCGCTGATCGTCTCCGAGCTCACCACCTCCGGCGGCTGGCTCTCCGGCGATCCCCACGGCTACGACGCCGAGCTCGGCCTCTACCCCGAGGACATCACCGGCTTCGTCGCCGAGACCCAGCCCAAGAAGTGGCAACGGCTCGTCTCCCTCGCCGGCAGCGAGCAGCAGGCACGAAACGGCCTCGTCAAGCGCCTCGCCCAGCAGCTCGACCGCCACGGCACCGTCCACGTGCTCCGCCGCGGTTTCTTCGAGCGCGGCGTCAACCTCTCGCTCTGTCAGCTCAAGCCGGCGCACTCGCTCGACGAGTCGACGCTGGCCGCCTACGAGGCCAACCGGCTGCGGGTCGTGCGTCAGGTGCGCTTCGATCCCCGCCGGAGCGACTCGGTCGACCTCGTCCTCTTCGTCAACGGCGTCCCCACCGCCACCGCGGAGCTGAAGAACCGCTGGACCGACCAGGACGTCCACCACGCCATCGTGCAGTACCGCGACGAGCGCGATCCTCGGGCGCCTCTCTTCGCACGGCGCGCGTTCGTCCACTTCGCGCTCGACAGCGAGCTCGCCTACATGACGACGCGCCTCGAGGGCGCCGAGACCCGCTTCCTCCCGTTCAACCAGGGTTCCGGCGGCGCCGGTCGCCCCGGCGGCAAGGGCAATCCCGGCGATCCGGACGGCCATCCGACCTCCTACGTCTGGCGCGAGGTGTGGGATCGCGACCGCTGGCTCGAGCTGATCCAGAAGTTCGTCCACGTCGAGCCGCCGCCGGACGCCGGCAAGGGTGGCCGCCCGACGATCGTCTTCCCGAGATACCACCAGTGGCACGTCGTCGTTGAGTGCCAGGCGCACGCGCGCGTGCACGGCGCGGGCCACAACTACCTGATCCAGCACTCGGCCGGGTCGGGCAAGACCAAGGAGATCGCCTGGCTCGCGCACGAGCTCTCGTCGCTTCACGCCGCCGACGTCAAGGTCTTCGACAAGGTCGTCGTGATCACCGACCGCCGCGTGCTCGACGCCCAGCTTCGCCGCCAGATCGAGCAGTTCGAGCAGGTCTCAGGCGTGGTTCGGTCGGTCGACAAGCACTCCTCCCAGCTCTCCGAGGCGCTACTCGGCGAGCAGGCCAAGATCGTTGTCACGACGCTGCAGAAGTTCCCCTTCGTGCTGCGACAGCTCAACGAGGATGGCAAGGGCCTGGCCGACCGCCGCTACGCGGTGATCGTCGACGAGGCCCACTCCTCGCAGACCGGCGAGTCGGCGGCCGACCTCAAGGCGGTGCTCGGGTCGGTCAGCGCCGAGGACCTCGACCTCGAAGAGGACGACGGCACGCCGCCGGCGCTGCTCGCCCAGCTCGCCGCTCGCGGACGCCAACCGAACCTCTCGTTCTTCGCCTTCACCGCCACGCCAAAGGGGAAGACGCTCGAGCTCTTCGGCGCCCGCGACGCCGCCGACGACTCCCTCGCCGCCTTTCACACCTACTCGATGCGCCAGGCGATCGAGGAGGAGTTCATCGTCGACGTGCTTCGCAACTACACGACCTCCGAGCAGCTCTTCAAGCTCGAGACCGAGGCGCACGAGACCTTCGAGGTCCCGACGGGCAAGGCCTCGACCCGCCTCGCCCAGTTCGCGCGCTTCCATCCCTACGTCAAGGTGCAGAAGGCCGCGGTCGTCGTCGAGCACTTCAAGCAGCTCGTCCGCCCGCTGCTCGGCGGCCGCGGCAAGGCGATGGTGGTCTGCGCGAGCCGCGAGGAGGCGGTCCAGTGGAAGCGCGCACTCGACCAGGAGATCGAGCGCCACGGCCACGACGACGTCAGGACGCTCGTCGCGTTCTCCGACGAGGTGACGATCCGCAATCCCGACGCCGACAACGTCGGGATGACCTACCGCGAGCCGGAGATGAACAAGGTCGGCGGCCGGCCGCTGGCCGAGACGAAGCTGCCCGGCGAGTTCGACAAGCCCGAGTACGGCGTGCTCGTCGTGGCCGAGAAGTACCAGACCGGCTTCGACCAGCCGGAGCTGTGCGGGATGTACGTCGACAAGAAGCTCGTCGGCGTCAATGCGGTGCAGACCCTGTCGCGGCTCAACCGCTCGGCGCCCGGGAAGGAGGACGTCTACGTGCTCGACTTCGCCAACACGGCGGAGGAGATCCGAGCCGCGTTCGAGCCGTTCTACGGGCAGACGGAGGGCGCTCCCACCGACCCGAACGTGCTCTTCGACGCGGCCGACGAGGTCCAGGGCTTCGACGTGATCGACGACGCTGAGCTCCAGCAGTTCGCCGCCCAGTGGTCCGCGGTCGAGGAAGTGGCCGAGGACAAGCGCCACGCGTTGCTCAGCACCTCGACGCAGGGGTCATACGACCGCGCGGTGGCGCTCGACTCCGATCGCCGGCTCGAGCTGCGCGACGCGCTCGACCGCTTCGTGCGCTTCTACGGCTTCCTCGCCCAGGTGGTGCCCTACGTGCCGGCGGAGACGGAGGTCCTCTACCAGTTCTCGAAGGTGCTGCTCAAGCGGTTGCTGTCGCGGGCGCCGGACGGCGGCGTGAACCTGTCGGGGGCGGTCGAGCTGACGCACTTCCGCCTGGAGCGGGTCGGCACCGAGCACATCGGGCTGAGCGAGGACGACGCGAAGCCGCTCTCGGGCATCAGCGGCGATGGCACCGGGGGTGGCGCGCCGGGACAGATCCCGCTCGGGCCGCTCGCCGAGCTCGTCGAGGTCTTCAACGAGCGCTACGGCGGCGAGCTCGGCGACGCCGACGCGCTGCGTGTGCTCTCAGACGTCCGCGACAGCGTGCGGGAGGGCAACGGCGACCTCCCCGCGCAGGCGGAGGCCAACTCGCGCGAGGACTTCGTCCGCCACCGCGACGCGCTGCTGATCGGCGCGGCGATGGAGGTCGGCGACGACCGCGAGAAGCAGGGCAAGCTGCTCAAGGCGCTGCTCGACGACGACGAGTTTCGGGCGCAGGCGGGCGAACTCGTGATGGGCTCGATCTATGACAG
>Ga0136618_10001161_pt1 | contig 10067 bp, 7 predicted proteins | sample AntDrymUQ3302106_2_FD_104805 | JGI IMG/M metagenome (GOLD analysis project Ga0136618, IMG submission 104805) | Polar desert sand microbial communities from Dry Valleys, Antarctica - metaG UQ330 (21.06) | ecosystem: Environmental > Terrestrial > Soil > Desert | place: Antarctica: Dry Valley...
TATCCGCCAGCCATCGCTCGGACCGGTCTTCGGGATCAAGGGCGGCGCTGCCGGCGGTGGCTACAGCCAGGTCATCCCGATGCAGGACTTCAATCTCCATCTGACCGGCGATGTCCACGCCATTGGCGCTGCGCACAATCTTGCGGCCGCGTTCATCGACAACAGCCTGCATCACGGCAACCCCCTCGGGATCGACGCCCACTCAATCCTCTGGCCGCGCGTGCTCGATATCAGCGACCGGTCAATAAGACGCACGATCATCGGTCTCGGAGGCCGCGAGAACGGCGTGCCGCGCGAAACGGAGTGGCAGATCACCGTCGCCTCCGAGGTGATGGCGGTGCTGGCGCTGACGAGCGACATTCACGACCTGCGCGCCCGCCTGGGCCGGATGGTGCTGGCCGCCCGTGCCGACGGGACTCCGGTGACCGCGGACGACCTCAAGGTTGCCGGCGCGATGACGGCCTTGCTGACGGATGCGATCAAGCCGAACCTCCTCCAGACCCTCGAGGGCGGCCCGGCCTTCGTCCACTGCGGTCCGTTCGGGAACATCGCCCACGGCAACAACTCTGTGCTCGCCGACCGCATCGCGCTCGCGACCAACGAGATCGTCTGCACCGAGGCCGGCTTCGGTGCAGACATGGGTGCCGAGAAGTTCTTCGACATCAAGTGCCGCATCTCCGGTCTCCGTCCCGATGCGGCGGTAGTCGTGGCGACGATCCGTGCTCTCAAGATGCACGGCGGTGTGGGACGGATCGTCGCCGGCAAGGGGCTCGACCCCGCTTTCGCACGGGAAAATGTCGAAGCGGTTCGGGCGGGCGGGGAGAACCTCGCCAAGCAGATCGAGAACGTCCTCGCGTTCAACGTCCCGGCGGTCGTTGCGATCAACGTCTTCGCCACCGACACGCCCGAAGAGATCGAGGCAGTACGCGAGGTCGCTCTCGCTGCGGGAGCACGCGACGCCGTGATCGCCACCCACTTCACGGACGGCGGCGCCGGGGCGGCGGCGCTCGCCGAGGCGGTATGGGAAGCGGCGCAGGCCGGGGCGCCCGACTTTCACTTCCTCTACCCGGACGAGGCGCCGCTGCTGGCCAAGATCGAGACGATCGCGACGCGGATGTACGGGGCCGATGGCGTGGATGTGGCGCCGGTCGCAGCCCGGGCGCTGCGCCGATACGAGGATCTTGGTTTCGGGAATCTGCCGGTCTGCATGGCCAAGACGCAGGCCTCGCTGAGCCACGATCCCGCCCTGAGGGGTCGCCCAAGGGGATTCCGAGTTCCCATTCGGGACGTCGCGCTGTCGGCCGGCGCCGGCTTCATCACACCTTTGCTGGGCGACATCCGCACGATGCCGGGACTGCCGTCCAGGCCGGGCGGGGAGAACATCGACATCGACATCGAGGGCAACATCGTCGGCTTGTTCTAGCTCAGAGCTGACGGTCCTCGGTCCAGCGAGCCACGTTGCGCAGGATCATGTCGGGCCGCAGGTAGCCGTCGGACAGGATGCGGTGGTAGAGCGCCTCTTCGGCGGAACGCACCGATTCGGTGACCGTGGCGCGGTAGCCATCCAGGTCGACATCGATGAGCAGCGGGCCCAGCGCTTCAGCGAGAAGGTCGACCGTCCCACTGCCCTCGTCGAACTGCTCCTTGGTCCGCCACACGATGTCGGCAGGCAGCAGGTCCTCGCACGCCTTGCGCAGCACCCATTTTTCCACGAGGCGGCCATCTGGCAGTGGCCTGAGCTTCAATTCGGCCGGCACGCTCAAGGCGAGCGCGATGAAGTCAGTGTCGAGAAATGGCACTCGTCCTTCGATGCTGTGGAGCATCGTCAGGCGGTCGACGCGTTGGAGGTTGATGTTGTGCAACGTCGACACCGAGCGACACAACTCCTGATGGAGTGTGGCGGGATCGCTCGGCGTCTTGTGGTAGTCGTAGCCGGCAAACAGTTCGTCCGCCCCCTCCCCAGTGAGGATCACCTTCACGTGCGCAGCGGCAAGACGCGAACAAAAGTATGTCGGGATCGCGCTCCGCACCAGATCCTGGTCGAACGACTCCAGAGCGTGGATGATTTCCGGTAGCTTCGCGGCTACCTCTGCCGGCGTCATCAGATACTCGTGGTGGACCGACCCGATGTGTGCCGAGACGCGTCTCGCCGCCTCGATGTCGCGGGACCCCGCGACGCCGACCGAGAACGTATGAAGCTGGTCGACGTGCTTCCTGGCGATCGCGGCGAGCACGCTCGAGTCCAAGCCCCCCGAGAGGAATGCTCCCACGGGGACATCGCTCATCATGTGCGACGCGACGGCGTCCTCCAGGCCCCTCCGTACAAGGGCAATGTGCTCCTCCGCCGTGCGCTGTACAGGAGGCGCCGTCGGTACCTGGTAGTAAGGAACGAAACCCACACGGCTGTCGAACCAGTTGCCAGCCGGGAACTCGTGGAGCTCATCAACCCAGTCAGCGAGCGGCTTCATCTCCGACGCAAATGCGGTCACCGGCGCTCCCGACGAGTCGGATCCACGACCGTAATACAGCGGTTTGATCCCGATCGGATCGCGCGCCAGGAACAGGTGATCGTCATCGCAGATGGCGAACGCGAACATCCCCTCCAAGGCGGCTGGGGTGTCCACTCCCCGTTCTTCGAAGAGATGCAGGATCGCCTCGGTGTCGCTCGTGGTTGCGAAGTTGTGGCGACCTGTCAGATCACGACGCAGTTCCGGGAAGTTGTAGATCTCGCCGTTGGCGACGATCGCCGTCCCAGCGGTCTCGCCATACAGGGGCTGAGCGCCGCCCTCCGGATCCATGATCGCCAGTCGGCGGTGGCCGAGGACGCAATTCTGCGCGACATGGATTCCGGCGCCGTCCGGGCCCCGGTGTCCTATGCCGTCCATCACGCGCTCGACCAGGTCCCGGTCAGCGGTGCCCCAGATCCCGGCGATGCCGCACATCAGCGGCATCGTAGCAGTCGCATCCTACGCGACGCCTATTGCATCTGACGCAACGATGTGCGACTGTGCCACCTTGGCCGAACACCCCAGCAGTCTGCGACGAGCCCTCGAACTCCTCGACGCCCTAGCTTCGGACGATGCCGTCGCCCACGGTGGATGGGGGGTGAACCGTCTGGCGGCTCAGCTGGGCCGTGACAAGAGCCAGGTCTCGCGCACCCTGCGCGCCTTCGCCGACGCCGGCTATGTCGAGCGGGACAGCGAGTCGATGACATACCGCATTGGCTGGCATGTCTTCGCCCTCGCCGCGCGCGCCGCTGACCAGCGCCTGCTCGCGGCGGGTGCACCCATCCTGCGCCGGCTCGTGGAGAAGGACCTCGGGGAGCGGATCCACCTCTCGGTTCTCCAGGGCTCCCGCGTCCTGACGATCCTGACCGAGTCGCCGCCGCACGTTGTCCAGACGGTTGCATGGGCAGGGCGACTGGTCCCGTCGCACAACACCTCGTCGGGTCGAGCGCTGCTGATCGATTTCGAGCGCGACGAGCTCAAACGACTGTTCGCGGGCGTCGCGTTCGAGTCCGGCGGTCCGAACGCGCCGCGCGACGTCGCCGAGCTGTACGAGCGCATCCTGGTTGCCAGGCGCTCCGGCTACGCCGTTGTCGATGAGGAGTTCGAAGCTGGCCTGGTCGCCGCGGCTGCGCCCGTCCGTGGCATGAGGGGCGAGGTTGTGGCTGCCCTCAATGTTTCTGCCCCCAAGTTCCGCCTCGGGACAGGGTTGCCATCAGCGGGCCAGGCCATCAGGGCTGCCGCTGACGAGCTCTCGCGGGAGTTGGGCTATGACGCCCTGCGATCATCGACGCTGGCCAGCGCACGGGCGGGCTGATGGAAGCGCTGTTGAACTATCTGGCCGACCAGGGCGATCGACTGTTCGGCCTGACCCTCGAGCACGCGGCCATCGTCCTCGTAGCGGTCACATTCGCGACGATCATCGGCGTCACCACCGGTGTGCTCACGTACCGGACGAACGCTCCGCGCCAGGCGGCATTGAGGATCACCGGCGTCTTCCTCACCATCCCGTCGTTCGCGCTCTTCGGACTCCTCGTCCCGTTCCTCGGCCTCGGAACGGCGCCAGCCGTCGTCGCGCTAATCATGTACGGCCTGCTGCCCATAGTGCGCAATACGATCGTTGGCCTGCGCTCGGTGGACCCAGCCGTCGTGGAGTCGGCCCAGGGGATGGGCATGGGGCGGTACCGGCGGCTGTTGCGCATCGAGTTACCACTCGCTTGGCCGATCATCATCACCGGCATCCGCGTGTCGGCGGTGATCATCGTCGGCATCGCGGCCATTGCCGCGGTCGTCAATGGCCCTGGCCTGGGTAGGGAGATCTTCAGGGCGCTTGAACGCTTCGGTACGCCGACGTCCGTACCGCAGGTCCTGAGCGCCATCCTGGGCATCATCATCATCGCCATCCTCATCGACCTTGCCTTCGTCCTGGTCGCGCGGCTCACGACATCGAAGGGGACACGTGCCTGACATGAACATGACCACGCCGCGAGTCACGAACGGGGCGGAGCCGATGATCCGCCTCCAGGAACTGACCAAGGTGTTCCCGGGACAGAAACGCCCGGCGGTCGATTCAGTCGACATGGACATCCCCAAAGGCGAGATCGTCATCCTCGTTGGGCCCTCGGGGTGCGGCAAGACGACCACGATGCGGCTCATCAACCGGCTCATCGAACCGACTTCAGGGCGGATCTTCCTGGAGGGCGAGGACGTCACGAAGGTGAACCCGGACCAGTTGCGACGACGTATCGGCTACGTCATCCAGCAGGTCGGACTCTTCCCGCACCAGACGATCGCGGACAACATCGCGACCGTGCCGAAGATGCTCGGCTGGGATGGCAAGCGGATTCGCGAGCGCGTCGACGAGCTATTGGCTTTGGTCGGGTTGGATCCTGCGACCTACCGGGATCGATATCCGAAGAATCTCTCCGGCGGGCAACGCCAGCGGGCCGGCGTCGCTCGTGCCCTGAGCGCCGATCCACCGGTGATGCTCATGGACGAGCCGTTCGGAGCCATCGATCCCATTACCCGTGATCGCCTGCAGAATGAGTTCCTGCGCCTCCAGGAAACGATCCGCAAGACCATCGTCTTCGTCACGCACGACATCGATGAAGCGATCAAGATGGGCGACCGGATCGCGATCCTGCGTGAAGGCTCGCAGATCGCCCAGTACGACACCCCGGCACGCATCCTGTCCGCCCCCGCAGACGACTTCGTGGCTGACTTCGTGGGCCACGGCGCCTCCCTCAAGCGCCTGAACCTGTCGCGCGTCCGTGATGTCGAGCTCGTGCAGTGGCCCACGGCCGATGTCTCCAGCTCACGAGCAGAGGTGCTGGCGAGCCTGCGCGGATCGGACAAGGGTGCCGTCCTCATACTCGATGAGCAGCGTCGACCGCTCCGGTGGGTCGACGGCCGCGAACTCGCACGAGAAGACCTCCCTCTGGCGGATGTCGGTCACCGCGCCGAGGCGATCGTACAGCCGAATGTGACGCTCGCCGATGCCCTGAACGAGATGCTCGTCTCCAGGGTCGGCTGCGCAATCGTGGTCGATGAGTCGGGCGCCTACCAGGGCACGGTCGACTTCGCGACGGTCAGCGGAGAGATCCAGACCATGCGCCAGGACGCTCGCGATCGATCGCGAGCGGAAGCGGACGAGATGCACGCCGCCGCCAAGGTGGATGCCTGATGGGTTGGCCAGCGGGCGTGGACCTCGATCCTGGACGGACCATCCTCAGGCGCACCGAGGTATTTCGCAGGGGGACGTCGCTCCTCGGATACGTGGGCCTGCCCATCGTCCTGGTCGCCGTGTCCGCCGCCGTCTATTACTGGGCCAGCACCCAGGAACTGGACAGCATCGAGCGCCGCGGCCTCGAACTTGCAGGGCGTGACGGGATCGTGACGGCGTTCTACGAGCACCTGACGCTCAGCTTCGTCTCCACCTTCTTCGTCATCCTCATCGCCGTGCCGGCAGGCGTGCTGCTCACGCGTCCCGGTGCGCGCGCGCTGGTGCCGCCGATCCTCGCCCTGGCCAATATCGGCCAGGCGGTGCCTTCCATCGGCGTCCTGGCGCTACTGGCGCTGGTCTGGGCCATCGGCTTCTGGCCCGCCATCGTGGCGCTGGTCGCGTACTCGGCGCTGCCCGTTCTTCGAAACACGATGGCCGGACTCCAGCAGGTCGACCAGTCGACCATCGAGGCGGCACGAGGGATGGGCATGACCAGGGGAGCCGTCCTGATGAGGATCGAGCTGCCCCTCGCCGTGCCGGTCATCCTCGCCGGCGTGCGCACTGCCCTGGTCATCAACGTGGGCACTGCGACCCTGGCGACCTTCGTCAATGCCGGCGGTCTCGGCGACATCATCAACGCCGGGCTCACCACCAACCGCCCGATCGTGACTCTGGTGGGCAGCGTATTGGCCGCTTCGCTCGCGCTATTCATCGACCACCTCGGTGGAATCGCCGAGGGCCGGTTGAGTCCAAAAGGCCTATGAACCCATCCGGGAGCATGAAAGGAGTCACAGTCAAGGATCAGACCCACCCAAGCAGTCGTATCGGAGGAGAAAGAGAAATGCGTTCGTCCAACAATCGCTTTATTCGGGCTGCTGCCCTTCTGGGCAGCCTCGCACTATTCGTCGCCGCCTGCGCAGGTCCAGGAGGGACGACTCGCCCCCCGACCAGCGCAGCAGGAACCACTCCGCCGGCAGTCGGCACGCCGACCACTCCGCCGGCAGTCGCCACGGCGACCACTGCCCCCGGCACCGCCGGCACCTTGCCAGATCTATCGGGCGCCACGTTCACAGTCGGCTCCAAGGAGTTCACCGAGCAGCTCATCCTTGGCCAGATCACCGTCCAGGCGTTAGAGGCTGCCGGTGCGACCGCGAGCCTGACCAGCCTCGTGGGATCGCCCGTCGTCCGTGAGGCGCTCACCGGCGACGATATCGACATGTACTGGGAGTACACCGGTACGGGATGGATCACGCATCTCGGCAACACCGCTCCGGTGGTCGGCACCGAGGAGCAGTTCGTAGCGGTCAGGGACGCGGACGCGGCCAATGGCATCGTCTGGCTCGATCCGGCGCCACTCAACAACACCTATGCCATCGCGGTCGCGAGCGAGACTGCCGCCACCATGGAACTGACAACCCTGTCTGACCTGGCCGCGAACGCGGACGGCGCCACCCTCTGTGCCGCCTCCGAGTTCCTCGGACGAGACGATGGTCTCCCTGGCCTGGAAACGGCCTACAACTTCAAGTTCAGTGACGTCGCCACGCTCGCGCTCGGGCTCATTCCCGATCAGATCGATTCGGGCGAGACGTGTGTCTTCGGCGAAGTCTTTGCCACGGACTCGCGGATCGCTGACCTGGACCTCCTCGTGCTGGAGGATGACCTTGCGTTCTTCGCCGTCTACGAACCGTCGCTCAACGTGCGCCAGGAGGTCTTCGACGCGAGCCCCGGCCTTGCCGATCTCTTCGCGCCGATAGCCGCTGCGCTCGACACGGTGACCATGCAGGGACTGAACTCGCGGGTCGACCAGGGAGGCGAGAACGAGGCGGACGTCGCCGCTGATTTCCTGGAGGAGATGGGGCTCACCGGCGAGTAGTCCCTTGAGCTGATCCTCCCACTCTGGCAAAGGTCGCCCAGGCCCATCATGGGCCTGGGCGACACCCATGGACGCGAGATGAACGACACCGACACGGAACCAAACCCCGGCGCTGACACAGACCCCACCGCCGACGCTGGCGAGCAGGGCCCCCCGCGCCGCCGCCGAGGCGGTCATCCCAGCGGCGAGCGCAGCCGCCTGCCGCAGCAGCGACCGTGGGCTCAACCGCGGATGCGCTACCAGCCGACGGAGGTCGTCTCCGCTGATGAGCTCGAGTCGATCCACGAGGCATCACTGCAGATCCTCGAGGAGATCGGCATGGACTTCCTCGATGGCGAGGCTCGTGACCTGCTCGTTGGCGCTGGTGCGAGTGTGGGCGCAGGGACAGAACGTGTCCGCTTCGAGCGTGACATGGTCGTCGACACCATTCGCACGGCGCCCTCGTCGTTCACCCTCCATGCGCGCAATCCGGCGCACCACCTCCGCATCGGCGGCGATCACCTGGCCTTCGGGTGCGTGTCGAGCCCGCCCAACGTGTCGGACCTCGACGGCGGTCGGCGAGTCGGCAACCGCGCCGACTTCCAGAACCTCATCCGCCTGGCCCAGATGCTGGAAACCATCCACTTCTTCGGCGGCTACCCGGTGGAGCCCGTCGACATCCACGCGTCGATCCGCCACCTGGATGCGTTCTATGACCTGCTCACGCTAGCGGACAAGCCGCTGCATGCATACAGCCTCGGACGGGAACGCAACCGCGACTGCCTCGAGATGGTCCGCATCGCACGTGGGATCGATGAGGCAACGCTGGACCGCGAGCCGTCGATCTTCACGGTGATCAACTCGAGCTCGCCGCTCCGACTCGACGCTCCCATGCTCCACGGGATTCTGGAATACTCCGCACGCAACCAGGTGATCGTCATGACGCCGTTCACCCTCGCCGGGGCCATGGCGCCGGTCACCCTCGCTGGCGCGCTCGCACAGCAGAACGCGGAAGCCCTGGCGGGCGTGGTCATGACCCAAGTCGTGCGGCAGGGCGCGCCGGTCGTCTATGGCGGCTTCACCTCGAACGTCGACATGCAGTCCGGGGCACCCGCGTTCGGAACGCCCGAGTACATGCGCACCGCGATGGTCGGTGGCCAATTGGCGCGCCGCTACGGGGTGCCATACCGCTCCTCGAATGTGTGCGCCGCGAACGCGCTGGATGCCCAGGCCGCCTACGAATCGATGTTCTCGCTCTGGGGAGCGGTGATGGGCGGCGTCAACCTCATGATGCACGGCGCGGGCTGGATGGAGGGCGGGCTGCACGCCGGGTTCGAGAAGATGATCCTCGACGCGGAGCTGCTGCAGATGGTCTCCGCGTTCCTGGATCCGATAGTCGTCGACGAGGACTCGCTTGGTCTCGACGCCATCCGTGAAGTGGGTCCAGGCGGCCACTTCTTCGGCGCCGCCCATACACAGGCCCGCTTTCGGACGGCCTTTCACAAGCCGATGATCTCTGACTGGCGGAACTTCGAGAGCTGGCAGGAAGCGGGCAGCCCCGAGGCAGCCGGCAAGGCCAGCGCCATCGCGAAAGAGCTGCTGGCGGCGTACCAGCGCCCGGAGATCGACGCGGCAGTCGAGGAGCAGCTGTCGGCCTTCGTCGCTCGCCGCAAGTCGGAAGGCGGGGTGCCGACGGACTTCTGAGGCGCGATCACCCCCCACCCGCATCAGCTGTCGCGAAAGGAATCCAGGTTGAAGTCATCGGCCCGCGTCGTCGTCATTGGCGGTGGAGTCGTCGGCTGCGCGGTGCTCTATCACCTCACCAAGGCCGGTTGGACGGACGTCGTGCTCCTGGAGCGGGATGTGCTGACCTCCGGCTCCACCTGGCACTCCGCCGGGGGGATGCATACCCTCAATGGCGATCCGAACGTCTCCAAGCTCCAGCAGTACACGGTCGAGCTGTACGAAGAGATCGAGCGAATCTCTGGACAGGATTGCGGCATCCACCTCCCCGGCGGCCTCATGCTGGCCGACACCGAGGTACGCATGGACTTCCTGCGCCTGACTCAGGCGCGCGGCCGGTACCTGGGCATGGACCTCGAGCTCATCAGCCCGACCGAGGCGCAGACTCTCTTTCCCCTGTTGGATCCACAGTGCTTCGTGGGTGCGCTGTACGACCCGGTCGAGGGTCATGTCGACCCGTCCGGCGTCACCCGCGCGTATGCCACCTGCGCCCGAATGGCCGGCGCGGAAGTGCACCAGCACACACGGGTCACCGGTCTCGACCCGCGGCCTGACGGCACATGGGACGTGCATACGGACACCGCCAACACGATCCACGCCGAGCACGTCGTGAACGCCGGCGGACTGTGGGCACGTGAAGTGGGGCGCATGGTGGGCATCGAGCTCCCTGTCCTGGCCATGGAACACATGTACCTGGTCACCGAGAACATGCCCGAGATCGCTGCGAATATGGCGGCCACGGGCA
>Ga0136618_10001163_pt1 | contig 10063 bp, 8 predicted proteins | sample AntDrymUQ3302106_2_FD_104805 | JGI IMG/M metagenome (GOLD analysis project Ga0136618, IMG submission 104805) | Polar desert sand microbial communities from Dry Valleys, Antarctica - metaG UQ330 (21.06) | ecosystem: Environmental > Terrestrial > Soil > Desert | place: Antarctica: Dry Valley...
GTACGCCAGGCGTCGCTGCTCCCGACACACCTCGGCCAGGGTCATGCCGAGGCCGCCCAGCTCGGTGGGAACGGCCATGTTGAGGTAGCCCGCCGCCTTCAGGGCATCGAAGTCCTCGCTGAAGAAGCGATTGTCCTGGTCGTAGCCGGCGGCTCTCGACGCGCACTCCTCCAGCAGGCCCGGCTCGAGCACGGACATCGTTCCGTTGGTGGTGGCTTCCGTGGTGATGGTCATGGGTCCCGTCCTTTGTCGTGTGATCCTCCTCACCATGACGGGGGAAGAGGGCTCGGACATCCGTACTGGTACGGACCTTTGGTACGGAATCGGCGGACTCAGCCCTTCTCGAGGCCCAGGGCGGTGGCCTTGCGTACCAGCTCGACCCGCGAGCTGACGCCGAGCTTGGCGTAGGCCCGGCCGAGGTGGCTCTCGACCGTGCGCTCCCCGATGAAGAGCCGCTGCGCGATCTCCTTGGCCGGCAGGCCCTCCAGCGCCAGGTCGACGACCTCTCGCTCCCGGCGGGTCAGGCCGCCGGGCCTGCCCGACGAGGGGCTCTGTCGCCGCCCCCCGAGGTCGCCGAGCGCCTGGCGGGCGCGCTCAGCACGAACGGTGGCTCCGCAAGCATCGAACATGGCGATCGCCCGCTCGAGAGCCTCGGCCGCCGAACCGCGGTCGGATCGGACGAGGCACCGCGCGAGGAGCACGTCGGTCCGCGCCTGGTGGCCTCTCCACTCGAGACCGCGGAACGTGGCGCAGGCGGCGTTCAGCCCGGAGATCGCGGCCGCACACTCGTCGGCGCTGCCCCCTACGACGGCGCGGCACCCCTCGCCCATGGCCGCCAGTGCCTGCTGCCACGGCGCGACGAGCTCGGCACCGTCCAACAGCGAGATCGCCGCATCGACGGCATCCGGTCGGGCGGCCTCCATGCCGAGCTCTGCGAGGTCCACAGCCATGTTGGTGCCGAAGAGCCAGGACCCCATGCGGGCCTGGCGGGTGGCCGCTCGTTCCAGGATGGCCAGGGCCTCGTCGGTACGACCGGCGAGCGCAGCCGCAGCACCGCGACCCCACGAGGCCACGTCCGAGTGGACCCACCAGTCTCGTCCCTCGAAGACGTCATCGCCGATGGCCGCCACCCGGTCGGCCTCGGCCAGACGGCCCAACTCCGCGAGGCACGCCGCTGCTGCGCCGGTCCCCCAGGCCCGGCGCAGGCCTGGTTGGCTGCCAGTGGTGCTCACCAACTCCCGAGCCAGGTCCGCTCCCCTCGTGTAGTCGCCAGCCAGGTGGGCGGCGATGAGAGCGAACTCGAGCGTGAGTGTCTGCGGGTACATCTCCACATCGGTGAAAGCCGACTGGAAGTGGGCCGCTCCCGCTGACGCTCCCTGGTCGTAGGTCGAGAGGAGCCCTCGCATGGAGCTGAGGTAGACGGCGCGGTAGCGCTTGCCGTCCTCCTGCGCGATCTGGTGGGCCTGTTCGAGCACGCGCCTTGCCTCGGCGGGCTCGGCGGCGCGAAACAAGATCCCCCAGAGGAGGGAGATGAGGGCCTGCATCTCGAGGCCACGATCGCCGACGACCTCGGCTTCGGTCACCCGTTCTCTGGCGATCCGCTCGTGACCAGCCAGGTCGCCTTCGATGCCGGTGATGTAGCCCAGCTCGTTGGCCACGGTGTGGGCTGCGCGGGCATCACCGGCGTGGCGGAACAGCTCCAGGGCCTCCTCGGCCTTGCGCCGCCCCTCGGCGACCTCCCCGGTGCCCCACGTCAGGAAGCTCGACAGGTGGAACTTGACCACGGCCAGCCGACCGGGGTCGTGGCGGCCCTCGAGCAGGTTCTCGAGCACCCGCATCGCTCGAATGCCGCCGGCCGTGGCCCTGTCGGCCCGGTGCTCCACCACCCACTCGGCCTGCCAGGCCATGGCGTCCAGCACCCCGATCCAGCGTTGGTCGTGGGCGGGCAGAAGGTCGAGGAGGGCATCGAGGACGGTGAGGGCCTCATGACTCAGCTCGCGCGCCTCGGCCTGGCGGAGCGCTTCCTTCAGGGCGTCGATCGTCTCAGGGTCACCACGGTCGGCGGACCGCACGAAGTGGGGCGCGGCGCTGCCGGGGCGTCCGGCGGCCACCAGGGTCCGACCGACCAGCCGATGCACGGCCCGTCGGCGAGCTCCGCCGATGTTGCGGTAGATCGCCTCCTGCACCAGTGGGTGGAGGATCTCGTAGGTCAGCTCCCGGCCCCGCTCGTCCTCGACGACGAATCGGGCGCGCTCGAGCTGCTCGAGCAGGTCAGCGAGGACGTCGAGCGGCCGGCCGGTTATGGCGATGAGGTCGCCGAGGTCGACGCGATGGGCCATGACGGCAAGGATCTCGAGGACGGAGAGGCTGGCGGCGTCGAGGCCACGGAGACGGGCCGCCACCCGTTCGGTGAGGTCTTCGGGCAACGAGTGCAGCTCGGGCCGCTCGAGGTCGCCGCCCTCCTCGACGAGGGCACGGACCAGGCCCAGCGTGAACAAAGGGCTGCCCTTGGCGCGAGCCATCAGCCAGTCGACGAGCGCGGCTGGGACCTCATCGCTCCCGAGGGCGTCCGCCGTCAGCTGGCGGACCTGTTCCGAGTCCAGGGCATCGAGGGACAGCCGCGAGAGCCGGCCATCGTGCTCCAGGCTGGCGAGGACGTCGCGCGGGACGTCCAGCGCGGCCAGCTCGCCGGGTCGTGCGAGGAGGACGACGAGGATGGGTACCGCCCGCAGCCGGCCGGCCAGGTAGACGAGGGCCTCCCAGGAGGAGGTGTCTGCCAGGTGGACGTCGTCGAGCGAGATGACGAGCGGGTGCCGGGCAGCGAGGTTGCCCATCAGCCCGCCGAGGGCGGCGAGCAACCGGACACGAGGCGGCTCGGCGTCGGGGTAGGAGCCGGAGGCAGCCGCCACCGATGGGAGGATCGCCGACAGCTCGCTCGTGAAGGAGCCGGCCAGGCTGAGGACCTCCACCGCTTCGAGCGAGCGAAGGTGCGCATCGAGGGCCTCGACCCAGAGACCGAACGACGCCGCCGCTCCGAAGGGATGCGCCCGGGCCACGAGGGTGAGGACGTCGTGGTGGCCACGGGCTTCGAACTCGAGGCTGAGCCGGGACTTGCCCACGCCCGGTTCTCCGGTCACGAGCACGACGTTGAAGGTGCCCTCGCAGGTGCGTGCGAACGCCTGGTCGATCACGGCGAGCTCGGCGTGGCGACCGACCATCTTGCTCGTCTGGGGGGCGGCGACCGCTCCGGGCATGGGAGTCGGCTCGGGCTCGATCCACGCCACCGAGTACGTCCGCACCGGGTCGGTCAGGCCCTTCAGCTGCAGCTCGCCGTTGAGCGAGAACTCGATCCCGCCTCGCCCCGCCACCAGGCCACGGACGAGATCTGAGGCGAGGATCTGGCTACCGGACGCCGCGTCACAGAGTCGGCTGGCGACCACGACCGGTGTCCCGAAGTAGTCGTCTTCGTCCCGGATGGGCTCGCCGACGTGGAGGCCCACGCGAACCTGCAGGGGATCGGTCGCCGAGGCGTTGTACCGAGCGATCGCCCGCTGCATGCCGATCGCGGATCGCACGGCCTCGAGGGCGCTGGTGAAGGCGACCATGAGCCCGTCGCCGAGGTTCTTCACCTCGTGGCCACCGCCCTCGGCGATGGCTTCGCGCAGGATTCGGAAGTGGGCGCGTCGGGTCCGCTCGGCTCCTTCCTCGCCCTGTTGCTCGAGCAACGAGCTGGATCCGACGAGGTCGGTGAACAGCAGGGTGACCACCGTCGCGGCGGCCTCGCCTGCTCCTGCGCCCTCGTTACCGTCCCCGCGCGTCGGCACCACGAAAGTCTCTCATCCAGGCAGCGGTCGCGTTGGTGGACGGGTGCCGCCAGTCACATCGTCTCCGCCGGATCGCCCACCCCCGGCGGCCTCGCCTCCGTAGTCGTCCATGTTCAGTGGGTTGGCGGGCACGGTGGGTCCTCCGACGGCGAGATGGGGTGTGAGGCGACCTTAAGTCGAGCGCTCCGCGTGCCGGCCAACATCCCGTCGGTCAGCGCGGCCGGTCGACGACGGCGCGGCCGACCTGCTCACGGGAGGCACGTCCTCGGACCAGTAGGGTCTCGGGCTCCATGGTCGCCACGACGGCTGCGCCCCAACCGATGGCCACGGCCACGCGCTCGACGAGGTTGGGCGTCGCGGCCAGCCTCGTGATGTTCCTCGGGGCGTCGGTCTTCAGCAACCTCACCCTTCCCCCTCGCGGCACGGCGGACTCGCTCTCACACCTCGACTACACGTACCAGGTGTCGCAAGGGCGTCTCCCCGAGACCCACGGGTTCTACGTCAGCTACGGCGCGGCCCCGACCAACGACCTCGTACGGAGCGGGCACCGCCAGTTCGCCTCCGCTCACCCGCCGCTCTTCTACGCGCTGGCATCGGTCGTGGAGGGTGGAGCCATCGAGGAGGGCCGGTGGCCTGCGGCGGTCACCCGGATCCGCGCCTTCAACACCCTGTTGGGCGTGGGCACGCTGCTCACGATCGCCTGGGCCGCCTGGCACCTCGGCGGGCGGCGGCGGGCCGAGCTCGCGATCGTGAGCTGTGCGCTCGCAGGTCTGGCCTACCCCTTCGTGCGCCACAGCGCCGACGTGTACAACGACCTGCTGATCACCTTCCTCTCGACGGCCGCCGTCGCGCTGGCGGCCGTCGTCCTGCGGGAGGGTCCTCGTCGCCGGCACGTTGCCCTCCTGGCCGTCCTGAGCGCCGCAGGAATGGCCACCAAGGCGACCTTCGCGATCACGCTGGTGGTGGTGCTGGCAGCGCTGGCCGCGGCCTACGCGCTCGAGGACACTCGCCCGTGGCGACGGTGGTGGCGCGCTGGTGTCGCCTGCAGCATCGTGGTGCTCGCCTCGATCAGCTCGAGCGGATGGTTCTACCTCCGCAACCACGAGCAGAGCGGGTCCTGGTTCCGGTCGACCCCCAAGGCGCCGCTCGTCGGTCGTCTCAGGATGTCGATCTCCGACGTCCTCACCAGCGCCGACGTGTTCCTGGTCGTCCCGCGCGGCCTGCTGGGGACGATCAGATGGGAGGTCACCGTCCTCGACAACTCCTTCCTGTCGTTGGCGATCGTGGTGGTGTGCACAGCAGCGTTGGGGGCCTGGCTGCGCCGCGACCAGCGGTGGCGGGCGCTGGTCCGGGATCGCCGCCTCCTCCTCGTGATCGGGGCCATGACCGCCCAGCTCGTCGGACTGCAGCTCGCTCAAGTCCAGCAGGCGGTGGGGTGGGGCGGCCTGAACTTCCGCTACTTCCTCCCTGGACTGCTGCCGATCGTGCTCTTCCTCGGTCTCGGTGTGCTGGCCTTCGAGCGATGGGCAGGTGTCGCGGCAGCGGCGGTCACCGCAGTGCTCGCCCTCGGGATCGTGATCAATGCTCCATGGCAGCTGAGTCGGAGCAGATACCGCAACGACGCACCTGGAGCTGGTTGGCTCGACCGGCTCGAGGTCGCCGCGGCCTCGAATGGAGCCAGCCTCGGCCTCCTTCTCGTGCTGGTCGTGGTGATGGCGGTCGGACTCGTCACGGTGGCGTGGTCGATCACGGCCTCAGCGGCGGACGCCTAGTCCTCCCGAGCGGTGGTGACGGTGACCCGGCTTCTGTGTGCGCTCACAACCGGTATGCGGTGCTCAGCGCACGCAGAACCTGGGTTCTTGACCTTCTCAGTTCTCTGTGCCGATGAAGGAGCAGCCATGGATTCTGTCGTCGGTGTTAAGAAAACCCCGCCCTGATCGCCGGTCGGCTGCGAAGCGGATGTAGCTCGATCGCGGGCGTTTCTTCGGTTGGGGTATGAGGAAGCCGCGGCGCTTGAGGATCCGCCAGATCGAGCTGACCGACGGGACCGCGTCGTGGCGGCGAGACAGGTGCCAGTGGATCGTCACCGCTCCGGCGTCGAGGCCCTCCTCGACGAGTTGCTCGCGGAGCAGCACGATCTCGTCCTCGAGCTCGACCGGTGTCGCGGTGGGCGACGAGCGGGGTCGTCGTGACCGTGGGGCCAGGCCGGCATCGCCTTCGGTCCGGTAGCGGGCCAGCAGCTTGTAGATCCAGCTCCGATGTATGCCGTGGGCTTCGGCCAGCTCAGCGACCGGACGGCCCTCCAGCAGATGCGCCTCGACGAGATACCGACCCATGTCCATAGGAAGACCCTTCGATCTGGTGTCTCCTATGTCTTGACACAGGTGTCGCCTATCTCATGAGTTCCGACACCATCGCCTCCACGGGTTCACAGGTCCCGATAGCGGGCCTCGGCGAAGGAGTAGAGGCCGTAGGCGATGAGGCCGACGGCGGTCACGGTGAGGAGCACCTGCCCGTAGGTCTGGCGGGCGATGGCCTTCAGGGTGCCGTCCAGGCCCGTGGCCTGGTCGGGATCGAAGTCGATGGCCGCCCTGATGAGGAGGTACCCGGCCACCCCGAAGACGACGCCTCGGGCAGCCATGCCCACGGTGCCGACCACATCGACGACCCTGCCCACCACCGGGCCCATGGCGGCGATGTCGAGGTGCTTCTCGAACTTCTGGGCGATGCCCCGGTACAAGACGTACGCACCGCCGCCGACGATGGCCAGGCCCACGCCTCCCACCATGAGCTGCCCGGCCGGGAGGTCGAGCAGTCGAGCCGTGAGGGTGGCCTCGCGCTCCTGGCCGCTTCCGGCCGCAGGCTGCGAGGGTCCGCCGCTGATGAACTTGACGGTGCTGCCCAGAAACGCTCCGTAGAGGAGCGCCTTGGCCGCCGACCCCGCCCGCTTGAGCGTGCGCTTGTGCTCGTCGTCCTCGTCCCGCTTGCCCCACGCCGCCTCGCTCGCCCGCCACACCACGTACCCGCCCAGACCGATGGCCAGCACCACCAGCAGCGGTCGACCGAACGGACGCTCGGCGATCTCCCGCAGCGCCCCCTCCTTGCTGGCGTCGAGGTCCCCGGACGCGCTGCGCAACGCGATCTGTAGGGCGATCACGCCGACGATGGCGTAGACGACCCCGCGCGCGCAGAAGCCCAGCCGAGCCAGCCGATCGCCCCACACGCTGCCGGCCGCTCGGCGCGCAGCCTGGTTGGCCTCGTTCGCCTTGGTCGCTGCGGTCACGGCGCCTGTCGTACCCGCCACGGCGACGGCCGAACCGCTCACCGCCTCGCGTCGACCACGCGCAGCGGTTACCCTCCCCTCCCCAAACAGGCTCTGGATGGAGCACACGTGGCCGTACACACCCGGGCGGGCCAAGCCGAGCCCGCACCAGACCGTCGCCAGGCGCCCGATGAGGCGGGGCTCCAGCTTGCGTATCTCAGGTCGATCGTCGACGCGAGCGACGACGCCATCTTCGGCCGAGGCCTCGACGGCATGGTGTCCAGCTGGAACCGCGGCGCCGAGCGGCTCTACGGCTACACCGCACAGGAGATCCTGGGCTCGCCCTCGAGCGTGCTCGTGCCGAGCTGGAACGCCGACGCCTGGACCGACCACGAGGCGCGGGTGCTGGGGGGCGAGAGCGTGGACCGAGTCGAGATCGAGACCCGCCGCAAGGACGGGCTGGCCGTCCCGGTCTCGCTGACCATGTCACCGGTCGTCGACGCCACCGGGACGGTCGTGGGCGTGTCCTCCGTCGCTCGCGACCTGACCGAGCAGAAGCTGTCCCTGGAGACCCTCGCCGATGCGGCTCAGCGACTGCGGGAGGGGGAGGCCCTCGCCCACATCGGCGGATGGGTGCTCGACCGTGCCACGGGCGATGTGCAGTGGTCCGAGGAGCTGCACCGGATCCACGGCGTCGAGCCGGCTGACTTCGCGGGCAACCTGGAGGCCCACCTCGCCGCCGTCCACCCGGAGGACCGGGCCACCCTCGACGCCACCTTCGTCGCCGCCCTCGAGTCCGGTGACCTCTTCGAGCGCGAGTACCGCATCCAGCGACCCGACCGCACCACCCGGTGGGTGTACGCCACCGCCTACCCGATTCGGAGCGGTGCGGGAGACATCGTCGGACTGCGCGGCATCGGCCAGGACGTCACGGAGCGTCGCGAGGCGGAGGACTCGATGCGGGAGGCCTACGCCCGAGAGCGCGCCGCCGCTGAGGAGCTTCGAGCCGCCGACCGGGTGAAGGATGAGTTCCTCGCCACCGTGTCCCACGAGCTGCGCACGCCGTTGGCCGTCATCCTCGGGTTCTCGTTCCTCGCCACCGAGGCCGGCCTGAGCGAGGAGTACATCGCGCCGATCGCCCGCCACGCCGACGAGATGCATCGCATGATCGAGCGCCTCCTCGACTTCACTCGACTGCAGGCGGGGCGCGTCGACCTGCACATCGACCGTCTCGGCCTCCTCGCCGAGATCGACCGCTCCGTGGCCGGCCTCGGCGGCGTCGTCAGCGAGCATCAGGTCGTCATCGACGTCGATCCAAGCGTGGCGGTCGACGCCGACGCCGATGGTCTGTCTCGGGTGATGGGGAACCTCCTCACCAACGCCACCAAGTTCGCGCCGCCGGGGTCGGTCGTCACCGTGCGCGCCGCGCGAGTTGGTGACCGCGCCGTCGTGTCCGTGTCGGACGAGGGGAGCGGTGTGGCCCCGGAGCTGCAGGCCAAGGTGTTCGACCGGTTCTTCCAGGCCCCGGACCAGCCGCCGGGCAAGCGCGGCACCGGCATCGGCCTGGCCATCGCCAAGCGCTCCATCGAGCTCATGGATGGTCGGATCTGGTGCGATGCCTCCACCACCAAGGGGGCCACCTTCGCCTTCTCACTGCCACTCTCCGAGAAGGGCTGAGAGGTGATACTCATCGTCGATGACGAGGCCGACATCCGCCTGCTCGCCCGCCTCGTCCTCGAGGGCGCGGGCTACGAGGTGGTCGAAGCCGCCGACGGGACCGAAGCCATCAGGATCCTGGGAGGTCCGGGCATCGATGCCATGGTCCTCGACCTCCGGATGGTGCCCGTCGACGGCTGGGCGGTGCTCGAGCACCTGCAGGCCCTCGCCCGGGTGCCCGGCCTCCCGGTGGTGGTGCTGTCAGCCCATGCCGATCCGGCGATGGAGGCTCGCGCGTTGAGGCTGGGCTGCACCAGCTACATGAGCAAGCCGTTCGATCCCGCCGACCTGCTGACGGCGGTGGGCACAGGGGTGGGTGGAGACCGATGAAGCTGCTGTACCGGAGTGTGAGGTGGTGCGTCCTGGTGGGCCTGGCCTGGGCCGCGCTCGTGTCCCTGCCGGGGATGGCCCGCTACCTCAAGATGCGCTCGATGTAGGACCGCCGGCCCGCCCCATCATCGACCTCACTCGCGTGAGCACGTCGTCGACGCCGGGAAGCTCTTCGGACTCTCCGGTCAGCTGGGATGCGATCTCCTTGAGCGCGAAGCCCACGTGCGACTTGGTGGCATCGAGGAGACCATGGAACTCGTCCGACTCGCCCACCGCCTGGAGGGCGTCGACGACGTCCTCGAACCCCCGCCGTCCCCCGCGCGAGCCCATCACCCACCCGACGGCGAAGGCCAACATGATTCCCATGACGCTGGGATGCTACTGCGCCAGGTCGGCTTCGAGCTGGAGCTGCACCCGCACATCCGGATAGATCTTGAGCATCAGCATGCTCGGCACAGCCACCCCGAAGTCCCGGATGTCGAAGGCGTGCTCGCCCACGACGGACATCGTCTCGGGTCGGGGGAACGACAGCGCGACCGTTCCGGAGAGCTCACGGGTGACGCCGTGGAAGGTGACCGTCCCGGTGAGGCGGTAGCGGCTCCGGCTCGCCTCTTCGGCCCCCTTCAGCTCGATGATGGTGGTGGGGAACCGGCGGGCGTCGATGCGGCGGTGGAGCTCGACGTCGTAGAGCGAGTTGCCCGAGGTCAGGGACTCCATCCCCACCTCCACGCGAGCCCCGGGAGCGGCCGAGAGATCGATGGTCGCCCCGTGGGCCAAGGCGTCGATCGATCCTCCCACCTCCGTGGTGCCGAAGGAGACCGGCCCCACGTTCGACCGCGCCGCGAAGAGCACGGCCGAGCGCTCGTTGGCGATCGTGTATCGGCGGAGCGGGGGGGCGGGGTCGGTCATCTCGGGCGGGGAGTCTCGCGCA
>Ga0136618_10001164_pt1 | contig 10060 bp, 11 predicted proteins | sample AntDrymUQ3302106_2_FD_104805 | JGI IMG/M metagenome (GOLD analysis project Ga0136618, IMG submission 104805) | Polar desert sand microbial communities from Dry Valleys, Antarctica - metaG UQ330 (21.06) | ecosystem: Environmental > Terrestrial > Soil > Desert | place: Antarctica: Dry Valley...
CCCATGCGAACACGTTGGCGAGCAGGGTGCCGACGAACGACAGCGTGACGAGCAGCGGCATCAGACGGGGATCTGACGGCCTCGCCAGGTGACCTGGCGGCGCACGACCCGCTGCACCACGGACCATGCGAACAAGCCGAGGAAGGCCAGCAGGGGGATCGGGAAGAGCACGGCCACCCACCAGCGGAAGGAGCCGATGCGGCGCAGTATCCATCCGAGCTGCGCCGCCACCGCTACGTAGGCCACCGCCGCCCAGGGGGTGTCGGCCTCCACCACCTCGAGGGCCGCCGCCACGGCCGCACAGACCCAGATGGCGGCACCGAGGAGGGGAAGCGGGCGAGCCCGGCGGGCACCGCCGCTGAGGTTCTTCCCCCACCCCTGCACCAGTGAGGTCACGCCGGTCGGGTACATGCGGAAGCGAACCGTGTCACCGCCTCCCACGCACCGCACCGGGAGGCCGGCCTGCTCGTAGGCGCGCGCGAGAGCGATGTCCTCGATGACGTCGGCGCGCACGGCCTCGAAGCCGCCCGCGGCGCGGAGGGCGGCGGGGGCCGTCAGCAGGCAGGGGCCGAAGGCCAGGCCGGGGCGGGCCGAGGGACGCAGCGCGGCGATGCCCGACGCCAGCATGGCGACGGCGTTGGGGAAGGCCGAGAGCTGCTCGTGGGCCCGCACCACGTCATGGAACGGCTGCACCGACAGCAGGCCATCGGTGGTGGCCGTGGCGGTGAGCCGGGCGAGGGCGGCGGGGGCGAGGCGGACGTCGGCGTCGAGGAACAGGAGGAGCTGGCCGCGAGCAGCTTGTACGCCGGTGTCGCAGGCCCAGGGCTTGCCCGCCCAACCGGCTGGTGGAGGGTCGGCCATGATGACGGTGGCGCCAGCGGCCGTCGCCACCGCTGTGGTGGCGTCGGTGGAGCCGTCGTCAACGACGAGCACCTCGAGCGGCGGCTCGGTCTGCGCGGCCAGCGAGGCGAGCAGGGTGGGGAGGTTGGCGGCCTCGTTGCGCGCCGGGATGATCACCGATGTCTGGCTCGCATCCCCTCTCCCGCTGGCCGGCACCGGCAATCGCCACATGAGGACGGTGCCCGCCATCAGGCCGATCACCAACACGGCGATCGTGGAGGTGGTCACCGCATCATGCGGACGGCCAGGGTGGCCTTGCGCCAGGTGGGCACGGTGGCCCGCTCGGTGAAGACGTCGTATCCCGAGGCCTCGATGCGGTCGAGGATCTCCGAGTAGAGGGTGCGAGCGGCCTGGATGCAGCGGGCCGACGTGGGCGGCAGCATTCCCACGCCCATGTCGGCGGAGCCGTACAGCGCTCGACAGCGCTCGACCTCGAACCGCATGACCTGACGCCAGGGCTCGTCGACGGTGCGCCGGTGGGGGTCGGCCCCGAAGCGGTCGAGATCCTCCTGCGGGACGTAGACGCGACCCCGGTCGAGGTCCTCGGCCACGTCGCGCAGGAAGTTGGTGAGCTGGAAGGCGTTGCCGAGGTCGCGGGCGTGACCGAACGCCTCGGGCACGAGCGGCTCGAGGATGGGCAGCATCATCTCGCCGATGACGGCGGCGGAGCCGTCCATGTAGACGAGCAAGTCGTCCCAGGTGGCGTAGCCGGTGGTGGTGAGGTCCATGGCCATCGATTGGAGGAAGCGGCGAAAGCAATCGGGGTCGATGTCGAAGGCCCGCACGGTGTGGACCACCGCCTTCAGCACGGGATCGTCGGACCGTCCGTCGGCGAGGTCGGCGAAGAAGCGGTCGCCGAAGTCGACCAGGGCCTTCTCCCGCACCTCGACGGACGCCGGGCCGAGGTCATCGACGATGTCGTCGGCGTGGCGGCAGAAGGCGTAGAGGGCCCATACGTGGTGGCGCTTCACCCGGGGCAGGGCGAAGGTGGACCAGTAGTAGGTGGTGCCGTAGCGCTTGTTCAGCTCCCGGCAGCGGGCATAGCTCTCGTCGAGCGTGATCGGCATCAGGCCCCCATGGCGGCAACGCGTTCCGCGGCCAGCATGCCTGATACCAGCACCATCGGCACGCCCACGCCTGGGAGGGTGCTGGAGCCGGTGAACACCAACCCCGGGGCCCGCTTGTCGAGGTTGCCCGGGCGGAACGGACCCGTCTGCAGGAACTTGTGGGACAGCGCGAACGGGGTGCCGCGCTCCATGCCCTGGGCCTCCCAGTCGAGCGGGTCGACGAGCTCCTCCACCTCGATGTTGGTGGGGTAGCCGAGGCGCACCAGGTGGGCCTCCAGGTCGTCGCGTGCCCGACTTCGCTCCTGGGTCCAGTCGACGCGCCCGTCGAGGTTCGGGGTCGGCTCCAGCACGTAGAGGGCGTGGCGGCCGGACGGGGCCATGGTCGGTTCGTGGAGGGACGGCACGCTGACGAGGAGCGACGGATCCGGCATCCGAACGCCGTCCTTCAGGATGGCCTTGAAGGCACCGTCCCACTCCCGGCCGAAGTGGATGTTGTGGTGCTCGGTCCCGGGGGGGAGGTCGCCTTCCACGCCGACGTGCCACACCAGCGCCGACGGTGAGTAGGTGCCCCTGCGAGCAGTCCTCGGCGCGTCGAGCCCCGGCAGGAGGGTGCGGTAGGCGACGGGGAGGTCGGGGTTGGCGACCACCGCGCTGGCGGCGATGACCTCTCCGCCTTCGAGCCGCACGCCCTGCACCGGCCCGGTGGTGCCGTGCTGGAGGAGGATGCGATCGACCTTGGTGTCGTAGCGGAACTTGGCGCCGGCGTGCTCGGCCGCCTTGGCCAGCGCCACCGGCAGGGCGTGCATGCCGCCCACGGGGATGAAGACGCCGTTGACGCTGTCCATGTAGGTGATGACGACGTAGATGGCCAGAGCCTCGTACGGCGCCAGACCGGCGTACATGGCCTGGAAGCTGAAGATCCGGTGCAGCCGCTCGTCGTCGAAGTAGCCGCTGACGACCTTGGCGAGCTTGCGGAAGCCGCCGAGCCGCACCAGCTCGAGAGCGGGACGCAGCGGCGACATCAGGTCGAGCGGCGAGTCGAAGCTGCGCTCGATGAAGGTGGGCATCTCGAGGTCGTAGAGCCGAGTCAGCCACCCGCAGAACCGTCCGAAGGCCTCTGCCTCCTTCGGACCGCAGACGGTGCGGATCTCCTCGGTCATGGCCTCCCGGCCGTGGCGCACGCGCAGCTCGCTGCCGTCGGCGTAGCACGCGCGGTACATCGGGTCGACGGGTCGCAGCGTCAGCAGGTCGGCGCCGTCCACGCCGGCCGCCGCGAAGCAGCGGTCGATCAGGTGCGGCATCGTCAGCACGGTCGGGCCCGTGTCGAAGCGGTAGCCACCACGCTCCAGCGACCCCGCTCGGCCGCCTGGCAACGTGCCGGCCTCGACGACGGTGACGTCGTGCCCCGCCCCGGCCAGGTGGCAGGCGGCCGACAGCCCGGCCAACCCCGCTCCGACGACGACGACGACCCGGGTCACGACGGCCTCGGCATCGGCTCAGACTACGGCCCGCAACCCCGATTTCTGTGTGCGACGGGAACCGCCATGCGGTTGCTGACGCACACAGAAGCTGTGGGGTAGGGGCTTCAGACCCGGGCGCTGTAGACGGGGAGGTCGAGGAAGGTGAGGACGCCGGGGTCGGCGTGCACGACGTGGGGGATGGCGTTGACGACGTGCATGGCGGTGGCCAGGCAGCCGGCGTGATTGTGGTCGCCGACATCGGAGCTGAGCTCGAGCTCCAGCTTCACGTTGGGCTCGCCCTGGATGTCGATGCGGTAGCCAGCGCCCTGGGGCCAGTCGGGGGCGTCCTCGTCGCGCAGGCGGGTGACGTGCTCGACGACGATGCGCTCCTCGCCGTCGACCATCCCAATGATCTCGAAGCGCATGCCGGAGATGGTGCCCTTCTCGACGGTGCCCGAGGCGATGGTGATGTCCTCGTTGGCCCGCAGGATCTCCTGGGTCTCCTCCACCGAGTCGAGCTCGAGGCCGATGGCGGCGGCCACCAGGTGCAGCACCGGGCCCCACGCCAGCGCCGTCGAGCCGGGCGACAGCAGGAGCGACTGCGACGCGTCCTGCTTTCCGAACCCCATGATCTCGAACATCGTGAAGGGGTTGTCCCACGTGGCGTAGTTGACGATCTCGAGCATCCGGACCCGCCGCACCTCCTTGCAGAGGGCGAGAGCGCCGATGGTGACGCCGGCGTTGCCGAAGCCGGGATCGATGCCGGAGGTGTAGATGCTGGATCCGCCCTCCAGGCAGGCGGCCTGGAGCTTGTCGAAGACGCCGTCGCCGGCCACCTTCGGAAACAGCAGCGGCACATACGACGTGTTCACCACGTTCTTGCCGGCGGCCAGCATCCGGCAGAGGTCGTCGATGACACCGTCGGGGCGCAGGTCGGAGTTGGCGGTGTAGCAGATGCAGTCGGCGTCGAGGTCGAGCAGCGCCTCCATGTCCTGGGTGGCGGTGACGCCGACCGGAGCCCCGCCGCAGAGCTCGCCGACGTCGTGACCGGCCTTGCTGTCGGAGTGCACCCAGAGCCCGGCCAGCTCCAGCTGGGGGTGGGCGACGATGGCGGGCGCGGCGTGGATGCCGACGGTGCCGGTCGCCCACTGGATCACTCGGTAGGTCACTCGGTCCCCTCGTCTACGGTCGGCGACACCCTAATCTGACGCATCGTCAGATCGGAGAGCGTGCCTCCGGCGCGGGCAGCACCTGGGTCTGTTGGGGATCCTGGATCGGCTCGCCGGGGGTGAGCCGGAGCGGGACGACGCCCGCCCACACCGGCAGGTCCATGTCCTCGTCATCGTCGATGGGACCACCGGTGCGGACCTTGGCCGAGCCCTCCTCGATGGCGAGTTGCAGGACGAGGGTCTTGCGGAGCTCCGAGTCGTTGGACGCTCTGGCCACCTGGGTGCGGCCCGGCATGACGTGCTCCACGATCACCTCGAAGGCGTGGCGCTTGGCCTCCTCGTCATCGACCTTGGTGGCCACGCCGAGGAGCACCACCGCCCGGTAGTTCATGGAGTGGTGGAAGGCCGAGCGGGCCAGCACCAGCCCGTCGAGGAGGGTGATGGTGACGCACACCTCGGCGTCGATCGATGCCCGCAGCATGGCGTTGCCCACCGCCCCATGCAGGTAGAGCACGTCGCCGTCGCGCCCATAGGTCATCGGCAGCACGCGGGGCTGGCCGTCGACCATGAAGCCGACGTGGGCGACGTACGCCTCGTCGATGACCTCGTCGATGATCGCCCGGTCGTAGGTGCCCCGATCGGGGAGGCGGCGGACCTTCGTGCGATCGGTGGGCGTCAGCGGGTCGGACATGGGCGACATGGTGGCAGGCGTCCGGTCGGCTGAGCGGCGGAGATTCGACTAGGAACTCGCCATGACCATCATCGTCACGGGCACCATCGACTTCGACCCCGCCAAGCGCGACGACGCCATCGCCGCCGTCACCGAGTGCATGAAAGCCACCCGAGCGGAGGATGGCTGCGACCACTACGCCTTCTCGGGCGACTTCGCCGATCAGGGCCGCATGTACGTCTCCGAGCAGTGGACCACCCAGGAGGCCATGGACGCCCACAGCGCGTCGCCTCACCTGGCCGCACTGCTCGGCAAGATGGGCGACCTCGGGGTCACGGGCGCCAGCCTCACCAAGTGGGATGGCGCCACCCCCTCCAAGCTGATGTGAGGAGCGGCGTCAGGAGACGCAGAGCTCGTTGCCCTCGGGATCGGCGAGGGTGACCCAGCTCTGGGGGCCGAGCTGGCCGTCCCAGAGCTTGGTCGCCCCCAGGCCGAGCAGCTGCCCCACCTTGGCCTCCCGCTGGCCATCGGGCACGTGGATGTCGAGGTGGACTCGGTTCTTGGCCGTCTTGGCCTCGGGCACCCGCTGGAAAAGCGCCCGGTCCTCGGTGTCCGGAGCCTTGGCGCCGGCGTAGTCGCGCCACGCTCGGCGGCCGTCGAGCTCGATGACCTCGTCACTATCGGCGGGGACGTGGCCGGCTTCGATCACGCCGCCGATCATGTCGTGGTGATCCTCGAGCTCGTAGTCGAGGGCGGCGGCCCAGAAGCGCGCCTGGGCGTGCGGATCGGCGCAGTCGAAGGTGATCTGGAGAGCCATGCCTCGACGGTAGACCCGAGTCCCTGACACACGCTGTCCAGGATGGCGGCCGGGGTGGCGCAGGCTCAGGCAGCCGGCAGGTCGCCCCAGAAGCCGGTGACCCGACGCAGCCGCCCGTCGGGGGCAACCTCGCCGACGTCGAGCCCGGCGACGATCAGCGCCCCGTCGGCGCCGCGCAGCTCCCAGGCGAAGCGGAGCTGGTCGCCGAAGCGGTCGGTGCCGCTGGTGCGGGCCATCGTGAAGCCAGGGAACCCGGCGTGGACGCCAGCGATCATCTCCGCCAGCTCCGCGTGGCCGGTGGCGTCGGCGTGCTGGTCGACGTGGCGTCCGTCGTCGGTGAAGGTTTGGCTGACGAGGGTCGCCCGCTCGTCACCATCGGTGGTGCGCCACATCTCGAGGTAGGTCTCGACGAGGGTGGCGCGGTCGGTGTCGGTCACGGTGGTGTTGGTCATGACCTCACCATGACGGGGGGGCGGAGCCGAGACGATTACCTCACAGGTAGGCGACGGGATCCGACCGGCTCGGTACCGTCGCCTACATGACGACGATCTCCGCGCCGCTGGGCATCGGCGACCTCCTGCGCGACTGGCGCCAGCGGCGGCGGCTGAGCCAGCTCGACCTGTCGAACGAGGCGGAGGTGTCCGCCCGCCACCTGAGCTTCGTGGAGACGGGCCGCTCGAAGCCCAGCCGGGAGCTGGTGCTCCACCTCGCCGAGCACCTCGACGTGCCCCTCCGGGAACGGAACTCGCTCCTCATGGCGGCCGGCTTCGCTCCCATGTACCGAGAACGATCGCTCGAGGACCACGACATGGATCCGGTGCGGGGAGCGCTGGACATGATCCTGGCCGGCCACGAGCCGTACCCCTCGGTGATCGTCGACAGGCTCTGGAACCTCGTGACCGCCAACGCCGCTGCGCTGTCGCTGTTCACCGTCGGGGTGGCGCCGGCGTTGCTCGAACCGCCGGTGAACGTCGTCCGCCTCGGCATCCACCCCGACGGCCTGGGCTCCCGGGTCAAGAACCTGGCTGAGTTCAGTGAGCACCTCCTGGTCCGGCTCCAGCGCCAGCTCGCCGTCTCACCCGACCCTGACCTGGCCGCCCTCTACGAGGAGGTGCTCACCTACCCCGGGGTGAGCCAGGGCTCACCGGTGCTCACCGATCCCACCACCCTGCTGTTCGTCCCCATGGTGTTCGCCCGACCCGACGGCCAGGAGCTGTCGCTCTTCAGCACCCTGGCCACCTTCGGCACCGCCCTCGACATCACCCTCGCCGAGCTCTCCATCGAGTCGTTCTTCCCGGCCGACCCCGCCACCGAGGCCTTCTTCCGCCAGATCTGACGGTCGGAGGCATCGGTTGCAGTCCCCGACTCATCGGTGGTCGCGCCGCACCCGGCAGCGAAAGATCTGGGGTAGCGCTGCCACCAAGACGGGCCACACCGCCGGGTGCGCTTCTGCAGCCGTTCCATGATGGCTCCTGACGTGATCGATCGGTGATTGAGGTGGGCGAGCCGGGGGGAGGAGCGGGGGAGGTCTCGAGCCCCTCCCTCCTGGCTCTGAGCACCAGTCTCAGGAGAGGTCGATCCGTTACACGAAGCTCCGCGATCAGAGGTAGGGACGAGCGAGGGCCAGCAAGTAGTCACCGTCCTCGTCGGTCCATGCCTCGTCGAGCTCGAACCCGCCCCGCCACAGCTCGGCCTCGATGCCGGCGAGCGTGAACTTGGCGGAGATCTCGGTGAGGATCTCCTCGCCGACGCGGAAGTGCACCTGGAGCTCCAACGCCGCCACCGCCACCGTCTGGTCGGTCCGAGATCGCAGCCTCATCTCGATCCGGGCGTGCGCCTCGTTCCACACGGCCACGTGGTCGAAGGCCGAGAGGTCGAAGTCCGCGTCCAGCTCGGCGTTGATCACGGCGAGCACGTTTCGATTGAACTCGGCGGTGATGCCGGCGGCGTCATCGTAAGCAGCCACGAGCCGCGCCGGATCCTTGACGAGCTCGACGCCGAGCAGGAGCCGATCGTCACGATCCATGCTGGCCTCCAGCTCGGTCAGGAGCTCGCGGCGGGCAGTGGGCTCCAGGTTGCCGAGCGTGCCCCCGAGGAAGGCGACCAGCCGCCGACCGTCCGTGGGGATCTCGTCGAGGTGGTGGTGGAAGTCGCCGACGACCGCGACGACGTCGATGCCATACGTCCCGCTGATGGCCGTCGACGACTGGCGAAGGATCTCCTCGCTGACGTCGAAGGGCACGAAGCGCTCCAGGTCGCCGGTGCTGGTCATGGCGTCGAGCAGCAACGTGGTCTTCTCGGAGGTTCCGCTGCCGAGCTCTACGAGGGTGTCGCACTTCGCTGCCGCGATGTCGGCCGCGTGCGCAGCCAGGATCGAGCGCTCGGTGCGGCTCTGGTAGTACTCCGGCAGCCGGGTGATCTGGTCGAAGAGCACGCTGCCGCGCTCGTCGTAGAACCACACCGGGGGCAGCGACTTGCGGAAGGCGCAGAGGCCGACGAGGACATCGCGGGCCAGCGCCTCGCGGCGAGACGCCGGCGCGACGTGCACGTTGACGCAGAGCGAGCTCATGCAGATCTCCTACCGATCACGGGCGAGCCGTAGACCGCTGAAGGCCCAGCGCGCGGGCGGGGGGAAGAAGTTGCGGTAGGTGATCCGGGCGTGGCCGGGTGGGGTGATGCAGCTGCCACCTCGTAGGACGTGCTGGTTCACCATGAACTTGCCGTTGTACTCACCAACTGCCCCACGGGCCGGGCGGAACCGCGGGTAGGGCAAGTAGGCCGACGATGTCCACTCCCAGACCTCGCCCAACGTGAACCGGTGCCCACCCGGTGCTGAACCGGGGTGCAAGCGCAACCCAGTCGACTCAGGGGCAGCATCGATGGCGCCGACGGATCCGGCCGCCCCCACCTCCCACTCCGCCTCCGTCGGCAGGCGGGCACCGGCCCACCGGGCGTAGGCATCTGCCTCGTAGTAGCTCACGTGGCAGAGGGTCTCGCTGGGATCGACGGGGCGAGGCCCGCGGAGCGTGAACACCTGCCAGGCGCCGCCCTCCTCGAACCAATACAGAGGGCTGCCCCAGTCCGAGCCCTGGACCGCGGCCCATCCATCAGAGAGCCACAGCTCAGGGCGCTGGTAGCCGCCGTCGTCGATGAACTCGAGCCACCTTCCGCAAGTGACGGGACCTTCCGCGATCGAGAACGGCTCGAGGTGCACCGAGTGACGAGGCGACTCGTTGTCAAAGGCAAAGGCACCGCCGGCATGACCGATCTCGAACAGGCCGCCGTCGTTGTCGACCCACCGCGTGGGGGTGGGACGCGCCACCAGACCCATCCGTGGCTCGCCGGGCAGGTAGGCCGGACGTAGAGGGTTGACCGACAGGACGTGCTTGATGTCCATGAGGAGCAGCTCTTGATGCTGCTGTTCGTGCTGCAATCCGAGCTCGACCAGCGGCGCCGACAGTCGATCGAGGAACGTGTCCATCCCCTCATCGACGTGGCGGCGATAGGCCCCGATCTCCTCGATGCCCGGTCGCGAGAGCTGGCCGCGTTGCATCCTCGCATGCCTCGGGCCCAGGGCCTCGTAGTACGAGTTGAACAGGAACCCGTAGCTCGGGTCGAACATCCGATACCCGGGCTGGGACGCCAACAGGAAGGTCTCGAAGAACCAGGTGGTGTGGGCACGATGCCACTTCGTCGGGCTGACATCGGGCATCGACTGCACCGTTTGATCCTCTGGGGACAGCGGCCGCGCCAGCACCTCGGTGTGCTTCCGCACGGCGCGGAGGCGTTCGGTCAGGGCGTTCCGATCATGGTCGGCTCCTGGACTCGGCGCCGCCAGCCATCGTGGATCAACTCGCGTCACAGACATCGCCATCCCTCCTCCGTCGCGGCGCGGAAGACGGCGACCACCTACTGTCCCTGCAACCCCGCGGATGTTACGGAACAGGGTCGGGAGCAGGGAGAGCCCAATCGAGGCC
>Ga0136618_10001166_pt1 | contig 10060 bp, 9 predicted proteins | sample AntDrymUQ3302106_2_FD_104805 | JGI IMG/M metagenome (GOLD analysis project Ga0136618, IMG submission 104805) | Polar desert sand microbial communities from Dry Valleys, Antarctica - metaG UQ330 (21.06) | ecosystem: Environmental > Terrestrial > Soil > Desert | place: Antarctica: Dry Valley...
GGTGGTCGAGGAGCTCGAGCCGCGCGCGCTGCTGCTCGCCAACCTGTTCCGCGATCAGCTCGACCGCTACGGCGAGCTCGAGATCATCGCCGGGCGCTGGGCCGCCGTGGTGGCAGCGCGCGCGGACGGGATGGCGCTGGTGCTGAACGCCGACGACCCGCTGGTCGCCGATCTCGGCCGCGATCAGGACGCGCTCTACTTCGGCGTCGACGACGACTCGCTCGCGATTGCCGAGCTGCAGCACGCCGCCGACTCCAAGCACTGCCGCCGCTGCGGCCATGCCTATGCCTACGAGGCCATCTACATGGCGCATCTCGGGCGCTACGCGTGCCCGAACTGCGGCGCACGGCGGCCAGAGCCGGCGGTCGTGGCGCGGGCGGTGGAGCTGCGCGGGATCCGCTCGGCCGCGTTCACGCTCGTCACGCCGGCGGGCAGCGAGCGCGTCGAGCTGCCGCTGCCGGGCCTCTACAACGTCTACAACGCACTCGGCGCCGCAGCTCTCTGCCTGACTCTGGGCGCCTCGCTGGGGGCGGTGGTAGCGGGGCTGGAGGCGGTGGCGCCGGCATTCGGGCGCGCCGAGACGCTCGACCTCGCCGGCAGGCCGACGTCGATCCTGCTGGTCAAGAACCCGGCGGGCGCCAACGAGGTCTTGCGCACCCTGGCGCTCGAGGGCGAGCAGCTCGACCTCTTCGGAGTGCTGAACGACAACACCGCCGACGGCCGCGACATCTCATGGGTATGGGACGCCGACTGGGAGCTGCTCGCCGCGTCGGTGCGGCATATGACCTGCTCGGGGACTCGAGCGGCGGAGTTGGCGCTGCGGTTGAAGTACGCCGGCGTGGAGGCCGGGCGGCTCAGCGTCGTGCCGGAGCTCGCCGAGGGGCTGGACGCTGCGCTCGCGAACGGTGACGGGCCGCTGTACGCGCTGCCGACGTACACGGCGCTGCTCGAGCTGCGCGACCTGCTCGCCCGTCGCGGGCAGGTGCAGGGGCACTGGCGATGACGAGCGCGACGTTCTCCCCGCTCGTCGTCTGGCACGACATCGAGTGCGGCGGTTACCGGGCCGACCTGCCGCTCTGGCGCCAGCTCGCGTGCGCCGAGGCCGGGCCGGTGCTCGACGTCGGCGCGGGCACCGGGCGCGTCACGCTCGACCTCGCTCGTGCCGGGCACTCGGTGACGGCGCTTGACCGCGAGCCGGAGCTGCTCGAGGTGCTGCGCGGCCGCGCCGCGGGGCTGCCGGTCCAGACCGCGCTCGCGGACGCGGCCGCCTTCGCGCTGGAGCGCCGCTTCGGACTCGTGCTCGTACCGATGCAGACGATCCAGCTCTTGGGCGAACGCGCCGGACTACTCGCTTCGGCTCACCGCCAGCTCGCGCCCGGCGGCCTGCTCGCGGTCGCGATCACGACCGCGCTGGAGGACTTCGACGGGCTGGCGGAGGAGTCGCTGCCGCACCCGGACGTCGGCTCCCTGGACGGCTGGCGCTTCGCCTCCCAGCCCACGGCGGTCCACACGCTGCCCTCGACGACGCGGATCGAGCGCGTGCGGCGCGCGGTCTCCCCCGCCGGCTCTGTGAGCGTCCAGGATGACGCGATCGAGCTCGCCCACCTGAGCGTCGAGCAGCTCGAGGCGGAAGGCCGCGCCGCCGGTTTCGCCGCGGAGCCGGCGCGCAGGATCGCGTCGACGGCCGACCACGTCGGCGCCGAGGTGGTGATGCTGCGTGCCTGAGCAGACGCTGCGCGTCTGCGCGCTCTACCCGGACCTGATGAACATCTACGCCGACCGCGGGAACCTGACCGTGTTCGAGCGCCGCTGCGCATGGCGTGGGATCGGCTTCGAGCTCACCGGCGCGGGCATCGGTGACGCGATCGATCCCGACGCGCACGACCTGTTCTACATCGGCGGCGGGCAGGACCGCGACCAGGCGCTCTGCGCGCGCGACCTCGCCGCCGTCAAGCGCGACGCGCTGCATGCCGCGGCCGAGCGCGGGGCGGTGGTGTTCGCGGTCTGCGGCGGCCTGCAGCTGCTCGGGCATGGCTACGAGCTCGGCGACGAACGGCTGCCGGGGGTCGGCCTCGTCGACCTCGACACGCGCCGCGAAGACGGTCCGCGGCTGCTCGGCAACATCGCGATCGCGCTCGACCTGCCCGGCGGGCCGGCCACGCTCGCCGGCTTTGAGAACCACGCCGGCCGCACCTTTCTCGGCAGCGGCACGGCCCCGCTCGGGCGGGTGCTCAAGGGCAACGGCAACAACGGCGCCGACGGCAGCGAGGGAGTCCGCGGCGGACCGCGGGGAACCGTGATCGGCACCTACATGCACGGACCGCTGCTGCCCAAGAACACCGCTTTCGCGGACTGGCTCACCGCCGCCGCGCTCGCGATCGAGCCCGCGGAGCTGCCGCCGCTCGACGACCGGCTCGAGGCCGCCGCGCACGCCGAGGCGGCGCGCGCGGCGGGGATCTAGCGCCGCGTTCAGCCCCTGCTGCGGTACAGGTGCGACGTCAGTGGCGCGAACACCGCGGTCAGCGCCGCGGCCGTGCCGAGCACGATCGCGACGTCGCCGCCCGGCACGTTGCCGTCCATCAGCCCGCGCGACGCGTTCGCGAGGGTAGAGATCGGGTTCACGTTCACGAATGCCTCGAGCACGCTCGGCAGCGTCTCGGGCTCGACGAACACGTTGCTGAGGAACGTCAGCGGGAAGATCGCCATGAAGCCCGCGTTCATCACAGCGCTCGGGGTGCGCAGCAGCAAGCCCAGGGTCGTGAAGACCCACGAGAGCCCGAACGCGAACACGACCACGAGCACCAGCGCCGCCGCGGCGCCGGGCACTCCGGCGTCCGGGCGATAGCCGAGCACGACGCCGAACACGATGATCACGGTCCCGGCGATCAGGTAGCGCACCGTGTCGCCGAGCGCGGAGCCGACCAGCGGCGCCGGCGACCAGATCGGCAGCGAGCGGAAGCGGTCGACGACGCCCTTGGTCACGTCCGTGTTCAGCGCGACGCCGGAGTAGACGGTCGTGAAGAGCACCGACATCACCAGGATCCCGGGCAGGATGTAGTCCAGGTACTCGCCCGTCGAGCCGGCGATCGCGCCGCCGAACAGGTAGGTGAACATCACCACGAACATCACCGGCGTGATCGTCACATCGAGCAACTGCTCAGGAACGTGCTTGACCTTGAGCCTCCCGCGCCAGCCGAAGGCCAGGGTCGCCGAGAGGGCGCTCGCGCGCGGCGGGCGCGGGGTCGACGCGAGTGCGCTGCGGAGCTTCTCCCCCTCCGCGATCGCGTCCTTACGCGCAATCGAAGCAGTGCTCATGCTGCCCGCTCCTTGCTGTCGGCCTCGGTGTCATGCTCCTCGGCGGCGTGGCCGGTGAGCGCCAGGAAGACCTCGTCGAGGCTCGGCTGGCCGAGCGAGAAATCCGCGATCCGGACCCCGGCATGCGACAGCCCGCTGACGGCCTCGGCGGCCCGGTCGCCGTCGCCGCAGGGCGCCGAGAGCGCCGCGGGGTCCGCCTCGAGATGCACGGACTCGAGCACGCCGGCGAGGATCCGCTCGGCCTCGTCGCGCTGCTCGGGGTCGAGCAGTCGCACGTGCAGCGTGCCCGAGCCGACCGACGCCTTCAGCTGCGCCGGCGGGCCTTCGGCGATCACCTTGCCGTGGTCGATCACTGCGATCCGGTCGGCAAGCTGATCGGCCTCGTCGAGGTACTGCGTGCAGAGCAGCATCGTGGTCCCCTCCGAGACGAGCGCGCGGATGATGTCCCAGACCTGGTTGCGCGAGCGCGGGTCGAGCCCGGTCGTCGGCTCGTCGAGGAACATCAGCTGCGGCGTCACGACGATGCTGGCGGCGATGTCGAGCCGCCGCCGCATTCCGCCCGAGTAGTGCTTGACCAGGCGGCCGGCCGCCTCCCCGAGTCCGAACGCGTCGAGTAGCTCGCCCGCGCGCTCCTTCGCCTGGGGACGCTTGAGCCCCAGCAGGCGGGCCAGCAGGATCAGGTTCTCGCGCCCGGTGAGGTCCTCGTCGACGGACGCGAGCTGCCCGGTGAGGCTGACCAGTCCGCGCACCGCGTCCGCCTCGTGCGCGATGTCATGGCCGAACACGCGCGCGGAGCCCGAGTCGGGCCTGAGCAGCGTCGCGAGCATCCGGATCGTGGTCGTCTTGCCGGCGCCGTTGGGCCCGAGCACGCCGTAGACGGTGCCTCCGGCGACCGACAGGTCGACGCCGTCGACGGCCCGGGTCGTGCCGAAGACCTTCACCAGGCCTTCGGCCTCGATTGCAAGCGCTGGGTTCGTGGTCATCTGGGTCATCGATGCTAGAGACCGGCCGCGGCCGCGAAACTCATCGCCCCAGCCCCGAACGTCCGCGAGGGACGAACGTCCGTGAGGGGACAGTCGCCTTAGGTAGGGCGTCCGTGAGCCGGCGCCAGGACCGGTACTGACGGACGTTCGTCGGCTGGGCTATGGCGGCGGCGGCGGCGCCGTCGACGCGCGCTCTACCAGCGCCGGTGCCACGCGGACGCGCGCCGGCGGCCCGGGGCGGCCCGCCACCGCGGCGGCGAGCAGGTCCGCCGCCGCCGTCGCGACCTCCGACATGCCCCAGTCGACGCTCGTCAGCGCAGGCGCCACCACGCGCGCGATCGGGTGGTCGTCGTAGCCGGCGACCGAGAGGTCGAGCGGAATCGACAGCCCGCGCGCCGCCGCCGCCGCGTAGACGCCGCAGGCGATCGAGTCCGAGAGGCAGAAAACAGCCGTCGGGCGCGGATCGTCGGCCAGCAACGCAGCGGCGACCTGGGTCGCCTCCTCCATCGAGTGGCGGCTGTTGACGACCGTCGCCTCCATCCCGAGCGCGGCGCACTTCTCGGCGACGACGCGCTCGGCGGGCCGGTCCGGGGTGGAAGGGCGACTCGGCGTCAGCACGGCGATCCGCCGATGGCCCAGTCGGTGCAGGTGCTCGAGCACCATCCCGACGCCGGTGCGGTTGTCGAACAACACCTCGCCGACGGTCGGGCCGGCGAGCGCGTCGCCGACGGTCACGATCGGCAAGCCCTCGCCGATCTCCGCCCACGCAGCATCGGATGGGTCCAGCGGCGAGATCACGAGCCCGTCCACGAGCCGGTCGGCAAGTTGGCGCGCGAGCATCCGCTCGCGATCGGGCTCGCCGCGCGCGTCGACGACGACCATGTGCAGGTCGTGGCGGCCGAGCTGACGGCCCAGAATCTCCACGAAGCGCTGCTCCGAGAGATCCTGCAGCGAACCCGAGAGGACGCCCGCGAGCCCCGTGCGCCCGCGCGCCAGCGCGCGTGCGACCGCGTTGCCCGTGTAGCCCAGCTGCTCGGCGGCCCGGCGCACGCGCTCCTGCGTCTCGGGTGACGTCTGCACACCGCGCATCGCATATGAGACGGCCGCTGGAGACAGCCCCGTGGCGGCGGCCACGTCCTTGATCGTGACGCGCTTGCGCGAGGGCACGATCGAACGGTAGCGGCTGGGGGTGGGCGCGCCGCGGTAACTCAGGCGACTGCGCAGAAGCGCATCGCCGCGAGCGCGATGCCCTGGGCGCAGGCGACGAGCTCGGCGATCGCGACGTGCTCGTCGGCCGCATGGGCGAAGCCGATGTCCCCCGGGCCGTAGTTGACGGCCGGGATCCCGCCCTCGGTGATCAGCGTCGCGCCGTCGTGCCAGTTGTCGAGACCGCCGAGCTGCGCCCCACGGCCGAGATCGCGCTGCACGGCCAGCAACGTCTCCACGATCGGCTCGTCGGCGTTCACCTCGGCCGGCTGGACGCCGCCCAGGATCCACTCGATCTTCGGGGGATGCTCGCGCAGCCATGGGTCCGCGTCCGCCGCCCGTGCGATCCAGTCCTCGAACTCCCGCTCGACGCGCGTGCCCCAGCCATGCTCGTCGGCCTGCTCGGGCAGGTACTCGAAGTGGCAGTCGATCCGGCAGCGCGCCGGATAGGTGACGCGCCACTCGCCGCCCTGGATGCCGGTCGTGACGCACTCGGCGGGCGCGAGGTGCGGGTGGCGCTCGCGCACGGCCCACTCCTCGTTGAGCCTGCGGATGGCCTCCAGCAGGTAGGCGGCCTTCTCGATCGCGTTCACGGCACCGCCGTCGGTGTGATGGCGCGGGGCGATCCCGGCATGGCCGCTGCGGCCTTCGACGTGCACGCTGGCCAGCAACGAGCCGCGGCACGCGATCCAGACCACCAGCGCGCTCGGCTCGGGAACGATCGCGGCGTCCGCGCGCAGTGTCCGCGCCGACACGAGGCCGCCGGCGCCCGTCGTCTCCTCTTCGCTGACCGTGTTGACGAGCAGGTCGCCGCGCAAGCGGACGCCCAGCTCGGCGAGCGCCTCGGCCGCGAACGTCATCGCCGCCACGCCGCCCTTCATGTCGCACGCGCCGCGCCCGTAGACGGCCGCGCCGCGCACCTCGCCGCCGAACGGATCGGCCGTCCACTCGTCGCGCGGCTCGACCGATACGACGTCGATGTGGCCGTTGAGCAACAGCGTGCTGCCGCCGCCCGCGCCGGCGAACCTGGCGACGAGCTGGGGGCGTCCGGCGAACGAGAAGCCCTCGGCGACGAACGGGTGCCCGACCAGTGCTCCGGTCTCTGGCTCCTCGAGCGTCACCGCCGCGCCGCGCCCGCCCAGCCGGTCGGCGAGATAGCGCTGCAGCGCGGCGACGTCGCCGGAGGAGGCGGCGATGTCGGCCGCTACCGTGTCGAACCGGATCAGCGTCTGCAGCAGCTCCACGAGCTCGGACTCGCGTGCTGCGATGTGCTCGCACACGCGCTGCTCCAATGCGCTCAGCACAGCGGCTGCACCCGATCGCCCAGGCGCACGGTCCCGGGCCGCTCGACGTCGCCGTAGATGCCGAGCTCGACCCGCCCGCGCTGCTCGAACAGCGCGCGCATCGTGTTGCTGTCGGTGATCCCGCTGACGGGGTCGCGGTTGGTCGTCACGCAGCGCTTGCACGGGGCGCGCACCGCGACGACCGCCTCGCCGACCCGCACGGAGTGCCCGATCCAGCCGTCCTCCTCGAACGGCTCGGCGCCGGCGATCTCCACGAGCATGCGAAAGCGGCGTGGATCGAGGCCCTCGGCACGCAGTGAGGCGATCGACGCCGAGCCGACCAGCGAGGCGGGATGCCAAGACCAGGCCGCGCGCGCCTCGTCCGCGCAGGCGAGCTGCACCGCGAACCCTGCGAACTTCGAGAGCGCCTGCGCGAACGGGCCCTCGACGATGCGCCCGCGAACCGAGAAGCCGACCTGCCACTCGACGGCGACGGGTGCGCCGAGCTCGATCGCGCCGGCCACGCGCTCGCCGTCCGGGAGGTCGATGCGGAGCTGCGCGCCGTCGAACGCCGCCCGCGCGCGCACCAGCGTGCCGTGGCGGACACCGTTGATGAGCCGGCCCTGGTCGTCGACCAGGAAGAAGCGCCTGTCCTCGCGCACGCCGAGCGGGCCCAGCGCGATCGCATCCGGATGCTGCATCGCGAGGCTCTTGACGGGCGCCACCGAGAGCCGCTCGACGTACGCGCCGCGCAGCGGCTCAGGCATGCGCGAGCTCTCGCTCGAGCGCGGCGCCCGCAACCGGCTCGCCGAGCTGGAGCACGAGCCAGACCTGCTCGCGCCGGCGCAGCAGGCCGGGATCGGAGAGCGGGTCGCCGTCAACCACCAGCAGGTCCGCGAGCCGGCCGGGCGCCACGATCCCGAGCTCGTCCGCGAGACCGAGTGCAGCAGCACCGGTCGCGGTCGCCGCGACCAGCGCCTCGGCGGCCGGCATGCCGTGGTGGACCATCCGCTCGAGCTCCACCGCGCTGTCGTAGAACGGGTTCCAGTCGTGGCCGAGCGCGATCTTGACACCGGCTGCGCGCGCCGCCGCGAGCGTGCGGTCTGCCTGTTCGAGATTGTGCTGCGCGAGCTCGACCAGCAGCGGGCTCCAGGTGCTGGCCGGACTGCCGCCGCGCTCGTCGATCCCGGCCACGCCGTAGAAGCACGAGAGCGTGGGCACGAGCACCTGTCCCTGCCGGGCCATGCGCTCGAGCAGGTCGGGTCGCTGGTTGAGGTACATGCCGTGCTCGATCGTGTCGATGCCCGCCTCGATCGCGATCTCCGTGCCCGCCAGTCCCTCGGCGTGCGCGGCCACCCGGAGGCCGAGCCGGTGCGCCTCGTCCGTCAGCGTCGTCACCTCCCCGGTGGTCAACTGCGCCGGGTCGGGATCCTCGAGCTCGACCGAGCGCGCGCCGGTCGTCATCACCTTGACGAAGTCGGCCCCGCGCCGGAGCTGCTCGCGCACGGCACGCCGGACGTCGTCGGAGCCGTCGGCCTCCCGGTACATCCCGTCGAAGAAGCGGCCGCCCGGGCTCGTCGCGGACACGATCCGACCGCACGTCAGCAGCCGCGGCCCGCGGAACGCGCCCAGTCGCATCGCCTGTCGCGCCTCGACGACGACGTCGCCGAAGGAGCCGACATCGCGGATCGTCGTCACGCCGCGCCGCAGCGCCTCGGCCAGATGTGCGGCGACGACGTGCGCCCCGGTTCCCGGCAGCAGCGGCTCGACCCCCTCCTCCCGGGCGGGCGCCTTCGCCAGCACGTGGGCGTGCGCGTCGACGAGCCCGGGCATCAGCGTGCGCCCCTGGAGGTCGATCGTCAGCCAGTCGCCGGGCGGCTCGCCGCCGGCGGCGTCGACCGCCGCGATCCGGCCGTCGCGCACGATCACCGAGACGCGCTCGCGCGGCGCGGAGCCGGTGCCGTCGATCAGCCGCGCGTTTGCGAGCCGCAAGGGCCTCGCGCCCGGCGGAGGCGCTGCCAGGAGGGCGGGGAGCCGGGCGGGCACACGCGCATTGAACCAGCCGCGTGACTTCGACGCCGGCGGTTGGAATCGAAGCGCTTCTGCGCTACGGTTGAAACGGTTCAGTGAATCGATTCAGTGAATCGCTTAAGCTCATGGTCGACATCCACCAGCACCTCTGGCCGCCGGCCTTCGTCACCGCACTGCGCGGACGTGCGACCGCCCCCCGGCTCGAGGGCTGGGAGCTCGAGCTGCCGGGCGAGCGGGCCTACGTGATCGACCCTGCCGATCACGATCCGGACCGACGGGCGAGGATCGCGGCGGCTGACGGCGACACGCTGGTCTGCCTGTCGCCCGCGGCGTCGCTGGGACTTGATCGCGTGGAGCCCACCGAAGCGGCCGAGCTCGCCGAGGCCTGGATCGAAGGAGCGCTCGCGCTCGATGTCCCATTCGCCGCCTGGGCGATGGCCGGCGTGCTGGATCCCGACCCGGCGGCACTCCGCGACGCACTCGACCGTGGGGCGATCGGGCTCGAGGTCGCGGCCGACGTGCTTGCCGCCCCCGACGGGCTCGATCGACTCGCCCCGCTGCTCGGCGTGCTCGACGCCGAGGGCGCGGCGCTACTCGTGCACCCGGGGCCGGCCGGCGACCAGGACGCCCCCGGCCGTCCCGGATGGTGGGGGCCGGTCGTGCCGTACGTCTCCCAGCTGCACGCCGCCTGGTGGGCCTGGGTCGACGGCGGGCGCGCGCGCTTCCCCGACCTGCGCGTCTGCTTCGCCGCGCTCGCCGGCCTCGGCCCGCTCCACGGCGAGCGCCAGCGCGCGCGCGGCGGCGACGCCGGGGCCGTCGACCCGCTGACCTTCGTGGAGACGTCGTCCTACGGCACGCTGGCGGCCGATGCCGTCATCCGCGTGCTCGGCGTGGACGTCGTCTGCCACGGATCGGATCGCCCGTACTGCAGCGCTCCACCGCCCGCGCTCGGCGCGGCCGCGTTGACCGCGATCAAGACCCGCAACCCGGGGCGGCTGCTCGCCCGCCATCCAGACAAGGTGCCGACATGACGACCGAAACGACCGAGTTCATCGACGGCCTCGGGCTCCCCGCCCGCCTGCTCGAGCGCCCCGAGCTGCTCGCGCTAGTGCAGCGCATCGCGCAGCAGCGCGAGCTGTGGGCGCCGCACCTGGACCTGGACGCCGGCGAGCGCACCTACGCGGCACTGCACCGTGACGCGAACGTCGACCTGTGGGCGATCTTCTGGCTGCCGGAGAACGA
>Ga0136618_10001167_pt1 | contig 10060 bp, 7 predicted proteins | sample AntDrymUQ3302106_2_FD_104805 | JGI IMG/M metagenome (GOLD analysis project Ga0136618, IMG submission 104805) | Polar desert sand microbial communities from Dry Valleys, Antarctica - metaG UQ330 (21.06) | ecosystem: Environmental > Terrestrial > Soil > Desert | place: Antarctica: Dry Valley...
CCGTTGGCGCACACCGTGTCGCCTCGCAGCAAAGCGGCGTCGATGCGGCGCGACGAGAGCAGCCAGCCGACGGCCGAGTCAGCCACGATCGTGTGCGGGATGTCGGCCTGCGTCAGCTGAAGTGCCGCCATGCGGGCTCCCTCCCCGCTCGGCGCTGCCTCGGTGACCCAGACGTGGACCCTGTGGCCGGCTCCCACCAGCGACTGGACGAGCTGGGTCCCGGTGCCAACCATGCCGCAGCTCAAAGGGCCCATGTCGGCATGCATCAAGAGATTGATCGGCGCGCCGGGAGTCCGGGCGGCGTCATCGGCGGTCCGCTCCGCGATCACGCCGGCGCCAGATCGTCCAAGCACGGCATGGGCGAGCGTGGCCTCAGTGGCGATGGCATCCGCCTCGGAGCCCATCGATTCGGCCAGATCGGGCGGGCCGCCTGCCGGCCCATCGGCGGTCAGGGCGTCGTAGCGCCGCTCCATCCGGTCGACGGCGACGCGAAGGGCGTGGACGTCCGAGCGGGCGCCGCGCAGTGTGTTCGCTGCGGCGCGGAAATACTGATCCCTGCTCTGCCCGCCGCGCTCCACCGAACGCGCCACCACGAGCGCCAACCCGTAGGCCGCGACCTCGGCGAGGACCGGTCCGCCGTTGACAGCGCGCGATCGAATGGCCGTGGCGATCTCCGTCGGTTCCGCGCAGGGCACGATCGTCACCCGGCCGGGCAGGTCGCGCTGATCTAGTACCAGGAGCGCATCAGTGCCTAAGCGGTAGGCGCTTCGAAAAGGCGTCTCTGGCTCTGAGGCGGCGATATGGCCAACCGAATCGACGGAGACGGCTTGGGGGGCCGCCCCAGTGCCCGTCGCCGGCGCGCGGAGGTACATCAGCTCTCGCGCCGCCGCTCCGCCGGCCCTGCGCAGCTCGGCCGCCGCGCCTATCACCGCGCCGGCATTGCGCACGGTCTGCTGGCCGAAGGTGCGGAAGAACTGGCGCCGCGTCGAGTCGTCGGCGCCTTCGTTCTCGTCACGACGCGCCATCAGCGGGCCCCCCGCAAGCGACCTACCTCGCGCGCAGCGCGGCCCGGGCCGCGCGGAGCAACGCCCTCAGTACTGGATGACGCTGTGTGTGAAGTGGTCACTCAGCCGCTCGCGTCCCTTCAGGAAGAGCAGCTCGACGAGGAACACGAGGCCGACCACCTCGGCCTTGAGGGTCTTGACCAGCTCGATCGTGCCCAGGACGGTACCGCCGGTGGCCAGCAGGTCGTCCACGATGAGCACCCTCTGGCCGGGCTGGATCGCGTCCTTGTGGATCTCGAGCGTGTTGGTGCCGTACTCGAGCGCGTACTCGACGCTGGCCGTCTCCGCCGGCAGCTTGCCCAGCTTGCGGACGGGCACGAAGCCTGCGCCGAGCTCGATGGCCATCGGTGCGGCGAAGATGAATCCGCGCGACTCCATCCCGACCACCAGGTCAACTTTGCGGTCGCGGAACGGCTCGAGCATCAGGTCGATCGACTCCTTGAACGCAGCACCGTCCTTGAGCATAGTGGTGATGTCGTAGAAGAGGATGCTCGGTTTTGGAAAGTCGGGAATCTCGCGGATCTTGGCGCGCAGGTCGTCGGCGGACACGGCTGAGATATTCCTCGCGTGCGGGTTGGCCGCTGGGGGCGTCGGCGCGCGTCAGTCTAGCGCAGAGCCGCGCAGGCTTCAGCGTCGGCGACCGCGTCCGGATCGAGGGCGCCGGTACCCGACTATGGAGAGCAGGTCCCGGTGTCCGTCCGGGCGAAAGTGGATTCCTCGGCGCGCGCAACGCGTGGTAAGGCGGGAGGAGACGCGGTCTACGCCGCGGGGCGCTCCATCCGTGAGGCCAGCCGTTCGACGACGGCGCGGGTCGTCTGCCACGCCGACTCGGCGCCGCGCGTGAGGCGGACGCGGATCTGGTTGGAGCCGTACGTCACGCCGCCCGCAGGGACACCGGGGATCCGGTCGGTCGGTCCGGTCGGCGCCATCGCGCGCATCGCGGCCGACCGCGACCAGTCCGACTGGAAACGCACGATGAGCTCGTGGCCTTCGCGGGCGAGGGAGGCAATGCCGGCGGCCTCGGCCGCGATGCGCAGCCGCGCGACCTCCAGTAGCCGTTCTACGGGCGCGGGCAGCGCGCCGAAGCGGTCGATGAGCTCGGCGCGGATCTTCTCCACCTCCGAATCGACCGCCGTCCGACCGAGGCGGCGATAGAGCTCGAGCTTCTGGGGTTCCTCGGCCACGTAGTCGTCTGGCAGATAGGCATCCACCGGCAGGTCGATCACTGTCTGGGCTCGCGGCTTGACCGGCGCGCGGTCCTCCCTCACGGCCTTCTGCTCCTCCACGGCCTCGGCCAGCAGGCTCGTGTAGAGGTCGAAGCCGACGGCTGTCAGGTGGCCGTGCTGCTCGCCGCCGAGGATGTTGCCTGCCCCGCGGATCTCGAGATCGGACAGCGCGATCTGGAAGCCGGCGCCCAGCTCCGAGGCATTGAAGATGGCCTGCAGGCGCTTGCGGGCGATCTCGCTGAGCTGGCCGCGGCGGCGATAGAGGAGGTAGGCGTAGGCGCGTCGCGATGATCGGCCAACCCGACCTCGCAGCTGGTAAAGCTGGGCGAGGCCGAGGGCGTCGGCGCGGTCGATCACGATCGTGTTCGCGTTGGGAATATCGAGACCGGACTCGATGATCGTCGTGCACACGAGGACGTCGTACTCACCGGCGGCAAACGCCATCATCACCCGCTCCAGACCGCCCTCCCCCATCTGGCCGTGGGCGACGACGATACGCGCCTGGGGCAGCAGCTGGCGAAGCTGATCCGCCTGCGCCTCGATTGTCTCGACGCGGTTGTGGACGAAGAAGGCCTGCCCGCCGCGGTCAAGCTCGCGCAGGATCGCGTCGCGCACCAGGCCGGCGGACGCCTCGGCGACGCGGGTCTGGATCGGCAGGCGATCCTCAGGCGGGGTCTCGATCACGCTCATGTCGCGCACGCCAGCCAGGGCAAGGTTTAGCGTCCGCGGGATCGGGGTCGCCGACAGGGTCAGCACGTGGACTTCCGTGCGCATCTGCTTGAGACGCTCCTTGTGGGCCACCCCAAAGCGTTGCTCCTCATCGACCACCACCAGGCCGAGGTTGTGAAAATGGATGTCCTTCGAAAGCAGCCGATGGGTGCCGATGATCAGGTCAACTGACCCCGCGGCCAACCCGGCCAAGATCTCGCGCTGCTGGTCCGGGGGCACGAAACGGCTGAGCATCCTGACCGTGAACGGATAGGCCGCGAAGCGCTGACGGAACGTCTCGAGGTGCTGGGCGGCGAGCACGGTTGTTGGCACCAGCACGGCGACCTGCATGCCGTCGGCGATCGCCTTGAAAGCCGCGCGCAGCGCCACCTCGGTCTTGCCGTAGCCAACGTCGCCGACAACCAGCCGGTCCATCGGCCGACCGCGCTCCAAATCGGCCTTGACCTCCGCCGTGGCGCGCAGCTGGTCGACCGTCTCCTCGTACGGAAAGGCGGCTTCCATCTCCTGCTGCCAGGGTGAGTCCGGGCTCATCGGTCGCCCATGGACGCGTTCCCTGACGGTGTACAGCTCGAGCAGCTCCTTGGCGAGGTCGGTGACGGCCTTGCGCACGCGGGTCTTGGTCCGCTGCCACTCGCCGCCGCCGAGCCGCGACAGGTGCGGGTTCTCGCCGCCGGCGTAGCGGGAGACGCGCTCGATCTGCTCGACCGGGACCCAGATGCGGCCTCCCTCGGCGAACTGCAGCTCCAGGAAATCGCGCTCCTCGGTGCCGTCGCCACCGGCCGTGCGGCGGGCCATGCCTCCGTATCGAGCGATGCCGTGGTCGATGTGAACGACGAGGTCTCCCGGCTGCAGGCGCTCGAGCAGGTCCTTGGGCACCACCCGCCGCAAGACGCGCGGACGGCGCACGCGCACGGTTCCGAACAGCTCGCGGTCGGTGACCAGGACGACGTTCTCCGGGCCCCCTGCGAAACCCGAGTTGAGGCTGCGCTCGATGAGCGCGAGACCGCCCGGCGGCGGGACTTCACTAAGAATTGCCGTCGGGGCAGCGACGATGTCGGCCTCGGCGAATATCTCGGACAGGCGGGCAGACTGGTCTGATGCCATAACCACTCGGAGGCCCTCTCGCCGCCAGCGCTTGACGGTCTCGGCGAGGTCGCCGATCGGCGACGGCGGCAGGACGGGTTCGTGCCAGCCGAAGGGATTGCCGCCCGGCGGCGCTTCGTCGACCTCGCTCTCCCAGGTGAGCTCCAGCGTCCGTGCCGCGTTCAGCCGCGCCTTCCAGTCCCGCCTGTCGAGGTATGTCCGCGGCCACGCCCTTGGCAGCGTTCCGGCTCGTTCGAGCTCCGAACGGCGTTCGTCAGCCTGCGTCCAAAGGAAGTCGGAGGAGGCGGCGACGTCCCCGGGCTCGTCGATGAGCCAGGTCGCGTCGCCGATGTGATCGAGACCGGTCGACGGTGCCAGGTGGCCGGCCCAGATCTCCGCCGCGTCGGCCAGCTGGCCCTGCTCAAGTCGGACGAGGTCGGCCGCCAGGTCCGGCGGAAGCCGCTTGGCGGCGGTTCCGAGCGCTTGGTGAAGCCGTTGGGGGCCGTCTCCACCGAGCAGGAACTCGTTCGCCGGCAGCAGCTGTATCTCCTCGACCGGCCGAACGCCGCGCTGGTTCGCGGGGTCAAACGCGCGCAACGACTCGACCTGGTCCCCGAACCATTCGATGCGCACCGGCAGCGGCTGGCCGGCCGGAAAAACATCGACGATTCCGCCGCGGCGTGCGAACTCGCCGCGGCCGGCCACCTCAGGCAGCGCCTCGTAGCCGAGGTCGATCAGCTCGCGCAGCACGCGCTCCTGTGACATGCGCTGGCCGGTCTTGAGCAGAAGTGGCTGCTCCGGTATGTCGTCCGCGTTGAGCGTCCGTTGGAAGAGCGCCTGCACGCTCGCGACGAGGACCATCGGTCGGCCCGAGCGCCACGTCGCAAGCGCTGCGACGCGCGCAGCGCTCTCGTCGCGGATGAGCTCCGACCGCTCATAGGCCAGCGATGTGCGTGGCTCGAGAGTGACCACCGTCTCAGGGCCGCCGAGCCAGGCGGCGAGCTCCTCAGCCACGCGATCGGCGATCTCGGCGTCATGCGCGACCCACACGAGCCGCTCCCCGCTCGCCTTGACGAGCGCCGCGGCGAGGAAGGACTTCGCTCCATGGGGCATCTGGGCGTAGGTGACGTGGCGTAGGTTCTGCCCGATGCGGCCCTCGCGGACGGTGCGGAAACGATCGACCAGCGCCCCGATCTCCGCGGACTGGGCAAGCAGCGCGGACAGCGCCGAGAGATCGGGCAGGCGCGACCGGCCAGTGGGCGAGACCGCGGCTTGGTGCAGCTCCGCGACCTCGGCGGCGATGCGCCGGTCGCGCGTGCTGCGACCCCGGATTCGAACGGAGCTTTCAGGCACGACTCAACGCTCCCGACCGGCGCGCGGCAGCAGCCTTCGCCAGCCGGTCGTCGTCCTGACGATGCTCGGCTCGGCTGGGTCTGTCGCTCCCGGCCCGGGCTCGCCGTGGTCATGCGCGTCCGTGGCCTGCTCGTCGGCCGCGGCGGCCCATGCGTTCCACTTGTTGGCCGCGCGCGTAGGCCCGAGACGCACCCAGTCCTCGACGGCGTCCGCCGCGGCGTCGATCGCTGAGTCGAGCACTCGCTTCTCGGCCGAGGTGAAGCGACTCAGCACGTGGTCCATCGCGTCGCGAGACGGTTGGCCGATTCCGACACGAAGCCTGGCGAAATCCTGGTTGCCCATCTCGCCGATGATCGAGCGCAGGCCGTTGTGCGTTCCCGCGCTGCCGCGCTCGCGCAGCCGGAGCTTGCCCAAGGGCAGATCGAAGTCGTCCACGACGACAAGGACGTCCCCGAGCGGCGCCCGTTGACGCGCGAGCACCTTACGTACGGCCACACCCGAAAGGTTCATGTATGTCGTCGGCTTGACCAGCATCAGCTCCAGCCCGTTGAACCGGCCGTGGACCGTGGCCGCGGCATCGCGCGCCCGGGCATGGCCAGTCCAGCCGGCGCGCTCGGCCAACCGGTCGAGCACCATCCAGCCAACGTTGTGGCGCGTCTCTTCGTATTGACGGCCCGGATTCCCGAGCCCGACAACGATCTTCATCTCACTCATCGAACTTGCGGCGGGCACGCTGACGACCCGGCCGACGACTCGACCGGGACCACGTAATCGTACGTCGGACGCAGGACCCGGACTTGCGCCCGCGCCCACCGCCGCACGGGTCAGTGCGGCGTCGGCACCAGCTCGCCCGCGCGGATCTCCACGGTCAGCCGATTCTCGATCGCCTCGAACAGGAAAACCAGCTGGCCGGCGACGACCATCTGCCGCGGCTGCCCGGTCGACATCGCGAGAGTGACGGTGGCGCCCGCGCCAGAGGTACCACGGTCGAGGGTGCACGGCAGCCGCCAATCCGGCGCGGCCGGGAAGTAGCGCGGACCGGTGAACCCCGGCTGCGGGCCGTGGCCCTTCCAATCAAACTGATGCTCATAGAAGTGCGCGGCGGCCTGGCGCATGTGCTCCAGCTCCGCCTGCCAGTCGAAGGTGTGGACGTGCTCGTGCTCGTCGTAGGTCATCCGCGTCCCATTACCTCTCTCTCCAACGCCCGCATGGCCTCGCGCTCTCCTGGATCGGCGTGATCCCAGCCGCAGATGTGGAGCACGCCATGGACAACGAGGAGGCGCAGCTCGTCGGTAGGCGACCAGGTGATGTCACCAGTCTGCCCTCCGCGTCCCTGGTCGGCCTGCGCAACCGCACGCTCTGCCGAGATCACGATGTCGCCAAGATGCCGGCGGTGCCGGGCCGGAGGCTGGTACGCGGGTTCGATCGGGCGGGCCGTCGAGAATTCGGACCGCTGCCCCTCATGCGGCGGGAAGGCGGAGGGTGGCAGCAGCGGGAACGAGAGCACATCGGTCGGACCATCCTCGCCCATGTGCTCGGCGTTCAGTCGAGCCAGCTCTCGGTCGTCCGAGAGGATCACGGCGATGCTCGCCGGCGACGGAGCTCCCGCCGCGTTGAGCGCGACGGCGGCGCTTCGTGCCAGACCAGCGGCCGAAACGAGTCGCGGTGCTGATGACGGGCGCGAGATCTCGATCCGCCACGGCCGCAGGTAAACGGTGCGCACCGCCGGAGCGGCTGGCTGGGACGGCTTAGGCCGTGCCACCGGCCGCGCGCCGGGACTCGATCTCCACGATCTTGTTCTGTGGGTATGCGATCCGGCGGTGGTACATGCCCAGGAGCTGCGCCACGAACGCCTCGCGGATCCGGTCGAGGTCGCGCAGGGTCAGGTCGCATTCGTCGAACTGGCCGTCCTCCAGGCGCTCGCGGATGATGCGCGACACCATCGCGCGGATGGCGGGCTCGTCTGGCGTGCCGAGCGATCGAACCGAAGCCTCGACGCTGTCGGCCAGCATCAGGATCGCCGCCTCCTTGGACTGCGGCTTGGGACCGGCGTGGCGGAAGCGGCTCGGATCGACGGATGCCGCCGCCTCCTGGGCTGCCGGCGTGCCGGGGATTGCCCCAGCATAGGCAATCGCCTGCTCCCGGGCACGAGCGTAGAAGTAGCTCATCAACGCCGTGCCGTGGTGTTGGGGGATGAAGGCGATCAGTGGCTTGGGGAGCTTGTACTGGTAGGCCAGGTCGATGCCGTTGGCGACGTGCGCCTTGAGCAGGGCGACCGATTGGTTGGGCTCCAGCTCATCGTGGATGTTGTCGTTGGCCGCCTGGTTCTCGATGAACGCGACGGGGTTCGCCAGCTTGCCGACGTCGTGGTAATAGGCGGCTACACGAGCCAGCAGCGGGTCGGCGCCGATCGCCTCGGCCGCCCGCTCGGCGAGGTTGCCGACCATCAGTGAATGGTGGTAAGTGCCGGGCGTCTCGAGCAGGAGCCGCCGGAGTAGCGGCTGCGACGGGTTGGCGAGCTCGAGCAGCCGGAACGAGGTCGTGATGCCGAACGCGTTGCCGAGGATGACGAAGGATCCGAGGGCCGCGATGGCCGCGCCGGCCGCAGATGCCCCGGCCGCACCGGCGAGTTCGAAGAAGCCCGTGAAGTCGCGGTCGCCAAGCAGCGTGAACATGGTCACGACAGCGATCTGGACAGCGGCGATGGCCACGGCCGCCTGCACGAACTGGCTGAGCTTCTCGCCACGCCTGACGGCGATGATGCCGGCCACTCCACCGAAGAGCACGTAGGCCGAAAACTCGACGCTGCCGATGATCGCGCCGCCAAGCAGCGCCAGCACGCTGGTGACCATCAGGGCGGCGCCGGCGTCGAGCAGGACGGCCAACAGCAGGCCGACCGCGGCGACGGGCACGACGTAAGGAAGAACCGATCGATCCCCGGTCACCTTCAGCGCGATGGAAGCGCCGATCAGGACGAGGGCAATCAGCAGCAGCGCGCTGCTGCGGTGCCAGATCTGGGACCGGAAGCGCCAGATCCAGGCGAGCAGCAACACCACCGACAACAGGGCGAGCAGGAACCATCCGCCGGCGCGGACGGCATCGGGACGAGGATCGAGCAGGCCAAAGCGGTCCAACTTCTCGCGCGCTATCTCGCTGACGGGCTCTCCGCGCCGAACGATGATTTCACCCTGCCGAATCGGGATCGCGACCGGCTCCACGAGGTTTGCCGCCTCGTTGCGCGCGCGCTCAGTGGCGGCCTCGTCGAAGGTGGAGTTGGCGATGATGAGCGGCGAAAGGATTTCGGCGGCCAGGCTGCGCTGACCCTGGGGGAACCGGATGGTCACCCTGCTGGCCAGCGATCCACGAAGGTCGGGCAGCAGCGCGTCGCGCACCTCCTGGCTCTGGGTCGAGTTCAGGACGCGCACGAGCTCGCCGCGCACCGCCGACCATTGGACCAAGTCCAGCTGCGCGAGCGTCTCGCTCGCCGCGCTTGTCAGGTGCGGTATTGCTGAGCGCAGCGAAGCCTGGCGCGCCTCGGGCGTGAGCACGGCTGCGAACGCTGCATCGACGGGACCGAGCAGCTGCTCGAGCGCATCGAGCTGCTGTACGGCGGTGAGCTGACCGCGCTCGGGTGAGTAGTCGTACTGGGGCTGGACCTGCGCACGAGCCGCTTCGCGCGCCAGTCGCGTCGCCTCGGCGCTCTCATAGGTCAGCGCGCGCGGCGCCAGGATGTCGGCGGGAGCTATCTCTCCGACGATCGCGCCGGGGCCTGCGAACGGTCCGGGCAGGGCATCGATCGCGAGCACGCTGCCGAGCGCCGCGACCATGAGCAACGTCGCGATCACCAGCCGGACGGCGTCTGTTCGCGCGAAGCGGCGGACGGCGGAGGACCTGGCGAGCATCTCTATATCTGTCCTGGTCGCCTGGGCCTAGTGGCCGGTCGAGTCGTGGCCAGCCAGGTCGCGGCTGGCGAGCTCGCGCGCAACCATGCCGCTGACCAGCTTGCCGTCGGCGCGGCCCCTCGTCCTGGGCGTCAACGACGCCATCACCTTGCCCATGTCGCGCGGGGATGACGCGCCGAGCTCATCAATCGTTTCCTTGACCAGTGCCGCGACGTCGGCCTCGCTCAGCTGCGCGGGCAGGTACGCCGCGACGACGTCGATCTCCGCCTGTTCGCGATCGGCCGCGTCCTGGCGGCCGGCAGCCGTGTATGCCTCTATCGATTCGCGGCGCATCTTGACCTCGCGCGTGAGCACCTGCAGCACCTCGTCGTCGGTCAGCTCACGGCCGGCCGCTTTGTGGGTGTTGTAGGCAGCAGCAATCACCATCCGCAGCGTGTCACGACGCAGCTCGTCGCGACCGCGGATGGCGGTTGTGAGGTCTTCCTGGAGCCTATTTGAGAGGGTCACCGGTCGGCGTTCCTTGGGCTGAGCGCCGCGGTCGTTGTCCGAGTGGTCGGCGGGGACTGCCCCGCCGTCACTCGGACCGAGCGGCTTTCTTGCGCTTCGCTTCCTTGCGCTTGCGCTTGACGCTGGGCTTCTCGTAGTGCTCGCGTCGGCGAGCCTCGGCGAGGATGCCACTCTGCTGGATCTTCTTGTTGAAGCG
>Ga0136618_10001169_pt1 | contig 10057 bp, 8 predicted proteins | sample AntDrymUQ3302106_2_FD_104805 | JGI IMG/M metagenome (GOLD analysis project Ga0136618, IMG submission 104805) | Polar desert sand microbial communities from Dry Valleys, Antarctica - metaG UQ330 (21.06) | ecosystem: Environmental > Terrestrial > Soil > Desert | place: Antarctica: Dry Valley...
AGAAAAGCCAGCCCGTCGGCTTCCTCCCAGACGGTTAAATCTTTTCTCTGTAGATTTTCGATTAAAGCGATTTCGGCGATTGATTTTTCGTCAATATCAAGCTCGATACACGGAACTTCTTCCAATCCCGCGAGGGTCGCCGCGCGCCAGCGTCTTTCGCCGGCGATAATCATCCAGGTTCCGTCACCGTTCGGTTTGAGAAGTAACGGTTCTAAAACCCCGTTTTGTTTAATCGAGCTTGACAACTCGGTCAGATCACCGATTTCAACGCGCGGCTGTTCGGGGTTCGGGGCGATTTTATCAATCGGAACGATTTTCCCGACCGAGCGTTGAATTTTTGCCAGATCTTCAACGTAATGCGAATCGTGACGCATTTTAACTCCTGCTGGTAAGCCTCTTTTAGACACGGCGCAAAACCTCCTTACACAATTCTTGATATTCAATTGAACCGGAAGATTTTGGCGAATAGGTGAAAATCGTTTCTTTGTGAGCCGGAGATTCTTCCAGTCGAACGCTACGCGAGATAACGGTCTTAAATGCCTTTTTACCGAAAACTTGGCGAATATGTTGTTCGACATCTTTGGAAAGTGAAGTCCGTTTATCGAAAAGCGTTACTAAGACACCAAGCAATTCAAGCTCTGGGTTAGGACGCGAACGAACTTTCTCGATGGTTTCAAGCAGATCGTCAGTTCCCTCTAAAGCAAAATAAGAGGATTGAATTGGAATCAAAACGTGGTTAGCAGCAACCAGGGCGTTGACGGTAATGAGACCGAGCGTCGGCGGCGTATCTATAAAAATCATATCGTAGTTAGAACGAATTTCCTCGAGCCGGTCACGCAGACGGAAAATTGCGTCAAAGTCACCGACCAGTTTGGCTTCGAGCTTAGCTAGATTTATCTTTGAAGGTATAATGTCCAACTTTATAACTTTAGTTGGATAAATAAAATCACCACAAGGCTCACTGGTTTCCGTAAAAAACTCAAAAGCACTACCGTTGATAGTTTGCGGTTCGACAAATGAAAGCGAACTATTGCCTTGCGGATCTAAATCAAGCAGTAAAACTTTTTTTCCATTTAAGGCACAGGCAGCAGAAAGATTAATGGCAGTGGTTGATTTCCCGACTCCGCCTTTTTGATTAGCAATTACAATTATCATTTTGAAAACAGATGAAAAATTATCCGATTAAATCCGGCCAATCTTCCGATGCCTGAATTGACTCATTATCTAAGTCAGTTTCAGTTTTGGTTGATGAAGCTGAAATATCTATAACATTTTGCTCGACGAAAATTGCACAATCCAAACGCAATGCAAGAGCAATTGCGTCCGACGGGCGAGCATCCAGAGCTAAAATTTGGTTGTTGTTGTCAACTAACTCAATTAACGCATAAAAGGTATTATCGCGCAGATCTGAGATGGTCACGCGAGTAACCTGCAGCCCGGTTTCGACGATAAAGTTTCTCAACAAATCGTGAGTCATCGGACGCTGCGGAACAATTTTTTCTATTTCTAGAGCGATTGCGTTCGCTTCGTAAGCCCCAACCCATATAGGCAGAATTGTATCGGAATCAATACCCTTGAGAACAACAATCGGAGTATTAGTATTCGGATCCATAATCAACGCGCCGATTTTTACTTCAATTAACATACCTCAAAAAAATCCTAAAATTCAAATATAAAGAATATAACGAATTTAACAAATTTTACCATACAAAGTATTGGCTTTTGCTTCAAGAATTTCGACATTAACAATTTTTCCTAAAAGTTCCGAAGACCCTTCAAAATTAACCACAGTTTGACAAGTAGTGTGACCGGAAATCTGAGCCATGTTTTTATTTGAAATTTTTTCGACTAAAACTTTGACTGTTTTATTCAAATAGTTTTGAAAAACTTTTTGTTGATTATTTTTAACGGCTTTTTCCAGTTCGAGAAATCGCACGGATTTTTCTTTTGCAGAAACATTATCGGACATTTCAAATGCCGGAGTTCCCTGTCTCGGCGAATATTTGAATATATATGCGCTTGTGAATTGACAATATTCTACCATTTTTAAGGTTTCTACAAAATCTTGTTCGGTTTCATTCGGAAACCCGACGATAATATCAGTCGTCAGAGAGATATTTCTAGGAGAGGCTTTAATTTTATCAACCCTGCTCATATAACTTTCGATTGTGTGACCGCGCCGCATTGCTCGTAAAATAGTGTTACTTCCCGATTGCACCGGTAGATGCACCCAATTGCAGAGGTTTTCGTGTTCATCTATGGCGCTCACAATATCCGTATGAAAATCTCTGGGAAAAGAAGTCGTAAATTTTATCCGCTCAATACCTGTTGCGGCAACCGCTCGCAAAAGACGGGAAAAAGCCGTCGCGCCTGTAAACTTCTCCAAGCCGCTATCAAATTGCGGGCGGTAACTGTTTACATTTTGACCAATCAAATGAACTTCTCGGATACCTTCATGACGAAGTTTTAAAACGTTACGAATAATGTCAGAAGCCGCCAGACTTTTTTCACGACCGCGTGAGAAAGGAACGATACAGTAGGTGCAGAATTTATTGCAGCCCTCAATAATCGGTACAAACGCAACGAACGGAAATTGTCTCTGGGAATCCGCAACCGTCCAATCGTATCCAAATTCGCGTTCCCCTAAATCAACCAAATTCTTTTGTCCGTCAAAAAACTTTTCAATCGCTTCTGAAACGCGCCCGACAGCTCTGGTACCTAAAACAAAATCAATTCCCTGGTCTCGTTTAAACAAGGTTTCGCCTTCAAGTTGAGCGACACAGCCCAAAATACCAATAACGGGTTTTTTTGAGTTTGGAGAATTATTAAAGTTATCCGCCGAAGATTTGCGGATTTGCCCGATTCGTGTATAAAGTTTGTGTTCGGCTTTTTCACGAACCGAACAGGTGTTCAACAGAACAACATCCGCCCCTACTTCAGACGTAGTCATTTGAAAGCCTTTGGTTTCGAGCAGCGTGGCGACTCTTTCTGAATCGGAAACATTCATTTGACAGCCGAATGTTTCCATATAAACTTTTTTTACAGACATTTAAAATTTAAGTGTTTTAATAATTCAACAAACGAAAATTGAGTAAATAAAAGTATGCAATTGAATTTCAAAACCCGGGACTTTGTACATTTACATCTTCATACGGATTATAGCCTTTTGCAGAGTACAATCCAACTCAAGCCTCTCGCCAACCGTTTAAAAGAGTTGGAGATGAAAGCGTGCGCCATCACCGATTACGGAAATATGTATGGGGCAATCTCGTTTTATAATACTTTGAAAACTAATGAGATTCATCCAATAATCGGATATGAAGCATACTTGACAATGGGCAGTCGGCACGACCGTGAAGCGCGTCTGCAAGCCGGTGAAAAACCTTACTATAATCTTGTTCTACTTGCAAAAAATTTAGAAGGTTACTACAACCTAGCTTTTCTGGCATCGAAGGCGTTTACGGAGGGAATGTATCACAAGCCGCGTGTAGATTTAGAGCTTCTAAAGCAGAGATGCGGCGGATTGATTGGACTTTCTGCCGGTTTAAAAGGCAATATCGGTCATTTTTTGAAGCAGGAAAATTTTGAGAGAGCTTTGCAAGATGCCAAACTTTTTGAAGAAATTTTTGGCAAAGGAAATTTTTTTATAGAAATTCAAGACCACGGGTTAGAAGACGAGAGAAAAATCCAGAAACAGACGGTTAATCTTGCAAAAAAGCACGGCATCCCGCTAATTGCCACAAATGAAGCATTTTATTTGACCAAAGAAGATGGGCGGGCGCAAGAAATTTTAATGTGCATCGGCGAAGGCAAAACTATTAATGACGGAACGCGGAACATTTTGGGAAGCGCGGAATTTTATTTGCGTTCAGCAGAAGAAATGTGGGATATATTCGGCGACGAAATTCCGGAAGCTCTTGAGAACACTCAAAAAATTGCCGAAATATGTCAAGTAGATTTCTCATCGACCAGTAAATTAACTTTGCCGCAATATCCGATTCCACCCGAAACGGATTGTCAATCAACCGATGAATATTTCGAAAAAGTTGTATTGGATGGATTTGAGAATCGTAAAAATACTGTTTGGCAGCCCCGGCAGATAATGGGCAAACAAAAATACACAATTACCGATTATCAAGAACGTATAAGGCGTGAAATTTCAACCATAAAAAATATGGAATTTCCAGGATATTTTCTGATTGTCTGGGATTTCATCAAATATGCAAGAGAAAGGGGAATTCCAGTCGGACCTGGAAGAGGTTCAGCGGCAGGCTCGCTAGTGGCTTACTGCTTAGAAATTACAGATGTGGATCCTCTGCAGTATGATTTGTTATTTGAACGTTTTTTAAATCCAGAGCGGATTTCAATGCCTGATATTGACATTGACTTCTGTGTCCGCGGGCGTGGCGAAGTTATCAATCACGTCTCGCAATTATATGGTCGAGATTCCGTATGTCAAATAATTACATTTGGAACGATGGCTTCCAAAGCGGCGCTCAAGGATGTCGGACGGGCATTGAATATGCCATATTCGGAGGTTGAAAAAATTGCCAAACTGATACCTCCACCCGTCAGGGGGCGAAATGTCAGTATTTTACAAGCGCTCGAACAAGTTCCTGAATTAAGAAAAGCAGCTGAAACAAATCCAGAAGTTCATGATTTAGTAGATTTGGCAAAAAGATTGGAAGGCTGTGCCAGGCATTCTTCGGTGCATGCAGCTGGTGTCGTAATCTCGCCAAAACCGCTTCACGAGTTAGTGCCAGTTGCTTTTTCTTCCAAAAATGAGTTAACTAGCCAATATTCGATGAACGACCTTGAAAAAGTCGGAATGCTTAAGATGGATTTCCTCGCGCTAACTACTTTAACTATCATAAGCGATTGTTTAAAAACGCTTAAACAAAAAACGCAAATTGAAATAGATTGGAGCACAATTCCGCTCAATGACGAGACAACAATGGCACTTTTTGGAGAAGGACGAACGGAGGCGATTTTCCAATTTGAATCAGCCGGTATGCAAGAAATTTGTCGTCGTCTAAAACCAAAAGAATTAGAGGATCTGGCGGCTCTCAATGCACTTTATCGCCCGGGACCGCTGGACGGCGGAATGGTGGACGATTTTATAACCCGTCATCGCGGCGAAAAAAGAGTGCAATATATTGTGCCTGAAATGAAAGAAATTTTAAGTAATACCTATGGTATTTTGGTATATCAAGAACAAATTATGCAGCTCGCACAGAAACTCGGCGGTTATACTCTGGGCGAAGCCGATATGATGCGCCGGGCTATGGGAAAAAAGAAGCGCGATGAGATGGGGGCTCACGAAAAGAAATTCGTTGATGGTGCCGTCAGCAGAAATATAAAACTTGAAAAGGCGGAAGCAATTTTCAAACTAATGGCACAATTTGCCGATTATGGATTTAACCGAAGCCATAGTGTTGCCTATGCTTATTTGGCTTATCAAACTGCTTATCTTAAAGCGCACTATGCCGCTTACTTTTATGCAGCTGTTTTATCGAATGAAGCACATGACACCACAAAAATTTATAAATACTCCAACGAATTGCGGCTGGCGGGATTGCAGTTGCTACCCCCGGATATAAATGAAAGCGATGCTGATTTTACGCCGCTCGAAAATGCCGTTAGATTTGGTCTCACAGCTATTAAAGGAATTGGAGCGACAAGCGTTCAAGCAATTATCGAAGCTAGAAAAAAAGGCAAATTTACTTCCCTGTTTGATTTTACTAAACGGTTAGACCAAGGTTCAATAAACAGACGCGGACTGGAGAGTTTGATAACCGCCGGCGCTTTTGATTCCCTATGTCAAGCCCATTTAACGATAAATTTATGGAGGGCAAAACATTTTGCGGGTATCGAAGGGGCATTAGCGCACGGTCAAAGGATTTTTCAGGATAATCAGAGAGGTCAGAATGCTTTATTCAGCGGTCAAGAAGAAACTCCAACGATATTGCAGGGTGAATTACCGGATGTCGCTCCATGGACGGCGGCTGAATTAGCCCGCCAAGAAAAAGCGGCAGTCGGGTTTTACCTCTCGACGCATCCTTTAGATAGCTACAAGCAGATACTGTCTGAATTAAAAATACTAAATGTAGCAGATTACGAAGTCATCAATCCAGGCGATAAAATAGCACTTGCCGGCATCATTTCCGGAATGCAGGTTAAGCACAGTAAGAAAGGAAATCGCTTTTGTATATTCAGACTTGAAGATCAATCAATCAGTGTAAAGTGTCTGGCTTGGTCAGAAGCCTATCTCAAGTTTTCAGATAAATTAAAAGATAATGAGCTTATAATAGTTGATGGGAAAATTGAATCGGTCGAGGGTCATGAGATTACAATTATATTGGAATCGGTTAGAAAATTAACGGAAGCTGTTTCGTTAGAGGCAAAAAAAGTTTCGATAATTTTGCCCGATAAGAATTTTGACGCTTTATACTTAGACGAGTTACTAGCTATTTTCAGTCGCAATCGTGGAAGTTGTGAGGTGTTTCTAAAATTAAATTTAGAACAGCAAATTGATGTAAAAATACTGTCTAAGCCAATTCGAATACAAGGGTCAACCGCTTTGGAAAACGAACTCGTAGAGAAAGGGTGTCGAGTTGCTTGGGGTTTATAACTTTAGAAAAAGCTTTTGATTAAATTTATGACTGGTAATAAAAGAGAGGCATTCGAGCGGGTGCAGATGGCGCGTCATCCGGAAAGACCTTACACCACCGATTTATTAACGGCTATTTTTACAGATTTTCTCGAACTGCACGGTGATCGACGCTATTCTGATGATGCGGCGATTGTGGGTGGCTTTGCTAAACTTGATGAAGTAGAAATTGCAGTTATTGGTCAGCAAAAGGGACGCGATATAAATCAGCGAAGACTCCGAAATTTTGGAATGCCAAAACCTGAAGGTTATCGGAAAGCCTTGCGGTTAATGAAAATGGCTGAGAAATTCGGGAGACCGATTGTAACATTTATAGATACACCGGGAGCCTATCCGGGAATTGATGCCGAAGAGCGCGGGCAGGCGGAAGCAATCGCTTATAATTTGCGTGAAATGGCGAATTTGAAAGTACCAACAATAGCAGTTATTTTGGGTGAAGGCGGTTCGGGCGGAGCATTAGCTATCGGAGTCGGTGATCGGGTATTGATGCTGGAGAACTCAGTGTATTCAGTAATAACACCCGAAGGTTGTGCAGCCATACTTTGGAAAGATGCCGGTCGTTTCAATGAAGCGGCTGAATGCTTGCGCTTGACGGCAGATGATTTGCAAAACTTTGGTTTGATTGACGAAATTATACCTGAAAAAAATATTTGGAAATTTCCCTCTGAAGAAGATTCCACACTCAACGATTCATTTACTGAGAATGCTCAAAATATGAAAAAAATTTTGCAACGCCATCTACAGGAGTTAAATAATTTAGAGGCAGATAAAAGAATTGAAATAAGATTTCAGAAATTTAGGAAGATGGGAAATTGGATAGCTTGAAGTTTGTGAGTTCCAGTTTACTCCTCAAACTCAGCCAGTAAAGAATTTAATTCACAAACTTCAAACTGTAAAGCAAAAAGTCAAAACGGAATATCATCGTCTGTCGGTGTAGGAGAATTTCGCACATCAGAACTGCTGCTGGAGTTATTCGAGTCACTAAAATCATTTTCAGGAGCGGCAGAAGAAGATGAGCCTTCATTGCGACCGCCGCTGATAAACTGCATATCGGTGGCGTTTATTTCTAAGTTGTAGCGCGTTTTACCATCTTTATCCGTCCATTCTTCGACTCGCAACCGCCCTTCGATATATACAGGGCTGCCTTTAGTAAGGTATTTAGAGGCGTTTTCGGCTTGTTTGCGCCAAAGCGTAACTCTAAACCAAGTGGTTATATCTTGTAATTCGCCAGCTTTATCGCGTTTTTTCTCATTCGTAGCAATTGAAAAATCGCAAACCGCATCGCCCTGCGGCGTATAGCGGAGTTCAGGGTCTCGTCCTAAATTTCCAATTACGATAATTTTGTTAAAAGACATTTTGTAAATCTCTCCATTGAATAAATTGTTTTCAAGCAAACTTTTTCGGATACTACTCTCATCAACTGTTTGAGGTCAAGTAGCAAACCATTTGAATACCGCATCTGTCTATAATATCAATTTTGATTATAATATCAATAATGTCTAACCTGCAAAAATTCATTCGATTAAATCTTTTATTAACACGGATGTTAATTTTTACAACTATATTTTCCCAATTTGTTTTGTGTCAAGACTCAAACAAAAAAAACAAAACAGATTCTGTTTTACGAGAATTTGATTTATCTTATCCCTTTAAGATTTGTTGGAAATTAAAAAAAGAAGAATTAATAAATAATGCTTTCGCGTCTGATAAAGCAAATTACTTATTAGTGTCTACTTTCGGAGGAGTAATTAAATCCTTAAATTCTGAATCAGGTGAGAAACGGTGGGAAACGGATTTAGGCGGGGAAATCGTATCAACTCCTTATATTGACGGCGAAAATGTTTATATTGTTTCTAAACCGAAGGAAAACCAAAATGAAGTACCTTCAAATAATGAAATATCTACAGATGGTAATGAAAACAACATAATAATTCGTTCATTAAGCGTCTCCAGTGGCGTAACAGTATGGCAAACCAATTTGAAAACAGATTTGAACCCTGAGCAAGTATTTATATATATTCACAAAAGCACAACATTAATAGCCGATAAGAATGGAAACTTGTACTCCATCTATAAAAATGACGGCATTTTTAATTGGCAGAAAACTTTAGGTGTGAAGTTGTCGGCTCCGCCTTATTTTTATGCGGATAAAGCAATTTTGGGAACTATTGACAAACAGTTAATTATCCTCAACTTAGGCGAAGGTAAAACATATAAAAAATTAGAATTGCCTGTCATACCAACGGCAATTTCTTTTAACTCCAACGATGAAACATTAATTGTCGGTGATCAGAAAGGAATAGTTTCTTCAATAAAAATAGAAAAAATAGATTTTGAAATTTCAAAAAAGGAGAAAAAGAAAAAAACAAAATATGTCAGTTGGAAGTTTCGGCTCGGCGCAGAAGTGTCGGATATAAGTTTTACTCCGAGAGGTTTGCTTATTACTTCACTTGATAATTTCGCGTATCTGATTTCAGCGGAAAAAGGAGACTTAATATGGAAAAAGAGATTGGCAGGGAGAATTTCCGAGAAGTCGCTTGTTTTAGATAATTACGCGTTGATAACGACAATCGCCGAACCGACTATTTCAGTATTCGGTGTAAGCACTGGTAGATTAATTAATAAAATTATTTTAGAAGATGAGAACTTCGTAACTGCCAATCCTATAAAAGTTCAGAACAAAATCATTGTTCCAACCTCTAGAGGGCTTTACGCTTTTTCTCCTAATGAGTGTCATAAAATTGAAAATTGATTTTTGGGAGGATAAAGTAAAAGCAGGTTTACATTTATAACCTGCTTTTGACGGAAAATTTTGAAAATTTTAATGTGAATTGGTATAGCTTTGCATTATGGAGTACATCTCATCTTTAACGACTAACTTCTTCTTTTTAAGAGTCGTTTCCTCAAGCAATTCATCATCGTTCGGGTATGTCAATTCAGCTAATTCGGTCAATCTCTTTTCATAATTTTGGTGTTTTTGCACCAAGTCCCTGAAATTCGGATTTTCTTTTATCAATTCGTCCCTAACGGAATCCGTTGTTGTCATGTCCATAATTTTCTTTCCTTCCTGATTTAAAATTTTATTTGATAACTCAAAGCCATTTAAGTTAAATGATAGATTTTTGCTTCGGGTTATAAAAATGATGGTATATCAAAAGTCTACCTTAAATCAAGTTTTTAGTTCTGAAATTTTCAAACTGTCGGCTAATTCAAGCCGCATGACTAAAGCATTTTCCGGAGGCTGGATGTAGAAATTTATCCGTTTCTGGACTTGAACAAATCCGTTTAGACGATAAAAATTTTGCGCCTCTGTGTTCGATTCACGAACTTCCAACCAAACTGTTTTTATTTTTAACTTGTCGGCATTCATTAAAAATTCATTCAATA
>Ga0136618_10001170_pt1 | contig 10055 bp, 10 predicted proteins | sample AntDrymUQ3302106_2_FD_104805 | JGI IMG/M metagenome (GOLD analysis project Ga0136618, IMG submission 104805) | Polar desert sand microbial communities from Dry Valleys, Antarctica - metaG UQ330 (21.06) | ecosystem: Environmental > Terrestrial > Soil > Desert | place: Antarctica: Dry Valley...
CCAGATACCTCGGAACTCCAGTGCAGAAACTGGACCGAGCCAGTCCTATAAATGGACTTGCTCGCCGGAAGCGTCGTGAGAGGATCACGCGGTGACTGAATACGACAAGTACTGCCCTATATCGATGGGAAGTGAGGTCATCGCCGATCGCTGGACCCCGCTCATCCTTCGCGAGATGATCCTCGGGAGCACGCGCTTCAACGACATCGCCAGGGGGCTACCCGGCATTTCTCGGTCGTTGCTGGTGCAACGATTGGGCCATCTCGAACGAAAGGGCGTGCTCGAACGGTGGCCGTCGCCGAGTGGCCGCGGCAACGAGTACCAGCTCACACCTGCCGGCAAGGACCTCGAGGGCGTGGTGATGGCCCTCGGGCGGTGGACGGTCGAGTGGATGTACCACGAGCTCCACCCGCACGACGTCGACGCGCGCACGTTGACCTGGTGGATGCATCGTCGGATCGACCCCACGCAACTCCCGTCCGGCCGGGTTGTGCTGCAGTTCGACTACACCGCGCCGGAACGCCAGTCGGTGTGGATCGTGCTCGACCGAGGTGCTTCATCGGTGTGCATGCAGCATCCAGGGTTCGACACCGACGTCCTCGTGACGTGCACAACTCCGGGCCTGGCCGACGTGTTCAGCGGACGGGAAAGCTGGAACCGGGCGGTCGACGTCGGGACCATCACTCTCGAGGGCGCACCGCGACTCACCAGGGCACTTCCTCGCTGGTTCTTGTGGAGCCCGTTTGCACCAGACGTGCGTCAAGCGGCCCGCAAGGCGGCTCGGCACCCACGGCGGCTCGACGATGATCGCCCCCGCATCCCGTCGGCTTCCTGACTGCGTGGTGTCGGGTAGCGACGTTCGGTCGGCCGTGCGCGACGATGCCCACGTGAGCAGGCGAATAGCAATCAGTTGTTTGGTTCTTGGCGGGCTGGTGCTCGCCGCAGGGAATGCCGCGTTGGCGACGACAGAACCTCCGACGCCGGCCCCGTTCGGGATCCCGGCCGACCGGTTCGACGCGCTCGACGCCGCAGGCCTTGGCTGGATGTTCGACGGCGTCGAGTATCCGGCGCAGCCGGAGGGGGTTGCATGGCCGACCGACGAGTGGCCGGTCGGGGATCTGCCTGCCGGGGTGGACGCCGACGCGCTGCAGGCCGCCTTCGATACCGCGTTTGCGCCTCGTGATGGCTCGGGCGGGGTCGAGGCGATCGTGGCTGTTCAAGGCGGCCGGCTCGTCGTCGAGCAATACAACAACTGGGAGCCCGACGAGCCGCACCTGTCGTGGTCGATGGCGAAGTCGATCACCCAGGCGATGCTCGGCATCCTCGTGTCGGAGGGTCGCCTCGACGTGTTTGCGCCGGCGCCGGTACCTGAGTGGTCCGAGCCGGACGATCCGCGCCACGCCATCACGACCGACGACCTTCTCCACATGCGCTCGGGCCTCGAATGGAACGAGGAGTACGCCGGCGAGAGTGACGTCATCGACATGCTGTACGGCGACGCCAAGGCGAACCGCGCCCACTTCGCCGCCGACCGGCCACTGGTCGCCGACCCCGGCACACTCTGGTACTACTCCAGCGGCACCACCCAGATCCTGTCTCGCATCGTCGCCGACCAGGTGGGCTACGGCGATGAAGGAACGGCGTGGGCCCAGCAAGCGCTGTTCGACCCGCTCGGCATCTCGTCCGTGCGTCACGACCTCGACGGCACCGGCATCATCAGTGGATCGTCCGCGATCGACATGACGCCGCTCGATTTCGCTCGATTCGGGCTGCTCTACCTGCGGGGCGGCGAGTGGGACGGCACCCAGATCGTGCCGGCGGAGTGGGTCGACTACGCCCGCCTGCCCTACCCGGACGCGCCGGAATACGGTGCCCAGTGGTGGGTAATGGGCAGCGAGGACGGCAACCACGGCACGTTCGGCGCCAACGGATTCGGCGGTCAGAGCATCACGATCGTGCCCGAGTTGGATCTCGTGGTGGTCGTGTTGGCCAACGTCCAGGATGCGAGCGCTGACGAGGCGTCGGCCGCCGTGGTCGAGGCGTTCAGCGGCGCGGCCTCATAACAGCACTTCGCGATTGGGCTTGCCCAGGTCGACGTTGACCTGTTCGTCGAGACGGGAGTGCCTCGCGACGCGTTCGCGTTCGTTCCGCCGTCACCTGCGTGAGCGTGTCCCACAACCACGGCCTTGTCGTCAGTCACTCGATGCGTTGGTCAGCGCGCGGTAGATCGACTCGGTGGTCGCGTTGTAACAGACGAAACGCACGACGGCGACGGACGTCGGTGTCGAGGCTGTCGCGGCGATGGCGATCGGCGCGGCCGATTCGATCGGGTAGCCGTACAGGCCCGTCGAGATCGCGGGGAACGCCACTGACGATGCGCCGACCGCGTCAGCTTCTTCGAGTGAGCGTCGATAGCACGAGGCGAGCAGTTCAGGTTCTCCGTTCGTGCCGCCACGCCAGACCGGGCCGACGGTGTGGATGACCCACGAGGCGCGCAGGCGAAAGCCGGGCGTGGTCTTGGCGTCGCCGGGTCGGCACCCGCCGAGCAGGCGGCAGGCCGCGAGGAGTTCGGTTCCGGCCGCTCGGTGGATCGCGCCATCGACACCACCACCGCCGAGTAAGGAGGAGTTCGCGGCATTGACGATCGCATCGGTGGTCTCGACGGTGATGTCGCCTGTGACGACTTCCAGACGCGGGCTCACTCCGTCAGTTTCGCATCGACCATGCTTGGCTCGTGGTGACGTGGCCGGTGGCACCGATGAAGGCAGTGAGTGCGTCTGTCGTACCGGTGGGCGACGGCTGGACGTACGAACCGAAGTGGGATGGCCACCGGGTGCTCGCCCGACGACGGGGCGACCGGTTCGACGCGGCGAGTTCGACCGGTAAGCCGAAAGACACGCAATGGCCGTGGCTGGCCACGGCCGTGGCTGCGGCGACGGATCGCGATGTGATCCTCGACGGCGAGGTCATTGCGTACGGCGACGACGGGCGGCACTCGTTCCAGCTCGTCGGCAGCCGAGAACACAGGCACGCATTCGTGGTGTTCGACATCCTCTCGATCGACGGCAAGGAGTGCGTCGAGCAGCCATGGCTCGAACGGCGAGCGTTGTTGTTGGCGACTGTGCAGCCGAGCGAGCAGCTCTCGATCACTCCCGTGAGTGACGACGCCGAGGCGATGGAGCACGCCACGCGGGTGCAGAAGTTCGAGGGGGTCGTGGCCAAACGCACGAACTCGACGTACCAGCCCGGCCGCCGCTCGCCCGCGTGGGTGAAGGTTAAGTATCGCTACGAGCAGGAGATGGTGATCGGCGGCTACAAGCTCGGCGACGGCAACCGCACCGGATTGTTCGGGTCGCTGCTCGTGGGCGTCCATGACGAGCACGGCGACCTCCAGTACGTCAGCGCCGTCGGCACTGGTTTCACCGACCCGACGTTGCGGGCGATCATGAAGGCGTTGCGGGCACGAGTGACAGAGGAGTGCCCGTTCGCCACTCCGCCGAAGCTACCGCGAGGCAGTTTCCAATGGGTACGACCGGAGCTGGTCGCCCAGGTCGCGTTCCACGAGTGGACCGACGGTGGCGGTCTTCGCGCTCCCGTGTTCCTCGGCCTACGCGACGACAAGGACCTGAAGGACGTCGTTCGGGAACTCTGACCAACAACCCCGAACCCGATCTGATCCGCTGCGTGGTTGGTGGCACCCCGAACCCGATCTAATCCCCGGGGTGGTTGCTGAGCAACCGCCGTCAGGACTAGATCGATTTCGGGGTGGCGGTTACGCGGACTTGCGGGCGCGCTTGACCTTCTTGGGCGCCTCGTCGTCGGCCGCGGTTTCCGCGACGACCTTCTTCGCGGCGGCGCGGCGCTTGGCGGTGGTCTTGGTGGTGCTGGTGACCGACGGGTGGCGGCCCTTGGCCTCCCTGGCGTCCTTGAGGCTTGCCTCGAGCGCGGCGGCGAGGTCGATCACGGTGCCGCGCGGCTCGGGTGCGTCCTCGAACACGATGGTGCGGCCGGCCGCCTTGTCCTCGATGATCTTTTCGACGGAGGCGCGGTATTCGTCGGTGTACTGCTTGGGGTCGAAGTCGTCACTCAATGCCTCGACGAGGCCCTTCGCCATCTTCAGTTCCTTGTCGGAGACTTCGACACCGTCCAAATGCTCGAACTCTTCGAGCGATTCGGGGTTCACCAGTTCATCGGGGAAGACGAGTGTGGACAGCGTGAGACGCGAACCGTCGGAGCGCACTGCTGCGAGATATTCCTTCTGACGCATCACGAATCGTCCGATGCCGACGCGTCCCGAATCGGCCATTGCCTCGGCCAGCAGGGCGTATGGCTTGGCGTTCTTGTCGGGAAGGATGAGGTACGACGAGTCGAACATCATCGGATCGACTTTGTCGACCGGCACGAATGTCTCGAGATCGATCTCCTTGGACTTCTTCGGCGCCAACGGGGACAGATCGTCGTCGGTGAGGATGACGTAGTTGGAGCCGCCCAGGTCATAGCCCTTGACGATGTGCTCGGTGGGCACTTCGTCGCCGGTCTCCTCGCTGACCTTTCGGTAGCGGACGCGCGACATGGTGCGGTCGTCGAGTTGGTTGAACGAGATGCTCTTCTTGCGCACGGCAGGAACGAGCCGAATGGGAATAGCGACCATCCCGAACGAGATGGAACCGGTCCAGATTGGACGAGCCATGGTGTCAGAGTACCTCTGTTCGATGCGTCATGGCTGTACTGACGTCACGTTGCACCCGAACTCATCGGCACATTCGCACGGCCTCTATAGCTCCGGAAGGGTCTGCTGCACGCCAACGAGGGCGTCGAACGAGTTGCCGATCTCGTCCAAACGATGGAACACGTCTCGGATCGTCCAGCGATCAGGGCGGAGGTCGGGATCGTCCAACTCGTCCCATTCCAGCGGTACCGACACCGGAGCCCCCGGCCTCGGGCGGACGCTGTAGGGCGCCACGAGCGTCTTGTTCACCTGATTCTGGGTGTAGTCGAGCCGGGCGAGGCCGCGTCGGGCGTTCTTCTTCCACTTCCAACTCACGAGATCGGGTACGACGCCGCCGACCGTCTTCGACAGCGCCTCGACGAAGTCCGACGTCTGCCGGAATGAGTATCCGGCCTTGACTGGAATCCAGATCTGGATGCCCCGCTGGCCCGAAACCTTGGGACGGGCAACGAGGCCGAGCTTGTCCATCGCGACCCGGAACAGGCGGGCGAGAACGAGCGTGTCGTCCCATGCCGTGTTCTCGCCAGGATCGATGTCGACCAACGCGTACGACGGCTCATCAGGCGACGCGCACGTCGAAGTCCAGGGGTGAATTTCGAACCCGGCGAAATTCGCGGCCCACACCAGCGACGGCGCGCCGTCGAGCATGAGGTACTCACGGGTCTCGCCCTTGCCGGCGTTCGGGTTCGGCCAGCGGCGCACCCACGCCGGGGCGTGGGCCGGCACGGACTTGTGGAAGAACCCGCCCTTGGCGCCCTCGATGCCGTCGGGGAACCGGTTGAGGTTGATCGGTCGGCCGGCCAGCGTCGTCGTCATCCACGGAGCGACCGTGGCGTAGTAGGCGATGAGCTCGCGTTTGGTGATCGGCGGTTCGCCATTGCGACCGGGGATCAGCGCTTTGTCGAGGTTCGTGATCTGCTGGGTAATCCCGTCGACCGTCCAGTCGCCTTTCGTCTTGATGTGGTCGAGCTCGGCCAGCTCGTCCTCCGTCGCCGCCTTCCACCGTCCCGGCCTCCCCTCGGCGACGTCTTCGTTGGTGCGGTTGCTCAGGACCGACTGCGGGTAGTCCTCCGGATTCCAGCCGGCGATGGCGTACTGATCCTTCTTGTGGATGAGGAGCCACTCCTCCCCGCTGCTGCGGCCCTTGCCGGCCGGCCTGCTCGTCTTCACGATCACGTACCGGCCACGCAACTTGCGCCCGATCAGCACGAACTTGAACTCGCCCGCCGCGATGGCCTCGGCCGCGTCGACCTGATCCGGGTACTCGGGGTCGTGGTCCCACCAGCCGTCGTCCCAGAGCACGACATCGCCCTTGCCGTAGCCGCTGGGAATGATGCCCTCGAACCACCCGTAGGCGTAGGGGTGGTCCTCCACCTTCATCGCCAGCGATTTGCGCTGCGGATCGAGGCTCGGGCCTTTCGGCACGGCCCAGCTCACGAGCGCGCCATCGACCTCGAACCGCAGGTCGAAGTGGAGTCGGGTGGCGCGATGGCGTTGCACGAGGAAGCGATGGCGCCCGTCGGCGCTGCCGGCCAACTCGCCGGGCGGTTCGGGCGAGTCGTCGAAGTCGCGCATCGAGTCGTACCGCGCCAGTCTCGATTGGGCGAGCTCCGCCGAGTCGGCTGATGCAGGCTTGGCGCCAGCATTCGATTTGGAACGCGCCGGCGACATAGGTCCGAGCGTAGAACGCGCGGCTCGGTGTTACGCCAGGATGCCGTCCGTCTTCGACGGCAGTGTGACGGTGAACCGGGCGCCGCCGTCGGGGCGGTTGGCCGCTGTGAGCGTTCCGCCGTGGGCGTCAACGAGTTGCCGGGCGATCGTCAACCCGAGGCCGCTGCCGCCCGAGTCCGCCGCCCGGTGGAAGCGATCGAAGACCCGCTCGGGATCGCCGCTGATGCCGGGACCGGTGTCGTCGACCCTGATCGCTGCGCCGGCGTCGTCGCGGCCGATCGTCACCGTGACCGTGCCGTCGGCCGGCGTGTGGCGCACTGCATTGGTCAACAGATTCGTGAGCACCTGGACCAGGCGGACCCGGTCGACCAGCAGGGTGATTGCCGACGGAGGTGCGACCGAGATGGTCACCGATCGTGCCGTCGCCATCGGCCGAATCGCGGTCACCGCATCACCCACCACATCGGGCAGCGACGTCGGCTCTGCGGCAATCGTCAGCTGCCCCGCATCGCCGAGGGCCAGGGTCCGCAGGTCCTCGACCAGCCGAGCGAGCGTGCGGGTCTGCTCGAGCAGCGTCGCGAGGTGCTCGTCGTCGCGCGGATGTACGCCGTCGAGCTGCGCCTCGACGCCACCTTGCAACACCGTCAACGGCGTGCGCAGTTCGTGGGTGACGTCGGCGAGGAAGCGCCGCCGGGCCGTCTCGGACGCATCGAGTTGTGCCGCCATGTCGTTGAACGCGTAGCCGAGGGTCCGCACCGAGCGCGGCCCATCGGGACGAACTCTGGCGTCGTATTCGCCGGCCCCGATGCGAGATGCGCTGTCGAGCAGCCTGCTCATCGGGCGAGCGAGGCGGCGGTAGGCGAACGCCGTGGCCACGACGGCCACGATCACCATGATCAGTACAACCGGCGGCCCGGTGTCTTCACCGCGGTCCCGATCGTCACGGAGGACGTAGCCGAAGAGGAAGCCCATGCTGATCCAGACGACCGCGATCGTGATGGCCCAGCGCAGGAACCGTCGCCGCCAGAACGGGAACCCGGGCGGCGGCCCGCCGTGGTGGGGATGCGCGTCCTGCCAGTGCGGCGGCCCGCTTCCCGACCAACCGTTGTGGCCGCCCGACCAGTGGGGCGGCCCCCGCCGTTCAGGCTGGTGGTGCGGTCGGCGGCCGTGCGAAGTCACGACGCCACCAGTCGGTACCCGACACCGTGGACGGTGAGGATGCGACGTGGCCGGTGTGCGTCGGTCTCGATCTTGCGGCGGAGGTTCTTGATGTGGGCGTCGATGGCCCGCTCACCGGAGTCGACGGCGACCCCGTGGATGGTCTCGAGCAGCTGCGCTCTCGTGAACACGCGGCCAGGAGAGGCCGCCATACGGGCGAGGAGGTCGAACTCGGTGGCAGTGAGGTCGATCGCGCTACCAGCCACGACGACAACGCGCTCGGCGTCGTTCACGGCGAGATCGCCAACGACGAGTTCCGAACTCGGCTCGGCGTGGCCGCGACGCAGCACGGCGCGCACCCTCGCCAGCAACTCCCGCGGGCTGAACGGCTTGACGACGTAGTCGTCTGCCCCGAGTTCGAGACCCGCCACCCGGTCGGCCTCGTCCGATCGGGCGGTGAGCATGATGATGGGCACCCACGAGGTGCGTCGGATCTCCCTGGCTACGTCGAGCCCATCGATGCCGGGCAGATCGAGATCGAGCACCACCAGGTCAGGGGTGATCGAACGAATCTGGCGCAAGGCTTCGTCGCCCGAACGGGCCGTGGTGACGCGGTAGCCGGCGTCGGCGAGATAGTCGCGGACGATCGCCACGATCGCCGGCTCGTCGTCGACGACGAGCACGTGAGTCATGCCATTCGTCATGCCAATCATGGTGACACGCTCACGTGCTCGTACGTTCGTGACGCCGCTCTGGGTCGCCGATCATTGCTCCGGCGGTGCGGGGTCCCGGTCGGCGGGTGGCGCCGATGTCGCGGGTTGACCCGTTCCCGACGGTGCCGGTCCATACGGTCCATACGGTCCGTCGCCGTGCCAGCCGCGGCGGGAGTGCCACTCGGCGTCGCGGTCCCATCCCGGCCCGCACCAGCCACGGTGGCGGCGGCGGCTGACGATCAAGAAGATCACACCGGCGATCAGCAGCGGAAACACCAGGCCACCCGGCCCGTGCCGCCATCCGTCGTTGTCGACGATGATGCGCCCGTCGATCGACTCGGAACTCGTGACAAGTACCCGATCGTCGTCGCGTTGCCCCAACTCGTACGCACCCGCGCCAACGGCGAGGAGCGACGCGGCTGCGACCAGCCCGACGCCGATTCCGATCAACCATTTCCTGTCCATCTCAAATCCTTTCCCAGATGTCCGGGCGATTCCCGGACACCCACCACGATGAGCGCGAGATGTGGAGCAGATGTGAAGGCACGACGGAGATGTGGTGAGGACTGACACGCACCAGTCACCTGGGCCTGGGTGGCGCGTTCAGCTGACCCCGGCGAACGCGTGGTGGACGCGCACGCCCTTCGGTGTCACGGTCACCGCCGTTGACGCCGGGATCGGGAGCGGAGTTGGTAGCACCGCTTCGCCGTCTTCGTCGATCGACTCGACGTCGATCACCAGGTCGGTGCCGTCCGCTCCGATATGCAGCGTCGTCTGCTCGCTCCGCCTGACGACGTCGGCAACCAGTTCCTGCGCGGCACGCAGCGCCAGAACGGTTGCGGCGAGGGTGAGGCCATCGGGGATCTCGGCGTCGAGCTCGACAACGGCGCCGACGTCTTCGCGCGCGGCGTCGAGCTCGACCTGGAGTGCGGCGAGGAACGGATCGGATGTGCCGGCGAACACGGAAGGGCTGTCGGGCCCGGGCGCCACGCTGAATCGCCACGTCCGCTCGCTGCGAGCCTGCTCGAGGATCCACAAGACATCGGCGGCAACGCCTCCGGTGGTCGATGCGGCCGCTTCTTTGCGGTAGGACGCGATCGCGGCTTCGGCCTCCTCAGCTCGCTCGTCGGCCCGTCGTCTGGCGTCGGACTCGGTCACCGCTTCCGCCGCGATGGTGGCTGCTCGCTCCTCGGCAAGGCGAGCCTGCTCGGCTCGCTCAGTGGCCAAGCCGTCGGCCGCGACTCGTTCCTTCGTTGCCTGTTCGAGGTCGGCGGCCTGACTCCTGATGTCCGCCTCGCTCGCGACCAGTCGTTGTTCGGCCGCTGCGGTGAGTGCCTCCTGCGCGGTGAGGCGGTTGCGGCTCACCACGGCGACGCCTATGGCGGCCACCAACAACGCACCGAGCACGACGACCACGACGACCACGACGACCACGACGACCACGGCCGGACCCTACCGAAGGGGCGAGTCATCAGCGCTTCGTCCTGACGGCCAGTCGGCCGGCGGTGGCAGGATGGGTGGGTGCAGTCCCGCAACTTCGATCGGCCGGGCGGCCCGTTGACACTGACCGAGCTGCTTGCGCTCCCGGGCGTGCGCGAGGATGTCGCATTGCGGTCGGGTTTTGGCTTCATGGCGATCCATGGTGGTGACCTCGAAGCGATGACGGACGTGATTGCATCGACGGCAGCCGAGCGGGCCGGTGCGTCGTACTACGGCGTCGTGTACCCGCCGGACCTGCACCGGCACCTCGCGTCCACCGCATATCGGCCGGACGAGTCGGCGAC
>Ga0136618_10001171_pt1 | contig 10052 bp, 11 predicted proteins | sample AntDrymUQ3302106_2_FD_104805 | JGI IMG/M metagenome (GOLD analysis project Ga0136618, IMG submission 104805) | Polar desert sand microbial communities from Dry Valleys, Antarctica - metaG UQ330 (21.06) | ecosystem: Environmental > Terrestrial > Soil > Desert | place: Antarctica: Dry Valley...
CACGTGCCACGCCCAGCGCCCGGCGTGCGGCGAGTGCGCGCTGCGGCGGATGTGCCCGAGCCGCCGGGAGTGAACACTTCTTTCAAGGGCTACAAGGTCATCACGCTGTCGGACTGCGTCGCCGGGACATCGACCGAAGAGCACGAGAACGCGCTCAAATTCGACTATCCGATGTTCTCCGAGCCGATGAGCGCCGACGAGTTCACGGCCGGGCTCGGCGCAAAAGTCGCCTGATCACTTCAGCAGCCGCGAGAGCCGCCGGTCCTTGAGCACCTTGCCGCCCGTCTGCTCGGCGGGGCAGTAACACATGATGTAGTCCTCGTAGTGGACGGCCTCGATCGTCGTGCTGCAGCGCGGGCACGGCTCGCCGGCCTTGCGATGGACCAGCAGCGCCAGCGGCAGCTTGTCGGGGATCGGCAGCGCGACAACGCGCTCGTAGTGCTCGATCGCCCCGTCGAGCACCGATGCGATCGCCGCGCTCAGCGCCTCGGTTTCGGCCTCGTCGAGGTCGTCGCCGCGCTTGAACGGCGACAGGCGCGCGGTCCACAGGATCTCGTCGACCCAGGAGCGTCCGATGCCGGCGATCACGCGCTGGTCGCGCAGCAGCGTGTGCAGCGGCCGCGGCGCTTGGAGGATCGCTGCGAGCTCCGCGGGCGGCTGCGGCCAGGCCTCCGGCCCGAGCTTGGCGAGCGCCTCGTCGGCCTCGAGCTCGTCGGCGCGCAGGAGCTTGACCCAGGCCGCCTGTTTTGTGCCGAACTCGCGCAGGCGCAGCTCACGATCGGGCGGGATGCGCAGCAGCAGCCGCGACGTGCGGTCGCGCGGGCCGGCGCGCTTGTCGAAGAGCTGCAGGCGTCCGGCGCTCATGAGGTGCACGAGCAGGACGAGGTCGCCGCTGACATCGATCACGAGGTTCTTCCCACGCCGTCTGACGCCCGTGATGCTGCGACCTTCGAGCGCCTGCAGCGGCGGGTCGAAGGTCTTCAGCGCGTTGAGCCCGGGAGCCATCGCGGACTCGATCTGCGCGCCGCACAGCGCGGCGTCCAAGCGGCGCGCCGTGATCTCGACCTCCGGTAGCTCAGGCACGCTGTGAAGCGTAGACCTGCCTATCCCGCGCTACTTCACCTATGTCCTTGAGACCGGCGATCAGACGCGACAAGCACCTCGATCTCGCGCGGGCGCAGGAGCACGATCAGGTCGCCGCGCTGGCTGCCGCGCATCCGCACCCCTGCGATTCCACCCTTCTTCATCTCGATCTGCCCGCCGGTGAGGTCGCGCAGGATCTGCGGCAGGTCCGGGTTGTGACCGACGAACAGCACGCGCTTGTCCGCGCCCGCGGCGTAGGCGATCTCGAGCGCCTCGCGGACCCCGAAGTCGCTGCTCAGACGCTCGTCGACGACCGGCTCGCCGCGTAGCGCCTCGCAGGCCAGCTTCGCCGTGTCGAGCGCGCGTACACGCGGGCTCATGACGATCAGCTGGAACTCGAGATCGAGGGCAGCCAGCGCGAGGCCGGCGGCGCGTGACTGGTCCTCTCCGCGGGCCGTGAGGCGCCTGTCGGCGTCGGGGCGCGCATCATGCGGTTCGGCCTCCCCATGGCGCAGAAACCAGAGCTGGCGCGCCATTGGGGAGAACTTAGTGGTTTCGCCGTCCGTCGCCGGAACCGGCGACCTCCCGGCGACGTCACACGGCCTTGACGCTGACCCAGCTCTTCACCAGCGGCCCGACGCGCTCGGCGACAGGCTCGCCAAAGAGCGCCGCCATCTCCGCGCGGCGCAGCAGCGCGATGTCCTCCCAGTCGCCGGCGACGCCAAGGCGCCAGTAGGGCCGGCGCAGCGCGGGCGCCAGCCAGTGCGCGGCCGGCAGCAGCGCGTGGGGCTCGACGGGGAAGGAGAACGCCGGGGTCTGCACATACCAGCCGCGCGCGACGCGACGCAGCTCGCCGGCGAACTGCTCGCGCAGCGCCGGCGCGACGTGCTCGATGACGCTCGAGCAGTAGGCGAGGTCGAACTCGTCGTCGGCGAACGGCAGTCCCTGCGTCGCGTCGGCGCGCACGAACGGTCCCGGGTAGTCCGGCCGCTTGGCAACATCGACTCCGGTGATGTCGCGCTCGGGTTCGTGACGACGCAGGCCGATCGTCCCGCAGCCGATGTCGACGATCCGGCTCTGCGCCGTCACGCCGGTCAGCGCGAACAGCCGCTCGTGGCGACGCTGCCGCGCGCGGCCGGCGGCAACGGACGCCGCCCGCGCGCGCAAGCCCTGCTTGGCGGTCGCGTAGACATCGTCGGAGCCCATCGGCGTGACGCTACGCCACGATCGCTGCGCATGCCGCCAGCGCGAGGCAGCCGAGCACCGTGCCGACGATCCCCAGGATCTCTCCCGCGACGGCCATCGGAGCCGCGCCCGGCGGCGTGCGCCTGCGACCCGCGCGGCCCGACGCCCATGCCGACACGCTCAGCGGAAGCGAGAGCACGAAGAGCAGGCCCATCGAGAACAGCAGCACCGCGAGGCCGGTGATGCCCAGCGAGAGCGGGGCGACCCCCACCGCCCGCTGCGGCGCGGGCGCGGGCGCAGGCGCCACCGCCTCCGGCGCGGCGGGCGCAAGGGCGAGCGCCGGCAGCTCGCGGCCAGCCGTCGCCAGGTCGGCCAGGTAGATCGCGCTTGTCGCCTGGCCGCAGCGGTCCTCGTAGTCCTCGAGGCTCAGCCGGCCGGCCATCCAGTGCTTGCGCAGCTCGCGCAGCGACTGTTCGCGGTCCTCGTCGGAGGCGCGGGTGTGGGGCGGGGAGAAGTAGATGGATTCGGTGATGGTCATCGAGCCACCTCGTGACTGTTTTGATCGACCGTTCAAACATCAGGTTAACCGATCGGTCAAGATATGTCCAGCATGGCGACCGACTCCAGAGATCGAATCGTGAATGCCACCCTCCAGGCGCTCCGGGAGAAGGGCTTCGCCGGAGCGAGCGCGCGGACGATCGCGGGCTTCGCGGGCGTCAACCCGGGGCTGATCTTCTACTACTTCAAGTCGCTCGACGAGCTGCTGCTGGAGGCGCTGCGCGAGTCCAGCGCCGACCGGCTGGAGCGCTACCGCGCTGACGCCAACGCCGTCCGCGCCCCCTCCGAGCTCGTCGCGCTGCTGCGGCGCATCTACGCCGAAGACGTCGAGAGCGGCCACATCCGCGTCGTCTGCGAGATGGTCGCCGGCAGCGTCGCGCGGCCCGAGCTCGGCCGCCGCGTGATGGCAGAACTTGAGCCCTGGGTGACGCTCGCCGCGGATGCCGTCGAACGCTCGCTCGAGGGCTCTCCGGTGCGTTCGTTCGTCGATCCGCGCGAGCTGGCGCTCGGCGGCGTGACGTTCTATCTGGGCGCGAACCTCGTGACGCACCTCGGCGAGGGACCCGAAGCCCTCGACCGCCTGATGGCCAGCGCGGAACGGGCCGCGGGGCTGCTCGAGCTGCTCGGCGTGGGACGCTAGTGGACGCGGCCGGAAGTACGGGTCCACTAGGCATGAGCGAGACCTACACGCCCGACAACCTGCTCGACCGGCTGAGCGACCCGGCCACGCTGTCCGAGCAGTACGAGCGCGGCAAGCGCCGCGAGCGTGAGCTGATCGATCGTCATCTCGGGCTGGCAGGCGGCGATGCGCTGTCGGTCGGCTGTGGCTGGCACCCGGGCCGCCATCTGCTGCCCGCGCCGCAATGGCGCCTCGTCGCCGCCGACATCGATCCGGCGCGCCCGCGCCACGTCATGGAGCAGGGGGAGGCCGACGAGGGCCTGCAGGGCGCTGCCGGGCAGCTTCACGGCCTTTCAGATGAGTCTTTCGACGTCGTCCTGCACCGGCTCGTGCTGCACCACGTCGCGTACAAGGGCGAGCTCGCACCCTGCCTCGTCGAGGCGCAGCGGCTGCTGCGCCCGGGCGGCGCGCTCGTCGCAATCGAGCCCAACGTGTTTCATCCGATCGGCGCGGCGCTCGCGCTCGCCAACCGCGCCGGGCTGGGCGTCCAGGTACACGGCACGCGCGACGACATACCGCTGTCTCCGCGCCGGCTCGTAGCAGCCGCGCGCGCCGCGGGCCTGCAGCCCGAGCTGCACGCGGTCAGCTACTCCTGGCGGCGGCTGCCCGTGCGCGCGCAGCGTGTCGTCGGCGCGCTGGACCGCTTCGGCTCCGCGCCGGTCATGCGCCAGGTCGGCCACACGTTCATGCTGATCGCGCGCCGACCCGCCCGCGAGGCTCAGCCCTTCTCGTAGGACGTGACCGGGGAGCTCTTGCGCCCCTGCCACTCGACGTTCCAGCGCCGGCCGCTGCGGTAGGACGCGATCAGGCGGAAGTAGCCGCGCGAGTCGGTCTTGACCGTGCGCAGCGTCTTGAAGGAGGACGAGCCGCGGTTGGCGTAGGTGATCGTCACGTTGGTCCGTGCGCCGCCCGCCGGCCGCACGAGCCCCCAGATCGAGACCTTCGAACCTGTGCGCTGGACCGCGAGCGGCAGCGGAAACGAGGCCAGCGACGGCTTGGGCTTGCCGTTTGAGAAGCGCAGGCCTGACTCGAAGCCGCCGAAGTCGTTCTTGCCGGTGGGCTCGCTGTCGGTCAGCAGGTACTGCGAGAACGACACGACGCGCGGGTTGCCGTAGGCGATGCGCTCCGCGATCGAGCGGAACTTGACCTGGTTGGCCAGCGAGACGCCGCTCTGCGTGTCCGGTGTGGACTGGATCCCGAACTCGGTCAGGTGGATAGGCAGCCTGGTCGGCAGCGCCTTCGCGCGCCCGGCTCTGTCGAGTGCCCGCGTAAGGCGCGACAGCACGCCGATCGTCACGTCGTTGCGGCTGCCCGGGACGAAGTACGGCCCCTGCCGGGTCGTGTACGCGTGATGGGCGTAGCCGTCGGCGCGCAGCATCCCGCAGCTGCTGCGCTTGCGGTAGTTCGAGTTCAGGCACAGCATCCCGCGCAGGAAGACGAGCGGGCCGACAACGCGCGTCGTGCCGCGCGGCGAGGTCTCGGCGATCAGGATCTTGTCCGCGCCCTGGCCGGCGCGCTCGAGTCCGGCGACCGCGGCCTGGTAGAGCTTGCGGTAGATGGCCGGCGACGCCGGCTTGCCGCCATTGGCGTACTGCGGGCGCAGGAACTGCGGCTGGTTGGGCTCGTTCCAGATCGACCACGTGCTGATCTGGTCGCCGTACTTGCGACCGAGCGCGGTGACGAAGTCGCCGTAGGCGGCCGGATCGGGGCGCGTCAGATTGTCGCGCTTGGCCGCCGTCGCCCATTTCGGCACCGGCCCGGAGATCGTGATCAGCACCGGCCAGCCGCGCTGCTTGGCACCGGCGAGGATCGGGTCGTAGCGGCTCCAGTCATATGCGCCCGGGTCTCTCGCATCGAAGTTCGGGCGCTGCTCCTGGTCAGCGCCGGGCGCGACCTTCGACCACAGCACGATCACGCGCAGCTGGCGAACGCCGAGTGATTCGAGCTCGGTGAACGCAGCCTGGCGTTTGGCGGGATCCTCGAGGTCGCGCGGAGCCTCGAACGTCAGGCCCTGCGTCGGTGCCGCGTTCGCCGAGACGGCGAACAGCAGGCACAGGACGCAGGTGAGAAACAAGATCCGTAGCACGGGCATTGCAACCAACCTACTGGGGGAAGGTTGCGCCACAGATCTATGAGAACGCTGCTAAGCGGCGTCCCCGCTGGGCTTCGGCGTCGGGTCGTGATCGGGCCTGATCGGCTCCGGCGCGGTGTCGGGATCGATCGGAGCGCCTGTCGAGCTGGTCGCGACGGGACCGTCGTCCTTGCCGAAGCCGGCCGGCTTGCCGGGCCCGGGCGCGGGCGCGGGCGCGGACGCGGACGCGGAAGGCTTGTCGTCCCCGCCGCCGACCTTGTCGGTGACCTTCTTCTTGACAGCGTCGAACTTCTCGCGCGTCTCGGGATCGTTGGCGATCTGCTTGGCCTTGGCGGTCGCCTTCTCGGCGAACTCTTTGCCCTTTTCGGACTTCGCAAGGTCGGTGAGCTTCCTCAGCATTGACATGGCGAAGAGACTACCCACCCTCGTCCCTCTCGATCCGTCGACGCAGTTCGCCGCCGCGGCCGGCCGCAACCGCGCGTGCCGCACGGCGCTCGTCGAGCGCCACGCCGCCCGCTGCGGCGAGCTCGAGCAGCTCCTGGCGCTCCTGCCCCTCGCGCGCGCTGCGCAGAAAAAGCCAGCCGAACAGGCAGATCGTGAGGATCGATCCCTCGACCATCATGATCGAGCCGGCGACGACCTGGTCGTCGTGTGCGGAGATCCCGTGGGCGCGCTCGCCGGCCCTGTAGACGGTGTAGTAGGCCTGGTCGGTCCAGACGAAGACGTTCGCGAGCACCGTCGTCGTCATGCGCACCGCGACGATGTAGCCGAGCTTGCCGAGGTTGCCGAACCACAGTGGCTTGGGCAGCGGGCCGAGCAGCGCCATCCACATGTTGATCCCGAAGCCGACGAACAGCATGTGCTGAACGGCATGGACCACGTCGTTTCGCACCGCCTGCTCGTGCGGGCCGACGAGGTGCCAGAACAGCAGGTCGGCCGCCCACAGCCCGAACGCCGGCACGGGATGGGCCAGATGGCGCAACCAGCCGAGCGCCGGATTGCGCAGTAGCGGGGCCAGCAACGGCCCGGTCAGCCCCAGGACCAGCAGCAGTGCGCCGATGTCGGCGAGCAGCAGGTGCTCGGCCATGTGCGCGTAGAACAGCTCGTCGGACAGCACGCCGAGCGGCGAGACGAGCGTCACGACGATCAGCCCCAGCCCGGCGAAGAAGCACCACGGCCGCCAGCGCGAGACCGGCTTGCCCTGGCGCGCGAGCGTCCGCACGCGCACGAGGTACATCGCGCCGAAGATCAGCGACGGCAGGATCTGAAGTGGCTCGAACGACAGGCCGGCGGCGGTTACGAGCATCGCTGGGGAAGGCTACGGACGCCGCTACCCGCCCGCCGCGATCGCCACGACGCCCGCGAGCGCCAGTGCGACGCCGCCGCGCTGCAGGCCGCGGATGCGCTCGCCGAGCAGCACCGCGGCGAGGATCACGGTCGTGAGGGGGTACAGCGAGCTGGCGACCGAGACGACGGACAGGTCGCCGAGCGTCGTCGCGTGGTTGTAGGCGGCGTTGGCCGCGAGGTCGATCAGCCCGATGCCGAGCAGCGCGAGCAGCCCGCCGGCGGTCGGGAAGCGGCCTCCGCGACGCACGACCATGAAGGCGATCACGATCACGATCGGCGCGGCCGAGATCCGCGACAGCAGCAGCGACCAGCCGACGTCCCCGCGCGAAGCGATCTCGGCGCCGACGAAGTACGAGCCGAAGCCTACGCCGGCGACGAGTGCCAGGTAGATGCTCTGACGCTGACGGCGCGGGTCGAGCACCGCCCCGGCGTCATCGGTCGGCGACTCGCGCGAGGCGAGCACGACGCCGATCACCGCGGCGGCGATCCCGATGCAGCGCAGCAGCCCGGGATGCTCACCGCCGGCGACGCCGACGAGCACCGGCAGCGCGACGCCGGTCGAGGCGATCGGCGCGACGATGCTCATCGTCCCGATCGCCAGCGCGCGGTAGAAGGCCGACAGCGCGGCGATCCCCACGAGGCCGGCGCACAGGGCGGCGACGACCGACTGCGTTCCGGGCGGGCCCTCGCCGCGCGCGACGACGAAGATCGTCATCGCGATCAGCGACGACAGGTACATCAGCGCCAGCACGACCGGCACGGGGTAGGTCCGGCTCTTGAAGCCGCCGAGGTAGTCGGCGATCCCCCACAGCACGGAGGAGCCGAGCGCTAGCGCGAGCGCCGCCATCGACCCCGGGGCGGGCTCAGCCGCCGCGCTTGCCGCGGCCGTACATGAGCCGCACGCCGCGGAATAGCGCCTTCGAAACGATGGCCTTGTAGGGGAACATGAACGGGTCGCGCTTGAGGTTGATCCGGTTGACCAGCAGCGACTGCTGCTTGGTGTACTTGCGGATCCCTCCGGCCCCGTGCCGCGTTCCCAGGCCCGACGCCTTCCAGCCGCCCATCGGCATCTCGACCGCGAAGTAGTTCAGCAGCGCGTCGTTGACGCAGACCGCGCCCGCCTGCAACCGACGGGCGAGCTGCCGGCCGCGCTTGGCATCGCCGGTGTAGATCGCCGCGCCGAGCCCGTAGGGCGAGTCGTTGGCCAGCGTGACCGCCTGCTCGGCGTCGGCGACCCGCATGATCGGCAGCGTCGGCCCGAAGGTCTCCTGTGTCATCGCCTTCATCGAGTGGTCGACGTCGACGAGCACGGTCGGCTCGAAGAAGTCGCCGGGACGGTCGAGCCGCTTGCCGCCCGTCAGCGCTCGCGCGCCCTTGGCCAGAGCGTCGTCGACATGGTCCTGCACGATCTCCATCTGCTTGGGGAAGGTCATCGCGCCGACCTCGATGCTGCCGGGCGCGGTCGACGGGCCCTGACGCAGCCCCCGGACCTTGCCCACGACCTTCTCGACGAACGCGTCGTAGACGGGCTCCTCGACGTAGACGCGCTCGATCGAGATGCAGGTCTGGCCAGAGTTCTGCATCGAGTAGTAGACGGCGGCGTTGGCCGCGCGCTCGAGGTTCGCATCGGCGAGCACGATCATCGGGTCCTTGCCGCCGAGCTCCAGCGAGACGGGCGTCAGCGTCTGCGCGGCGCGCTCCATGACCTTCTTGCCGGTCGCAGTCGAGCCCGTGAACATGATCATGTCGACCTCGTCGACGAGCGCGGCGCCGGTCGCGCCGCGGCCGGTCGCGACCTGAAAGACGCCGTCTGTGAGGCCGCACTCGGTCAGCGCCTCGGCTACCAGCAGCGAGGTCAGCGGCGTGATCTCCGACGGCTTGAGGATCACGCTGTTGCCAGCCATCAGCGCGGGCACGCAATCGCCGAAGCCGTTGGTCAGCGGGTAGTTCCACGGCGAGATGATGCCGACGAGGCCGACCGGCTCGTAGCGCACGGCGAGCGCCTTGCTCCTCAACGCCAGCGTGCTGACCCGCACCCTTTCGTCGGCGAGGAGCTTCTCAGCGTTCTTGATCCAGAAGGCCATCGCGCCGCCGGTGTAGGTCAGCTCGGCGAGGTTGGCGTCCTCGTGGGTCTTGCCGGTCTCGGAGATGATCGTGCTCGCGACGCGCTCGTGGTTGTCCATCAGCCACTTCTGCATGCGCGAGAGGATGCGCCCGCGGCCGTCGAAGCCGAGCGCCTGCCAGCCCGGCTGGGCGGCGCGGCCGCGCACGGCGAGCTCGGCGACGCTCTGCGCGGAGAGGTCCGGAACGTGGGCGATGACCTCGCCCGTGGCGGGGTTCTCGACGGGGATCTCGGCACCGGCGCCGTGGCCGTTCGTGCTCTGGGCGGCCGTGCTCTGCACGCTGGCCATGTGGGACTCCTCAGTCAGCTCGACGTTCGGTCAGACGTTAGAGGGTCGCGCCGGCTACGAGATCGCGCCGGACCCCGCGAGCGCCAGCACGAGCACGCCGAGCCCGATGCGATAGGCGACGAAGACGTTCGTCGTGTGCGTCGTGAGGAAGCGCAGCAGGAAGGCGATCGAGATGTAGCCGCTGATGAACGCCAGCACCGTGGCGAGGACCGTCGGCCCGACGCCGACCGCGCCCTCAGCGGAGCCGTCGATCACGCGGCGCATCTCGAACAGGCCGCTGAGCACGACCGCCGGGATCGACAGCAGAAAGGAGAAGCGCGCGGCGGCGACGCGGTCGAAGCCGAGCAGCAGCCCGGCGCTGATCGTCGCGCCCGAGCGCGAGACGCCGGGTATCAGGGCGAGCACCTGAGCGAAGCCGACGATCAGGGCGTCGCGGCCGGTGATCGTCTCGATGTCGCGCTCGCGGCGCGACAGCTTCTCGGCGATCAGCAGGATGATGCCAAAGACGATCAGCATCGTGGCGATCAGGTAGAGGTCGCGCGCGCCGTTCTCGATCTGGTCTGAGAACGCGAGGCCGATGATCGAGATCGGGACCGTCGCGAGGATCAGATACCAGCCCAGCCGCGCGTCGCGCTCGCCGCGCCGCGACGGATCGCGCAGCGAGGCCAGCCACGTGCGGGCGATGTTGTAGAGGTCG
>Ga0136618_10001173_pt1 | contig 10039 bp, 13 predicted proteins | sample AntDrymUQ3302106_2_FD_104805 | JGI IMG/M metagenome (GOLD analysis project Ga0136618, IMG submission 104805) | Polar desert sand microbial communities from Dry Valleys, Antarctica - metaG UQ330 (21.06) | ecosystem: Environmental > Terrestrial > Soil > Desert | place: Antarctica: Dry Valley...
ACCGCGGCGGCCATCGCCGCACCATCGGCGCCATCATCAACGCCTGACATAGACTGCAGCCATGCCGCCGAAGCAGCGTCAGGTCCGCATGGAGAGCAAGTCGGGGCTGGCCGCGATGCAGGCCCTCTACACCAACTCCGACGATGAGCTCATCGCCGAGACCCGGTTCCGCTCGGCCGCGCAGGCGATCCTCGGCTCCCGCGCCGCCGAGCGCTACGACGCCAAGGCCGCGCGCGAGCACTTCCGGACCGCGATCGCATCCGCGCGGCCGCAGGAGCGCCTGCAGCTGCGCCGCATGGCCGAGGCCTCGCTGGCGCTCGCCGAGCGCCGCCCGGACGACTTGAAGGCCGCCGCCGTCAAGCTCGGCCAGGCGCCGCCGTCGAACCGGCAGCTGCTGGCGCTGCGCTTCATGGGCCTGGTCGCGCCCGGCGGCAGTGCCCCGGCCTGGCGCCGCGTCGCGGGCGTCCTGCTGCTGATCGGCATCGTCCTCGCCATGATCGCGCTGGGCTGGGGCATCGTGCAGCTGGTCGCCCTCCCGTTGGGCGGGCTCGACGCCGGGGTGAGCATCTTCTACGGCTTCCTGCTGGTCATCCTCGTGCTCGGAGTGCTTGCCTGGCGCGGCCGCCGCAAGCAGCGAGAAGCCCAGGCTGCGCGCCGAGCTGGCTGAACCGCGGTCAGCAGAGGTTTTTCGAGCTGCTCGGGCGGGCAGCCCTCCTCGTGCATGGACGCGATCGGCACTCCCCGGCTGCGCGTGGTCCCCCTGTCGCTCGATCACGCCGAGGCGATCCTCGACGGCCGGCGCCCGGACGGCGCCAACTGGGCCGACGGCTACCCGACCGACAGCTCGCTGGTGGCCGCGGGCTACGCCGTGACGGCGGCCGCAGAGGGTCACGAGCTCGGCCCCTGGACCGTCTACCAGGTGATCCGCCGCTCCGATGACCGCGTCCTGGCCGGCATGGGCTTCTTCGGCCCGCCCGCGGGCGGGGCCGTCCACGTGGGCTTCTCGGAATCCGACGAGGCGCGGGCCGACGGCGCCACGCCGGAGGCGCTGAGCGCGCTGATCGCCTTCGCGAGGCGCCAGGCCGGGGTCGAGCGCGTCTGCGCGGACACCGCGGTGACCAACCGGCGCGTTGCCGAGGTCCTCGAGGGAGCCGGGATGCGCCGCACGGGCTCGGACGGCGAGCTCGTGTTCTACGAGGCCTGAGCCCGCGCCCCCTCACATGCGGGCGGCGTGCGACGTTGCACGCACAGATGGTCGTCCTCCCCCCGTTCTCCGCGCTGATAGAGGCCCACGGCGACGCGCTGCTGACCCACGCGCGCCGCCTGGCCGGGCCCGAGCAGGCCGAGGACGTCCTGCAGGACGCGCTGCTGCGCGCCCTGCGGGCCTACCCGCGGCTGCGCCATGCCGACCACCTGCGGGCCTGGCTGTACCGCATCACCACCAACGCGGCCATGGACGCCCACCGGGCCCGCCGACGCGAGGTCCCGGCCGCCGACCCCGCGGCCTCGATCACGGTGGACCCCGAGCAGCTCGACGGCTTCGAGGACCTGATCACGGGCCTGCCCGACGGCGTGCGCGCGACCCTGCGCCTGCGCTTCGTCGACGACCTGGAGTACGACGTCATCGCCATCCGCCTCGACTGCTCGCCCGAGGCGGCGCGCCAGCGCGTCTCGAGCGCCCTTCGCACCCTGCGACAGAGGAGCCCCGCCCGATGAGCCCCCTCCCTCCCCACCTGCTCGACGCCCTGGCCGCCGAAGCCGTCCGCGACGGGCTCGCCGACGCCCTCTACACCTACGTCCCCAGCCCGATCGGGACCCTGCTCGTGGTCTCGGGCGCCAACGGCATCGTGCGGGTCGGCTTCGAAGAGGAGCCCGAGGACCGCGTGCTCGCCGGCGTGGTGGCTGGCCTTGGGCCGCGCGTCCTGCGGGCCGACCGCGAGCTGATAGGCGTCCGCGAGACCCTCCAGGCCTACCTGGAGGGCACGCGCGAGGGTGAGCTGGACCTGCCCTTTGACCTGCAGCTCGTCCACTCGCCGTTCCGCCGCACGGTGCTCGAGATCCTCGCGGGCGACGTCCACCGCGGCGACGTCATCCGCTACGGCGAGCTCGCGGCCCGCGCCGGGAACCCGAAGGCCGCTCGCGCGGCGGGCACCGCCTGCGCGACCAACCCGATCCCGATCGTCGTCCCCTGCCATCGCGTCCTGCCCTCCGCGGGCGGCGTCGGCAACTACGGCGGCGGCGCGCCGCGCAAGGTCCAGCTGCTCGAGCTCGAGGGGGCGCTGCCCCCCCGCCTCACTCCTCGCTGACGGTGACCGATTCGATGACGACCGGGTCGACGGGCTTCTCGCCGCTGGTCGGCAGGGTGCCGATCACGTCGACGACGTCCTGGCCCTGGCTGACCTGGCCGAGCAGCGCGTACTGGGGCGGCAATCCCACGTTCTCGCCCGTGACTACGTAGAACTGGCTGCCCGAGGCGCCGACCGGCTCGTCGCCCGCCTTGGCCATCGCCACCACTCCGCGCGTGTATTGCAGCGACTTCGGCGGGGCCTCGACGACGGTGTAGCCCGGCCCGCCGGTGCCGTCGCCGAGCGGGTCGCCGCCCTGGATCACGAAGCCCGCGATGATCCGGTGAAAGGGCGTGCCATCGAAGAACTTCTTGCGAGCGAGCGAGACGAAGGAGGCGGAGGTCTTGGGCGCGCGCTTGACGTCGAGCGCGATCTCGAACTCGCCGCACGACGTCTTGACCAGCGCCGTGTAGCGCTTGGACGCGGTCAGTTGCAGGGTCGGCTTGGACAGGCTCTGCTTGCCCTTGGACTTGGGCGCGGAGACCTTCCGGCACCCCGTCCCGGTGGTCTTGGCGGTGGCGGACGGCGCGGCCGAGGCCGGCGTGGCCGTCTTCTCGACCTTCTTGTCGGACGACCCGCAGCCGGCGAGCACGACAATCAGCGGCGGAAGAAGCCAACGGAGGAAGCGCATCAGGCGCGCAGCATAGGCTCCCTGACGAATTGGAGCGCGACGTCTGTCTCATCGTCAACCCGCACGCCGGGGGCGGGAGGGCCTCCCAGCGGCTGCCCGCGGCCGAAGCCGCGATGCGCGCGCGCGGGCTGCGCTTCCGCGTCGAGCGCACGACCTCCCTCGACCACGCCCGCGAGCTCGCCCGCGGCGCTCGCGACCACGGCGAGGTGGCCGCCGCGATGGGCGGCGACGGGCTGATGGGCGCGGTCGCCGGGGAGCTGTGCGGGTCCGACGGCGTGCTGGGCGTGCTGCCCGGCGGGCGGGGCAACGACTTCGCCCGCAAGCTGGGAATCAGCGAGGACACCGATGTCGCCGTGGAGCTCATCGCCGCGGGCGCCACCCGCTCGATCGACGTCGCCTTCGCGGGCGACCGCGCCTTCCTCGGGATCGCCTCCGCCGGGCTGGACTCCGATGTACAGGTGATCGCCAACGCCACCCGGCTCCCGCTGGGAGACCTCGTCTACGTCTACGGGACCCTGCGCGCGCTCATCGGATGGAAGGCCGCGACCTGGACGGTCACGCTCGACGGCGAGGAGCGGCGCTTTCGCGGCTACGCCGTCGCCGTGGCGAACTCCGGGGTCTTCGGGGGCGGCATGCGGCTGGTGCCGGACGCGAGCCTCGAGGACGGGCGGCTCGACGTGGTGCTCACCGCGGAGTCATCGCGGCCGCACTTCCTGCGAGGCCTGATCCGGACCTTCAGGGGCGCGCACCTCGACGACCCCACCCTCACCTTCCTGCAGGCGCGCGAGGTCAGCTTCCATGCCGACCGCGCCTTCACAGCCTTCGCCGACGGCGACCCGATCGCCGCACTCCCGGCCACCTTCCGCGTCGTGCCGCGCGCGCTGCGCGTGCTGGCGCCGTGACCCGGCTCGCTCCCGGCCTGGCGGCCGCCAAGGCCGTCGGCGCGCTGTCGCGCGTGGCCGGCCGCGGCGGCGGGACCTCGCTGCCCGGCAAGGTCCTCACCCGCCTGGAGCCCGGGGCGATCGGCCTGCTCGCCGGCCGGCTGGAGCGCGGCTCGATCGTCTTGAGCGGCACGAACGGCAAGACCACCACGGCGGCGATGATCGCCAGCGTCCTCGAGCGGCGCGGCGCGCGGCTCGTGCACAACCGCGCGGGAGCCAACATGGCGGGCGGAGTGGCCAGCGCACTGGCGGCGGCCGCGCGCGGCGGCGGTCGGCGCGTGGACGGCGACACGGGCCTGTTCGAGGTCGACGAGTTCTGGCTGGCGCAGATGCTCTCCGCGCTCGAGCCGCGCGCCGTGCTGCTGACGAATCTGTTCCGCGACCAGCTCGACCGCTACGGGGAGCTCGAGACCATCGGGGAGCGCTGGCTGGAGGCCATCACCCGCCTCCCGGCGGCGACCCGGCTCGTGCTCGGCGCCGACGACCCGCTGGTCGCCGACCTCGGGCGCCACCGCGACGTCCTCTGCTTCGGCGTCGAGGACGACGCCCTCGCGCGACCGGAGATGCAGCACGCCGCGGACTCCAAGCACTGCCGCCGCTGCGGGCACCCCTACACCTACGACGCCATCTACCTCGGTCACCTCGGCCGCTACCGGTGCTCCAACTGCCAGGCGCGCCGGCCCGACCCCGCCGTCCGCGCCTCCGACGTCGAGCTGCACGGCATCCGCTCCGCCGCCTTCACGCTGGAGACGGCGGACGGGACGGCGCGCGTCGAGCTGCCGCTGCCCGGGCTCTACAACGTCTACAACGCACTGGCCGCCGCCGCCCTGTGCACGGCGCTCGAGGTGACGCTCGCCGAGATCGTCACGGGCCTCGAAGCGGTCGAGCCGGTCTTCGGCCGCGCCGAGACGCTGGAGATCGGATCCCACCCACCCCGCTCGATGTCGCTGCTGCTGGTCAAGAACCCGGCCGGCGCCAACGAGGTCCTGCGGACGCTGACCCTCGAGCCACCCGGGCTCGACGTGCTCGGCGTACTCAACGACGGCATCGCCGACGGCCGCGACGTCTCCTGGGTGTGGGACGCCGACTGGGAGCTGATCGCGCCGCGCCTGGAGCGGATGGTCTGCGCGGGGACCCGGGCGTCCGAGCTGGCCGTGCGCCTCAAGTACGCCGGAGTGGACCCGGCGAGGCTCACCGTGATCGAGGACCTCGAGACCGCCCTCGGCGCCGCCCTGGCGGGCGGGGAAGGGCCGCTCTACGTGCTGCCCACCTACACGGCGCTGCTGGAGCTGCGCGAGCTGCTCGCCCGGCGTGGCGAGGCGCAGGAGTACTGGCGTTGACCGCCACGGCGACGGTGGCCTGGCACGATGTCGAATGCCACGCCTATGACGCCGACCTCGCGTTGTGGCGCGCGCTGGCCGAGCGCGAGCCCGGCCCCGTCCTCGACGTGGGCGCCGGCACTGGCCGCGTCGCCCTGGACCTGGCCGAGGCCGGCCACGAGGTCGTCGCCCTCGACGTCGACGCGGTGCTGCTCGACGCGCTGCGCCGGCGTGGGGCCGAGCGCGGCGTCGCCGTGGAGGCCGTCGTGGGCGACGCCGAGGCCTTCGACCTCGGCGTGGCGCGCTTCAACCTGGTCATCGTCCCCATGCAGACCGTGCAGCTGCTGGCCGATCGCCCCGCCTTCCTGCGCTCGGCGCGACGAGCGCTGTGCCGCGGCGGGCTACTGGCCGCCGCGATCGCCGACGAGCTCGCCCCGTTCGATCCGGAGCCAGGGTGGCTGCCCCACCCCGACGTCGGCGAGTTCGCGGGCTGGCGCTACACCTCCCAGCCCACCGCGATCCGGGTCGGGCCCGAGCGGGTGCGCCTCGAGCGCGTGCGGACCGCGGATGGCCCGGGCGGGGAGCGCACGATCGAGGCCAACGCCATCGAGCTCGCGCTGCTCGATGCTGCCGGCCTGGCGCGCGAGGCCCGCGCGGCCGGCCTCCAGCCCGTGCCCGGCCGGCGCATCGCGCCGACGGGCGGACATGCCGGCTCCAGCGTGGTGATGGCCCGTGCCTGAGCTCGAGCTGCGCGTCTGCGTGCTGTACCCGGACCTGATGAACATCTACGCCGACCGCGGCAACCTGATGTTCCTGCGGCGCCGCTGCGAGTGGCGCGACATCGGCTTCCAGCTCACCGGGGCCGACCCCGGCGACACGGTCGATCCCGAGGCGCACGACTTGTTCTACCTCGGCGGCGGGCAGGACCGCGACCAGGCGCTCTGCGCCCGGGACCTGGCCACGGTCAAGCGCGACGCGCTGCACGAGGCCGCGGCGCACGGCGCCATCGTGCTCGGCGTCTGCGGCGGCTACCAGCTGCTGGGGCACGGCTACCAGATGGGCGCGGAGGAGCTTCCCGGCGCCGGGCTGGTGGACCTGCGCACGGTCCGCGAGGACGGGCCGCGCCTGATCGGCAACGTCGCCATCGAGGTCGACCTGCCCGGGCTCGACGGCCCGCGCACCCTGGCCGGCTTCGAGAACCACGGCGGTCGGACCCACCTGGATGGCGAGCAGCCGCTCGGCCGGGTCCTGCGCGGCCACGGCAACAACGGCCGCGACGGCTTCGAGGGGGTGATGCGCGGCGGCATCGTCGGCACCTACCTGCACGGCCCGCTGCTGCCCAAGAACGCCTGGTTCGCCGATTGGCTGATCGCCACGGCCCTGGGCGCGGCGACCGGGTCGCTGGCGCCACTCGACGACACGCTGGAGCTCGCCGCCCACAGGGCCGCCGGCCGCGCCGCCGGCTTGTAGGTTTCAGGCGTATGCCTCGGCTCGCCGGCGCCCTCGCAGTCGTCCTGCTGGCCACCGGCTGCGGCGGTGGGACCTCCGAGGAGGCGCCCGCCGGCGACAAGCCCGGCGCCGGCCGCCCCGCCGTCAAGCTCGGTACCAAGAACTTCGACGAACAGGTGCTGCTGGGGCACCTCTACGCCGAGGCGCTCCGGGCCAAGGGCTTCAAGGTGACCCTGAAGCCGAGCATCGGCGCCACGGAGGTCATCGATCGCGCGCTCACCAGCGGCCAGATCGACTTGTACCCGGAGTACACGGGGGTGATCGTCTCCGTCGTCAAGCGCCAGGCAGCCACGCCCAGCACGGCCAGGCAGACCTACGTGCAGGCGCGCGCCTTCGAGCGCAGCCGCGGCTTCGAGCTGCTGGCCGCGACGCCGTTCGAGGACCGCGACGCGATCGCGGTCACCAAGCGCTTTTCCCGCGACAACGGGGGCCTGGACAGCCTCACCGACCTGCGCCGGCTCGGGCCGTCGGTGTTCCTCTCCGGTGCGCCCGAGTTCCGCACGCGCTACGCCGGCCTCATGGGGCTGCGCCGCGCCTACAAGCTGACCGCGCTGCGCTACGTCCCCCTGCCGATCGGCCAGGCCTATCCGGCGCTGGACAGCGGCAAGGTGCAGGCGGCGGCGGTGTTCACGACCGACGGCCCGCTGGCCACCGGCAGGTACGACCTGCTCGCGGACCCCAAGGCGATCTTCGGCTTCCAGAACGTCGCGCCCGTCGTGTCGCAGAAGATCCTCGCCGCCGAAGGCCCAGAGTTCGCAGCCACCCTGGACGCGGTCAGCGCCAAGCTGACCAACGAGGTCATGCAGGGCCTCAACCAGGCCGTGACGATCGAGGGCAGTGCGCCGGAGGCCGTCGCCCGGGAGTTCCTGCGCGCGAACGGGCTGGCCTAGGCTCTCGGCATGTCTCGCGTTGCCGTCGTCGCCGCTCTGCTCGCTCTGGTCCTGGTCCCGGCGGCCATGGCCGCCACCACCAAGCGCCTGTCGGCCACCGAGAGCAAGGGGCTGGGCTACTCCAAGCAGACGATCACCGTCGGCCACGGCAAGGTGACGCTGAAGATGAAGAACCCGAGCCGCCTGAACCTGGAGCACAGCGTCTCCGTCCGCGGGCCCGGTGTGACCAAGCTCGGCAAGGTCGTCCAGCCCGGCGGGACCTCCACCGTGCGGGCCACCCTCGCCAAGGGCACGTACACCTTCTACTGCCACGTCAGCGGCCACGAGGCGGACGGCATGAAGGGCAAGCTCGTCGTCAGGTAGGCAGCGCTAACGCCCGGTGGAGCCGAAGCCGCGCTCGCCACGCGCGGAGCCGGCCAGCTCGTCCACCTCGACGACCGCGGGCGAAGCGACGGCAGCCAGCACGAGCTGGGCGATGCGCTCGCCGGCGGTCACCTCGAACGGCACCTCGCGGTCCGTGTTGAGCAGCAGGACCTTGACCTCGCCGCGGTAGCCCTCGTCGATCAGGCCGGGGGCGTTGACGAGCGCGATGCCATGGCGGGCGGCGAGACCGGAGCGCGGGACCACCCAGCCGGCGTGGCCGGCCGGCAGCTCGATCGCCACGCCCGTGCGCACCGTCGCGCGCTCGCCCGGCGCGAGGGTGACGGCCTCGAGGGCGTGGAGGTCCAGGCCCGCGTCGCCCGGGTGGGCGCGGCGCGGCAGGACGGCCGCCGGATCCAGCCGCCGCACGCGCAGGATCACGCGGCGAAGCGCTCGAAGCGCGCCGCGACCAGGCGCGGCAGGCGCACGGCCACCCGAACCCCGTCGGGCGTGTCCTCGCGGTCGAGGTCCCCGGCCAGCTCGTGCAGCTCGGAGAGCAGGCCTCCCTCGCGGAACGGGACGAGCAGCTCGACGTTCACCAGCGTCTTCTCGAACTCGGCGGCGATCCGGTCCGAGAGCGCATCGAGCCCCTCCCCCGTCAGCGCGGAGACAGGGCTGCCGTCCGGGTGGCGGAACGCCAGCGCCTGGCGCTCGTCGGCGCCGAGCGCGTCGACCTTGTTGAGCACCAGCAGGCGCGGGCGATCACCGGCCCCGATCTCCTCGAGGACGTCCTCCACGGCGCGCATCATGCTGATCAGATCGTCCTCGGTGGCGGAGCCGTCCACGACGTGCAAAACGAGATCGGCGCGGATCGTCTCCTCGAGGGTGGCGGCGAAGGCGTCGACGAGGCCGTGCGGCAGCTTGCGGATGAAGCCGACCGTGTCCGTCATCAGATAGGTGCGGCCCTGGAGGCGCGTCGTGCGCGTGGTCGGGTCGAGCGTGTGGAAGAGCCGGTCGCCGACGGAGACCTCCGCGCCCGTCATCGCGTTGAGCAGCGTCGACTTGCCCGCGTTGGTGTAGCCGGCCAGCGCCACGGTCGGCAGGTGCGCGCGCTCGCGCTCTGCGCGCATCACCGAGCGCGTGGACTTGACGTGCTCCAAGCGCCGGCGCAGCGCCGAGATGCGGTCGCGCGCCAGGCGGCGGTCGGTCTCGATCTGCGCCTCGCCCGGTCCGCGGGTGCCGATGCCGCCGACGCCGCGCCCCGCGCCGAGACGCTCCAAGTGCGTCCACAGCCCGCGCATCCGGGCCATGTTGTACTCGAGCTGGGCGAGCTCGACCTGCAGCTTGCCCTCCGCGGTGTGCGCGTGGCCGGCGAAGATGTCGAGGATGACCGCGGTGCGGTCGAGCACCGGGACGTCGAGCTCGGTCTCGAGGTTGCGCTGCTGGCGCGGGGTCAGCTCGTCGTCGGCGACCGCCAGGTTGGCGTCGACGGCCTTCAGCGCGGCCTTGACCTCGTCGACCTTGCCCGGCCCGAGGTAGACGTTGGGATGCGGGCGGTCGCGGTGCTGGACGGTCTCCCCCACCGTGGCGACGCCGGCCGTGCGCAGCAGCTCCTTGAGCTCGGCGAGATCGTCGCCCTCCTCGGCCACGCCGAAGACGTAGGCACGCTGCCTGGCCCGGTTCGGGGCGGGCTCCGGCGCGTGGCGCCGTTCGTTGGTCCGCCCGTTGCGGCTGCGCTGCATCCGGGGGTCAGTCTAGTAGTGCTCCGTTAGCGTGAGTCGAGGTGGGGGGTGGCGGGCGACAGTGCTCTGCGGCAGCTCGGGCAGGTTCCGCCAGCAGGCCAGGAGCGGTTGGAACTCCCGGACGACCTCGAACTGTGAGGTCAGGTGGCCGCCCTGAGTGGAGGTCGGCGTCGCAGCCGTTCGGTGGTCAGGACCGTGGGCGACGTTGACGAGGGTGACATGGTGCCCCATCATGGCCGACGTCATGTCGACAACCGGATTCGGCACCCACCACAAACCACTCTGCAAATACCTAACCGAGC
>Ga0136618_10001175_pt1 | contig 10034 bp, 9 predicted proteins | sample AntDrymUQ3302106_2_FD_104805 | JGI IMG/M metagenome (GOLD analysis project Ga0136618, IMG submission 104805) | Polar desert sand microbial communities from Dry Valleys, Antarctica - metaG UQ330 (21.06) | ecosystem: Environmental > Terrestrial > Soil > Desert | place: Antarctica: Dry Valley...
CCTTCATGCCGGTCCGAGCCTAGTCCCGGGGGCCTCAGCCACGGAACCCCACGATCGGCTTGAGCAGGCCCCCCGCGCGGGGCTCGGCGAGCGCGATGAGCCCATCCTCGTCGGTGAGGCGCACGACCTCCGACGCCGTGCCCGGCACCGCCACCCCGTGGGAGGCGCGGCGGGCGTCGTCGCCCGACAAGGCCACCTCCGGGATGAAGCCGACGGCAGTATCGAGAGAAAGAAACCGGCCGGCGTCCTCCACCCGGAACGACCCGATCGCCGTGCGCCGCAGCTCCTCGCAATAGGCGTCGCCCAGGTCCATGATCAGCGATCGGACGTAGGTGCCGGACGAGCACTCGATGACGAAGCGGGCCCGGTCCCGGTCTCGGTCGAGGAGCTCGAAGCGCGACACGGTCACCTCGCGCGCAGCGAGCTCCACCGCCTCGCCGGCCCGTGCCAGTGCGTAGGCCCGCCTTCCCCCCACCTTCACCGCGCTGTAGGCCGGGGGCCGCTGGCGGATGATGCCCGTCGGCAGGGCCGGGGGCCACGCCGGGTCCCGGCCCCGTTCGAGCTCCCCGTCCCTGTCGCCGGTGGTCGAAACCCAGCCGAGGCGGGCGACCGTCTCGTAGGCCTTGGGCAACCCCATCAGCCATCGCTGCACCCGGGTCGCCCGCCCGACGAGCACCAGCAGCAGGCCGGTCGCGAACGGGTCCAGCGTCCCAGCGTGGCCGACCTTGATGCCCTTCGCGAGCTCGCGACGCTGCCGCGCGACGACGTCGTGCGAGGTGACGCCGGCGGGCTTGTCGACGAGGAGGACCCCGTCCGTCATGGCCTCAGGACCTCAGACCGCAGCGGGCGCGGCGAGCTGCGCGGCGACCTCGCGGCGCAGGAACTCCACGAGCTCGGGCAGCTGGGCCTCGGTGGAAAAGCCCGCCGCCCGGCGGTGGCCGCCGCCCCCGTGCACGCGCGCGATCGCCGACACGTCGATGCGGTCGTCGGAGGCGCGCAGCGACACCTTGCGCATGTTCTCGCGGTCCGGTGCGAGCTGGTCGCGAACCAGGGCGGCGACGATGGTGCCGTCGAGCGCGCGCAGGTGGTCGACAACGCCTTCGGAGTACCCCTCCTCGGCGCCGGAGGTCTCGTAGTCGGCCCGCGAGACGTAGGTCATCGACAGCGTCCCACCGTCGTAGCGCTGCAGGTTGGCGAGGCCACGCGCGAGCAGGTCGAGCTTGGCCTGCGGGACGTTCTCGAACAGGTGCCGGTAGATCACCTGGGCGTCGATGCCGGCCTCGTGCAGGGCTGCGGCCATCCGGTGCGCTGCAGGACCGGTGTTCTCGTACATGAACTTCCCGGTGTCCGTGACGAGGCCCACGTACAGCGCCTCCGCGATCTCTCGCGTCAGGGGGACGCCGAGCGGCTCCAGCAGCGTCCAAACGATCTCGGCTGTCGAGGACGCGGTCGGGTCCACGCGGTTGACGGTGCCGAAGTACGTGTTGTCGTGATGGTGGTCGATGTTGACGATGGTGTGGGCGCCGTCGCGCATCGAGTTCACGGAAGGATTGCGGAGGGGGTTGCCGCAGTCCAGGAAGACGATGGTGCGCTGTTTGAAATCTGCGGGCGGCTCGGTGACGAGGCGATCGACGGTCAGGAAGCGGTACTCGTACGGCAACGGGAACTCGTCGGCCGCGATGTAGGACACGGCGTCCTTGCCGAGGGCCGTCAGGGCGAGCTGCATGGCCGCCAGCGACCCCAGCGCGTCGCCGTCGGGGTGTTCGTGGGTGCAGAGGATGAAACGCTCGGCGCCGACGAGCTCCTGCACGACGGCGGCGGCGTCAGTCACGGCCGGTCTCCCGGATGATCTGCTCGAGGCGGGCGGCGCGCTCGGCCGTGTCGTCGTAGACGAAGTCCAGCTGCGGGGTGTGCTTGAGGCGCAGCTGGCGGGCGACCTCGCGCTGCAGCAGCCCGTGCGCGGACTGCAGCCCCGCGATCGTGAGCTTGCGCTGGGTGTCGTCGCCGAGCACGGAGACCCAGACGTCGGCGTGGCGGAGATCCGGGGAGGTGTCGACGGCGGTGACGGTCACAAACCCGATCCGGGGGTCCTTGAGGTCCTTGGTGATGGCGGCGGAGAGCACCTCACGCACGGCCTCGTCGACCCTCCGCATCCTCCCCGACGAGCTCATCCTAATCCCTCCATGTCCAACCACGACGCCACCCTGCGCTGGATGTGAGCCCCGGCGTCCGAGCGGCCGTCCAGCCACCGGCCGATCGAGTCGGCGTGGTCGCCGGCACGGCCTTCGCTGCCGGCGCACACGGAGGCCAGCAGGGTCGTCCGCTGCCAGGTGTCCTGATGGGCGACCTCGGCCACCGACGCACCGAAGCGCTGGTGCAGCCCCGCCTTGACGGCAGCCAGCTCGGAGCGCTTGGCCTTCAGCGAGCCTGCGTGAGGGAAGTGCAGGTCGATCCGCAGGACCGCAACGAAGGCGTCGGCCACGGAGTGGCCGCTACTCGCCGAGGGTCCGCTCGACCTGCTTGGTCTCGAAGACCTCGAGCACGTCGCCCGACTTGACGTCCTGGTAGTTGCGCAGCACGATGCCGCACTCGAAGCCGGTGGCGACCTCGCGCACGTCGTCGGAGTGGCGGCGCAGCGACTCGATCTCGCCCGTCCAGACCACGGTTCCGTCACGCACGAGCCGCACCTTGGAGCCACGGGAGATCCTGCCCTCGGTGACGTAGCAGCCGGCGATGAGCCCGACGCGCGAGGCGCGGAAGGTCTCGCGGACCTCCACCATGCCGACGGTCTCCTCGACCTCCTCGGGGCGCAGCATGCCCTGCATGGCGTCGCGCAGGTCGTCGAAGGCCCGGTAGATGACCGAGTAGGTGCGGATCTCGACGCCTTCGCGCTCGGCGAGCAGCCGCGCCTCGCCGACCGGCCGGACGTTGAAGCCGATGACGATCGAGTCCGTCGCAGACGCCAGGTTGACGTCGGACTCGGTGATGCCGCCGACGTCCGCGCGGATGATGTTGACCGCGATCTCCTCCTGGGGCAGCTTGGCGATCTCGTCCGTGAAGGCCTCCAAGGAGCCCGACACGTCCGCCTTGATCAGCAGGTTGAGCTCCTGCACGCCCGCGGCCTCGGCGACCTGCGGGTCGAAGATGTTCTCGAGGGTGACGCGGCGGCGCTGGCGGCGGGCGAGGGCCTCCGTCTTGAGCCGGTGGCCGCGCTCGTTGGCGAGCTGGCGGGCCTTGCGGTCGTTCTCGACGACGCGCACGTTCTCGCCGGCGTCGGGCACGGAGTCGAAGCCGAGCACCTCGACGGGCTCCGACGGCCCGGCCTCGGTCACGCGGACGCCGTGGAAGTCGCTCATCGCGCGTACCCGGCCCCAGTGGGCGCCGGCGACCACGGCGTCGCCGATCAGCATGGTGCCGCGCTGGACGAGGACCGTGACCACCGAGCCGCGGCCCGGATCCAGGCGGGACTCCACGACCACGCCCGAGCCCTCGGCCTCCGGGTTGGCTCTGTAGTCCTCGACCTCGGCGAGCAGCACGATCGACTCGAGCAGGTCGTCGAGGTTCGTCCGGGCGCGGGCGGAGACGTCGACGAACATCGTGTCGCCGCCCCACTCCTCCGGCTGCAGGCCGAGATTGGTCATCTCGGTGCGGACGCGCTGGGGGTCCGCGCCCTCCTTGTCGATCTTGTTGACGGCGACGATCATCGGGACCTCGGCCGCCTTGGCGTGGTCGACCGCCTCGCGGGTCTGCGGACGCACGCCGTCATCGGCAGCGACCACGATCACGGCGATGTCGGTGACCTGGGCGCCGCGGGCGCGCATGGCGGTGAACGCCTCGTGGCCAGGCGTGTCGAGGAAGGTGATGGCGCGGTCGTCGTGGTGGACCTGGTAGGCGCCGATGTGCTGGGTGATGCCGCCGGCCTCCCCGGCCGCGACCTCCGTCGTGCGGATGGCGTCCAGCAGCGAGGTCTTGCCGTGGTCGACGTGGCCCATGATCGTCACGACCGGCGGGCGCCAGATGAGGTCCTCGTCGTCGTCCTCGTACTCGATGGCTTCACGGTCGTCTTCCGAGGCGTGGACGATCTCGATCTCCTTCTCGAACTCCGAGGCGAGCAGCTCGATCGAGTCGTCGGGAAGCGTCTGGGTGAGCGTCAGCATCTCGCCCATCATCATCAGCTTCTTGATGATCTCCGCGGCGGAGACGTTCAGGTACTCCGCGACCTCCTTGACCGACGAGCCGGAGTTGATGCGGATGACGTCGGTGGCGGCGAGGCCCGCGTTCAGCGGCGCGGGCTCGTTGTCCTCGAAGAAGCGCCGGCGACGGCGTCCGCCGCCGCGTCCGGGGCGGCGCTGCGGACCGCCGGGCTTGCCGCCCGGGCCGCCGGGACCACCGCCGGGACCGCCGGGACCGCGCCGGGAGGCCTGCGAGTCGATGACCACGCGGCGCACGCCGCCGGGGCCGGCGGGGCCCGCGGTCGGGCGGGTCGGGCGATTCTGCCGGTTGCGCTGGTTGCCGCCGCGCTGGCTGGTGCCCTCGCGCTGCTGGCGCTCGCGCTCCTTCTGCTCCTGGATGCGGCGCGCCGAGGGGTTGACCGGCGTCGATGGCTTCTTGGGCGCCTCGGGCTCCGCTTCTGCCTTCGCGTTGCCGTTGGCCTGCGGGAGTGGCTTGCCCTCGATGGCGGCGGTGGCCATGTCCTCATCGACGGCGGAAGCGGCAGCCTTGACGATGATGCCGGCCTTCTGCAGGCGCTCGACGATCTCCGTCGGCGGAAGGTCGTACTGCTTGGCTAGCTCGTTGACGCGCTTCTTGGCCATGTGTCGGTGAAGTCTACGGTGTCGGGGGGGAGCTGAACCCGGCTGCGCAGGGCGCGCTGGAAGCCGCGCCGGGCGTTCGCCAGCTCGAAGCATTGAAGCGAGGGATGCAGCCACGCGCCCCGGCCGGGAAGCGTGGCGGCGGGGTCGAGAGTGACCCGGCCGTCCACGTTAGCGAAGCGCACGAGCACCGCGCGATCGCAGGCCGCGCGGCAGCCGACGCAGGTGCGAACGGACGCCCCTAGGACGTCACCCGGGGAGCTGATCGCCTTCCTTGGACTCCATGGCCTGGTGGGCCGGGAGGCCGCAGTAGCGCGAGCCGGGCAGGCCGGCGTTGGGGCAGCGGCGGCCGTTGCGGTTGACCGCGGCGCAGCGGCCGCCCGTGTCCTCGTCGTCGTAATCGCCTTCCTCGGCGTCGGTGGCGAACTCCGTTTCGGAGCGGATGTCGATTCGCCAGCCGGTCAGGCGGGCGGCGAGGCGCGCGTTCTGCCCCTCGCGGCCGATGGCCAGCGACAGCTGGTCGTCGGGGACGATGACGGTGGCCTGCTTGGCCTCGTCGTCGACGAGCACCTCGCGCACGCGGGCGGGCGACAGGGCCTTGGCGACAAAGCGGGCGGGCTCGTCGTTGTAGGGGATGATGTCGATCTTCTCGCCGCGCAGCTCGGAGACGACCATGCGCACGCGCGACCCGCGCGGCCCGACGCAGGCGCCGACCGGGTCGACGCCGTCGGCGTGGGAGACCACGGCGATCTTGGAGCGGTAGCCGGGCTCACGGGCGACCATCGTGATCTCGACGAGGCCGTCGGCGATCTCGGGCACCTCGAGCTCGAACAGCGCCTTGATCAGCTCGGGGTCGCGGCGCGAGACGATGATCGACGGCCCGCGCGTGGAGTGCGAGACGTCCTTGATGACCGCCTTGACGCGCTGCCCGTGGTCGTAGCGCTCGCCCTCGACCTGCTCGGACTTGGGCAGCAGCGCCTCCACGCGCTCGCGCAGCTGCACGAGCGTGTAGCGCGAGTCCGTCTGCTGGACGATGCCGGTGATCAGCTCGCCGACACGGTCGCGGTACTCCTCGAACATCATGTCGCGCTCGGCCTCGCGGATGCGCTGCAGGATCACCTGCTTGGCGGTCTGGGCGGCGATGCGGCCGAAGCCCTCGGGGGTGACGTCGGCGGTCTTGATGACGTCCATGTGCTCGAGCAGGCGCTCCAGCGGGATGTCCGGCGCCTCGGGGACGACGACCTCACCCGTCTCGGGGTCCACCCGGCGCATGCCCTCCTCGAAGGACGCCTCGGCCTCGACGGCGTCGAGGAGGTCGTCCTCGAGCTCCTCGGGGATGATCAGCTGCTCGACGCGGAACTCGCCGTCGTCGCGGTCCATGAGCACCCGCGCGTAGCGCGCGGAGCCGGGCTGCTTCTTGTAGGCCGACAGCAGCGCGTCCTCCAGGGCGGCCATGAGCTTCTCCTCGGAAATGCCCTTCTCGTTTCCGAGGGTGCGTACGGCGTCGACGATCTCCTGCGACATAAGCTCAGTCCTTGACCAGATGGGAACGGTGGATCTCGACGTACGGGATGGAGACCACCCCGGTGTCGGCGGCGACGGTGACCTCGGACTCGGTCGCCCCCAGCAGCTCGCCGATGAAGCTGCGGCGCCCGTCGTGAGGCCCACGGGTGCGGACGCGCGCGCGCCGGCCGACGTAGCGGCGGAAGTGCTCCGGCTTTGAGAGCGGGCGCTCGGTGCCGGGCGAGGAGACCTCGAGCGAGTAGCGCTCGCGCACTTCGAGGAGCAGGTGGGTCACCCGCTCGCACAGCGCCAGCGAGACCCCTCCGGGATGGTCGATGAACAAGCGCACCTTGGACCCGCCCAGAACCTCGGCGAGCAGGACCTCCACGTCGGGCTCGGCTGACGCCAGGATGCCTTCGATGCGCTCCTGGATGCTGTTCACGGGGGTCCTCCTCTCGGGTCGTAGCAAAGAAAAAGCGGGCTGAAGCCCGCTTTCCAAAGGCCGTGCGGCCAGACGAAAAGTGTCCCGCGAGCATAGCACCGGAGGCCATGGAACCCGAGGCGCTCGCGCCCGGGTTCCGGGCCTTTCAGGCCGCGTGGCGGCGCGAGCGGTCGCGGTACTCGCGATAGTCCGCGCGGTCCGGGCGCAGGCTGCACGCGAGCGCGAGCGGCTGGCGCGCCTCGGCGTGGCGGCCCTGCAGCTGCAGGGCCCGGCCGAGGCAGAACAGCGCGTAGTGATTGGTGGGGGCGCGCTCGACGACGGCGGCGAACTCGGCTTCGGCCTCGGCGAAGCGCCGGGCGCCGAACAGCGCCCGGCCGAGCGCCTCGCGAAAGGAGGTCTTGTCGGGCTCGAGGTCACGGACGCGCTCCAGCGGGACGGCGGCGGCGTGGTGGTCGCCGTCCTCCAGCAGGCGCATGCCGCGCGTGTAGAGGTCGTAGGCGGAATCCATCGGGACTCGAGCCGTCAGTGTAGACGCGGGCGCAGCGCGCGCCAGGTTCTCGCGCGGGCCAGCATCCCGCGCCCCCGCGCCAGGTCGCGGCGCAGGCCGCGTCGCTGCGCGGCCGTCGGACCTCCCGCTGCGGCGGGCGCGTAGCGCTCGGCGCGCAGCGCCTGAACGTACTGCGCGGCGCGGGGGGAGGCGGCGAAGCGCGCTTCGAGCGCCGCGAGGGTCGTGCCGGGCGCGACCGTCTCCCCCGCGCAGCGCAGCGCTCGCTCGAGCTCGGAGACCGGAGCCGCCCTGGGCCGCGTGCGAGCGATCCACGCCCGCCGGGCGAGACCCGCGGCAGCGAGAAGGCCGGCTGCGATCAGGGCGATCGCCCCCCAGGGCGGCGGGTCCTCCTGGGGCGCCGGCGGGCCGGCGCCTCGCGTGGTGCCGAGGTCGAGCACGTCGCCGCGGCCCGCCGTGGGCGCGTCTGCGAACGCTTGGGAGCGCGGCGGCGCGGCGGCGGGCGTCGGGTCGAAGACCACCCAGCCGACACCGGGAAACCAGGCCTCCACCCAGGAGTGGGCGTCGAGGTCGCGCACCACGTACTGCTTGGCTCGGCGGTTGTAGGAGCCCGGCGCGAAGCCGGTGGCGACGCGCGCCGGGACCCCGCCCATGCGCAGCAGCAGGGCCATGGCGCCGGAGAACTGCTGGCAGTAGCCGGCCCTGGCGTCGAAGAGGAAGCCGGGCAGCGTACGCGCGGCGGGCGCCGGCGTCTCGTCGTAGCGGTACCCGGTCTCGAGCCGGCGCTGGATGGCCCGGACGTACTCGTACGGGTTCGCGGAACGTCGCAGCAGGCGCCGCGACAGCGCGTAGACCGGCCCGAGATCGGAGGCCTGCAGCACCTCTGCGGCAGGGCGGATGGATCCGTAGCCGACGGTCCTGGGCGTGTCCTTGAACGCGCGGACGTAGACCTCGGACTCCCGTCTGCCGTCCGCACTGGAAGTGATCACGTCGAAGGCGGTGTCCTCCAGCACGTCCAGGACGTAGGCGGTGCCCGCCGTCGCGAGTACTCGCCGGCTGGGCTGCGGCACATAGACGTCGGCCCGGTAGGCGTCCCCGCGATGGATCGCCCGTCCGGCGCTCCAGACGCCCGGTCGCACCAGCGAGGGCTCCCGGCCCGGCAGCGTCACCGCTTCGGCCACCCCGGCGATGGGAAGCGTCTCCGAGCGCAGGTTGCGCACCGTCACCCGGATCGGGAACGTCCACGCGCGCCGCCGCTCCAGGGGTACGCCGGCGCGCTCGCGTGCCGCGGGCGGGAGCCCGGCCTGAACCGGGTTGCGCACCCAGCGGGCGCCGTCGAAGAGGTCGAGGTTGTCGGCTTTCCAGTAGGCCCGCTGGCGCGAGCTGATCCGCAGCACCTCACGGCCGTCGCGAGACCAGGCGAGACCGCCGTAGTCGTGGTCCCAGGAGAACCTCGTCGAGCGCGCGCCCACGGCCTCCTGCGCGAACGCCTCGTAGTCGAACCACGGGCGGACGGGGTCGAGCGCGGGGGCGGCGACGAGCCCGAGCACCACCGCCACGGCCGCGAAGCCCCCCGCTGAGGACAACTCCGCAAGGCGCAGCCGCTCGAGGCGCAGGAAGGCCAGCACCAGCACCGCGAGCAGCGCGCCGCGGAGGTACTCCGCGTCCCCGACCAGCGCCACCGCCGGCACGGCGTAGAGCCCGACGAGGACGGCCAGCGCCGGCCCGCGAAAACCGAGCCTGCGCGCGCGGCGCGGCCAGAAGGCCAGTAGCGCGGCGACGACCGCCAGGAGAGTGCCGCCGAGGGGGATGACCAGCCGCAGGTCGGGGTCCAGGCCCCGGTACGGGATGAGCGCGCCGGGCAGGCCGCCGACGCCGCCGCCGAGGGCCGTCCCCAGCTCGCCCCAGCGACCGGGCCACAGTTGCTCCGCGTCGAGGCCGCCGGCGATGAGCGCGAGCACGAGGCCGGCGGGGACCACCGCGGGTGCCAAGCCCGGGCGACGGCGGGCGGCCACCAGCGCACCGGCCACCCCCAGCGCCACCGCCAGGCCCGCGAGGGCCCGCCCCGGCTCGGCCGGCTCGACCATCGCCATCCAGTGCAGCAGCCCGAAGGCGCACAGGGCGGCGAAGCCGACCGCCCGGGCGCTCACCCCCCCACCGCCTCCCTCGCCGCGGCGCTGCCGGTGCGGGCGCCCAGATAGCCCAGGCAGCCGGCGACCTCGAGCACGGAGCGGCGGCCGGCCAGAGCCCCGGGAACGACGAGCACGAGCCCCCCCGGGGTGCGGCCCAGGCCGCGCGGGGGGCGGTCGATCTGCCGGGCCGAGACGAACAGGATCAGGCCGCGGCGGTTCTGGGCGGCGACCAGCGCGGGGCCGTGGTCACCTTCCAGCAGGGCGAGGCGGACGTGAGAGCTCGGCCACCCTCCGAGGTCGGGCTCGATGAGGACGGCCCGGCGGTCGCCCGGCAGCAGCAGCGCACACCCGGTGCGCCTGGCGAAGTGCACCACCAGCGAGCCGGTCGCGCGGACGGCGGCGTCGAGGTCCTCGAGGGTGCCCGCGCCACGCGGATCGAGCACCACCAGCGGCCGTGAGTCGGCCTCGGCGACCAACCTGCGCTCCATCATCTCGCCGCCCTTGGCGACGCTGGGCCAGTGGATGCGCGACGCCGGCGAGCCGGGCACGTGCTGGCGCAGCCCGTCGATCTCGGTCTCGGCCGCCGCGGTCAGCAGCGCGCGCGCGTGGGCACCGGTGTCCTCGCCTCCGGACGCCGCGAC
>Ga0136618_10001177_pt1 | contig 10031 bp, 8 predicted proteins | sample AntDrymUQ3302106_2_FD_104805 | JGI IMG/M metagenome (GOLD analysis project Ga0136618, IMG submission 104805) | Polar desert sand microbial communities from Dry Valleys, Antarctica - metaG UQ330 (21.06) | ecosystem: Environmental > Terrestrial > Soil > Desert | place: Antarctica: Dry Valley...
ACCCGCTTCACGGTCCCCGCCGGCTTCGACGCCTTCAAGGCCCTCAACGACGTCGTCCCCCGCCCTGATCACCGGGCCAGCGGCGAGGAGCGGGCGTGGGGCCGGCGCCTGGCCAAGCGCTTCGGCGTGGAGACCTCGTCCTACGACGACCGGTCCTTCAAGGCCACCGGCAACGGCAACCACCCCGAGGTGTTCGACCACGAGAGCCTGAAGCCCGAAGCCGTCCCGGCCGATGTAGCGGCGTTCTTCGAGGGCTTCGACGCCAAGCGAGGCGACTCGCTGGTGGCCTTCGGCTGGGCCATGGCCGAGGACCTCGCCAAGCTCGCCTGACCCCACCCCCACCCCCACCCCCACCCCCACCCCCACCCCCACCCCACCCCCGGTTCTGTGTGCGCTGACAACCGGATGGCGGTCGTGGACGCACACAGATCCGGGGGGATTGCCCCATGGAGCTGACTGAGGCCATCCGGGGGCGGCGGATGGTGCGAGCCTTCGCCGCCGATCCGGTCGATCCGACGGTCGTCGACGGTCTCGTCGACCTGGCGCGTCGAGCGCCCTCGGCGGGGAACAGCCAGGGATGGGCGTTCGTCGTCCTGGAGGGCGCAGAGCAGACCGCTCGCTACTGGGATGTCACCCTGCCGGCCGATCGGCGGCCGTCATTTGGGTGGCCAGGCCTGCTGGCCGCCCCCGTCCTCATCCTGGCTCTGGTGCGCCCTGAGGTGTGGGTGGAGCGCTACGCCGAGCCCGACAAGGCGAGCACCGGTCTGGGGGCCGGCGCGAGGGACTGGCCGGTGCCGTACTGGTGGGTGGACGGCGGCATGGCCGTCGAGCACCTGCTGCTCGGAGCCGTCGACGCGGGCCTGGGTGCCTGCTTCTTCGGGTTGTTCGACCAGGAGCAAGCCGTGCTGGCCACCCTCGGCGTCCCGGAGGGTTGGCGCGCGCTCGGTTGCATCGCCCTCGGTCATGCCGCACCCGACGAAGCGGGACGTTCCGCCGCCCGGGGGAGGCGCCCGATCACCGCGGTGCTGCACCGCGGGGCCTGGTCGCCGCCGGTCTGACGGGGCGTCAGATACTGTCCGACGGTGGCTGAGCTGACCAACCGTCGAGTCCTGCTGGCCCGTCGTCCCGAGGGTCTGGTGCAGGAGGACGACTTCACCCACGACGAGGCGGCCCTGTCGGAGCCAGGCGATGGTGAGGTGCTGATCAAGACGGAGTGGATCGGCATCGACGCCACCGTTCGCACCTGGCTGTCGAAGGCGGAGGGCTACATCCCGCCCGTGGAGATCGGTGAGGTGGTGCGCAGCAGCGGCATCGGGCGGGTGCTCTGCTCCCGCAGCGATCGGATCCAGGAGGGTGACCTCGTCGCCACCCTCACCGGCTGGCAGGACTACGCCGTGGTCGGGGATGACCCGATGCTCACCACGCCCCTGGCCGAGGGCACCGACCCGCAGGCGGCGCTGGGCGTGTTCGGGGCCAACGGCCTGACCGCCTACGTCGGCCTCACCGAGATCGGTCGAGCCCGGCCAGGCGAGACGGTCGTCATCTCCGCCGCCGCCGGGGCGACCGGCTCCATCGCCGTGCAGATCGCCAAGATCCTCGGCTGCCGGGTGGTGGGCATCGCCGGCACCGATGAGAAGTGCGCCTGGCTGGTGGACGACCTCGGCCTCGACGGGGCCATCAACCACCGCACCGATGACATCCCGCCCCGGCTGAAGGAGCTCTGTCCGAAGCGGATCGACGTGTTCTTCGACAACACGGGCGGCCCCATCCTCGACCACGTCCTCGGCCGGATCGCCGACCACGCCCGGGTCGTGCTGTGCGGCGCCATCTCCTCCTACAACGACCTCCACAAGCCGCCCGGCCCGGCGAGCTACCTGAACCTCATCTCCCGCCGGGCCCGCATGGAGGGCTTCATCTCCTGGGACTCGTGGGGTCGCTACGCCGAGATCATGGAGATCCTCGGCGGGTGGGTCGCCGACGGCCGCCTCCGTCACCGCTCCCACATCTTCGAGGGCCTGGCGTCTGCGCCTCACGCCCTCAACGCCATGTTCACGGGCGAGAACATCGGCAAGGTCATCGTCCGAGTGTGAACGAGGTTCTGTTCAGCAGCACCTGTTGGGTTCGGGACGACGCTATTGGAGCTGGGCCTCCAGGGTGGCGGCGTCTTCGGCGGGGAGCTGGCAGGTGTAGCCCTGGCAGACGTAGGCGCGGCCGTCGTCGCGACCCTCCCACAGGGGGCTGTCGTAGCGCTCGCCCCAGGCCAGGACCGCGTCGGGGAGGAGGCGCTGGCGAGCCACGGCGAGGAGGTCGGGGCGGTCGCCGGTCACCACGATCTCGGTGGTGCCTCTGGCCAGGAGGTCGACGGCGGCCAGGGCGTGGCCGAAGGCGGTGGGGTGCTCGACGGCCAGGTGGCCGATGAGGCGCACGATGGCCTCGCCCCGCTCCCGGTACCGATCGTCGCCGGTGAGGGCGGCCAGCCGCAGGAGGCCGACGGCAGCCAGGCTGTTGGCGCCGGGGGTGGCGTTGTCCATCAGGTCCTTGGTGCGCGCGATGAGGGTCTCGGCGTCGTGACCGGTGGTGAAGACCCCGCCGCGCTCGTCGTCCCAGAACAGGTCGAGCAGGGCGTCGGCCGCCGAGCGGGCCTCGGCGATCCAACGAGCCTGGCCGGTGGCCTCGGCCAAGCGGGTGAAGGCGTCGATCAGCGCGGCGTGGTCGGTGGCGTAGGCGAGGTGACGGGCGCCGGCGTCGGCCTGCCAGGCCCGCAGCCATCGGCCGTCCTCCCGGCGGAGGTGGGCCAGCAGGAACTCGGCCGTCTCCACCGCGGCAGCGATCCAGGCCGGCTCTTCGGCCGCCGCCCCGGCCTCGGCCAAGCTGGCCACCAGGTAGGCGTTCCACTCGGTGAGCACCTTGTCGTCGAGTCCAGGGCGCACCCGCGTGGTGCGGGCGTCGAAGAGCGCCTGGCGGACCCGATCCACCTCAGGCGGGCGGGTCAGCTCCCCCCTGGCGTGCATCCGGTGGGGGATGGTGGTGCCGTGCTCGAAGTTGCCGCCCGGTCGGAAGCCGTACCAGCGGCGGGCGATGTCCGCGTCCTCGCCCAGCACGGCGCGCACCTGGGCGTCGGTCCAGACGTAGAACTTGCCCTCCTCTCCCTCGCTGTCGGCGTCCTCGGCCGACGACGTGCCACCGCCCGGTTGGCGTAGGTCGCGCAGGACGTAGTCGATCGTCTCGGCTAGCACCTGACGGTGACGGTCCTCGCCGGTGAGGAGCCAGCCGTGCAGGTAGAGGCGGATGAGCAGGGCGTTGTCGTAGAGCATCTTCTCGAAGTGGGGCACCAGCCACATCCCGTCCACGGCATAGCGGGCGAAGCCGCCGCCGAGGTGGTCGTAGATGCCGCCGGCGGCCATGGCGTCGAGCGACGTGCTGAGCGCCGTCAGCGCTCGCTGGTCGCCCCGGGCCGCGGCGGCGGCCAGCGCCTCCTGCGCCATGGGTTGCGGGAACTTGGGTGCGCCACCCAGGCCGCCCCACTCCGGATCCGAGGCGGCCAGCAGCTTCTCGTTGGCGGCGTCGACGTCGGCCACCGACGGCAGCCCCTCCCGCTGGGCCATGAGCGCTGATCGGCCGAGGGATCCGGTGAGCTGATCGGCCTGCTCCAACAGGTCGCCCCGCTTGGTGCGCCAGAGCTCGTCGATCCGCTGGCAGAGCTCGACGAAGCCGATCATCCCGCCCCGTCGCTCCTTGGGGAAGTAGGTGCCGGCGAAGAAGGGGCGGCCGTCGGGGGTGCAGACCACGGTCATGGGCCACCCGCCCTGGCCGGTCATGGCCTGGGTGGCCTCCATGTAGATGTCGTCGACGTCGGGGCGCTCCTCCCGATCCACCTTCACGTTGACGAAGTGCTGGTTCATGACGGCCGCCACCTCCGCATCCTCGAAGCTCTCGTGGGCCATCACGTGGCACCAGTGGCAGGCGGAGTAGCCGATGGACAAGAGGATCGGCACGTCCCGCTCCCTGGCCGCGGCGAAGGCTTCGTCGCCCCACGGGTACCAGTCGACCGGGTTGTCGGCGTGCTGGCGCAGGTAGGGGCTGGCCTCTTGGGCGAGTCGGTTCACTGATCCACCCTACGGGGGCCGCCTCCGCCGCCCCGGGGTCGCAGACGAGAGGCCGCGCACTCGTCACAGATCTCCTCCGATACCGTCCGGCCGTGGAGATCTCCCTGGCCGGCAAGATCGCCCTGGTCACTGGTGCCTCTCGGGGGATGGGAAAGGCCATCACCCGGGCCTACGCCGATGCAGGTGCGTCGGTGCTGCTGTCGTCGCGCAAGCTGGCCGACCTCGAGGCGGCCGCCGCCGAGATCGGCGGAGACGTCGACGTGGTGGTGGCCAACGCCGGCGATCCGGCCCAGGCCGAGGCGGCTGTCGACCGCTGTGTGGAGCGCTTCGGCCGGATCGACATCCTGGTCAACAACGCCGCCACCAACCCGTACATGGGCCCCACGATGGACATCGACCTTCCCCGCTACGACAAGACGTGGGAGGTGAACCTCCGCGGCGCCCTGGTGTGGACGCAGCTGGCCTGGAAGCGGTCGTTGCGGGAGCGGGGGGGGACGGTGATCAACATCGCGTCGGTGGGCGGGCTGTCCGTGGAGCCCTCCATCGGCATCTACAACGCCACCAAGGCCGCCCTGCTCCACCTCACCCGAACGCTGGCGGCGGAGCTGGCGCCGTCGGTGCGGGTCAACGCCATCGCGCCGGGCCTGGTGAAGACGGACATGGCCCGGGCCCTCTGGGAGCCGAACGAGGCCCGCATGGCGGCGTCCACGCCCCTCGCCCGGCTGGGGGAGCCACAGGACATCGCCCATGCCGCCCTGTTCCTGGCCAGCGACCTGAGCTCCTGGATCACCGGGCACACCCTCGTGGTCGACGGTGGCGCCCTGCTCGGTCCCGCCGCCCGACGATCACCGGAGGGTTGAGCGTTGGGACGGCGCGACCCTGATCCGCGCCCACCGATCGAGCTCCTCGGTGCCGATCCGCCCGCCGTCAGGTCCCCTCACCGGGTCACCACCGCCTCCCGTCGCCCTCGTCGTCGGCTCGGGCGGGCCCTGGCGGTGGCCGGCGGGGTGGTGGCGCTGTTCGTCGCCGGCCTGACCCTCGGCGACGACGGGGAGGGGCCGCCCGTCGTGGACATGGAACGCGACAACCGAGCTCGGGCGGCCTTGAAGAAGGGGCGGACGACCACCACGACCGACGGCGAGCAGCAGTTTGCGGCCAGCAGCACGACGATCCCCCCCGGCCCGGTGCTCGGCCAGCCCGTCGGAGCATCTCTGCTGCTGACCGGTCGCGGGGCGCGGTGGACGCTGATCGACCTCGACACCGGCGCCCGTGACCTCGTGTTGGTGCCGGCCGACGATCTGCACAACGTCGTGCCGGTGCGGAACGGGGTGGTCGCGCTCGGCAATGGCCGAGCCCGGCGGCACCCGCTCCCCAACGGGGCACCGGTGGACCTCGGGCCGGCCGAGCAGGTCCTGTCCAGCGGCCTGCCGGATCGGGTGTGGCTCATCGACGCGGCACGCGGCTTCGATGGTCAGCCGGCCGGTGCCGGCGCTCGCCTCGTCGATTTGGACGGCGGAGTGCTCGAGCGGTTGGAGATCCCCGTGCCGTACCCGGCCGCCGCCACCGCCGACGGGTTGCTGTACATCCACGATGACCAGACCCGCATCGCCCGTGCCTCCGGTGTCAGCCTCGTCGCCCCTGGGCCCCTGTTGGCGGCGGCCGGCGATCTGGTGGTCTTCCTCGCCTGCGATGCCGCCGCCGCGTGCCGGCCCGAGGCGGTCGACCTGTCCACCGGAGGGTCGGTGACCTATGAGACGACTCCGGACGCCGCGCGCTACGCGGTGCAGGTGGTGCTGGCGCCCGACGGACGGTTGGCCATCGCGTCGTCGGCGTCGGCGGACGGACCCGGGGTGCTCACCGTCTTCTCGGCCGACGGTCGCGCTGTCTTCGAGATCCGCGAGTGGAGCCTGCTGCAGCCGCCCGTCTGGTTGCCGCTCGACGGGGGTCTGCTGACGCCGGCCGGCGCGGGCCGCCAACGACTGTCGACCGGCGCCGACGGCATGCCGCAGCTCGACCCGGTCCCGGCGCTCGACGCCCTCCCCGGCGTGCCGTACGTCATCCCCCGCTGAGCTGCTCCCGACGCACCTTGCCGCTGGCCGTGCGGGGGAGGACACCCACGACCTCGATGACCGTCGGGGCGGCGGGGGCCGGCAGGATGGCCTTGACGTGGGCGCGCAGGTCCTCGAGCGACGGGGGAGCGGCAGGGTCGGGCGGCACCACCACCGCCACCACCCGCTGGCCCCACTCCGGGTCGGGCCGGCCGACCACGGCGACGTCGGCCACCGCAGGATGGGTGAGCAGTGCCCGCTCCACCGCCGCGGGCCAGACGTTCTCGCCGCCGGTGATGATGAGGTCGTCCGTGCGGCCGTGGACCTCGAGCAACCCGTCGCGCAGGACCCCATGATCGCCGGTCGGGAACCAACCGTCGGCATCCTTGGGGTCGGTGCCGTCCCGGTAGGCCCGCAGGAGCATCGGTGCCCGCACATGGATCTGGGCGCCGTCGTCCACCCGCAGCTCCACGCCGGCCAGCGGCACACCGTCGTAGACGACGCCGCTGCCCGTCTCGGTCATCCCGTAGGTGGCCACCACGTGCGGCGGACGGTCGGTCGGCGCGGCCTGACCCCCGACCAGGACGGCCCGGAAGAGGCTGGCATCGATGCGGGCCAGCGCCGTGGGCACCAGTGACGTCAGCGTGCAGCCGTCGGCGGCCGCCTGCTCCACCGCGGCGGCATCGAAGCGCTGGTGCACGGTGCACGGGGTCCCGGTGAGCAGCGCCCGCGTCACCACCGAGAGCCCGCCCACGTGGGCCAGGGGAAGGCAGGCGAGCCACCGGTCGGCCGACGGATCGACGTCGAGCCGTTGGCTGGTGGCACGGGCCGAGGCCGCCACGGCGTCGTGGGTGAGGACCGCCAGCTTCGGCTCTCCTGAGGTGCCACTCGTCGCCACCACCAGCGCGTCGCCGTCCTCGACCGGCTCATCGGTGCGGGCGGCCGCCAGCACGACGTCCCGTGCCGAGGCGGGGAGGCGAGGGTCGAGCGGCAGCACCGCCTCGCCGTCGTCCCAAGCCCGGACGAGCTGGTCGACGAAGGCGATCGCGGCGGCATCCAGCACGACGAGGCGGCGCATGGGATGGCAGCGTAGGGATCCATCGGGTGAGACTTGGCCGCCATGGGCTCCGCCGATCCTCCCGCTCCACCGCCCACCGGCTGGCGGTCCTGGGTGGCCGGCTCCCGGCCGCGCACCCTCCCGGCCGCCGTCGTCCCAGTGCTCGTGGGCACCGCCTGCGCCACCGGCGAGGCTGACGTGGTGGCGTGGCGGGCCCTCGCCGCCGGCGTGGTGGCGCTCGCCCTGCAGGTCGGCACCAACTTCGCCAACGACTACAGCGACGGCGTGCGCGGCACGGATGATCCGGCCCAGCGGGTCGGGCCGGTGCGACTCGTCGGCTGGGGCGTGCAGCCGGCCGGGGCCGTGAAGCGCGCCGCCGTGCTGTCCTATGCCACCGCGGCGCTGGCCGGTCTCGCGCTGGCGCTGGCCGTCGGCCCTGAGCTGATCGTGGTGGGGGCGGCCGCCATCGCGGCGGGGTGGTTCTACACGGGTGGGTCGCACCCGTACGGCTACTACGGCTTCGGCGAGCTGTTCGTGTTCGTGTTCTTCGGCGTGGTGGCCACGGCCGGCTCCACCTACGTGCAGTCGGAATCGCTGACCGCTCTGTCGCTGGTGGCGTCGGTGCCGGTGGGTCTGCTGGCCACCGCCCTGCTCGTGATCAACAACCTCCGGGACATCCCGGGCGACACCACCTCAGGCAAGCGCACCCTCGCCGTGCGACTGGGGGACACCCGCACCCGCTGGTTCTACGTCAGCATGTTGACCGCCGCCTTCCTCTGCATCCCGGTGGTGGCCGGCGCCTTCGACCGTGCCCCGGCGGCCGCCGCCCTGGTCGGCGTCGTGCTGGCGCGCGCCCCGGTCCTCAAGGTGCTCGAGGGGGCCCGGGGCCGGGCTCTCATCCCGGTCCTCGGCGCCACCGGACGCGTCCAGCTCGTGTCGGGCGCACTGCTGGCCGGTGGGATCTGGCTGGGCGCGTAGTCGATCCCGACATGACTGCGTCGGGATCGAGCTAAGGGTGCGGCCTTCGGCCGCCCTGAAGCACCTGCTGTTCGGTCACGGCAAGCCGCTCCCTCACCGGTGAAGGGGGCACGCGGAGCGTTCCCCCCCTCACACTCCCCCCTCCCGCCCAGACCCTCCCAGGAAGACGTGGTGACGGGGCGCCGGCGGGGGGCGTGGGGGGCAGAGGCTCCGCCGGAGCCCCCCACCTGCGAAGGTGCGGCTTGCCGTGCCTGAGCGACAGGTCGTCAGCGCGGCCGAAGGCCGCACCCCCAGCTCGATCCCGACGCTCTTTGTCGGGATCGACTACAACCTGTTGGCTCCCAGCCAGGGCTGGAGGGCGGCCAGGAAGCGCTCGGGTTGCTCGAGGTGGGCGGCGTGGCCAGCTCCCTCGATGACGGCGAGGGTGGCGTTGTCGCCGATCTCGGCCGCCATCCGCTCGGCCAGGGCGGTGAACTTGCGGTCGTCGGCACCGGCCACCACCAAGACGGGCATCGACAGGCGATGGAGCTTGTGCCACGACGGGTGTTGCGACCCGGTGCCGGCCTGCTCGAGGCTCGACTGCAGCCCGGCCACCGTGTTGCCGAGCCGCTCGGTCCGGAACGCCCGCTCCGGCGGCAGCCCGGAGAACAGCGGCTGGGCCAGCCACGCCTCGAGGAAGGGTTCCAGCCCCTCCTGCTCGATCCGGGCGGCGGTGCGGACGTCCTGGGCCCGGCGGGCTTCCCGCTCGTGGGCATCCTCGATCCCGGCGGTGCCGCTGACGAGCACGAGGCCGCGCACGAGGCCGCTGGTCGCCAACGCGAGGTGCAGGCAGAGACGGGCCCCCAACGAGTAGCCGATGTAGGTGGCCGGCCCGCCCTGGTCGGCGATGAGGCGCCCACCCGTGCGGAGGCCGGCCATGATCTTGGCCGACCGGCCGTGGCCCGGGGCGTCGACGCGGATCACCTTGTGGTCCACGGCCAGCGCCCCCGCCTCCGGCCCCCAGCAACGGCACGTCTGGGTGAAACCGTGGACCAGCACGATGGGCGGGCCCTCGCCATCTCGTTCGGCGTGGAGGAACATGGCGTGGATCGTTGCAGACGCCGTGTGGTCGGATGTGGGCGCCATGGCCCCCCCACCCGAAGACCTGCAGGCCACCTTCTGCGCCACCGTCGTGGACGAGTGGGTGCGCGACGGCGTGGAGCACGCGGTCGTCTGCCCCGGATCCCGCTCCACGCCGCTGGCGCTGGCCCTGGTGGCCGACGGCCGCCTCGCTGTGCACGTGCACCACGACGAGCGCAGCGGCGGCTTCATGGCCCTGGGCCTGGCCGCCGGCAACGGTGAAGCGGTGGTGGTGCTCACCACCAGCGGCACGGCGGCCGTCGAGCTGCACCCGGCTGTGGTGGAGGCGGATCTGGCCGGCGTGCCCCTGATCGTGTGCACCGCTGACCGCCCGCCGGAGCTGATCGACGTCGGCGCCGCCCAGGCCATCGACCAGACCCACCTGTTCGGTCGGTCGGTCCGCTGGTACCACGCCCCGGGGGTGGCCGAGGAGGCGACCATCGGCCGCTGGCGGGCGGTGGCGGCCCGTGCCCACGCCGAGGCCACGGGCAGCGTCCCTGGCCCGGTGCACCTCAACTTGGCCTTCCGGGAGCCACTGGTCGGGCAGCCGGGTGAGCTGCCGCCGGGTCGGAGCACCGGGGGTGCGTGGGCATGGCGCCCGCCGTCCACGGCACCGATCGATCCGGAGATCGGCCTCTTGGACGATCTGGCCGGTCGGCGTGGGATCCTGGTCGCCGGTGCCCACTCGGGTCCGGCGGAGAGCATCGTTCGCGTCGCCACCGC